>Ga0208197_1000586_pt1 | contig 44171 bp, 36 predicted proteins | sample AD_JPNNA4_MetaG_FD_184444 | JGI IMG/M metagenome (GOLD analysis project Ga0208197, IMG submission 184444) | Active sludge microbial communities of municipal wastewater-treating anaerobic digesters from Japan - AD_JPNNA4_MetaG (SPAdes) (version 2) | ecosystem: Engineered > Bioreactor > Anaerobic...
TCGCCACGCCCAAATCGCGCATCCGCTGATCCGGCTGGATGAACGTCCGCCCGATGTAGCGGTTTTTGATGAGCGCCTCGCCGAAGGGGATGCCGGATTCGTAAGCGTAGCCGATCGCGTGCGCGGTCGCCGAGTCGGGCACGCCGATGACGATGTCGGCTTCGGCGGGATGCTCGCGGGCCAGTTGGCGGCCCATTTTGCGGCGCACGTTATGGACGGAACGCCCTTCCAGCAGCGAATCGGGCCGGGCGAAGTAGACGTACTCGAAAATGCAGAGCGCGGCGTGGTCGGCGGCTGGCGTCTGCCACGAGGTCACGCCGTTCGCATCCAGGCGCACGATTTCGCCGGGCTGCAACTCGCGCACAAACTGCGCGCCAATGGGACCGAACGCGCACGACTCCGACGCGAAGACCCACCCGGTCCCGTTGAGCTTGCCCAGGCAGAGCGGACGGAACCCCCATCGGTCGCGCACGGCGTAGACGGCGTCGCGGGTGAGGATCGTGAGCGAGTACGCGCCCTGCGCCCGCTGCATAAAGTCGGCGATGCGCGCATCCCAGGTGTCGCCCGCTGCCCCGGCAAGCATCTGCGTGATGACTTCGCTGTCCGACGAAGAGGTCAGGCCGACACCGCGCAGCAGCAGCTCACGGCGCAACGCCGGCGTGTTGGTGAGATTGCCGTTGTGGGCAATCGCCAGCGGCCCCAATGCCGTCTCGATGAGATAGGGCTGCGCGTTGAGCAGCTTGACGCTGCCGGTCGTCGAATAGCGCGTGTGCCCAATGGCGAGGTCGCCGCGCAAGAAACGCAGATTATCCTCGTTGAACACCTGGGAGACGAGTCCCAGGTCTTTGTGCAAGTGCGCCAGGCCGCGCTCGCTGGTACAAATCCCCGCGCTCTCCTGCCCACGATGTTGCAGGGCGTAGAGCATAAAGAACGTCAGACGAGCCACATCCACGCCGGGCGCGTAGATACCGCAAATGCCACAAGCTTCTTTGAGTTTAGTTTCCAGCACAGTGAATTTCCTTCTGAAGTACATTTTTTCTATCAGCAGATTAAGCAGATTTAGCGGATTAAGAATTAGAAATCTGCTTAAAGGTACGTATCGCCCATTCGGCATCGGCATCAGCAACCATAACGACAAGATCGAGCGCGTATGTCATCCCAGGACTCCTGCCGCGAATAATGTCTCCAAAGGGATTTCCTTGCGCCAGGCGTGTAATGCCGGGTGCTCAGACCCACGCACTACATCGGTCGCACCGTCAGCCGTCTTGCCGAAAATCATCAGGTGTTCGGGTTCTGCCAGCGCCAATACCAGGGGCGAGTGTGTAGCCAGGAAAACCTGACCATCATATAAGGACGCCAACGATTGAAAAACCGCCTCTACAGCGCGTGGATGAATTCCATTCTCCGGCTCTTCGATGAGAAAGATTTGCGCAGGCTGGGGTAAATAGGCTAACAAGGTCAATGCCAATAACCGCAATGTACCATCGGAAAGCAACCACGCCGGCACACGCAACCCACCCCGATAAATTAACGCCAGATAACGTGATCTATCCTCCTCACGTTCCTCAACTGTGACATCCTCCAAATCTTCTAAAATGGTTTGTAGATGCCCTAGCCACCATTGAAAACGCTGTGGCTCCTTACGAAGTTCAGCGACCATAAGGGGAAGATTGGAGCCATCTGGCTGGAAAATACGAGGGGCATCAGAAGGACATGTCCGGCGCATCAACACACTGTTCAACTGGAGAAAGTGGACATTATTCAGCAAAAACTGCCGAAACCATAACGTTAAGGGAAAACGTTCCTGATCTTCGGGGACACCGGAGAGCGCCAGACGACGCGGCGAGAGACGAAACATGATATTCCAGTCGGTACGCTCAGAACGGAAATAATCATTGCCACTCTCAGCAACTTTCCGCACAATCAGACGATAACCCGGCGGTGTTTTCGTGCGCGCCTGACGAATCACCATGTCGGTATCTTCCGATTCACGTGGGAAAGACGTGGGGTGGATTGCAGGCGTAGGTCGGCTTAGGTGTGTATCAACCATCCATAGATTCTCACCGCTGACGACCAGACTTCCATCAGTTCCCAGCCCTACACTGACCTCATAACGTAAACGATCATACGTCAGCGTATCGCCATTACTCAATACACGTTGATCTGCCGGGATATTGACTTCCAGAGCAAATGCGAAGCCCTGTTCGATGTTTTCACCACGCCAGATAAGCTCGGTGATATTCGCAGCTCGACGGCGCACGGCATCTTCAACATCACCTTGAAACGCATCACGTAAAAATACCAGGATATCCAGCAAGGTACTTTTGCCACTAGCATTTGGACCTATCAAGATGTTCAAAGGCTGTAATGGAACACTAACCATTTTAAGGCACTTGTAGTGCCGTGCTTGAATGGATTGCAACATCTACCCTCCTTTGTCAACGGATGAAACAGGTTGAAAAAACGGCCCAGTCCGTTGACATATTATCAGCCCTATTGTGCTGTAATCCTGTACAGGGACTTCTCTACCAGAAAGTCACACGTGATCCGCCGCGTATAACCGCTGGCGTTGCTGCTCCTGCATCGCCAGCACCTTCGCGCGCAGCGCCGCATCGCCGACGCCGAGGATTTTCGCCGCGAGTAACGCCGCATTGTCCGGCTCCAGCACGACGGCCGGTGCGACGCCCGACGGCGTCCGCAGCGATGAGAACACGTCCGCGCCGCCGAATTTGTCCGAGTACGGCGGACAGGCGATGACGGGCGCAGCGACGGATGCATCCACCATCCCACTGAGCGCGTTGCTGCGCCCCGCCACGGTGATGTAGACCTTCGGCTGCGGATCGGCCTCGTATGCCGCCAGCATATCCAACAAATAGCGCGGCACCTTGTGCGCCGAGGCGATGCGCGTGACGTGTGGAATGTCGTATTCGTCCAGCGCTGCCGTAATTTTCGCCGCGAAATCGCGGTCGGCGGGGGAACCCAGAATCAAAATGACCAACATAGTACCTTCCTCTAAAGTTCAACGGATTCAACGGATGAAACGGATTGAATAAGGAAAAATCCGTTCAGTCCGTTGATAGATTTTCGTGCTTGCATGGTGTGCAGTAGCACCGGCGTCTTCCTCATAAAATGGCAGACGGGAAAAATATGTGTCATTCCTAATCCAACAATTCCGTGCCACCGGTAATGTAGACAATCGTCATTTCAGGAAATTCCTGAGCGTTTCGATAATCCGCGCTTCCGCCGGATATGCACCCGGTTCGAACACCCTACCCGTCAGTTTTTCGTAGCAGGCGATGTAACGTTGGCTGACTTGCGCGATCAGTTCCTCCGTGGGCGCGGGCGGCTCGCCATCGCCGCGGTAGCCGCGTTCGGCGTACCAGAGGCGCAGGAACTCCTTGTCGAAGTTGTCCGGCTCTTCACCGGCAGCGAGCCGTGCTTCGTAAGTCTCGGCGACCCAGAAGCGGCTGCTGTCGGGTGTGTGGACTTCGTCAATGAGCATGACGCGGCCATCCGGCGCGCGCCCGAACTCGTATTTTGTGTCCACCAGGATGAGGCCGCCGCGCCGCGCAATGGCCTGCCCGCGCGCAAAAATCGCCAGCGCCGCCGCCTGCACCTGCTCCCACGTCGCTGCGTCGAGCAAGCCGCGCTCCACCACTTCGGCGCAGGTGATGCGCTCATCGGTTTCACCCTTTGTCGTCGGTGTGATGATCGGTTCGGGCAGCGCGGCGTTCTTCTGCAACCCGTCGGGGAAGTCGTAGCCGTAGATGTGACGCTCGCCGAGGGAGTAGCGATACCACAGCGCGGTCTTCGTCACCCCGCTGATGTAGCCACGCACGATGACCTCGATCGGGAACGGCTCACATTCCACCGCCAGCATCACGTTGGGATCGGGCACATCGAGGACGTGGTTTGGAATAATGTCCGCCGTCTGCTCGAACCAGAACGCGCTCAACTGATTGAGCACCTGCCCCTTGAACGGCACGGCGGTGAGGATGCGGTCGAAAGCCGAGAGGCGGTCCGTCGTCACCAACAAGCGGCGCTTGTCGGGCAGGGCGAAGGACTCGCGGACTTTGCCGCTGATGCGGGCGTAAAGCCACACGATGTCAAGGCTATTCAAAGCATGAGGAATGAGTGATCTCAGATAGTCTGTATCGAGCATGTCACCTCCAAAGATATACAAATCTGACGCGTTTCTGGCGCTACCCGTATCACGGTGTAAGTCCAGTGCGATATCTGCTAAGGGTGATTTCTGCAAAAAAGTAGGTAGCTTTTGGCTGGTGTTCATTATCATTGTACCACACAAAATTGAGACCTTCAGGGCACGCTATGCATCTTGATGCCCGGATGCGCTCCGTTGTTGAGCGCATCCACGGTCTTCGCCAATTGCTCGCGCGCCCATAGCTCCTGGCCGTTGGTTGGATACTTGCGATAATAGCACTCGATCACCATAATCAAAAACAGGTAGAGGCTGTAAAGCGCGCGGCGTGTGCGCTGCGCTGGCGTATCCAGCACCGGCGTCCCATACCCTATGGCAAAATCGCTGTCGGGATCGTAACCGGTGAAGTTGACCTCCATCAACGGATCACCCCACAGGGCGCGCTCATGGTCAATGATGCCCGTGATCCTCTGCGTCGCCATATCGAAGAAGATGTTGCCGTCCCACAAATCCCAGTGGACAAGGCGCGGCGTGCGCACTTCATCCAGCGTCGTGTAATGCTGGCGGGCCAGGTCGTGATAACCGGCATACGAAAGCGGCAATTCGACGCCCATGTCCTCGCCGTCTTGCAGCACGGTCATCAGCATCGCGTCGAACGCCTCGCGCCAGGTCGCAAAACGCGGCGCGCTCTCCGGCCCGTAACCAAAGGCCGCGCCTTCGATAGCGTTGATCTCGCGCAGATACGCGCCGATTTGCCGGTTGATCCGCTGCTGCACATCGGGCGCCAGTTCGCCGCGGACTTTGTGCAGCGGCGCGCCCGGCAGGTACTCCATGATGAAGAACTCGTTGTCCAGCAGTGTCCGCGAAGCATCGTAACAGTGAATCTCCGCCACCGGCAGCGAAGTGCGCTCGCGCAGCAGGCGCATCGTGGCGACCTCCGCCGACATGATGTCGCGCTCGTAGCGCAGCACGCGCACGTGCGGCGGCGGCGACACCTTCATCACCCAGGTGCGCCCGTCGGCTAAATCCAGGCGATAGGCCGTGGCGAAATACCCCTCGGTCAATTCCTCCGTGGCCTTGACGCGGGTTGCACTGCCGAAATGATGGCTGACCAAAGATTGTATCTGGTCGTGTGAGAGGGTGATTTTGGAGATGCTTTGCATAATGTCTCTTTCAGATTTTTGTCAGCAGATTTAGCAGATTAAGCAGATTTTTGAATGGTCAAAATAATCTGCTCAATCTGCTTAATCTGCTGATTAAACTACACCTCAGCAGCGTAGCGCAGCCCTTGCGTAAACAGGCTCAAGCCCAGATTGCCGTGCTCGCCGCGCGCATAACGCGGGTGTTGCTCCGGGAAAATGTGATCTTCGGGATGTGGCATCAGGCCGAAAATCGTGCCTTGGGGATTGCAGATGCCGGCAATGTCGGCGGTGGAGCCGTTGGGATTATCGGGATAGTCCACCGGACCGTTGCCATCAGCGGTGGTGTACGTGACGACGATCTGCCCGTTGGCGCGCAAGTCCGCCAGCACGGCCTCGTCGCGGGGGACGAAGCGCCCTTCGCCGTGAGCTACCGGGCAGTAGATGCGCTCGGTCAGTCCGCGTGTGAAGACGCAAGGGCTATCAGGGTTCGGCTCCAGCCACACCCAGCGGCACTCGAAGCGGTTGGAGGCATTGCGCGTGAGCGTGGCACGCCCGCCCCCCCTTTCATCCCCCCCAGTGGGGGGGAAAGAGGGGGGGAGACCTGGTAGCCACCCACTCTTCACCAGCGCCTGGAAGCCGTTACAGATACCGATCACCGGCTTGCCGGCCTCCACGAAGCGCGCCAGCTCCTCCTGGAACAACCAACGCATATCCGCCGCCAGCAGCCGCCCCGCGCCGAGCGCATCGCCGTAGGAGAAACCGCCCGGCAGCACGAGCATCTGGTAGTCGTGCAAGCGCGCCGGATCGGCGTGCAGCGCGTTGATGTGCAACACCGTCGGGATGCCACCCGCCAATTCGATCGCCGCCGCTGCATCCGGATCGCGGTTCGTGCCGGTGGCCTGGAGAATGAGAACGTTTGGTTTGATGGTCACGTTTTTCGCTCCTTTACGTAAAACGTGAAACGTAAAAACATCACGTTTCACGTTTTATTTCTTACCCACTCGCTTTGCCATCCAAATATCCGGCTTGTTCCAGCCGTTCGCGTCCGGGAGCACGCCGACGATGGTGTACCCCATCTTCTGATAGAACTCGTAGGGATGACGGTTCAGGTTGCGGATGTTGGCAATGTGCTCCCAGGTTTTTTCGTACAAGTCCACCTGACTCAGCGAAGTTCTGAAGTCTTCATCGTCGGTGCCCAGGTAGATCGTCAGTCCGCCCCGCGCGCGCACCTGCTCTTCAAGATCCGCCACCAACGCGCGCCCGATGCCTTTGCCCTGATGCGCCGGATGCACCACCAGAGGATGCAATTCCCAGGCGGTGGTTTCATATTGGGGGATGGCGCCAACCCAGCCCAAGACCATGCCCCCCTCATCTAGCGCGACGCGACAAACCTTTTCAGGCTCCAACGCCTCATGCACCTCTTCCAGCGCAGCGTCCATATCGGGCCAGGCGTTGGGCGCGTGGACTTTGAATGCCTCGACGAGCAACGTCGCAGCCTGACGAATCACGTCCGCATCATCGGCGGGCATGTTGATTATTCGCATACCCCAGGCCTCCTACAAATCAGAGTCATGTGACCTTTTTACTATATTCCGTGAAAATGTCCACCCTTGCGACGATGTCCTTTTCAAAACCCGGTGTTTACCTCTTGACAAAAAAACTGAAATCGCATATACTAAGTCTAGTAATCCTATATAATTTATATGTTTATTAACCTTACGAGATCACGATGAAACTATCCAAACGCGGAGAATACGGTCTGCGCGCCCTACAAGATTTGGCCGCACACTACGGAAACAATCCAGTCTCCAACAAGGAGCTGGCCGAGCGCAACAACATCCCCCTGAAATTCCTGGAGCAGATTATGCTGATCCTGAAACATGGACGCATCGTGAACAGCCAGAAAGGGCCGGTCGGCGGCTACACATTAGCCCGTCCTCCGGAGCAGATCACCCTGGCGGAAGTCATCCGTTTGTTGGATGGCCCGTTGGCGCCCATCCCCTGTGTTAGCGCAACAGCCTTTGAACCATGCGGGTGCCCGGATATGGAAAAGTGTGGCTTGCGCCGGGTGATGAAAGAAGTCCGTGATGTTGTCGCCGGGATGATGGAAAATACGACGTTGGCAGATTTAGTAATGAGGAACGAGTAATACCGGATAGCGATCAATCTCTTACCTATTTCTCTTTACCATCTCTTTTCTAATTTATCTACACAAAGGAGGATAGCATGAAAAATCAAGTGTACGGCAAAGTTTTGGCGGTAGTAGTCTTGTTAAGTCTGCTCCTCGGCGGATGTGGTAAGGGGGACAAATCGGGAAACGGTGAGAAGTTGAGCGGCACGTTGACCATCTCCGGCGCCTGGGCTTTATATCCAATGGTAGTACAATGGGGTGAGGAGTTTCGGAAAGTGTATCCCGATGTGCAATTTGATATTTCGGCGGGCGGGGCCGGGAAGGGAATGGCCGACGCGCTTGGTGGAGCTGCCGACATCGGCATGGTTTCCCGCGAGGTCAAGCAGGAAGAAATTGACCAGGGCGCTTTCTGGGTCACTGTCGTTGCAGATGCCGTTGTGCCCACGCTCAACGCCAATAATCCCTACCTGGCGCAGTTGCAGGCTCGCGGCTTCACCGCCGAAGACTTTGAGGCCATCTGGATGGGGCGCGTTAAGACATGGGGGGATGTGCTCGGCGACGCCAGCATCACCGACGAGATTCACGTCTACACTCGCTCCGATGCTTGCGGTGCTGCCGATACCTGGGCGCTTTATCTGGGCGGGCACAAGCAGGAGGATTTGCAAGGTGTGGCCGTCTATGGCGATCCGGGGTTGGCAGAGGCGGTCGCCAAAGACCCACTCGGCATCGGCTACAACAACCTTAACTTCGCCTACGATATGAACACCGGTAAACCCATCACGAACCTCGCCATCGCGCCGATTGATGTGAACGGCAACAAAACCGTTGACGACAACGAAAACTATTACGCCGACAAACGAGGCGTCATGCAGGCGATTGCCGAAGGTCGCTATCCTTCACCGCCCGCGCGGGGCCTCAATCTCGTCACCAAGGGCAAACCGACCGGCCTGGCGCTGGCCTTCATTCGCTGGACGCTGACCGATGGACAAGCCTTTGCCGAACCTACGGGCTACATTCCTCTCACCGAGGCACAGGTAAAGATAGAATTGGCGAAGTTGGATTGATGTGAAAAACTCGTCGTTGCGTCGGCAAAAAGAACGCTTTGCCCAATGGGGGATGGGGGCGCTGATGACGTTTGCCGCCCTGTTGGCACCGTTTATCGCCGTAGCCTTGTGGCTGCGCGCGCGCCCTTTGTTCGAGATCATACCGTTGGGTCAACTTTTGGTCTCGTCGGCATGGCGACCGCTGCAAAAGGAATTCGGCTTCCTGCCCTTCATCGTTGGTTCGGCGGCGGTCACCGGGCTGGCGATGGTGCTCGCTGTTCCTCCGTGCCTGCTGTGCGCCATCTACCTGGCGGAATATGCACCGCGTCGTCTGCGTGAAGCCGTCAAACCGCTGATTGACCTGCTGGCCGGTATCCCTTCGGTGGTGTATGGATTGTGGGGCACGCTGATGATCGTCCCCTTCATCCGCGATATTCTCATCCCGTGGAGCCAGAGCGTTTTTCCGAACACACCGCTGTTCCAGACACAAAACCCCACCGGCTACAGTATCCTGGCCGGCGGGATTGTGCTGGCGGCGATGGTCTTCCCGGTCATCATCTCCACAGCGGAGGAAGTCATCTATGCCGTGCCGGGTGGCCTGCGCGAGGCGGCACTCTCGCTGGGCGCCACCCGCTGGCAAACGATCAAGGGCGTCGTGCTTCGCCGTGCATTACCGGGCATCCTCGCTTCCGTCATTTTGGGCTTCTCGCGCGCCTTCGGCGAGACGATGGCGGTGATGATGGTGGTGGGTAACATGCCGCAGATTCCCCATTCTATCTTCGATGCAGGCTATCCGCTTTCAGCACTGATCGCCAATAACTACGGCGAGATGATGTCTATTCCCATGTATGATGCTGCATTGCTGGCCGCTGCGTTTATCCTCTTGTTGCTGGTGCTGGTGTTCACCGTCGTCGCCCGCCTGTTCTTGCTGCAAGCCGTCAAACGGGCAGCATAAGAAGGTAAGGGACTACGGACTACGGACTGAGGACTACGGACTACGGACTAAGGACTACGGACTACGGACTAAGGACTAAAGACTAACAAAGATGAAAAAGCTCAAACGCAAACACGTTGAAGAACGCCTGTTCATCGGGTTGATGATCGCTTCAATGGTCATCGTCCTCAGCAGCCTGGCGCTCATCCTGGGGGCCGTCCTGGTTAAAGGGTTGCCGGCACTCAACTGGGCGATGGTGACGCAGGTTCCCAAAGGCGGCTACTATCTGGGCAAGGAGGGCGGCATCCTCAATGCGATCACCGGTTCGCTGGCACTGGCAGGCGGCGCTACGGTGCTGAGTTTTATCGTCAGCCTGGGGGTCGTGTTTTACCTGCATCTTTTCGCCAAAAATACGCATGTCATCGAGGTTGTGCGCCTGGCGCTGGATGTGTTGTGGGGGATCCCCTCTATTGTCTTCGGAGCATTTGGTTTTACCCTGATGTTGTGGATGGGGATGCGCGCTTCGCTGCTCGGTGGGATTATCACACTGGCGCTGCTGGAATTGCCGGTGATGACGCGCACGATGGACGAGGTGATGCAGATGGTGCCCTTCGAGCTGAAAGAAGCTGCCTATGCCCTGGGTTCAACGCGCGTGGAGACGGCACTGCGTGTGTTATGGCGTCAGACCCTGCCGGGGTTGTTGACGGCGGTATTGCTGGCGTTCGGACGCGGCATCGGTGACGCGGCATCGGTGCTGTTCACCGCCGGTTACACTGACCGTCTACCCACATCGCTACTGCGACCGGCGGCATCGTTGCCGTTGGCCGTCTTCTTTCAACTGGGCACCCCCGTCCCTGAAGTGCGGCAGCGCGCTTATGCCGCTGCGCTCGTGTTGACCGTGATCATCCTGCTTATCAGCATCGGGTCACGATTGCTCACCCAGCGGTTTACCCGCCATGTGATCCGTTAGTCCATTGTGGCAGAAATTCTGCAAGTTAAGGAGTAAGGCACACCTCTGTCCCTAATCCCAAATCCCTAGTCCCTATCCCTAATCACATTCCAGGAGGCATAGATAGTATGAAACGCGCCGTCAGCGTCAGTCTGGGCAGTTCGAGTCGTAACAAACATGTCATTGTCAATTTCAAAGGACAGGAAATCAGTCTGAAACGTATCGGCACCGATGGCGATGTGCCTGCGGCCCAACGGCTATTTGCCGAATTGGACGGCAAAGTAGACGTGTTGAGCGTCGGCGGGGTGGATTTGTACTTGTATCTGGATGATCGCAAGTATCCTCTCTATGCGGCCCTCAAGCTGGTGAAAGATGTCCACCAGACCCCGGTTGTGGATGGCAGCGGCCTCAAGCACACCCTCGAGCGGCGTGTGTTTGAACTGGCCGCACCGCAATTGGGGGGCATCCCGCACTTCCGCACGGCCTTTGTCCCTATGGCCGTGGACCGTGTGGGACTGGCGCAGGCCGTCGTGGCCATCGCCGACGAAGTGATTTTCGGTGACTTTATGTTCGGCCTCGGCCTGCCCATCGCGCTTAAAGGGATGCGCGCCCTGCGCCGTGCACTGCGTCTGATGCTGCCACTGGTCAGCCACTTCCCCATGCGGCTGATCTTCTACGGTGGCTCCGGCGCAGAACATGAACCGCGATTTTTGCGCTACTGGCAGAACGCCGAATTGATCGCCGGCGATTTTCTCTTTATGCGCAAGTACATGCCCGAAGATCTGCGTGGGAAAACGATCATCACCAACACCACCACCGCCGAAAACGTCGAACTGCTGCGTGCGCGGGGTGTAAAACTGTTGATCACCACCACACCGCGCTACGAAGGGCGTTCATTCGGCACAAACATGATGGAAGCCGCCCTCATCGCTTATGCCGGCCTGGGCCGCGTGCTGACCCACGCCGAATTGAACGGTCTCATTGACGAACTGGAACTGCGCCCGACCGTCGAACGGCTCAACCCATAGAGTGCCGCGCCATATTGCAACTCTCCCCGTCGGGACTGCGTAATACACACTGGAACGTTCAAACGTGTAAACGTTCCGACGCAATCCCTGGATGGAGGATATGAAAATGACCGAAGAACGACGTTCCAAAGGTGCAGAGCCGATTTTGCCACGCCCTTTTCCTGAGGGTGAATCCCCCCGTGAGCGCCAGCGTCAGCCGCGCTCACGCTCTTTCTTTTGGCCGATTGCGTTGATCGGACTGGGCGTATTGCTGTTGCTTTCAAACCTGGGCCTATTCCCCCAATCGGGATGGGCGGTGTTGTGGCGATTCTGGCCGGTTGTCCTGATTGCGCTGGGTGTGGATGTGTTGATCGGACGGCGATCCCTCGGCGGGGCCATCGTCAGCGGCGTGCTCCTGCTCATCCTCGCCGGCATGGTGATCGGCATTGCCTTTTTCGCCGAACACATTCCGGCACTCACAGAACTCACCCGACCCGCGAAGTTGCAATTTAAGCATGTTGAACATCCGCTGGCACAGATAAAAAGTGCCAAGGTTTCCATCGAGTGGAACAGCGCGCCGGGGTATCTCAGTGCCCTGGAAGACTCCACCAACCTGATCGAAGCCGATGTCAGCTATCACGGAGAGCTTATCTTCCATGTCACCAACACCGATGGTCACGCTGACGTCATCCTGGACAGCTACATGCCATCCACACCCTTCGGGCAACTGAGTTTCGGCGACGACAACGCCCGGTGGAATGTGAAATTGAGTCCTGACGTGCCGCTCGACCTGTGGTTGGATCTCGGCTCCGGCAGTTGTGACTTCGATCTCAGCAGTCTGGACATCCGCTCCTTGAATCTGGACAGTGGCTCCGGCAGCCTCGACCTGATCCTCCCCGCAACGGCCAGCTTCAGCGGCAAGCTGGATAGCGGCTCAGGCTCGATAAGCATCACTTTGCCCAAAGGCACGGGCATGCGGGTGACATTGGACAGTGGAAGCGGCAGCTTCCAGCCGGATGCACGCTTCAGGCTCGTCTCCGGCGAACGTGATGGCGACAGTGTGTGGGAAACCACCGATTACGCCAGCGCGGAGTTCAAGATTGACCTGACCATTGATCAAGGTTCCGGCAGTATTCAAATCCGTTAAACGTACATTCAAGACTTACGCGGACGTATCCATTTTTCACCGCCGAGGCCGCTGAGCACGCCAAGAAATGAGAAAATCTCCGCGCTCTTGGCGTGCTCTGCGGTAAAGTTCCGCCGGTTTGCGTCAGTCCTGACATTTATTTCATAACGTTGCCGATCGGGGCTTTCGTAAATAGCAGCGAAAGCCGAATCTGGCATCCCCCACCCTTCTCGTGCAGACTGGTTGAACCTTCCTGCTTTTGCGGTATACTCAATTCAAACCATAATCTTACAGGAGGTTGTTGATGAAAAAATCTACCGATGATATTGAGCTGCGCGTTGAGACACTGCTCAGCCAGTTGACCCTCAAAGAGAAAGTGTCTTTGCTCTCCGGCGAAGATGACTGGCACACCGTACCCATCCCGCGCCTGGGCATCCCTTCGCTGGTGATGACCGACGGCCCACACGGGGTGCGCGCCAACCGCACCGGCGGCAAGCGCGTCCAGGGGACGGCGACTTCGTTTCCCACGGGCGTCTCGATGGCCGCAAGCTGGGACCCGGCCCTCGTCGAGCGCGTCGCCGAGGCGCTGGCCGAAGAGACTCGTGGGCTGGGCTGCGATATCCTGCTCGGCCCATGTGTCAACATCGTGCGCACCCCACTCGCCGGGCGCAACTTCGAGAGCTACGCCGAAGACCCCTATCTGGCCGGGCGCATCGGCGTGGCATGGGTCAAAGGTCTCCAGCGCAAGGGCGTGGGGGCGTCGCTCAAGCACTTCGCCTGCAACAACCAGGAATTCGAGCGGCATCGCGGCAGTTCTGTGGTGGACGAGCGCACATTGCGCGAGATTTACCTGGCGCAATTCGAGATGGTCGTCAAAGAAGCCAATCCGTGGACGGTGATGTGCTCGTATAACCGCATCAACGGCGTCTACGCCAGCGAAAATGATTATCTGCTCAACCAGATTCTCAAAGGCGAATGGGGCTTCGAGGGTGTCGTCGTCTCCGACTGGGGCGCGAACCATACAACCGTGGAATCCGTCGCGGGTGGTCTGGACCTGGAAATGCCCGGCCCGGCGCTTTATTACGGCAGATTGCTCGAAGCCGCCGTCAACATGTGGCAGGTGAACGAAGAGACCATCAACGAAGCCGCACGCCGTGTGTTGCGGATGATCGTTAAGTCCGGCAAGATGGACGGTCCTATGCCCGCCGGCGCCGTAAACACCCCCGAACATCAAGCGTTGGCCCGCGAGCTGGCCGAGGCTTCCATCACCTTGCTCAAAAATGACGGCAATGTGTTGCCGCTGAAGGGCGTGCACTCCATCGCCGTCATCGGCCCGAACGCGGCGGAGTGCCGCATTGGCGGTGGCGGCAGCTCGTATTTGGAGCCTCCTTATCGCGTCAGCCCGCTGGAAGGGTTGAAGGCCAAACTCGGCGACAGCGTGCGCATTGCCTATGAGCAGGGCTGCGATAACTTCGTGGAATTACCGGCGCTCAAGCCGGATTACCTGGGACAGGGATTGCTGTGTGAGTTCTTCAACAACGCCGACCTCTCCGGCGCGCCCGTGGCCTCGCGTGTGGATCCTAACATCGAAGACTGGCGTATTCCCTTACCGCCGGGTGTGGATCGCAAAGTTTTCTCGGTGCGCTGGAGTGGCACTTTACACGTGCCGGGCAGTGGACGCTATGCCATGCAATTGCGCAATGCCTGCATCGCGCGGCTGTACCTCGACGACAAGCTGGTGTTGGAGGCCACCCCAGGTACCGGCGAAGGCTGGCTGACCAGCGTCGCCGAAACCTATGTCACACTGGAGGCCGGACGCGCTTACGCGCTCAAGGTGGAGTACGTCAAGCTGCCGGATGTGGATTCTACTGCAATTTACCTGCAATGCGCGTTTGCTCCCGATCCCGACGACCGACTGGAACGCGCCGTCGCGCTGGCGAAGCAAGCGGATGTGGCGATCATCTTCGGCGGCATGCCCAAAGGCTTTGAAAGCGAGGGACGGGACCGTCCCCACATGAAGCTGCCCGGCGAGCAGGACGCGCTGATTGCCGCCGTCGCCGCCGCCAATCCCAACACCGTCGTCGTGCTGAACGTCGGCTCGCCCGTCGAAATGCCGTGGGTGGATCAGGTCCCGGCCATCGTGTTGGCCTACTATGCCGGTCAGGAAGGCGGTAACGCGCTGGCCAATGTGCTCACCGGCGCGGTCAATCCTTCCGGCAAGCTGCCGGTCACGTTCCCCAAACGCTACGTGGATAATCCGACCTTCATCAACTACCCCGGCACGATGGAAGTGCTGTACGGCGAGGGCATCTTCGTCGGCTACCGCTACTACGACAAGAAAGAGCTTGAGCCGCTGTTCCCCTTTGGACACGGGCTGTCGTACACGACGTTCACCTACAGCGACCTGCGGGTTCCGGCGATGGTCAAGGCCGGCGAGCCGGTGCGCGTGGCCGTCACGGTGACCAATACCGGCAATGTGGCCGGTCACGAAGTTGTGCAGCTCTACATCGGCGACCCGGTGTCGGCGTTAATTCGTCCCCCAAAGGAACTGAAAGGCTTCAAGAAGGTGTACCTGGAACCCGGACAGAGCGCGGTGGTGGAATTTACGCTGGACGAGCGTGCGCTGTCGTTCTACGATCCCTATCGCGGGCAATGGGTGGCCGAACCGGGGACGTTTGATGTGCTCATCGGCAGTTCGTCCAGAGACATCCGCGCGCAGGCGTCGTTCACGCTGGCATAGCACACAGGTTTTCCTTTCGGCAGTGTCAGTCTCGCTTAACCTGTAAAAAAACAAGGGGCGGTGCGCCGGCAAAGGTCTGCCGCCCCTTGTTGCGTTTGACAAACTCCCCTGAACGGCGATAATGAGCGTACTATGGCACAGGGAGACCCGCAACCAGCATCAACAGTCGCTCCACCGGAGGTCATCGCCACGCCAGACGCGCTGTGCGATCTGGCATCCCGTCTGCGTCACGAACCACGCATCGCCGTAGATACCGAAGCCAACAGCCTCTACGCCTATCACGAGCGCGTGTGCCTGATCCAGATTTCAACGCCGGATGCGAATTATCTGGTGGACCCTCTGACGTTGGACGACTTGAGCCTGCTGGCGCCGATATTTGCCTCGCCGGACATCGAGAAGGTTTTCCACGCTGCCGATTACGACCTGATTATGCTGCGGCGCGATTTCGGGTTCTCGTGCAGCGCGCTCTTTGATACGATGTGGGCTGCACGCATCCTGGGATGGCCCCATGTGGGATTGGGCGACATTCTTGCCGAGACCTTCAACGTGCATCTGGACAAACGCTATCAGCGTTACAATTGGGGCAAGCGTCCCATCGAGGCAGGGGCGCTCACCTATGCCTGGATGGACAGTTACTATCTGCTCGCCCTGCGGGAAGTCCAAAAACAGGCGTTGATCGCTGCCGGACGGTGGGAAGAAGCACAGGAAATCTTCGCCTACCTCTGCCAGACCCCCTATGCCCCCTCAAACTCCCACCCCGACGATTCTTTCTGGCGGATTAAGGGTGTTCACGATTTACAGCCGGACGAACAACAGGTGCTTTATCGCCTGCACCTCTGGCGGGACAAAACGGCGCAGGCGATGGATCGTCCCGCCGTCAAGGTCATCTCCAATGAGCAGTTGATCCGTCTGGCGCAGGTACAACCGCGCAGCCGTGAAGAGCTTCCTGCCGCCAGTCTGACGCCGTACCAGGTGCGGCGTTTTGGCAACGGCATCCTCAAAGCATTGTACGCGGCCCCGCTGCCTTTGCCACCTTTGCCGTGCAATCACGGGCGTCCGTCGCAAGAGGTGCTCGATCGTTACAATAATCTCAAGGCGTGGCGCAAAGAGGTTGCGGCATGTCGGGGTGTAGACTCCGATGTGATCCTGCCCAATGCCGTTTTATGGGAACTGGCGCGCCATCCCCCGACGACACTCGAACAACTCCGCGACATCCCCGGCATCGGTCCGTGGCGACAGGCAACGTATGGCCCGGATTTGCTGCGCATTGTGAAAGGTTCAAGCTGAATCGAAAGAGGTGTGAGATGAAAATTACTTTTCTCGGCGGGGTCGGCACCGTCACCGGTTCGATGTATCTCATCCGCACCAACAAGCGCAATATCTTGCTGGAATGTGGCCTTTACCAGGGCAAACGCGACGAAGCCTATGCCCGCAATCACAAAATCCCCGTGGAAATTCGCCGCCTGGACGCCGTCATCCTCTCCCACGCGCACATTGACCATTCCGGCAATCTGCCCAACCTGGTGAAATTGGGCTACGATGGCCCCATCTACGCCACCCATGCCACTCAGGACCTCTGCAATGCGATGTTGCCCGACTCCGGGCGCATCCACGAGAGCGATGTGGCTTATGTCAACAAAAAGCGGCTGCGCGAAGGACTGCACCCGATGGAGCCACTCTACACCGAAGAGGACGCGCTGCGGTCGCTGCGCTATTTCGTCGGCGTGGGCTACAACCGCCCCATTGAACTCGGACGCGGCATCCGCCTCACCTTTCTCGACGCCGGCCACATCCTGGGATCGGCAATGGTGCTGCTGGAGTCGGAGGAGCGTGAGCGCACAGTGCGGTTGCTCTTCAGCGGTGACCTGGGACAGCCCAGGCTTCCCATCGTGCGCGACCCCACGCCTATGCCCCCCGCCGATTATTTGATGATCGAAAGCACCTATGGCGACCGGGAGCATCCGCCCATCGAAGATATCCAGGGGCAACTGGCAGACATTGTCAACACTGTTGTGGCGCGCGGCGGACGCATCATCATCCCCGCCTTTGCGGTAGGGCGCACCCAGGACGTTGTCTATGACCTGCATCAGCTCACGCAGGCCGGGCGCATCCCGGAGCTGCCCATCTACGTGGACAGCCCGCTGGCACTCAACGTCACCGAGACGTACCGCCGCCACCCGGATTGCTACGACCAGGAGACGCGGGATTTTCTGGCGGCCAGCGACAGCAACGATCCCTTCGGGTTTTACCGGTTGCGCTATATCCGCAGTATCGAGGAATCCAAAAAACTCAACGACGCGGCGAATCCCCTGATCATCATCAGTGCGTCGGGAATGGCAGAAGCCGGGCGCGTCCAGCACCACCTCAAACACGCCATCGGCGATCCCCGCAACGCCGTGTTGATCACTGGCTGGCAGGCGCCGAACACATTGGGGCGGCGCATTGCCGACCACGAGCCTTATGTGCGCATCTTCGGCGAATCGTTTGAGCTAAAGGCCGAAGTGTATACGCTTTACGGTTACAGCGGGCATGCCGATCACGAGGACTTGCTCAACTGGGCCGCGCCGCATGCACAGACCGTCAAAGCGGCCTTCGTCGTCCACGGCGATCCCAAACCCGCGCAGAATCTCGCCGAGGGGTTGACAAAACTGGGATATGGTCGGGTCATTGTGCCGCAGCGCGGGGAAAAGCACATCCTGTGATGCGTGACACGTGTTCGCAAACAGAATCTCACGTCTCACGCTTCACGAATGATGGCTTCCGAATGGCGCACACAGAATTGAGGTACACGCTATGACCGAGAACGAATACGATTTCCACCCCCCCACGAGTGATCCCTACCGGCGCGCCGTGATTGCGCCGCTGTGGCTCACCATACTCGCGTTTCTCTGCATGCTTGTGGCCCTGGGCGCAGCGGCCTTGCGGATCACCAACTACGCTTTCTTTGCCATTGTCACGGTCTTCTTTGTGCTGTTCGGCGGCGTCACGCTCGGCGTGGAGGTGTGGGGACGGGTACAAATGCGGCGGGCCGACGAATTCCTTGCCAGCGACCGCCCGGTCGTGCGCTGGAAATACGCCCTGCCGGAATGGGAACGCCTCAAAGAAGCGGTCTGGCAGGAAGAAGGCGGCGATTGGAAAATCCAGTTGGGCTGTCTGACGGTATTGTTCGCCATAACCGGCCTGCTTACAGGGTTGCTCATCGGTTTTGAAGAGAGCTTGGGCAAGGCATTGTTGGGCGGCGCAATCGGGCTGGTGGGCGGTGGCGTCATCGGTGGCGTAATCGGCGCGGTGGTGGCAGGTAGCCAGCATCTGATGGTTCGGAAAGCCTACGCCCAAGACGAACCCGGCGAGGTCGCGCTAGGGCACGACGAAGTGTACGCGCTCGGCAACTATTTCCGGGGCAACGGCAAGACCAGCCATGTGCGGCGCGTCACTCTGCAGCACAATGAAGATAAATCCGTGTGGCTGCGCATCGAAATCCAGTTGCCGCCGCGCCCACGCGGCTCAAGCGAAGAGGTGTGGATGCTTCCCGTTCCGTCGCAGATGGTAGAAGCGGTGGAAAAAGCACTCCCTTTGATTGCACATTGAGTTCATGAACCAATCTCACAGTTCCCAACGCTGGCTCTGGATCACCGGCCTGCTGAGCGCTCTGCTTGCCGGTATCCTCTATATCCGCACACTGCATCCGGGGGTCGGACCGTACCTGGATTCGATCCAATACCAGATTGTCACGCTGGTGATGGGCGTCTCGCACCCGCCGGGCTACCCCTTGTTCACCTGGCTGGGCGCGTTGTTCGTCCACGGCCTGCCGTTCAACAATCCGGCCTATCGGCTCAACCTGCTCAGCGCGGTGACATCGGCGGTGACGGTGTTGTTGATCCAGCGCGTCAACTACCGGCTCACGCGCTCGCTCGCCATCGCGACGCTCGGCGCCCTGCTGCTGGCCTTCGCCGTGCGCTTCTGGTATCAGGCCACATACACCGAATTGTATCCACTCTACAACACCTTCGTCGCGGCAGAATGGCTGGCGCTGCTTGCCTTTATGGAGACGAAGCAGCCGCGCTATTACTTCCTCAGCGCCGCGCTCTATGCCCTCAGCTTTGGCGTCAATGCGCCGGCCATCGTTTTGCTGCCGATGTGGCTATGGGCCGTCCTCAGCACCGACCACCGCATGCTGACCCGTCCCAAAAACTTCGCCCTCACCGTGCTCATCGTGCTTGTTGCGGCGGCGCAGTACCTCTACGTTCCGCTGCGCGCCTTCGCCGATCCACCGGCGAAATTCTGCAACTTCTGCCCGCGCACCTGGGCCGAATTGCCCGATTTCCTCACCGGCAAGCGCTGGTGGGGCATTTCCTTCGGGCTACCGCCGAAGTATTGGCTGCAACGCTGGGCCGATTCCGGCTATCAATTGATGTTGCAATTCTGGCCGGTCGGCATCATGGCCGGCGGCATAGGATTGTGGGCGATGTTCAAACAGCGGGCGCGCGTTGCCGTCGCGTGCTTCCTGGGGCTTGCGGGGGTATGGTTCTTTGTTTCCACCTACAACGTGGTGGATTGGGATGACTTTATGACGCCGGTGTGCGTCTTCTTTGCGCCGCTGATTGCCGTGGGCATTCAAGAAGTCTGGATGTGGCTCAGGCCACGTCTCGATGCCCGGCGTCCATTCCTTACACCGGTCGCCAGAGCCGTAGGGATCGTGTTGATCGCCGTCTGGTTGGTGCTGATTGTGCGGAACAACTATCCCCTGGTGGATCAAAGTCACAAAACCGACTGGCACGCCTGGGCGCGTGACCTGTTGCCACAGTTTGAAGACGGCGCGTGGCTTCTCACACCGCCCACGCCCACCGATGGTTTCGTGCAAACGTGGGTGCTGCGCTATATCTCCTGGGCGGAGAACCTGCATCCGGAGATGACCGTCGTCTACGTCCCCGGCGGGGAATTCGAGCCACCCGGCCCGCCGCCCGGCTACATCACCTGGAAGGAAGCCGAGCCGTACCTGCGTGAGCATCCGATCTACCTCATCGAACTGAACGATGAGCGGGTGCATCGCTACGTCTTGCTCCCCATTCGCCGCTACGACGACTGGATCATCGGCTATCGCGTTGTCGGCGAACGCACCGAGCGAGGCATCGAACCGTGGGTTGACGAAACGACGTGGGCAGACATTCAGGATGACGTTATGATGCCGTGAACGTCATACGATCCACACATTTGCCGACTTGCAGCTCAGACTGACGACTGATAACTGACGACTTCATGATCATCGGAGCCTGCACCATTCACCTTTATCTGCCCGGCGTGTTCTCGCTGAAGGAGAAGCGCGGGGTGCTCAAGCCGTTGCTCTCCCAACTGCGGCGCCAATTCGAAGTAGCAGCAGCCGAGGTGGGCAATCAAGACACCTGGCAATCGGCGGATATTGCTATCGTCGCCGTAGCCAACGATGCCGGGCACATCTACGCCGTCCTGGAAAAGGCCGTCCACTGGATCGAGGAAGAATACCGCGCCGTCGAAATCCTGGATTGGGCCGTTGAGTTACGTTAGGTGTCCGATGCGTCGCGCGCTTTTCCCTGTGCCTTCTGCCGTCTCGCCCACATGCCGTCTCATCCTGCTCCTCGCGCTATTTCTCATCCTGGGGATCAGCTATGCCTGCGTTACCCCGCTTTTTGAAAACCCCGACGAGTCCTCGCACCTGCAAGTCATCCGTTACTTTGCCGAGGAACGTCGCCTGTACGCACCGGTCACACCAACGCTGCATGTCGCAACCGGTGCAGATATGGCCATAGCCATGCGCCCCCATACGCCGCCGCGCTACTATACACCACCGTTCTACCATGCCGTCGCGGCGCTTATCATCGGCCACATCCATATAGACGATCTCGATCGGCGTCTCGTCCCCAACCCTGCCTGGGAAGCCGGCTGGTCACCGCAACGCAACGCCGATCCCTGGAACAAAAATGTCTACGTCCACCTGCCCGGTGAGACCTGGGCCACCAGCGCCACATTTCGCGCAACGCTGATCCTGCGCCTGTGCTCCCTGGGGCTGAGCCTCGTCACCATTATATGCACCTACCACATTGCCCGGCGGTTGCGTCCCACTCAATCCACGTTCGCATTTGGCGCGGCGGCATGTGTGGCGTTGAACCCGCAGTTCATCGCACTCTCCGCCGGAGTGACGAATGACCCACTGCTCATCGCCATCGTCAGTTTTGCACTGCTGCTGGCCTTGCGCTTTATGGAGCAACAAGCCCACCAGACGCGCTGGGCCGCACTCGGAGCACTCGTGGGAATTGGTATGCTCACCAAGCAAAGCGCATTGTTGCTGTTACCCATAGGCGGCCTGGCAATTCTGGGACAGACGCCGCCACGCGCGCCCCTTCCCTGGAAGAAAATCTTTGCCGATGGTTTCGCATTTGGAGGAACGGCGTTGTTGGTTGGTGGATGGTGGTACCTCCACAACGCGCTGCGCTATGGCGACCTCCTGGGAATGTGGCCGCATTTCGAGAGCCAGACTCCTCTGCGCAGCTTCGGCTGGAGCGAGATTCGGGCGATCTTTGAGACTTATTGGGGTGGCTTTGGTTGGGCACTGCTATCACTTCCGGGATGGGTCTATGCACTCCTTGCGGGGATGGTTGCACTGGCAGCAATGGGGATCGTGCGGGCATTGTGGCGTGGGGAACTGCGTCACTTTTCACCGCCGGCACGGCGCAGCCTGGGGATATTGACATTCCTGTTGTTGATGAACGGCCTGGCATTGGTGCGCTGGAGCGTGGCGACAGGCGCGCCTTACGGACGGCTACTTTTTCCAGCCTGCACCAGCATCGGCGTATTGCTGGCATGGGGATGGGAACAGTGGCGTGGCATGGGACTTCGTTTTATCACGGCAATGCTCGCGGTACTGGCAATGCTCGTACCGTGGGTGCTGCTGCGTCCGGCTTTCGCTTCACCGCATTACCCAGATGCGCTTCCCCGCACGGCGACACCGGTTGCCGTGACCTTCGACGAGGCCATCACGCTGCTGGCTTACGCGGCTCCGCAGCACGACCTGCATCCCGGCGACACGTTGCCGATCACGTTTTACTGGCGAGCAGAACAGGCACCCGCGCAGCGATATAATGTATGGGTGCAGCTCAGCCCTTCCGATCCCACCCGGCGCATCGCCGAGTCCCATCGCTGGCTCGGCGGGACATTGTATCCCGGCGACCTGTGGCGCGCCGGCGACGTCATCCGCGAAACCTGCACACTCAAGCTCCCTACCGCTATGCCCGCGCCGGGGTTGTACTGGGTGCGTCTGGGACTGACGGACGAGACCGGCAAGCGCATCCCTTTCGGCGATGCGGCTGATATGCTTAGCCTGGGACCGTGGCGCGTCCGCGCCAAGAGCCTGCCGGCGTCACCGGAACACGCGGTCGCCTATGCCGTTGGAGAACAGATTATGTTACGCGGCTATACGGTGACGTTACGGGAGAGCTTAACCGTCACCCTCACCTGGGCAGCCCGGGCCAGGCCGCTGCAGGATTACACCGTTTTTGTTCACCTGGTCGGTGCGGATGGGAACATCATCGCCCAGCACGACGGCCCGCCGTATCAAGGGAACTATCCAACGTCATGGTGGTTGCCCGGCGACATTATCCCCGACGGGCACACTTTGCCGATCTCTGCGCCACTGCCGGAAGGGGCACTGCTCCGCGTGGGTATGTATGATCCGATCACGCTCAGCCGTCTGCCGGTCTATGACACCCACGGCACACGTCTCCCCGACGATATCGTCCCATTAGTCGTCAGTCCGTAGCCGCCGGTCAAAAGTCGAATGTCCAAAGTCAACGTCCTGCAATTACCCAATCCCCAATCTCCAATTCTCATTCCCCACTTCCCTTGCCTTTCCCCCTCACCTGAGTACAATAATGGCCTATGAGTGTTGTGGATGAGGTCAAGGAAAGACTGGATATTGTTGAGGTCATCGGGCGGCACGTCCACCTGCAAAAATCCGGGCGCTATCTGAAGGGCCTGTGCCCCTTTCACACCGAAAAGACTCCTTCGTTCTACGTTTTTCCCGACAATCAACGCTGGCACTGCTTTGGGTGCAACAGGGGAGGCGACCTTTTCAATTTCGTTATGGAATTCGAGGGACTGGATTTTCGCACGGCCCTCGAAGAGCTGGCCCGCCGCGCCGGGGTGGAACTGAAACCCCGCACTCCCGAACAGGTGGAGGCCGAAAGTGAAGCGGAACGGCTGCGCCTGCTGTTGGAAACGGCAGCAGCCTATTATCACACCCTGTTGCTCACCGCGCCGCAGGCCGCGCATGCGCGCGCTTACCTCCAAAAACGCGGGTTCACGCGCGAAACGATCGAAACCTTCCAGTTGGGCTATAGCCTCAACGAGTGGGATGCGACACGCACTTACCTGTTCGGCAAGGGGTTCAGCGTCGAAGATCAGATCAAGGCGGGGATGCTGGTGGAAAAAGAAGGCGGCGGTACATTCGACCGTTTCCGCAACCGGCTGATGATCCCCATCTGCGACCGACGCGGGCGAGTCATCGCGTTCGGCGGACGGGTTCTGAATCCCGACGATCAGCCGAAGTACATGAACTCACCTCAGACGGTGCTCTTTGACAAAAGCGCGGTGCTTTTCGGCTATCATCTCGCCAGCCAGGCCATCCAGAAGGCCGACGCGGCGATCATCGTCGAGGGTTATATGGATGTGATGATCCCCCACCAGGCCGGCTATAAGAACGTTGTCGCACCTATGGGGACGGCGCTCACCGAGGCACACTTGCAACAACTGCAACGCCTCACCCGCCGCTTCATCCTGGCACTCGATCCCGACACGGCAGGCATCCACGGGACCTTGCAGGGCCTGGAGACGGCGCGGCAAACGTTGGACCGCGAATGGGAAGCCATCTTCGACCCGCACGGGCTGGTGGGCGTCGAAGGCCGGCTCAAGGCGGATATTCGCGTCATCACCATGCCGGGAGGACTCGATCCCGACGAATTGATTTTGCAGGACCCGGCCCGCTGGGAGAAGCTCGTCGCCGAATCGCAACCGGTCGTGCGGTTTTACTTTGACCAACTGCTCAGGCAGGAAAATCCGCAGGAACCGAAGGGCAAAGCGCGCATTGTGGACGCGATGCTCCCACTGCTCAGCGACATCGCCGACAGCGTGGAGCGCGAAGCCTACGTCCAGGACATTGCCCTGCGCCTGGGACTGGATGCGCGCAGCCTGCTCGACCGCTTGCGCGTGCGCGAGCGCGCGCAAGCCGTGCGCCGGCAGGCGGCCGTCAAGACGGCGGGGCGCACACCCTTATCGGGTGACCTGGAAGCCTACGCCCTGACGATTTTGATCCGTTACCCGGAAGTCCTGGCGCTTGCCGATGCCCAACTTGCCGAGGCGCAGCTTGAGCCGATCCACGACGATGACTTTTCCGGCATCTACCGCTTGATCTGGTCGGCATGGATGGAGCTGAGCGCGCATCCCGAACTGGAACTGAGCGACATCCTGCCGCCGGACTTGCTGGAACTGGTGCACACCTGGATTGCCACACCGTTGCCCGATACACCGTTGGAACAATGGAAACGCGATATGGTGCGCACGATCTTGAGGTTGCGCGAAAGAAGATTACGTGATATATCAAAGCGCACACAAAGTCTGGTCGCAGAAGCGCAGGTAGAAGGAGATATGAAAGCAGAACGCTATCTGGCAACATTGAAAAATCTCTCCGAGGCGCTACGTCGGATTCAACAGGCGCTAAGTCGGTGATTGTTATGGCGTGGGATTTTTTAAGAAGTCGCCGGTGCTACCGTACACCACGCAAGCACGAAAATCTGTCAATGGATTAAACGGATGAAAAGAAAAAAATCCGTTCAATCCATTGACATTTTCTCAAGGAGGGAGAATGACAATTAAGCAACACACAGACAATCATTCCCATTCAGAAAACGATATCCAGGATCAGCCCGATAATCTTAAAGACAACGACGATGCCTGGGAAGTAGAACTTGAATCGGAAGCAGCTGAGGATAACGTAGATTTCAGCAGCGCCAACAATGATCATCATCATGAAGAAATCGAAGAATGGGATGATGAACCGTCACCAGACGACCTGGAACAGATCGAAGAAGAGCTGTCCGAACCGGTTGTTGTCGAAGACCTCGTTGACGATCCGGTGCGCATGTATCTGCGTGAAATCGGGCGGGTTGACCTTCTGGAACCGCACCAGGAAGTGTGGCTGTGTATCATCCGCGCCGCTGCCGCACAACTTGAAACCGTGTGTCAGACGGTCGCCACGGCTACCGAGCCGGAGGTCATGGAAGCCAGCGTCCTGGACCTCTACAATCAGGCACGCACGGCCTGGAGCGATAGCCAGCGAGCAGCCAAGAGTAAAGGATTGACAACGCCGGACGCCAGAGATTTTCTCGCCGAAATTATGCAGCAGCAGCAAATGCTCATCACCGAAAAAACCTCCAATCTTTATACCTTCATGGGACCGAACCAATGGGGCGATGACCCTAACTGGCGGCCTGTGATCCTGGAGCTTCTGCGTGCTGCCATGTACCTGTATTTGCTACCCCCTGAGTTGGTGGCTTTCATCCATCAAAAGATGACGGCCAGAAATCGCTGGCCTGCCGCTTCACAAGTGCGCACGCATATCCACCCCGAAAACGTCTTTGCCTGGTGGGAACGCGTCGAAGTCCTGGCCGCCGAGGCGCAACAAATGCTCGTCCGCGCCAACCTGCGGCTGGTGGTGAACATCGCCAAACGTTATGTCGGGCGCGGCGTTTCCTTCCTCGACCTCATCCAGGAAGGCAACATCGGCCTGCTGCGCGCCGTCGAGAAATTCGACTATCTGCGCGGCTATAAGTTCTCGACGTATGCGACCTGGTGGATCCGTCAGGCCATCAGCCGCGCAATCGCCGATCAGGCGCGCACCATTCGCATCCCTGTCCACATGGTCGAGACGATCAACCGCTTGATGCGTGTGCAACGTCAAATGATGCAAGAACTGGGGCGCGATCCCAACCTGGATGAGTTGGCGTTGGAGATGGATGTCCTGGAACCGGAGGACATCGAGGCAATCAGCCGGGCGCGCGCCGAGAATCTGCCACTGTCGCCGGCATTGGAGCGCAAATTGCACCGCGCCATGTCCAAAGTGCGCCGCATCCTCAGCATTTCGCAGGAACCGATGTCGTTGGAAAGTCCCGTGGGCACCGAGGACAACAGCGAGCTATCGGATTTCATCGAAGACGACAATCTCCCCGGCCCGATGGATGCCACATCTATGCAGATGCTCCGCGAGCAACTGCAACACATCTTGGGTGAGCTGGGACGCCGCGAGCGCGAAGTACTCGAAATGCGCTTCGGCCTCAAGGACGGGCGCCCGCACACCCTGGAAGAGGTCGGGCAGGCGTTCAACGTCACCCGCGAGCGCATCCGGCAGATCGAATCGAAGGCCCTGCGCAAACTCCGCCATCCGGGCCGCAGCCGCAAATTGCGCGATTTCTTGACGTAGCGTTCCAACGTTCAGATGTTCCAACGATCTTCCGGTGAGAGGGGTTATGTTCAAAAAGATCGAGATTGCGACACGCACAAGAGTTGATTTCATAGACATCACTGCCGAGATCGAGCGGGTGGTTCAAGAGGCTATGGTGGAGGAAGGGATTTGTTTCCTGTACTGCCCCCACACCACGGCAGGTCTCGTGCTCAATGAGAACTGGGATCCCGATGTCGAAGGCGACATTGCGATGCTGCTGGCGCGCATCGTGCCGGACGGTCTGCCCTATCGCCACAGTGAGGGCAACTCAACGGCACACATCAAATCCGTCCTGCTCGGCAGCGACCATTTCATCTTCGTGCAAGAACACCACCTGCAGATGGGGCACTGGCAGGGCATCTTCCTCGCCGAATTCGACGGTCCGCGGCGGCGATCGGTCTGGATCAAGATCGTGCGCGATGCGTCCAGCGGCTAAAGGTTCCCGGTGAACACACAACCTATCCCCTGGGAAACCATCGAAGCGCTGCTCCATCGCGTGCAAAAGCCCGGCCGCTATGTGGGCGGCGAATACAACGCCGTCCACAAACCCTGGGATGCGACCGCCGTGCGCGTCTGCCTGGCCTTCCCCGACATTTACGATCTGGGGATGTCCAACTTCGCCCTGACAATCCTCTATGACCTGCTCAATGCACAACCCGAGGTCTTAGCAGAACGCACCTATCTCCCCGCGCCGGATATGATCGCGCAACTACGCGGGGCCGGGTTGCCGCTCTACACGCTGGAGAGTTACCGTCCCGTCGCCGCCTTTGACATCCTGGCAATCAGCGTCGCCTACGAGCAGCTTTACACGAACACCCTGGAGCTGCTCGATCTCGCCGGCATCCCCCTGCGCGCCGCCGACCGTGATGCGACGCATCCGCTCATCATCGGCGGGGGGCACGGGACGTTCAACCCGGAACCGGTCGCCGACTTCTTCGATGTGTTCGTCATCGGCGAGGCAGAAGAGGTGCTCCTCGAACTGCTCGCGGCCTGGTGCCCGGTGCGCCACCTTCCCCGTGAGGCACAGTTGCGTGCTTTGTTGCCTGTGCCGGGGCTGTACATCCCGCGCTTCTATCGGCCCACTTACCTGCCCACCGGTCAGCTTGCCGCCGTGACGCCCACCGACCCCGCCGCGCCGCCGCGCATCCTCAAACGCATCATGCCCACGTTGCCGCCGACGCCCATCCGCCAACTTGTCCCCAACGTCGAGGTGACACACAACCGCGCCGTGGTCGAAATCCAACGCGGCTGCACGCGCGGTTGCCGTTTCTGTCAGGCCGGCGCCGTCACGCGCCCGGTGCGCGAGCGACCCGCCGCCGAAATCGTGGAGACCGTCGCCGCAATCCTGGACGCTACCGGCTACGAGGAGGTGGCGCTGCTCTCGCTTTCCTCCGCCGACCATTCGGAGATCAAGCCGTTGTTGGAGGCGCTGCTGGAACGCTTCCGGGGGCGGCATCTTTCCATCTCGCTGCCGAGCCTGCGCATCGAGTCATTCTCGGTGGACCTGGCCGATATGTTGTCACAGGGACGGCGCTCCGGGTTCACCTTCGCGCCGGAAGCCGGCAGTGACGCGCTACGCCGACGCATCAACAAGGACATCGCCACGCAAGATTTGCTCGCCGTGGCGGAAGAGGTGTTCACGCGCGGCTGGCGCACGCTCAAGCTCTACTTTATGCTCGGTCTGCCCGGTGAGATGGATGAGGACATCGAGGCCATCATCGAGTTGGCGCATCAGGTGCGACGGCTGGGACTGTCCATCGGCGGACGGAAGACGGAGGTACACGTCAGCGTGAGCACGTTCGTCCCCAAGCCGCACACACCGTTCCAGTGGGCGCCGCTGGCCAATCGGGAGACGGTCGAACGGCGGCAGACGCTCCTGCGCGAGCGTTTGCGGGGACGCGGCCTGCGCCTGGCGTGGAACCATTACGATGCCACGCGCATCGAGGCGCTGCTGGCACGCGGCGACCGGCGATTGAACGCCGTCGTCGAGGCTGCCTGGCGCAACGGGGCGCGCTTCGATGCCTGGGATGAGTGGCGCAATCAGGCCGCATGGGAACAGGCCCTTGCCGATTCCGATCTCGACATCGCGGACGCGCTCTATCGTCCCCGCGCCGAGGATGAACGGCTGCCCTGGGATCACCTGTGCAGCGGCGTCGAAAAACGCTTCCTCCTGCGCGACTACCGCCGCAGTCAGGCCGGCGAGTTGCTTGCCGACTGCCGCGCCGGCTGCCATGCCTGCGGCATCCTGGTCAACTATCCGGGGATGTGGACGGCGGAGTGGGAATGTCCGGAGTGGGGAGTGTGAATTACAAATCACGAATTATGAATTACGAATTATGAATTACGAAGCGCGAATTACGAATCACGAATCCCCAATCCTTAATCCCCAATCCTCGCGGTATCGGATCACGTTTGCGACGCGGCGGACGCTGGCATATGTTTCGGTGCTGGAATTGGGCAAGGTGTGGGAACGCACGCTGCGGCGCGCCGGGATTCCGCTCAAGTATAGCCAGGGGTATAATCCCCGGCCCCGCCTGCACTTTGCCGCCCCGTTGCCCGTGGGCTGCGGCTGCGAGGCGGATCTGCTGGATGTGTGGCTCGAAGCCCCGATGACGCCGGAAGCCATGCTGACGGCCCTGACAGGCGCCATGCCCCCCGACCTCTCCGTCGGTGACATCCGCAGCGTGGCGGAGGATGAAGCGGCGCTCTCCGAGCAGCTTCGCGCCGCCGAATACCGTGTGTGGCTGCGCGATGTCGAGCGGGACGCGGTGCAATCTGCCGTCACGGCTTTTATGGAGGCGACGGCGCTTCCTCTTGCCAAACGCGGACGGAAGTACCGGGGCAAAACTTACGACTTGCGCCCGCTGGTCGAGATACTGTGTCTCGAAGACGCGCCGCCCCCCTGGGTGGGCCTGTGGATGCGCCTGAGCGCCCGCCCCGGCGCAACCGGTCGCCCGGACGAGGTCTTGAAGGCCCTGGGGCTGGCCGATGCAGCATGCCGCTGTACACGCACCCGCCTGATCGGGGATTTCAAGGCGTGAAAGGGAGGCACGTCCCCGCCGGATAAGCGGCACTGCGAGCGGCGACGACAACCGCGCTTTGCACCTGGGGCTGGAATAACGCCACCCACGACGTCCGATAAGCCCGCGCCAGCGCGCACCATAGCCAGTGCGGCAATTTGCCGTTGAGGATGACGCCGACTTCCCCGGAAACCGGCGGCGCACACAACGTCGGCGCAGTGGTCACATCCAGGTAGGCGTCCACCAGGCGAAAACTCAACGCTGCACCGTGCGCTGTGGAGGTGATCTGCACCTGCAACGGCGCGTCCGGGGGAAGTGTGCCAACGCGCAGCACCGGGCACACAATCCATCCCAGGCGCACATCGAACAAATAAAAAGGCGACGGCAGCGCGTGGACGGCGACCGCAGCGTAGAGCCAGTTCGGTCCGCGCCCATACAACCCAAGCGGCTCTCCTTGCGGCAGGTAATCAAGGACACGCGGCAGGTCTTCCGGCAGCCAGTCTCGTTCCTCACAGCCTAAAGAATGAGCCAGACTTTGCACATCCACAACCAATTCCACCGGCGCCATTTCCAGGTGTTGACGCCGCAAGCCGTAGGTTGCGCGCGTGAAGAGCAGGCTCAAGCGCGCGACAAGGGCATCGAAGGTCGGGCCGGCAGCCTGACTTCCCCGTTCGAGCCTGGCCAGCGTCCCGGTGAGCAACGGTTCTTCGGCGATGAGCTGAGTCTGTCCTTCCAATTCTGACCGCAAATCCGCCAACAGCACCAAACCGTGGCGCTCAAAACGCGCGCGCCATGAGGCGTGCGTCGTCTCATCCGGTGTGAGCAAGATGGCGTGGGTGCAGACATCGAGCAGGGCTTCCTGCTCCGGTGTGGGCAGGCCACCCAAATCCACGATGAGCGGCAGGTGACGGCGCGCAATATCACGTTGCACAAGCGGCAACCAGGCTTCACTCTGCGCGCCCTTGAGGCGCAAATGCCGCACCTGCTCCTGATCGCACGCGAGGAACCAATCACCTTCGTAATCGGGCGGGTAGGCGCGGAGGACATAATGTTCCACATCCCGCGCGCGCAGCGCCTGCGTGAGGCTGTACGTGAGCACCGACTTTCCGCTATGCGGCGGCCCACCGATGACCACCGCCGGCAAAGGATTAAACGGCATTTGACCAATCATAAATTGCTCCGTATACTATTAGGGATAAAGAGTAAGGAGTGGTGATTCGCAACTTGTAATTCGTCATTAGTCATTAGTCGTTAGTCGTTAGTCATTAGTCGTTAGTCGTTAGTCATTAGTCGTTAGTCATTCGTCATTCGCCATTCGTCATTCGCCATTCGCCATTCGTCATTCGCCATTCGCCATTCGCCATTCGTCATTCGCCATTCGTCATTCGCCATTCGCAATTCGTCATTTGCTATGTTCAACTCAGATTCTACCACTGCTTTGATCACAATGGGGGGGCAAGCGCAGGTCGTGACATTCGCGCTGGATGCCCTGTTCGCGCAAGGTGAAACCCTTGCCTCGGCACTTGTACTCCACCTTTCGACCGATGAACCGCGCGTGCGCCGGGCGCTGGCCCAGTTAAGCGTCGAGTTCGCCGGCGACCGCTACCGTGGACACCCCATGACATTGCGCCATCTCCCCATCCAGGCCGACGGACGCGCCCTACCCGACATCCAGACGCCGCATGAGGCCGAGTGTGTCTGGTCGCTGGGCCGCGAGGTGCTGGCGACGTTGAAACAAAACGGACAACGCTTGCACGTGTGCATCGCTGGCGGGCCACGTCTGCTGGCGCTCACGCTGACCACCGCAGCGATGCTCCACTGCGACGAGCGCGACCGGCTGTGGCATCTCTATACGCCGCGCGCGTTCATCGAACAGGCGCGCGACGGCGCCATCCTCCACGCACCGCCGGAGGCCGGGGTACGGCTGATCCCCGTGCCGCTGACACCGTTAGGCGTGTATTTCCCGGCTTTGCGCAGCCTCACGCAACCTGCATCCTTTGCGCCACCGCCGGATGACGTAACGCGCTGTGCGGCGGTTTGGGCGCGCCTCACCGACCGCGAGAAAGACGCCCTACGCATGCTGGCGGAGGGCCTGCGTCCCCAAGAGGCCGCCGACGCGCTGAGGGTGACCCTCAAAACGATAGACACGTTCAAGACCAAAATCCTCGCCGAATGTCGCATTGCCTGGGAGCTTCCCGAAGGCATGCACCTGACCTACCACTTTGTGCGCGAGAAATTCGGGCGGTGGATACGGGATTGGTGATTGAAGATTTGCCATCCGCCGTTTTAACTATAGCGCAGTTTGGGTATGAGCGCATCAGAGAAACCTCTGAGAAACTTCAGAGATTTTTCTGATGCATTGGCCACGCGAGGGGAGTATACTTGAGGAGGTGAAAGGGGAACAAAGGAGCAGGATGAGAGGGTGAAGGGATGAACTCTATTCGCCGATTTTCAGGAGGTGCTGATGGATGAAGAACGAGAAAAGGGTGTGTATCTGGCCGCGCTGGCGGGGTTGCTGCATGACATCGGCAAGTTTGCGCAGAGGGCAAACGAAAAAGACCAGTATCGCCCTCATACAGAAGTGGGGAGTGAAATTGTATCTTCAATCATTCCCCGACAGTGGCGTGCTTATCTGTATCCGGTGATGGGCCACCACGACCAACCTCTGCAGGGGTATGAAACAAAGGTGGTCGCGTTGGCCGACCGGCTTTCTGCCGGAGAACGGGCAGACGAGAAGCAGAAGCAACCCAAACAATTGTTGTCTATCTTTTGCCGCCTGGAAACACTAAGCCCGGATGGAAAACCCCAACGTGCTCCGGCGCCGCTGTATTGGCCGCTCAAGCCGCTGGCGTTGGAACAAGATGTGCTTTTCCCCAAAACCGAGTGTTCAGAGTCCGACGTTTCACACGGATACAAGACGTTATGGAGTGGCTTTCAGGCCGAAGTGAAGGCTCTTCAGGAAGCACACGAAGGGAATGGCAGCCTGCCCATCTACCTGGAAAGCCTCTTACTGACGATGCAGCGCTATACGTGGTGCATCCCTTCAGCGTACTATCGCTCGCTGCCCGATGTGAGCCTCTACGACCACAGCCGGATGACGGCGGCGCTGGCGGCGTGTCTGACCGGAACATCTGAAACTGCCCTGGATGATCTACTGGCAGCGTTGGATGAATGGTACAAAGCGCGCAAGCAGGCCGAGCAACAGAAACGCGACCCCGCTGCTGTGCCTCCGCCACCTATTTTGCGGCAAACACAACCTGTATTGTTGGTAGGAGGAGATATCTCCGGCGTGCAGGACTTTATCTACACGATTTCGTCGCAGGGTGCGACGCCCGGCCTGCGTGGACGCTCGTTCTACCTGCAATTGCTCACCGAGGTCGTGGCCCGCTATGTGCTGCGCCGCCTGGGGCTACCCATCACCAATCTGATTTACCAGGGCGGCGGGGCATTCTATCTCCTGGCCCGCGCCGACGATGGCGCGAGGTTGAGAGAGATTCAGCAAGAGGTCAGTCGCGTGCTGTTGGCACACCATCAGGGCAATCTGTATCTGGCGCTGGCGCAGGTGCCCCTGGCCGCCGCCGATTTCTACGATGGACGCATCTCGGACAAATGGGAAGAACTCACCCGCATTCTGCGCGAGGTCAAGCAGCGCCGCTTTACCGAACTGGATAGCGAAAACCTGATGGCGCTGTTCGAGGCACAGGGCCACGGTGGCAATCAGGAGAAGGCATGTCAGGTCTGTGGACAGGAGCATCCTGAGACAGAAGATGAATCCGGCACGTACAAATGTCCACCATGCATATCGTATGAGGAACTGGGCGACAGCCTGCGCCGCGCGCGCTATCTCTGGCTGGCCGAACGAGAGCCGCGCATCCCTGACCGGCCGCTCGAAGAGGTGCCCGGTCAATGGGATAAGGTGTTGGCCGCATTGGGTTACCAATGCGGCGTGTCGGAGGGATTGCCCTGGCTTCCCGATTCCCCATACCGGGTCATTCTGGCGCTCAAAGATGCGGCGCTCAAAGATGCGGCCTTGAAAGGATTGCGGCCCGACGCACAGACCGCCGTGGGCCGCCGTTTTCTGGTCAACGTGACACCGGTCTACGAGCAGGTAGATGCTGACTGGCTGGCAAAACGACCGGAGACCCGACGCCGTCTGGCAGAGGATTTGCCGGAACGTCCCGGCGTCGCGGTCAAACCGTTCTCGCTGCTAGAGGCGCAGTCTACCGGCATCGAGCGGCTCGGCGTGCTGCGGATGGACCTGGACGACGGCGGGCGGCTGTTCAGTGACGGTTTTGTCGAGCGCGGCCAGGACGGTCGGATCGTACGCCGCTTTGCCACGCTCTCCCGTGTTGCTGCGCTCAGTTTCGCCATCAGCCTCTACTTCGAGGGCTGGGTAGAGCATATTGCCGAGGAGATGAACACCGAGACGCGCGCCGAACGCGGCGACACGCTTTACTCGATCTATTCCGGTGGAGATGACTTGTTCTTTGTCGGCGCGTGGGACAGGGTGGTGGAACTGGCGCGCAAAATCCGTGCCGACCTGACGCCCTTTGCCGCTTACCATCCTGGCATCCATACCAGCGCGGGAGTCGTGCTGGTAGGCGGCAAGTACCCGCTCTATCAGGCGGCGGCGGACGCAGGCGGTGCGGAAGGGAGAGCCAAAAAGCGCACAGGCAAGGATGCGCTCACCTTCTTGGGGCAAGTGGTCTCCTGGCAGCAGTTTGGGCTGGATGGCGCCCAGGCAGACTATATGGATACCGTTTCTGCATTGACCCGGCGACTGGTGCGCATGGTGACGCCGGAAAGCGCAGGCGGCGAAGGTGTCCAGCAAGCGCTCATCCGGCAATTGATCCAACTCCAGGAGTTATATGAGGAGGCCGCCGCAAAACGGCGCGTTCTGGGCCAGGAGTTGAACCGTGCCGGTGAGACGCAGGTGTACTGGGGACCCTGGATGTGGCGCGGATACTATTATTTGAAGCGCAGGGCCAAGAAGGAGAAAGAGAAAGCACGGGATAGCATTGACCAACTGGCCGAGGGGCTGAAAGGCGACCGCTTTCGCGCCATCGAATGGATCGGCCTGGCCGCGCGGTGGGCCGAGTTGTTGACGCGCGGCTAGGTGCAGGGACAAAAGAAATGGCTGGCAAGTTTCGCAGTGAATTGTTCACGGAACCGACCGAATACGAAGAGGAGCCTTTGCGTGACCGCAAGTCCCGGATTCCCGACTTGCGTCGAGATGATGAGAAGGCCGAGTTTATTCGCGATGTGATCGCGCTGGCGAACACCGCGCGAATGTTTGGACAACCCGCTTATCTGTTGTATGGACTGAAAGATAACGTAGACGAAGGATATCCAGTCTGCGGACTCGGAGATTTGTTAGCTCCTTATGGAGCATCCAATACTCAGAAAGCCTGGGAGGAGTTAAAACGGTCAGTCGAACAAGCTATCGCAGAATACATCCAGCCTCAAGTGCAGTGGGAACTCGCTCACGGACAGGTTAATGGACAGGATGTCGCCTATTTGCGGATTGATCCTCTGACCCCATCGAGCGTTTTTTGCACTGCAAGGAAAATTCGACACAAATTTAACAGCGGTGTGTCGTGGATTCGCTTTGGCGAGAGCAAGCGAGAGATTTGTCGTCAGGATATTGCGCCCGATGATGATCGGTATCGCTATGCTTATTCATCGGTTCCCCTTGTCTTACCCCGCATCTGGAAACGGTATTTCGAAGGCATCTTGAACGACCGCAAGTCGGCAGAGAATCTGTCTGCGGCCCAGGACATCCGGGGTTATCAAGACCTGTACACCACCGATGGGCGGCTGCTGCAAAAAGTCGTGGAGGAATTTCTGAACGACGAGGGAACTCTGTTGATCATTGAGGGTGCAGCAGGCAGCGGCAAGAGTGCGTTTGTACAGCGACGGGTTGCAGCGTGGGCCGAAGCCCAACTGCAGATCGTGGAAATCAAAATCGAGCGGGAGGAATTCACGCCTCCCGCCGCAGGATGGATTCCTGTCTATCATCGCCTGCGCAATGAGCCGGTGAGGACAAACTACTGTCTGGCCCCCCGCCTGCTGGACGCAGTAAACAAAAAGTCAGGAGGTGGTTTTTGGGAAAGCAAAAAACGGCCAGAACGAGTTGATGAATTGTTTTGCAAACCCGAGCTGCATTGGGTGATTTGCCTGGACGGGCTGGATGAGATTCGCACGCAGCAGGGGCAGAGCATCTTTCTGGAAACCTTACGGGATTTTTTGGAAACCTATCCCCATGTCAAGGTGATTTTGACCACACGACCAGATACCGGTGTGGGTACATTGAAAGGAATTGGAGAACAGGTTACCATTGCACCGTTCAGAGATGAGCAGATTGAACTCTATTTCCAAAACTGGGCGGAAAGCGAAGAATATGAGCAATTTATCGGGGTTTTGCGCTCTAATTCTGAGTTATGGGAGATGTGCAGAACACCCACCTATCTGGAAGCGGCTTGCCACAGGCTGACCGGCAACCCAATGATGCCACTTGAACCAATAGTTGCCCAATCGGAGGAGGTGACAATCCCGCAGATACCTGATGACGACCAGACTGGGGAGCCCCTCACCGAGGTCCCTAAAGCGGACGAGGAAGTGTTGCGCATTAATGAGCCGTTGACTTATCAAGAGCAGCAAGCGGAACTGCCGCCGGAAGAAGATTTCATACGTCCCCTGGGAATAGGCGAAGTGCTCTATGCAATGTATGACTATTTGTGGCGTCGAGAACTCGGCAGACATTCCAGCGTCCGGCAAGGGGATGCAGACCTGTGGTGGGAAAAGACGGGCTTATTGGCCATAAAAATGGATGGCAGTCAGCCAAGCGTTCGTATATCTGATGCGCAGCGGGAATTGAAGGCTAATGGATTGCGCTATGTACTCAGTTTAGGCATACTCAAGCGCGTAAGCAACCTGTTACGTTTCAACACCGAGTTGACCAAAACCTACTTTGCCGCAGCCTGGTTGCGGGATTGCCTGGAGACAGGCGAAATCAGCGAGGCACGCCGCCTGCTCGCCAGGGCAACTGCCGAGTTTATCTGCCAGGTGCGTGACCTTTTGGAGCCATTGACAGCCAAAGATATTCAACCATTATTTGAAGGAGGTAAACTATGAGTCAGTACAGAGATAAGCGCGATGCTCCGGTGATGGCCCGTCCAACGGATGTCGAATTGCGGACGATCGTGACCGACCCCAATGGGGCAGAAACGTTGGTCAAATGGGCCGACAGTCTGGGCAAATACCTCAAAGAGGCCGGCTTGACGACCAGCCAGATCCGTTCCCTGTTCGGCGAGGTGCGGCAGATTCAGGCCGAGTGGAGCATTGAAAATCGCCGTGACCACGCCCGCCGTCGCCTGATCCTGCTCAAGCCCAAAATGGCCTACCGCGCACGCAAGGAGCGCGGCAAGGCAGTGGAGGAGCTGGTATCGGTGCTGCGCCCGGCGCTCGACCTGGTGACACAGGCCAGCGGGGGCAAGCAAGACGAAAACTTTCAACGTTTCGTAGAGTTCTTCGAGGCCATCCTGGCCTATCACAAAGCCTACGGCGGCAACTGAGGAGGTGCACAATGGCAAAGCAGATTCAATTGCAAGGACGTGTGTTCATTACCTTTGACATCGAGGCCGTGACCGGCCTGCACATCGGCGGCTCGGATACCGGGATCGAGATCGGCGGCGTGGACAAGACGGTTATCCGTGACCCGCTGACCAATTACCCCTACATCCCCGGCTCGTCGCTCAAAGGCAAGATGCGCAGCCTGCTGGAAAAGTATCATGGGCTGGAACAGAACCAGCGCATTGGACAGGGCTACATCCACTCCTGTGGAGCGGATGAGAAAGACAAGGACAAGGCCAGGAGCGACTATCTGGGCTGCGATGTCTGCCAGGTGTTCGGCGTGCCCGGCGAGCGCGACTTTGCCACGCCCACCCGCCTGGTGGTGCGCGACACACATCTGAGCGCCGAGAGCGTCAAGAAACTGGAAGAATCGGGGCGCACCGACCTGCCCTATACCGAGGTCAAAACCGAGGTCTCGATTGACCGGGTCACTTCGGCGGCCAACCCGCGCCAGATGGAGCGCGTGCCCGCCGGCACCGTATTCAGCGGCGCCGAACTCGTCTACAGCATCTACGCCGGCGACGGCTGCAGCGCGGCCCAAGACGTGGGACGACTCCAGACAGTCCTGGAAGGACTGCAACTGGTAGAGGACGACTACTTGGGCGGCCTCGGTTCGCGCGGCTCCGGCAAGGTGCGCTTTAAGGGCATCAAAATCTTTGTGCGCACACGAGGCAACTATCTAGAAGATGCGCGGTCGGATGTCAAGCCCTTATACGAGTTTGCTACGCTCGGTGAACTGCTCACGCATCGCGCCGAGGTGTTCGCAAAGATCAAGCAGACCCTCAACGTATAGCCGGGCCGAAAGGAGGCTGTTATGCCTGCGTTAACTGTATACCGGCTCACCTTCCCCGGTGGGCTGCACGTGGGTGAGCGTGGCGTCAACCTTGAGGAGAGCCGCGTCAGCGTCCCCTCCGACACGCTCTTTGCGGCCCTTGTGGATGCCTGTCGGCGTGATAACAGCGATCCGGTGGCGTTCGTCAAGCCGTTTCTGCGCGGTGACACAACCGGTAAGCCGCCGTTTCTGTTGACTTCGGCTTTTCCATTTGCCGGCGAGGTGCGCTTTTTTCCGATGCCCACACCGTTGCAACGCTTCTTTGACCCTCGGACACTCAAGAATCGTCGCAAGGATATTCAGAAAATCCGCTATGTCTCTGAATCGCTCTGGCGACGGATGCTGGATGGTGAGAAGCTGGACGGGTGGCTGTTTCCAGAAGATAAACACGCCGAACCAAAGACCGGCGTCGCGCTTCAAGGCGAAACGCTATGGTTGACGCTTCAAGAATGTCAGGCGTTACCATCGCAATTTCGGGATGATCCGAAAACCGGCCAGCCGGTTCCGCCCCGCGCGCTGCACGAGCATCAAGTCTATGCCGATGTGCGCGTGCCTCGCGTCACCGTAAATCGTATCAATTCCGCGTCTACCATCTTCCACGCCGGGCGGGTGACCTTCGCTCCGGGCTGCGGTTTATGGTTCGGCGTCGAATGGCGTGCACCGGAAGCCAGGGCCGGCAACACGACCTTCGAGCAGGTCTTTCACAAGATGCTGGCCCTCCTGGGCGACGATGGCCTGGGTGGGGAGCGCACGACAGGCTATGGTGCATTTCGCTATGAGAGGGGCGATACCCTGAGCCTGCCCGATGCCCGTCCCGGCGGCCTTGCCCTGCTCATGAGCCGTTACCATCCCCGCAACGAGGAATTGCCCGCCGTCCTGAACGGCGAGGGAACGGCCTATACCCTGGATTCCATTGCCGGCTGGCTGCGCTCGTGGGATGGTGCGGCGCAGCGTCGCAAGCGGCTGTGGCTGGTGAGCGAGGGGAGTGTCATCCGCACTGTGGGAGATGGCCCCTGGGGCGACGTGACCGACGTGCGCCCCGACTATGATGCTACGGTCGGCGAGTTGCCGCATCCTGTCTGTCGGTATGGGCTGGCTCTGGCCGTGGGGCTGAAGGAGGCATAAAATGGCCGATTATCGCTTGTATCAGGTGAAAGTCTCTGTCCTTACACCGTTACACATCGGCAGCGGCGACGTGCTGTTGCGCGATTACGACTTCAAGACCGCCGGCCAACGAACCTGGGTCTTGAATCAGGACGCCATCTTGGCCGACGCCTACGACCGCGCCGGAGGTGATATGTCGGACTGGAACCGCCTGGCGCTCCTGCCGGGCCAACCGGTGTGTGACGACGAACTGTACGAGGGTTCCCCATTCGTGCGCTACGCGCTAGCGGGCGTGACGAGCATAGATCAAGTGCGTGAGCAGCTCAAGGATGTTTACGACCGGCCCTATCTGCCCGGCTCCAGTCTCAAAGGCGCACTGCGCACGGCGCTGGGCTGGAAACGCTGGCAGATGTTGGGGCTGAAACCGGATGTGCGTAACCTGAACCGCCGCCGCGAGTTTGCCGCGCAGTGGTATGAGCAAGAATTATTCAGTGAACACAGCGGCAAGTCGCCCAACAAAGATACCTTCCGCGCGCTTCAGGTGGCCGACAGCGCGCCGGTAGCCGCCGAGCGGCTGATGCTGGTCAATGCTCGCGTGCTCAACCGGGGTGGGACGCTCGGCTCGCCTATCGAGCTTGAAGCCATCCGTCCTGATACGGTCTTTGAGACGGAAATCAAAATAGACCTGGCCCTTTTTTCAGCCTGGGCAAAAAGACACCACCTGGAATTGAGAGGCAGCGACCTGCTGCTCAACCTTCCGGACATATTGCGCGAGTATGCCACCCGACGTCTGGAACGTCAGGCGGCGTGGTTTAGTCAGGTCTCCGGGGCGGAAAAGACGGCGCAATACTGCCGTGACCTGCTCAAGACAACCTTGCCGCCCAATGCATCCTTTCTGCAGATCGGTTGGGGCGGCGGCTGGGAGAGCAAAACATTTGCCGACCCCCTGCAAACCGACCGGAACTTTATGGAGAGCATCTTGCGTTCTCCGAGAGAGGGTGGATATGGACTGGCACGCGGCACACGCAGACCCGGCGATCCATTTCCGAAAAGCCGTCGCGTGCTGGTGCAGGTGCAGCGTGCTCCAGACGGACGGACGCACGAAACGCCGCTCTATCCGCTGGGCTGGGTGCTGGTGGAGATGAAAGAGGAAAAATGAAAGCAATTTCCTTCCTGGGCATCACGGACTATAAAGAGACAACCTATGTGTGGGAGGGGCACGAGTTCAGGACGCGCTTCTTTGGCGAGACGCTGCCTCACTTTTTCCCGGAACTGGACCGCGTGCTCGTCTTTGTCACACCGACCGTGCAGCAGCATTCGAACCTGGCTGAACTGCAACATCGCCTGGGCGGCCTATTGCACCCTGTCCCTATTCCCGAAGGCCACTCGGAAGGCGAGTTGTGGGAGATTTTTGATGCGCTGACCGGATCAGTGTCCGAACAGGAGATGGTTATCTTTGACATCACTAACTCTTTTCGTTCCATTCCCTTGCTTGTCTTTCTGGCCGCAGCCTACCTGCGCACAGCGCGTCGTGTCAAAGTTCACCGCGTCATCTACGGCGCGTGGGAGGCGCGTGATAAGGAGGTTGACCACTCACCTGTCTTCGATCTGACGCCATTCGTGACACTGCTCGACTGGCTCACCGCTACCAATCAATTCATCTACACCGGTGATGCGCGGTATCTGGCCCACCTATTGACCGCTGAAGGGCAAAAGCGCGGCTCGAACGCGCTGAAGGAAGCCGGGGAACACTTACAGGACCTTTCTTTGGGGATGATGCTTTGCCGACCCCTGGAGGTGATGGAACAGGCAGGTAAGACCGGGAAGGCATTGGCGAAAGCAGAGACGGATCTGGCCCAGTGGGCCCACCCTTTCGGATTATTAACCCAGCGTATTCAGGAGGAATATGCTGCCCGTGCCCTACGCTCTCCCACTGCCGCCGAGAATGTAGAGCAAAATCTGAGGCATCAGTTCGCCCTTATTCGCTGGTATCTGGATAACAACCAGGTGATTCAGGCTATGACCCTGGCGCGTGAGTGGGGAGTCACTGTGGTGGGATGGAAATTGGGTCGGGGGTTCTTGTTGGACCTGAAAGAGCGGGCAAAGGTAGAACAGGCATTGAGCGGCCTGATACGGATAGGGCGTGTGCAGGAGGATGGGAACTGCTTCGACGTGAACGACTTAAACGATGAAGGGCGTGTGCTGTGGGAGTGGCCGGAGCGTGAGGTATTGTGCGATCTGTGGAATCATCTGACCGCTGTACGTAATGAACTGGATCACGCAGGTATGAATCCCGGTCCGATGAAGGCTGCCAAACTGGTTCGCAAGGCCAGGGAGGAAGTCTGGCCCCGACTGGAGGAGTTGGCCCGAACCTGGGGGTTGGGAACCTAACCCCCCGCCCCCCTTCCCTGGGAGGGAAGGGGGAGCACTCCCCTCTCCCCGTGGGGGAGGGGTTGGGGGAGAGGGCTAATCCAAAGGAGTCGTAATGCCTGTTTCAAACATCGTCAGAGGACAAAAAATCAAGTCGAGCACCTGGCAGCGGGCCAAGGAAATGCGACGCGCGATGACACCCGCCGAAGAAAGGCTATGGGCTGCCCTGCGACGCAATCAACTGGACGGCCTGCACTTTCGCCGCCAACAGGTCATCAGCGGCTTTATCGTGGATTTTTACTGCCACGCGGCGGGCCTTGTTGTTGAGGTGGATGGTCCGATCCACAATGAGCAGGCCGAGCGAGACGCCGAGCGCGACCGTATCCTGACCAGCCGGGGGCTGCGGGTGCTGCGTTTCAAGAACGAACAGGTGATGCAAGAGTTGGAGGAAGTGCTCAGGATGATATCTGCAGCTTGTGACCTAACCCCCCGCCCCCCTTCTGACCTAACCCCCCGCCCCCCTTCTGACCTAACCCCCCGCCCCCCTTCCCTGGGAGGGAAGGGGGAGGCCTCCCCTCTCCCTGTGGGGGAGGGGTCGGGGGAGGGGGTGATCCTCCTCAACTTCTCCCACCCCCTCACCGCTGCGCAATTGGCGCAGCTCGAAACGCTCATCGGTCAGCCGGTGACCGACGTGCGTGACATTCCCACCCAGCTCGATCTCGACGTGCCCTTCGCAGAGCACGCGACCCGGCTCGCCGACGCCGCCAATCTCACGCCCGCGCAGTGGCAAACGGAGCCGCTGTTGGTCATCCTGCCCTCTCTCAACTTTGCCGCCGCAGCGCTGCTCGCCGAACTGCACGGCCGGATGGGCTACTTCCCGCCCGTCGTGCGGCTCAAGCCGGTGACGGGCGCGCTCCCGCCACGCTATGAGGTTGCCGAAGTGATCAATCTTCAGGCCGTGCGCGATGCCGCACGCCACAAGAGGTGAACCGCCGATGAACTCGTCACGTCTCACGCCTCACGCCTCGCCGACCGACCTCCTCGCCGCCGTCGTCACCCTCGCCCCCGCGGCGCCGACCGAGGCCCCCGCCTCACTCGCCCGTGCCGCGCACGCCTGGCTCTTGCAGCGCATCGGCGAGAGCGACCCTGCGCTGGCCGCCCGGCTGCACGATGATGAAGGCCCCCGTCCCTTCACCGTCTCCAACCTGTGGGGGGCGGGCCCGGCGCGCGAGGGCCGCGTCACGCTTGACCCTGAGCACCCGTGCTGGCTGCGTTTTACCGGCCTCACCGCCGAGACAAGCGCCGCCATCGAACGGGCGCTGCCCGCCCCCGGCGAGATCCTCTCCCTCGCGGAGGCCGACCTGCGCGTGACCGGCGTCGCCACGGATACGGCCGATCACCCCTGGGCCGGACGCGCGGCCTACACCGACCTGATGCAGCGTTACACGCTGACCCCCGGCCCTCACCCGCGCGGCGTGACGCTCCGCTTCGCCTCGCCCACCGCCTTCCGCTCGCACGGGCGCGACCTGCCCTTGCCGCTGCCGGGGCTTGTCTTCGACGGGCTGTTGCGCAAGTGGAACGCCTTCTCGCCGCTGGCACTGCCGGAGGAGGCCAAGCGCTACGCCGAGGAGTGCGTCGCCCTGGGCCGCTTCCGCCTGCGCAGCCACTGGGTCTCGTTTGAGGAGGGTAACAAGGGCGCCCAGGTCGGCTTCACCGGCGAGGTGCGCTTCCGCTTCCTGGTGGGCGACGGCTATTGGACGCGGGTGATGACGCTCCTGGCCGGCTATGCCTTCTGGGCCGGCGTGGGGTATCGCACGACAGCAGGAATGGGACAAACCCAGGCGGTTGTGAGTCCATAGTCGTTAGTCCATAGTCGTTAGTCCGTAGTCGTTAGTCCATAGTCGTTAGTCCGTAGTCGCCAGTCCGTAGTCGTTAGTCCGTAGTCGTCAGTCCGTAGCCAGCAGCCCCGACTATCCGACTATCCAACTATCCAACTACCCGACTATCCGACTGAGGACTGGCGACCGAAGACCAGCGACTGAAACGCACGTTAACAACTGCACATCTCTCAAACGAGGGGTAGAAAGGGATGGTGGTCGGCGGGCGAGTGAGTGCCAGGGGTGGTGGGTGGCGCGGATATTTTTGCGAGCATCGGGCCGTTTTTGGGCATTGTGGCGATGCTCGCAGAGCCGTATCCGGGCCGGAAAGGGAGCAGAATGGAGGCAAAATGGTGCGAAAAAGGCTGTTTTGGCGCGATTTGTGCCTCGAACGGGGCAGATTATGGGGCAGGATGAGGCGGCGAGTGCAGTAGAAAAGTCCCCAGAGCCCGTAAGGAGGGTTGGAGGAGTCCTGACTGATTACGCTGCGATTACGAAAAAGCGTAATGAGTCTGTGGACTGATTACGTTGTTGGGGACGCTGAAACAGCTTGCGGGAAGACTGATTACGTTGTGTCAACA
>Ga0208197_1000594_pt1 | contig 44001 bp, 49 predicted proteins | sample AD_JPNNA4_MetaG_FD_184444 | JGI IMG/M metagenome (GOLD analysis project Ga0208197, IMG submission 184444) | Active sludge microbial communities of municipal wastewater-treating anaerobic digesters from Japan - AD_JPNNA4_MetaG (SPAdes) (version 2) | ecosystem: Engineered > Bioreactor > Anaerobic...
CGGATGGATTTGTGCTGGTGTCCGAGGCCAAGGAAGGGCTGGAGGCGGGGGAGACGGTGGATGTGTTCATATTCGAGTAGCATGAAAAAGTCATCTTTGAGTAGAATGCAAAAGAGTGCAGAGGAAGATAAAATCGCAGCGATAATTTTTTAGAGGCTCAACCATAATCTATTGAGCCTCAATCTCATTTTTGCCCTGCATCTGGAAAAGACGTGCAAGCCGGCCCTTTGGGGTTCGGCTCACAGGAAACGCTCAAAGAGATCGTCTGCAAATCAGGCGGTTGGAGCTTGAGGCGCAGGCGAGGGTGCCGATGATATGCTGGGCTCGGTTACAATCTCTGTCTTGCGCACTTCCACCCGCCGCAGAGGGTAGATCATCTTGGCCTCTTTATAGATATCTAATGAGATCTTGCCCCCTACTGCATCCTGTATCAGCTGATTCAGGTCCAGGCTCTTGGATCTCTCCAGGATAACTCTTTTAGACAGCTCACGAATGCTCTTGACCTGGTTGGCCCTGGCTCTCTTCACCGTGAAACAGCTGGGCTTGACCCTCACCTGGTAGCCGTCGGTGGTGGTAACATCCACAATGGCATCTATTCTGGATGTCCTTCTCTTGACCAGCGAACGCAGATAATCGGAGGTCATCTCGTGGCCTAGGAATTTGGTATAAGCCGAATCCCCGGCAACGCTATCTACTCTGAACTTGAGCTTGGTATTCTGCTTAGAGAAATTGTTGGTCAAATCCCCCAGGGTAGTCTCAACAATCCTGCCTACGATCCTCTCCGGATCATTGGCGATGGTCTCACCAAAGGGAGACCTGCCGAACATCTCCGGGCTTACAACCTTATACCACAGCTTGGCCTTTCTGCTGTCGGCCTTTCTTTGTGATCTTCTAGCCAATAGTCATCCTCCAAGATAATATTGATCCGAAGACCGTGCATGCTCACTCTATTTAAACCGATCGCCTAAAAAAAAGTGATATCAATCGTCCGGCCAGACATAGATGTAGATATAATTGGACCAGTCATTGCTGTGGTAGCTCAAAATATGCCAGCCGAGATCATCTCCCCTAAACCAGGTCTGGTGCCATCCTTTGCTTTTATATCCAAAGTCCCTTACATCAGGAGAGCAGAAGCTGCTTTCTCTGCTGCTACAAGTCTTCCACTCAAATGACCAGTAATTGCCGGGACGGCTAATCTTGGACCAGAGTGGCAGCCATTGGCCGCAAAATACTCCCGCCACAGTCTTCAGCTCTCCCGGACATCTCTGGACAAAATACTCATTGCATTTGCAGACAGATGGACGGGGATAGACGGCATTGTAGCCTCCAGCCATATATCCTGCCGGAGTGCTGCCTGCAAAGGAAGCGGAAGATGAGGGCAGAGGTGCGCTATATGGTGAAATGCCGACAACGCCGCCGACAATCATGGTAGAGCTGGTGAAGGCGGCGGCAGCAGTGTTCTGACTTGCTGGAGGATAGAGATTGAAGTCGGGCATCATCAAGCCTTCTTCCTCCGGTTTGGGTGGATTAGGCCCTGACGCTATGCCGGAGTATCTGCTCTTATAAACCTCAGGGGATCCGCCATAGCCCGATGAGGCATGGTCGGGATAGACATAGATGTAGATGTAGTTGGACCAAAGGCCGCTGTTATAGCAGAGGATATGCCATCCCCGCACATCTCCACCAAACCAGCCCTTCTTCCATCCCATGCCGGTCCAGCCCAGATAATGCACATAGGGCCTGGACTGCCCGGGATACCATTCATAAACAAAGAAGTTCCCGCTTGCCCTTATGTCCGCCCAGAGGGGAAGAGATCCCCCATAGCTGCATCCTCCCACGGTATGAATACCGGATGAGGTCTGCACATAAAATCGGTTGGATGAGGCCATAGAGCTGGGGTAGTACCAGGCACCTGAGCTCCTCTCCGGGCTCTGGAGGGCCGGCTGAAGGGTAGCCTGCGGCCCTTGCTGGGCGGGATAAGCTGCCCCGGACCGGTCCATTCCTTGAGATGGGAAAGGCTCATAATCCCATGCCATCCCCGCCGCCTCCCCGGGTGATGAGGCAGATGCGAATTCCAGGCTCCCATCCGGAGCAAAGCCATCCATCTGGGGCAGAGACAATCCCAGCATCTCTGCCGTCAATTGCTCTTCCACCGGCCCCTTGATCTGGGGTGCCTGGGGGGAGAGCACCTCTTCCTCTGGATATGCACCGGTTGCAGGGTTGCTATGATAGAACTGCAGCGGCAGGATCGATTGCTGTTCCGCTCCCAAATCCGAACCCGGTGCCGGCTGAATTCGGGCCGCATCCATTTCTGTGGAATATCCCTGCTGCAACCATGGATCGGATGTATCCGATATGCCTACGCCGCCCACTGAACCCAGGGCAGCATTGACCATGACCAAGAAAGCAACTGATAATATTAAATAAAGCCTCATGCACCCCACTCCTCTTTCTGCTCCGGTTAAGCTATTATCTTTTAAATCTTTTAGCATCCTTTATCTATTTAACACTTGGGTTTGATGATCCGAGATCAGTGAGCCAATTGAGCTATAATAATATTAAACCATTTGCGTAAAAATGACAAAATAGACAAAATAAATATATCTCAAACAAACCTTAAACAAAAAAGGACTAGAGACCGCCGCCCCGGCTCCAATTATTTCTGACCATCTCCGCCAGACGGGGATTGTCAAACTGGTTGTAGATATCCAGGTCAGTGGTGTAGCCAATAAATGGATCAATGGTTCCCTTCTCCAGATTCATTATCCAGATCTGGAGCTCTTTCTCCTCAGCCTGCTCTCCTCTCTCCCGGAAGAACTGGACAAAGGGCTCCAGGCTCTCGCTGCTCGGTACCAGAATGATGCAATCTGATCCGCTCTCGACCCTATACTCATCGATGTTCAGAGATCTTATGCTTGCCACAGCATAGACCTCAGCCTTTCTCTTCTCTGCAGAGAAGGTCATATGCGCCCCTCTCTCGGCCAGAAGATCATAGCCTGCATCGGACATGAACTCCTTTAATCTGTGCTTCATGCAGTCGATGAGCATGTCTCGAAGGGCAGGAACGGAGCGGAGAAACCGGCTGGAGGCATTGGCAAAGTCCTGCCGGCTGTACTTTTTGGTATGCAGGAAATGGAATATCCGGCCGTTCATCTGGGTGTAAGTGTCAAGGGCTGGTAGATTGAAGAACAAGGGCTCTTTGCTCATCATGCTGGCGAAGATGCCCGGTGCGATTCTCGGTCCAACCTGCGCTGCCAACTCCCTCTCCGCCTCATGGCTGAGCCCGGCCGACTGGACGATATCATAAGTTCGGATCAGCAGCTCGCATCTGGCGATGATCTCCCTCTCGGAGAGAAGCTCCCGGAGCGGCCCGGCGATCTTTTCAATCTCTGACATTCTGCAGTCTCCTACCATCAATTGCTTCCTTTAGCGCCGGCCAGCTCTGACCGAAGCTCGCCCATCTTGGCCGTCCTCTCGGCAAAGGCATTGTGCTGATGAATGCTCTCTTCATTGATCTGCTTGAGGGTGACTGCGGCATCATCCGGCAGATCGGAGAAGGCCGCCACCAGCTTCTGGGCCATGGTCCTGACGCAATCCTCCACGAACTTGGGATTGCTGTGTGCCCTCTTGACCACCACCGCTTCATCCGGGCGCTTGAGCAGACCAAAGACCCTTGAACTCATGGACTCCTCTATGATCTTTATGATCCGATCTATAGAGACGCATCGACGGTCTCGAACCTCTATGGATATGCTTCCTCTGCCGCGCTGATTATGGGTGGCTATGGGAAGCCGATCGGCCAGATCTGAGGCCTCTTTTTCCGATATTCCCAATTTAGCCAGCTCTTCTCTAACCTCCTCTTTCATGATCTCCTGGGCACAGGGACATGCAGTCATGCCCAGCACCTCCGCCCCTACCGTCTTTCTGACATACCCAGACGGGCCGGCCCTGGCTACCGCCTCGGCGAAGATGTCCACCACCTCCTGGCAGTTGGCCTTTGTCACCGGCGTCTGTCGGCGCACGATGTACTCGCTCTTCATCTTCACCTCGGCCCTTGTGGCATACTCGTGCCGCAGGAGCAGCCTCTTGGCTATCTCCCCGCACAGCTCCTCTATCTCATAGACGGGTCGGTTTATGGCTTCCTCCAGGACCTCGTCAATGGCCTCGAAGTTGCGAGATAGATTGGCTCCCTTCCGGTCGGATGGCAGATCGACGAAAACCTCAAAATCGGATACAAGGACCACGGGGCGCTCGTCGTTACCCCTTTCCACCTTCACCAGCTTCTTGACTCCAGTCACACCCACCCGGGTCAGATTAAAGGGATAATCCGGCTCACAGGCCTGAATGTCGGGCAAGCAGTGCACAGAATTCACCTTGGGATCAGCTCCATGTCCTCTTCTTCAGGCTGCAGGCCCTCCATATCGTCCAGACAGGAGATGAGCCGATCCACTTCCAGAATCATCTCATCCAGTGTATCGCAGATCCTCCGGTCCCGGTCATCCGATAAGAGGAAATCCCTTTCCATCTCCGCCGCTAGCTCTTGATCGTCCATATCCAGCAGCCGACATATCCTTCTCTCCACATCCTTTGCATGGGTGGTAATGGATTCAGGCATATATGGATATTTAAGCCAGGGATATTTGAGACTTTGCCAGGAAGCTTGCAGCCCAATCCTTCATCGGTCAGATATATCTATCCCTAGAGACCTCACCAGAATAAGAGGAGTTCTACTGATGATCAAGCGTTGCCCTCAGCACGGATTATTCAGGGGAGAGCTTTGCCAGTGCGGCTCTGCCGGCCAGGTGCTATTAGACGATACCAAGACGGAGCAGCTGGGCCGGCTGGTGGCGGGCGGCCTGAGGCACTTTCCGTCGGATCTGGGCCTGCAGATGGACTCTCAGGGCTGGGTGGATCTGGCAAAGCTCGGACAGGCGGTATCATCCAGGCATCGCTGGGCGGATAAGGACCTGATCATTGCCCTGATCCAGTCCGATTCCAAGCAGAGATATGAGTTCAGGGGAGATCGGGTCCGGGCCAGGTACGGCCATTCAGTAGACGTCGATCTGGACCATCCCGACAACAGTCGTCCTCTTCTCTACTACGGAGCCAGTGAGGAAGAGGCGGACAGGATACTGGAGATTGGAATAAAGCCGGCATCGCAAAGGTATGTTCACCTCTCCGGGACGGCAGAGAAGGCCTGGCATGTGGCCACATTTCGCACCGGCAATCCCAAGGTGATCCAGGTGGATGCTGCAGCAGCCCAGAGTTCGGGGGTAAAGATGATGAAGGTCAACGATGATATCGTCATCTCCGAGACCATTCCACCCATCTATCTCAGCCTTCTTTCCAGCAGGGACATCTCCAGGCAGGAAAAGCCTTGAAGGCCAAACCGACGGCCTCCAGGCTCTAGCGTCCGAAGCGTCTATCTCTGCTCTGGCAGTCCCGGATGGCCCGCAGAAAATCGATCTTTCTCATGGCCGGCCAGTTGACATCGGTAAAATAGAGTTCTGAATAGGCTGCCTGCCAGATCATAAAGTCGCTCAGCCTCTTTCCTCCCGCCCTGATCACCAGATCCGGCTTCTGGCAGAACCTCAGATGGGACTCTATTGTCCTCTCATCGATCCGGTTGCCATCAATTTTGCCCTCCTCCACCTCTCTTAGGATGCTCCTGAATGCCTCCACCACCTCCCTCTTTCCTCCGTAGCCCAGGGAGATGTCCACCTTGAGGGGTCCTATGGTTCCGGTCCGGACCACATCCTCAGCCGTGTGCAGACTGATCCTTGCCGGATAGCTGGCCAGCAGTCCCTGCAGGAGGCGGCAGAGGCCCGGCTGGTCATCGCTGACATAAAGTATGAGTGCGGAAAGGCCAATGGACCGGCTCCAATCCAGAAGCTGGCATAGGCGGCTTAATCCATTTCCGGAGAGATCTGCACTGCCCAGGACTACAGCTACGCAGCCGGGCAGATTCGACTTGCTTATGCTGGATTTCAGCAGGTGCTCATAGATGCGGCGTATCATGATCGGATCCGCGGTTTGGATTCCATAGGCAAAGTATTTTTGTGAGCAATATAGTCCCCTAGCCATGCAGCGAGAAGATGCCGCCAGGCTTGCCATCGGATTGATGGTTCTGCTTCTTCCCAGCCTTGGAGCTTATACCGTCCTTCCTCTGGCAGGATTCTTCCTCCTGGACCGGACAACCCGTCTGCTCTCGGCCTCTCTGGCCATGCTCCTGATAATGAGGCCTCTTCTCGCCCTCACTGACACCAACCTCCCCCAATATGTCATAGCCATATCCTTTGTGGCAGCAGCCTTCTCTCCCCTTGCCTTCCGCAAGTTTGATTCCCTGGCCGGGAGCATCATCTATCTCTTCATCAACATCGGCCTGGGCTATCCCATCGCGAGCCTGATCTCAGGAGGTGCGATCTCCTCAGAGAGAATACTCTTTCTGGTGATACTGGGCGGCCTGTCCGGAGCCTTTCTGCACCATGCCTCCAGGGAGCGCGACTTTACCGTGCCCTTCGGAACAGCCATGGTCATGTGGCTCTTCTCCTTCGACTACCCCCTTCCCGAGCTGCAGAGGATACTGCTCATCTGCATCTTCGCCCTGGTCCTGGGAATGGGAGCCTACTGGGCCAAGGCGGCTGACTCGGATGCTGTGCTCAGCGAGACCATTGTCTGCTTGCTGGTGATCCTCTTCGCCGGCCTCTCCTGGTTCATACTCCTCCTAGCCTTTTACCTCTTGGGAGGCGTATTCACACGCTACGGCTACTCCCAAAAGGACAAGCTGGGAATAGCCCAGTCCCATTGCGGCAGGAGGGGCTATAAGAACGTCTACAGCAATAGCCTGGCTCCTTTAGTCCTGGCCATCCTCTACGGGGTTTACGGCCATGAAGTATTCATGTTTGCCTTTATTGCATCCGTTGCCACGGCCAATGGAGATACCCTGGCCAGCGAGATAGGGGAGACCAGCCGCTCCCGTCCCCGTCTTATCACCAACCTTATGGAGACAGAACCGGGAGTGGACGGAGGGGTGACGCCCCTGGGGGAGATGGCCTCCCTGGCCGGCTCATTGATCATAGGTCTGCTGGCCACGGGAATGGGCATGGTGGGGATATCGGGTATCATAGTCGCCGCCCTGGGAGGATTTCTGGGCACCAACTTCGATAGCCTTTTGGGAGCCACATTGCAGAGTAGGGGGATTCTGAGCAACAACGGGGTGAACCTGGCCGCCACCGTCTTCGGCGCTCTGGTGGGCGGAGGGCTCTGGTTTATGCTGCAATTTATCTAGAAAGAGGGTGCATCTCTTCTTCCATGAAGATCTTTGGCATCTTTGGAGATCCGATCGAGCACAGCCTCTCTCCGGCCATGCAGAATGCTGCTCTTAAGGCCATGGGCGAAGATGCCTGCTACCATGCCTTCCGGGTGGGCGGGGAGCGGTTGAGAGAGGCCCTCATTGGTGCCCAGGCCATGGGATTTGCCGGGCTGAACCTGACCATTCCCCTGAAAGAAAGATCTCTGATGGTCGGAGTCCTGGAGCCCGATCCACTGGCCAGGGCCATAGGAGCTGTGAATACCGTATGTTTTTCAGAGCAGGGCATCCTCGGCTATAACACCGACGGCTGGGGAGCCAGCCTGGCTTTGCAGGAGTCGGGGATCTCTGTGCGAAGAAGGCCGGTTCTCATAATCGGGGCGGGAGGCGCAGCCCGGGCTATTGCCTACACCTTGAAGCAGGAGGGTGCGGATGTAATCATAGCCAACCGCAGTGCCAGGAGGGCGGAGGATCTGGCGGCGGAGATTGGGGGGGCAGGATACGGTATATGCCATCTCAAGAGCCTAGCAGCACGTTCAGATATCATAATCAACTGCACCAGCGTGGGCATGAGAGAGGGAGATCCCAGTCTCCTGGAGCCGGATATATTTCGTCAAGGGCAGGTGGTATTCGATATAGTATACAACCGGGAGACAGAGCTGCTGCAAGACGCCCGCAGGGCGGGGGCGATAGCTTTGGACGGGGTGATGATGCTGGTATACCAGGGAGCCAAGGCTCTACATATCTGGACCGGCAAAAGAGCACCGGTCGAGGTCATGGAAACGGCAGTCAGAGATGCCCTGGCTGCCGGAGTGAGCCGGAAAGGATAAAGAGGCAGCCGGGGATTCTCTCTAAAATGCTATTATCGATTAGAATAGTCGGGACACATAGGGGCATAGCAACAAAAAGGGCTCGGCTCGGATGGTGGTAAGGAGAACATGAGAAGAATACTGATCTTAGGCGGCACGGGGGAGACGGGCTCTTGGTTCGCCCGCTACTTCAAGGCCAAGGGTTACGAGGTTGCGGTATGGGGACCGAGCGGCAGGGTGGATGTGGCAGAGAGGCTGGGGGTTATTTTTGCCCATGATGTGATGGCCGAGGCAGAGCGAAGCGATATAGTCCTGGTCAGCGTGACCATTGAGAATACTGTGGAGGTCATCCGACAGGTTGCGCCGGCAATGCAGCCAGGAAGCCTGATCATGGATGTCACCTCCGTCAAGTCCGAGCCGGTCCGGGCAATGGAGGCCTTTGCCCCTGCCGGGGTGGAGGCAATCGGAGCCCATCCGATGTTCGGGCCAACCATGCCCTCTATGCGCGGCCAGACCATCATCTTGACTCCGGTGGAGGAGAGGACGGGACAGTGGCTAAATGAGATCAGTTCGCTGTTCCAGTCCGATGGAGCCCATGTGGAGATCCTGGACTCAGAGGAGCACGATCGGATCATGGCTGTGGTCCAGGCGCTGACGCATTTCGCCTACATCGGCATAGGTGCGACATTGCAGGCTCTGCAGTTCGATGTAGAGAACTCCCGGCGGTTCATGTCTCCGGTGTATGAGATAATGATCGACTTCGTGGGACGCATACTGGATCAGAACCCGGAGCTGTATGCCTCCATTCAAAAGAATCCTCAGGCAGCCGCTGTCCGTCAGACCTTTCTGTCCCAGTGCATGAGGCTGTGCGAAAGGGCCGACGCCGGGGACCTGGATGGCTTCAAGCAGATGATGAGGCAGGCGGCGGAGCACTACGGAGAGACACACCAGGCTCTGGAGAGGTCGGACATGGTGATCAATGCCAGGATAAGGGAGCGAGAGGGAAGAGAGGCAGATCTATAATTAATTTCAAGCCACTTTCTCCGGCAAACTATATAATCTCAGGATATGCAACATCCATCATCTATTATGGAGGAATTCTATGAAATCTCCCATTGCCATTGCCCTGTTAATGCTATTCCTGGGAATTGCAGGGCTGCAAAATGCGGCAGCCAACTGTGCCGGGGAATATACAGGCGATTACCATTCTTTGTATATTGCGGAGATCAATCATCCCTGCCCTAATTCATACGAATACGCAGAATATAATCTGTATGGAGAGGGAGACGGCGACTTCGATCTCTATGTCCTGGACTCATGGAACAATACCTGGTATTCATCGGAGGCAGCAGGATATAATGAGTATTTAAGTGTCCCCATCCACTGCGGATATGGTCATAAAGCCTACGTCTGGACCTACAATGGAAGCGGAAGCTGGAGCGTATGCTCACCCCAGATAACCTTCGGGGAGGGTTTTCAGCGCATTGCAGATTCGGAGACTGCTCCAGATGCAATTGTAGCGACGACCACCACCAATGCCACTGAATCGACAGATTCCGAACTTGTCGGAAGATGGGCCCTCACATTCGATTGGGACTGCGATGGAAATCCTGGGGAAGACGAATTGATATTCAACTCCGACGGCAGCTTTGGAGATGACGAAAATCTCAATAAAGGAGAATGGAGCGCCGAAGACGGTTCAATTCGCTGGGAGTACGATGAAGATCCCAATCCGCTATACCGTGGTTCCATATCCGGCCTTTATATGAGCGGAAGCATGTCCACTATTAATGGCCGTACCGGCTGCTGGACGGCAAAAAAGGCCGGGGATATCTGAGAGAAAGAGATGGCTCTGATGGGGATGAGTCTGCTACCATCCTCCTTAGAGCCCGCCCACTCCCCGACATTCTTTTTTGTCCTGCTGCTAGTGGATATCACCATTTCAATCTGGCATTATCTATTTAAGGTCGAATCGAATTGAGTTCTCAGGGTGATAGATTGAAAAAGATGGTTTTATTGATTTCAGCATTCTGCTTTCTGGCTTTCACGGGTCTCTGCCTGGCCCAGAATAACGAGGATGGCAGCGGCCAGAACATGACCGAGCTCAAGCAGGACAGCACCACAAATGCATCTGAGAATGTTCAGCTTTATTCTGCCGGACAGGACTGGGGATTGAACAGCTTCTTCTTTGGGGAAGCCGTAAAATTCACTGCTCCGAAGGATGGCTGGAGATTAAAGCAGATAAAGGTGCTGGGCTGGAACTACTACAATGAGACCAGCATGGCTGTGCCATCGCCCAGCAACTTTCTCATTGAGATAAGAGATAAAGAATTGAATCTGCTCTACCGGCTTGCCGACACACAGAATGCTTATTTTACCGATAAAGTGCCGGTTTTAAGGGCAATCAATATCCCGCCCCTGCCCGTGGCTGAGGACTTTTATATAATCTTCTACGATCGGAGCATAATGAAGATAGGAGTGGAAGTGGAGAACGGAACCGGTAACTCGTATGTCTACAACAGCATTAATGGTGAGATGATCCCTGCCGAATTCCGAATTGATGAGTCAAATGCCACCAAGGTCAACTGGATCATCCGGGCAGCAGGGGAATAAAAGAGCAACCGGCCTGGAGAGGGCAGGAGAAGGGACATTTTAGCCGAGGTGGGGGGCATCCCTCTCCGGCCATCTTTTCTCTGCAAGAGCAAATTGGAGGACAATATCCGACTCACTGCTTTACTTATGAATTATCTGAACCTGGCAAATCTGACCCTGGCAACCGGACTCGGAGCCTGAACGCTATCAGACTATGATCCATGAAAATCTATATAAAGGCAAGATTCGTTTTGCCCTTGGTGATCAAGTGAAGATGCTTTTATCGATAGCTATATCCTGCTTGCTGGTTATATCTTTTATCGGCACATCCGTTGCTGCTGATTCCCAGACTTCAGAGGGCCAGGTGCTTTATTCCTATGAAGGAAATCTATCCGAGAAGAAGGTCATCCCCATATCCGTGCTATCCATTTACGGCCCGCCGGGATTTTTCATTGCTGAAGCAGTCAAATTGGAAGCGCCAAAAGACAACTGGAAGATCAGCGCCGTGCAGCTCTTCGGCTTTGACGGCTATAACGGAAGCCCGGAGTCTGCTCCCGAAGAGAGAACCATAGCTCTGGAAATCAGAGATAAGGATAAGAATCTACTGTATAAATTTGCAGACTCTCAGATACCCTATTCTAACTACGCCCGCAATGCCACTCTGCTATATCCATTAACCATTGAGATACCACAGATTCCTGTCAGCGATGAGTTTTACGTATGCTTCTACGATAGAGGAGCGGTTGCCGTGGGTTGTGAGCTTCTGAATGAGCCAAGCAAGAATTCATATATATATATAGAAAATGAACTATTGCCTGCTGTGCTTCCAGAGAGTGAGAATGTGAGCACACCATTAAACTGGCTTATAGCAGTCAGCGGAAGATAGAAATATACTGGGCTGAATTATGCGTGAGCATATCTTTCAAGAGCCCAGATCACCTTTTATTGTTTTTCTTTTCCTAATTTTATAACCCAGCCAAATTAAATGGATCCCGCCGATATATCATAAGATTCCTCTCTCTTGTCTCAACTGTTTTTATCAGAATCTTTATATGCATTATTATCATTTGACCGCTTCAGGGGTGAGCATTTGAATAAGAGTATGCTGTTATTTTCAGGCCTGTGCTGTGCGGCATTATGCATCTGCGCCAGCGGGGCGGACTCAACACAAGAACAATTAAAGACGCTTACAGGAAGCGATTTGAATTTCTCTGAGGCAAATTTGACCTTATTCTCTTCTTACGATCTATTCGGATCATTTGGCATAGGCGAGGCGGTAAAATTCTCTGCTCCGGCCTCCGGCTTCAATCTGAATAAGCTGCGGATCTTGGCCTGGAGTGGATTCAATGAAACATCCAAGACATATCCGGCCGAGAGAGACATAATGATTGAGATAAGGGATCAGGATCTCAATCTCCTCTATAAGTTCGCCGACGGCCAGAACAATTATTTCCTATCCCCAGAGGGCCCCGTCTTCGGAGAGATAGAGATACCGGAGATGAAGATGACCGGAGACTTTTATGTGGTCTTCTATGATCGCGGCGCTGCTCCCGTCGGCGCGGCAGAGGTGGCTGACTCGGGCAACTCCTACCTGTTCAATGGTGTCGAGGCCTTCCCAGCCGAGTTCGTTGACCAGGATACCAATGAGACCATCGGATATAACTGGGTGATCGAGGTCATTGGCGAGTAAGAGTCCATAAGCCTCAGAAAACGATTGCAAGAATGGATGCATTTGGCGAAAGAGTGTTATAGCAGCAGGCCAACTTCGTCCTGATGTTCGAGTCTGGCTCTATATGCATCTGCGGCCTGCCGGGTATAGGCAGCGTGGGGAAGGTAGCTGCCGATTTCCTGGCCACATCTCTGCAGTGCAGCAGCATCAAGCCCTTTTTTTCTTCCCGCTTTCCTCCCCAGGTCATGGTCTCGGATGGATTAGCTGCTCTTATGCACAGTGAGATCTTGCGCCCCAGTGAGAGGGAGAATCTGCTCATCCTCTCCGGGGATGCCCAGCCCATGGATGTTGTGGGCATGTATGAGATGGCGGGTGAGATCCTCGAGGCCCTAAAAGAGCAGGGAGTCACAGATGTGATCACCCTTGCCGCTTATGTCGGCGATGCCCAAGAGGCGGTTCTGGGAGCTGCCACCGATCTAGAGACAGCTGCACAGCTCCTGGAGAGAGATATACCTTTGCTGAAAAGCGGTGCCATTGGAGGATTGAACGGCCTTCTAGCCGGCCTGGCGCCCAGGTACGGAATGCGTGGCTTATGTCTTCTGGCTACCACCTCAGGCTCGGATCCAGTGGATCTGCAGGCGGCAGTCAACTTGCTGTCGATGATAGAATACCTGCTGAAATTGAAGCTGGATCTGTCTTTGCTCTCATCGGTAGCTGAGCCTCCGGAGGACCAGACCTCTTCAGATGTGGATATGAATTATAGATGAGCCATAGATGAGCCGATTGGGATTTGAAAAATATATTTTTAAAGTTGCCAGCTAAATAGCCCTGGCCACCAGGCTTCCCCTGGGAACGCCCACCGCTGCCGCCACGGGCTCGCATTTGGCCCTCATGAGATATATCAGCCGGCCGGCCAGCATCTTCTCATACTCTGAGATGGTCTCATAGTTGCCCATGCCTTTGGACAAAATCAGCCAGCCTGGATCGAGAAGCAGGGATCGGGCCCTATCAGAGAGTGAGTCCAGAGCCGTTCCCACCACATCTCCCGTTGCGATCACATCGACATCGCTCATGGCCTCGAGCTCCCGGACAGTGACATCATTGAGCACTGGCTCGGACTTGGATCCGACCACAATCCGTTTGCCCATCTTCTTCAGCCTGCCTATCAAAAAGAGGTCGAATACCACCTCCCCACTGTTGTCCGTGAGATAAAAGACATTGCCAAAGCTCTCCAGCCGCTCCTTGATCTTCTTAATATCTCCATAGAGCTTCTCGTTGAGCGTCTCTGAGAAGACGCCGGCAAAGGTGCTATTATCATAGTCATGGCCTTTGACCCCGAACTCCATTGAATTCGCCGCTGCTGCAATGCGGATAAGCGCCTCGATTTTGTCATCTGCCTTCTCGTAGAACTGCTCGGCTACAGGCAGAAGATCCCTTGCCACCCGGTTGCTCTCATCCTTGAATTTTCTATACGGGTCAGGATTATTGCTGCGCCTCTTGATTATTCTCTCTCTCTCTGTGCCAACCAGTGCCGACACACCACCCTTGTGGCAGGCCATGTAGTCCAGGAGCTCTTCCACTGCCGCTCTCTTCTCCTCTTCTTCGGAAAAGACCATATCGCACTCGAGCTTGGCCCGGTCCAGGATGCAGGGATAGCAGTTGGAGGCCATCTTCATGTTCTGCTCCCACCTGCTAAAACGGCTATCACATCGGGTATTACCCGCTCCGCTACATGGACACAGGAGCCGCCGCTGAGGACATAGACCAGTCCCAGATCTCCCACAGCGTCCAGGATCATGCGGGCCATCCTTGGATAGGCATCAAAGCTGAGATCAAAGCCTCCGTAATCATCCTGATGGGAGTCGTGCCCGAATATGACAAAGGCCATCTGGAAATCAAAGTCCCGGGCCAGATCCAGGGCACTCTTCAGGGCGGAGAGAAATCGCTCGTCTTTGGCCCCGAAGGAGAGGCCAATGTCGTAGTTGTTTTTCTCTGGATCATGAACCTCATCCTTTCCGCTGTGCATATTGATGTGGAAGACATCGGGATCTTCTCCGAAGAAGTCTCTGGTGCCGTCCCCGAAATGGGGATCGACATCCACAATGAGGAAGCGCTGCAATCCCATCTCCCGCAACCTGCGGATGGTTATAGCCGGCTTTGCATCTAAAGTCAGGTTTTTGCCTGACTTTGGGTGCAGACTTCGGACTTTAGTTGCAGGAACTCAGGGCGTATCCCATTTTCGTACATCTCATGGATTACTACGGTTAAGTTGTACGCAATTATTTTTGCAAGTAACTCATTGACCTGGGCAATTGGATTCTTGGACTTCAGAGTCTCACCGAACTTCCGCTTTATCGCCGCGTTGGTCGCCTCGATGTTGCTCCTCTTATGGTAGTGCTCCATGAACTCATCGCGGTTAAGCTGGAAGTAGTGGAACATCTTCTTCCAGATCGCAGAGCCGCCTGCCCTTCCTGTCGCGTTCTTCTTGAAGGGAATGTACGCTTTGCCGCCTTCGTTCTCTACCAATTGGAGGTTAAGCCTGGATGAATATGCCATGTCTGCCGTAATCTCATTGATCGTGAAGCCCTGGGCCGTCTTTCTGACAAGAGGCCCGAATTGTGGGGAATCGTTGCTGTAGGCGTCAGTTATGGCAACAGCAGCTACCACATTGGTTTTGACGCCAGCGCAAAGATGAGCCTTGACCCATTGATGCTCTTTCTTTTGGCCGTACTTCGCGCCGTGATAGGCATTGAATTGGGTGGTCCTAAATCCGGTTGAATCGACTGCGAAATCTTCCTCAATTCCAGCTACAGGCAATGCAGAGAGAGTTACCAGTCGTTGTAGGGTGGATGTCATTTCAGGATTCTTGAAGAGCTTTGATGGTACATTGAAGTCCGGTGCGTGGTCAATTTGTCCTCTTTCCTTCGCGTTCTGGAAGAGGCTATGAGCGCGGCGGCTGGATAGCTGAGAGTACACTTTTTGGATCGCGCAGAAAAGCGTTTCATGGATCGATAAGCGAGGTCTGCCTTTAGTCTGCTCCGGCTCTGGAATTGCCTTAACCAAGTCCTTAAGCAGCTCATCGAATAGGTGAACTTCTGCCTTTTGCGCTTCATTGTATGCGGTCCATGCCTGGCTGTAAGTTAGGTGCACCTTCTCAGTGACCGTTCCCTGTGGGGTATCCTTCTCGATTTCAAGGTAGTATCGAGTTGCCTGTATGTGCTTGCATTTCCCACCGCGATAGACGAAATCCGGGCAGGTGCAAGTCATGCCGCTTGGTGTTGCTTTGACCTCATAGGCCCCCTTTCCTGATTGGGATTTTACTTTAAAAGAGTTATCATTGACTTGTTTTACGCTGCCCTTGATATTGGCGATTGCCTTGCCGCGCTGTTCGCGAAGGTTTAGCTCACTTTTGGGAAGCCCGCTTTGTACCATATTTGTTACCTCTTTAGTTACCTATTTAGAGGCTATAGTATATAAAGATATGTAGCGCAGAGCGGAAGTAATTTAGATAGAAATCTCGGTAGATATCTCGGTAACTTTATATAGTATTAACACGAAATCAAGGTTATGCCTCGCGGTCAGACTACCAGCTTGACAAAAGCTAATAAGACCAGCGAATCTCTGCGCACCACTGTACCATCAAGCGTGATCAAGCAATTCGATCTGAAAGAAGGCGATAAGCTGAGATGGCAGTTTGAGACGGATAAGAAAGGAATAATCTATGTTAAACTGGAACCCGATAAGGCTGTTTGAGAATCCATCAGAAATGATGGGGTGAGGGTTCAAACGAGCAAAAGCTCTACATAACAACAATATGTGATATATTGTGCAGCGCTGCGCAGCGCTGCACAGTCCAGACAAGATCCGGGAGATTAAGCTTATGGATGATATACCAAAAACGATCAAGGTTGCCAAAATACAAAGCAGAGGGCTCGATGAAGTAGATGAAAAAATAATTAATATACTAATAAGAGATAAAGAGGCATCCTATAAGGAATTGACTGATGCATTAAATATCAAGTCCAAAACGACAATAGGGCGACGTGCCAAACGCCTCCAAAACGAAGGCTTGGTTTTAATTTATAAAAAAGGCATTCATAATTATGTGAAATGGATCGGTGGCACCCCAGCGATTGAATTAGAACTTGTCCGAGCCACAAACGAGCATGTAAGAGCATCCCTCTTGGCAGAGTATTACGACTCAATGGTGACAAATGCATTCTCGCTGTTCTCGGTTCTCTTTGAAGATCACTATTGGGAAATATTAATGAATCTTAATGCTGGATTGACAGATGTTGAAATGGGCCAGCGAATCGGAAATGCAATGAGTTTGGATAGTATTAGGCGCGTCCTGGTTACATGTGATGCACACGATCTAATAAAATTAAATACCATACGCGAGCCATCTTCAAATGATCCAATAAAAATCTTCGAGCCTTTATATAGAATTGAAAGTATAGACAAAGAATACCTTGAGTATTTCATTATCATAAGAGGTTTGGCATCAGCCGCGATTGCAAAGATGAGCAATGAAATACCGGATGGCTACAATCATCTTTATGGGGGACTTCTTGATATCATTGTTCCGATGTATCTCTCCTTAAGAGACAAGACCACATCTAACCCGAATGAGCCAGATGCGGATATTTTGAACAAGATGCTATTAAATTACGACTTCGCGCCTGATTTGGATAGATTGTTTAAATCCAATGTAAATTGGAGAAAATTATTAAGACAAGGCATAAATATTAAGATAAATGAGCGAACCGATCACCTTATAATCAGGGAATCATTATCTGAAAAATACAAAAAAACCATGATAGAGAGAGTGACAAAGAAATGATACCTGACGTATTTAAGCCCTATCTGGAACATCCACTTGTCGAAAATAAATTAGAGCAACTAGAGATTTTAGATTCGCCGCTACTTAATGATATAATACGGGCCGAAGACCTGATGATAAGGGGTATACGCGATTTTTATTTGAATCCAGATCCTTCAAAAACAAGTCGTTTATCTCCAGGACAATTCAGCTCCTCTATTCTCTTGGCGCGAGGATTGGCTTTTTTGGATATAGCTCATTATAAGTCAAATGTGGCTGATATAAGCAAAGATGTGTGGAACGTTACTCCAACAACGGCAAAAAAACAATCCTTCAATTCAAATATGATGTCCTCGATCATTCCTCGACTCTATACTGCTGGAATCGTGGTCTTTGATCCCACTATCCAAACCGTAATGGACAGGATGCCGTATCCCGTAGGAAGTAAATTATTTGTCCAAAAGAATTTAATTGAAATTCCCAGGCTTTTTCAAGAACAGGCAAATCACTACAGCATCCTTGGCGGCGTTCAAGACTTTCCGGAGCTTAAAACTGTCCTGGAAGAGAACGCTCCAAACCAGCAGAATTTTAGTAGGGATTATAACGCTCTTAAGGAAATTGATAATATACGAGAGCAAGAGATTAGAAATCGGCTCTATACGTTCTCTACGTCTTTCTTAGCCGGAACAAAATCTGAAGCAATTTGGCTGTCATTATTATCCGATGCATCGGACAATTACAGAATTGCTTTAAAAGACTTGATGGACCTTCAAGGAGAGTTGGGTGGATTCATTTCTTACCAAGAAATTGTGTCCGCCACAGGAAAGAAGGCGAGAGAAGTTGCTTGGATAATGAGAAATGTGAATGATTTAGGTATTGCTAAAATGGTTCGTACCTTAGATTTAGAGAACGCATTAAGCCGAATAACAAGCGGAACATTGCTGGGCATGAATTACAGAGAGTTAACCAATGCGCAGTCAATATTAGTCTTGACAAGGCAAGTCCCTGAATCGATGGAAATGCTGAACATATTACAGACTAAAAAAGAGTTGAATGAAGGCGATCTGATTGATAAGTATATGGATGCCCGCCCGGTTTATAAAACCCTGAATTCGTTAAAAGATATTGGCCTAATTAAACAACAGGGGGTTATAGACGACGGCATCTACGAATTGACTCCCTACAAAGACAATGTTAAATTCATCTCAGATGTTCTCGCCGTGGCGGCCCACTCGCGGCATGTTACTGAACCAGATTACGATATAATAAACATACTCGAAGAGCAATACAAGGGCATCGACGAAGCTAGTTGGCAACGGGGCACAGAACAACTAAGGCTTGATTATTTCAATGAAGCAGAAGTTGAAATCAAGAAATAACCCCCCCCCCCCTTCCAAATATAATCAAATTTTTTATTTTAGAAGTCAACTTAGATTATTTGGATTTGATACAATCAATCTACAATAACCTTCTGTCACTTTAGATGCAGACCAACTCCTTTAGTTGCAGAATCGACTTTAGATGCAAAGCCGTTATAGCCACATCATTTAAGTAGCAGAATCCCCAGCAGCTGCCCCTTGAAGCATGATGGCCCGCCGTTCCGGTATAGGCAAAGGCCCTCCGGGCTTCGCCCTTGGCCACCATCTCTGCTGCCATCATCACGCTTCCGGCGGAGAGCATGGCCACATCCCGGTAGGGATCATCCTTCATATTCATCATGTGCGCCGCCGTGTGGCAGCTTTCCACTAGGGCCAGAGGAGCGGGTCTGGGCCGGAAGACCTGAACCTGATCTCCATCCACCAGACCTGAGCGCATCAGCTTCTCAAATGAGGGCCTGATCCTCTCTTTGAGCACTGAAAAGCCCCGGGCTCCAAAATCCTCATGATAGGTGATGGCAACTTCTGTCATTCTTCCTCTTAGAGTTCAGTTATACGGGGGTATCTCTCCAGAAGCATCCCTTCCACCACAATGGGCATCTGCCTCTTGGCATCCTTGACTGCGCTCTCCAGTTCCCAGTCGGAGCTGGAGCAGATGGAGATGAGGGGCTCGCCCTTCTTGACTCTCTCTCCCATCTTCTTGTGGATAGTCACCCCGGCCTTCTTATCCGCCGGCGCTCCGGCTATGCGGGCCAGCTCCACCAGGCGTTTATTGTAAAAGGCCACCACATAGCCGCCCACTGGGGCCAGGATATCCTCGCAGTTCTCGCCGGTGACGATATCCTCGCTCTTGACCGCCGGGTCGCCGCCCTGGATCTCTATGATCTGCTTTAGCTTCTCCAGCGCCTTCCCGCTGGTGAGAATCTCTTCCGCTGCACTGTAGCCGTCTCCCCGCCCGGCTACGCCTCCCATCTCCAGCAGTATTCCTGCCAGGGAGAGGCTCTTCTCCTTGAGGCTGTTGGGGCCACCCTTGTTCTCCAGAACGGTGAGAGCTTCCTTGACCTCCAGAGCCGGCCCTATGGTTCGGCCCACCGGCGAGCCTCCGAAGGTCATGGCGCACTCCACCCGGATTCCCAGCCTCTCCCCCAGATCGATGAGATCCTTGGCCAGTGTCCGGCCCGCTTCCGGCGTGGGCAGCTTGGTCCCCGGTCCCACCGGCATGTCCACCACCACGGCATCTGCGCCTACGGCTCCCTTCTTGGCCATGATGGAGGCGAGCATCTGGCTGTAGGGATCTATGGACAGGGCATACTCCGCCTTGATCAGCTTGTCATCGGCCGGTGCAATATTTGTGGCTCCGCCCCAAACTATCACCCCGCCTACCTTCTCCGTCAGCTCCTTTATCTCAGCAGCGGAAAACTCGACCGGGGCCAATATCTCCATCAGATCTGCTGTTCCGCCCGCCCCGGTGATGGCCCGGGAGCTGGTCTTGGGAATGAGCAGCCCTGCTGCTGCCACTATGGGAACGATGAGCAATGAGACCTTATTGCCGGGGACGCCTCCGATGCTGTGCTTGTCCATCACCGGATGGGTGTCGAAGTGGATCCGCTCACCGGTCTCGATCATGGCCTTGGTCAGCCACTCCACCTCCTGGCTGTCCATATCATGGATGTAAGAGGCAGTGATATAAGCGGCAAGTTCTATATCGCTGAGGTTATTGTCCACAATATCCTGGACTATGCTTCGGATCTGGTCTTCAGAGAGCTTCTGCTTGTCCATGAAGCTCTTGATATAGCAGAGCGAGGCCGGCTTGGGTGCGGGCAGGATGTCCACTGTGGAGGGATCCTTGAGATCTTTCAGGGCCTCGGTGAATATGCCGATCTCTCCCAGCTTGACCATTCCCGAAGTAGTGTCCAGGATGGCTGTTGTTGCCGCCCCCTTGGTCCTCACCCTTACCCTGTCTCCTGCATTAAGGCCCCTCTCTCTAGCCTCCTCAATGTTGAGCATCACCTTGTGCTGACCTATCTCGATATCAAATGGCCGAACCTGTAACATATAAAGAACCTCGCGCTACTATAAACATAAACTAATAATTAACTCTCCATTAAAGTCAGAGATCTGATCCATTCTCCCCTGGCCTCGCGGGTGGTTCCCACCACCAGGCGCAGGCCATCTTCCGTCTCTTCCAAGACCCCTTTGGCCTCTATCCTCTCCCCGGGCAGGGCCTGGCCGGCATAGGTATGGGAGTAGCAGAATATCTCCTTTACCTCGGGATGGTTTAGACGGTATATGGCGGGGCTATCGAAGGAGAAGTCGGCATTGTTAACCACGGCCTCAATGCGGGCCGCTCCGGCTGGCCTTCCGGGAGGCTGCGGCTGTATCTGATCCCAATCACGGGTGAAGAGAAGGTCAAAATAGGTGCCTTCTACCATGCCCCGGTTGCCTTTGCGCTTCTCATGGAGCATGAACTCCTCAAAGCTCGTCTCAGGCTTACGCTTGAGGTAGATCTTCTTCCAGGTGGCGCAATCCAGCTCATCTATCTCTCCTCTCGACTTAGCCCCGGCCAGGATGTCCCTGGCCTGCCACCAGGAGGGGCCATAGACCACAAAATCAATATCCGAGCTGGGTCCCTGCAGCCCCACCAGCATGGAGCCGGTGATTCCCATCTGCTCCATAGACACTCCTCCCCCGGCCAGGATATCCACGATCTTCTTAATCCTTGGATCGGCCTGTGCTACAGCCGACAGAGCATCGCTGGGCGAGAAGATCCTTTCTATCTCCCCAGGCGGCACCTGATGAAGATCGCCCACCCAGTCCGGATGTTTCCGCCGGAGAAATCGATAGGCATCATCGAAATCCATCTTCCGATAGCGTCTGCCTCCTGCTTCTCTCTCTCCCGCTGGATCAGGAACATAGCGCAGCAGCGACCTTATGCCATGGGGGTGGCAATAGTCGGAAACGGCAAAAATCCAGCCCTGTCGGGTCTGAAAGAAGTCCCTGATTCGCAGGCTCACTCTATCGCCCTCATTGCCCTGTCCAGTCCGGCTCCAGGCCTTACTATCTCCTTCTTCTCCAGGTCCAGAAGGGTGGACGGCTGGCCATAAGGGCATTTTCCACCCTCCACCACTTCATCCACTCTATCTCTGATCTCCGGTGAGACTGTGTCTGCGCTGGTGGGGGGATTTGATCCGGTGCGATTGGCGCTGGTTGAGGTGATCGGCCCGGCAAGATCTATGATCCTCAAAGCAGTCTCGTGGTCTGGATACCTGATGCCGACCTTGGAAGAGCCTGCGGTAAGAATATCCGGGACTACCTCCTTCTTTCGGACCAGGACGGCTACAGGTCCGGGCAGGATCTGACCCAAGAGCTCCATATCCTTGCGGCTGACCTCAGCCACCTTCTCCAGCATATCAAAATTGGATACGGCCAGAAAGATGGGCCGGTCCAGGGGCCTCTTCTTGATCTGATAGACCCTCATTATAGCCTGCTCATCCAGGGCATTGGCACCCAATCCGTAAACGGTCTCAGTGGGGTAGACTATGACTCCACCCCCTATAACAAAGCGGGCGGCTCTGGCGATCATCTCTCTGTTTTCCGTTTGATGCTGGCAATGTCTCCCAGGGTCAAGCCGCGACCGGATAGTCCGGATTTGACCCGGGCCTCGCTGGCCTGGTCGGTGAGGGTGATCTTCAGCTCCCTCTCCAGCTTCTTTCGGATGTCATCCTCGGGTGAGATCTCCTCCCGCTCGATCTTCCGCAAAAGGGTGGCCTTCTCTTTGATCCTGACCGCCAGCTCCTCCAGGGACAGATCCTGGCTCTCTCTGGACTCCTTGATCTTGCGCCCAAAATCAGGAACAATCTCCACCAGATCTTTGAAGTGGTCGCGGGGCTTGGGCTTCTTTATAGAAAAAGCTCTCTCCGCAGGGACCATCTTCCTGGGCACTGGAGACCATTTGTCTTCCGGCTTGCCAAAGCGGGCGCAGCTTTTGCACACATCCAGCGCCGAGCCGTCGATCACAATTCTCTGGGGTGCTCCTGAGATCTCAGCGCCGCAAATCTCGCATTGCTTCTCGGTCATTTCGGGAAACCTTTATAGGGGTCGGAGTTTAATAACCTTTGTAATTATGGAAAGTGGAGAAGGAATGAACGAGTCACAGGCCGGCGCTGATTTCTCGCGCTATATCCTGGACCGCATGCGCCAGTTGGAGGAAAGAAACCTGGCGCTGCGAGAGCAGAAGGACCGCGTGGAAGGAGAGAAGCGGCTTATAGAGAATCAGAAGCTCAAGTTCGAAAGAGAGGCTCGCAAGCTCCGCAGTGAGTTGGAGCGGCTGCGCGTCGGTCCTATGATCGTGGGCACCATTGTGGATGTCCTGGACGAAAACCGGGTCATTGTCAAGAGCAGCACCGGTCCGCGCTTCGTGGTCAATCTATCTCAATTCATAGAGGAAGAGATCAAGCCCGGGGCTCAGGTGGGCTTGAACCAGCAGTCCTTTGCCGTTATGTGCGTTCTGCCCTCGCCAAGGGATCCGGCCGTTTTTGGAATGGAGATCGAGGAGGCTCCAGATGTAAGATTCGAGCAGATCGGTGGCCTGGACAGCCAGATCTCCGAGATCAGGGAGATAGTGGAGCTGCCTCTCAAGAGGCCTGACCTCTTCACCGCCGTCGGAATCGAGCCGCCCAAGGGAGTGCTGCTGCACGGCCCACCCGGCACAGGCAAGACCATTCTGGCCAAAGCGGTGGCCCAGAGCACCGAGGCCTCATTTCTGAGGGTGGTGGGTTCGGAGTTCGTACAGAAGTACATCGGCGAGGGAGCCAGGCTGGTGCGGGAGCTGTTTGAGCTGGCCAAGAGCAAGTCGCCTGCTATCATATTCATAGATGAGCTGGATGCCATTGGAGCCCGGCGCATGGATGGCGCCACCAGCGGGGATCGTGAGGTGCAGAGGACATTGATGCAGATCCTGGCGGAGATGGATGGATTTGATGCCCGGGGCGAGGTCAAGCTGATCGCCGCCACCAATCGCCTGGATATGCTCGATCCGGCATTGCTGCGGCCGGGGCGCTTCGATAGGGTGATCGAGATTCCTCTACCCACCAGAGAGGCACGTGAGGCCATATTGAGGATTCACACCTCGGGCATGAGCCTGGATGCGGGCGTGAACCTTAAGCTGATATCGGACCTGGCTGAGGGGGCAAGCGGAGCGGATCTGAAGGCCCTGTCCACCGAGGCGGGCATGTGCGCCATCCGCGAGGAGAGGACCACAGTCTACCAGAGCGACTTTGAGAATGCCTCAGCCAAGATACTGCACAAAGAGAGATCCATGGTCAGCGAGCCCGAGGATCTGGTCCAGCAGTATATCTGAGATCACCTCTCATCCAATAGCCAAATCCTTTTTTCCCTTACATTGAAGACCTGCATGATCGGAGAAGAGGATCGTCTCTGATATTGCAGGAATAGAACCGGGATTTCAGCTATCTTGCTCATTAATTGGGAGGGGAGAAAGTCGAGAAGAGTAAAGGAGGTAGGAGGAAAACCTCATCGACTTTCGCCTTGAACTATATAGACAATTGCCGAGATATATATCTTTCGATCTCTGTATTGTATTATATATATATTTTATATTTCGGGCGAATCTAAACCGGGAGGGATAAGGAGAAATAGGTCACCGGCTCCAGGCTATGGAAGACGCACTTTCTTGGGACAAATTGCCACCCGTTTGAAGATCACAAGCCAGGGCTCTGCAGTGAGATATATTTTAAATAGATCGAGAAGAACGGACGCATCATGCTGCCGAGAGTGATTCTCCATAATGCCGTCAGCTTGGACGGGCGGATAGATGGCTTTCCCCTGGATTTGGAGCAGTACTATGAGCTGGCTGCCACCTGGAAGGAGGACGCCACCCTGGCCGGATCGCAGACATTTCTCAAGGCGGCCAAAGAGGCGCCGCCGGAGGACGAGAGCGCTTCTATTCCTTTCCAGGCGGACCCGGGGGACAGAAGACCGCTTCTGGTCATTCCCGATAGCCGGGGGCAGATCCGCACCTGGCACTACTTGAGACGCCTGCCCTACTGGCGCGGCTTTGTGGCCCTCTGCTCACGATCCACCCCGGCGGAATATCGTCAATACCTGGAAAAGAGGCATATAGACTGCATCATCGCTGGAGACGAGCATGTGGACCTGCGGGCTGCATTGGAAGCTCTCTCCTCCCGCTACGGGATCAGGGTGGTGAGAGTTGATTCTGGGGGCACATTGAACGGGCTATTGCTCCGCCAGGGCCTGGTAGATGAGGTAAGCCTTCTCATCTGCCCCAGCCTGGTAGGAGGCGAGAGGCAGAGCAGCATCTTCAGAGCTCCCGATTTGCCGGCAGCGGCTTATTCAGACTGGCAGGTGCCTGAGGGCGTTATTTCTCTTCGCCTTATGGACGCACAGAGGCTCAGAGGAGATGTTATGTGGCTGCGCTATGAGCTCCGGCATTGAGCTCGGGCAGCATCCCTCCTCTCGGCTTCATATCTCCGGCCCAAAATGGTTAAATCTACATCTCTCGTCCTTTTTTATTATGATAGGAAATAAAATCCTGAAGATCCTGGCCCTGCTAGGCATCTTGATCCTGCTGGCTGCCCCGGCCTGCTCTCAGATGAATCGGGACACACCATTTCTGGCCAGCAAGATTCCCGCCGCATCAGAGAACAGCCTCATCGGCCAGGGGCGGCAGTCTCTCTCTCCTGTGGTGATCTCGACTCCCTTCAATGCCCAGGCCTCCTCTGACCTCTACCTGGTTGCAGACGCTGCCAATACCACCTGCAATCAGGCATCCTTTATTCTGACCTTGACTCCTTCCCCCAGCGGCTCATCCGGATATCAGGCGGTTAAGGTGAGAGTTATGGAGAACCGCATGGGAACGCCCACGGCAGTAGCCGAGCTGACCCTTCTCCTGCCCGCCAGCGGCGGCTCTCTCCATCAGACCATAGGCTTTGCCAGTGCCGCTAGCGCCTCTGGAACCAATGAGATCACATTGGAGGTTGATCCAGACAGACAGGTGGCAGAGACGGATGAGAGAAACAATACCCTGGCGATCAGCGCCGCTTGCCGCAGCTAAGGGCAAACAGAAAACAAAAACAAGCACACGTAAAATAACTTGCAGGCTGCAAGGTTTAGCTGTTGATGAGAGAAGGCAACATGAGGAGCTAGATTAGATTATGCCCTCAATTTCCCGCCTTCTCTTTTTGTATAACCCTTATCTCTTCTATCGCCGTATGGGGATAGTTGCCGCTCTCATCCTTTTCCAGGTACTTGACCATATCCCAGACGTTGAGCAGTGCTGCCGAGACAGCTGCCAGAGCCTCCATCTCCACGCCAGTCCTTCCCACTGATGTCACAGTGACAGCAGCCTCAATCCGCTCCGGCTGGAGCTCAAAGCTCACCTCCAGTCCGGTGATGGGAATGGGATGGCACATGGGAATCAATCGTGGCGTCTCCTTTGCCGCCATTATGGCTGCCAGCCGGGCGGTGGCCAGGACGTCCCCCTTCTTCACTTTTCCCGATCTTATGGCCTCGAGAGTTGCCTCTCGCAGACGGATGCTGCCGACGGCGCTGGCCCTGCGAAATACGGGCGGCTTTTCTGTGATATCCACAAGCCCTTCCAGCTTTTCATCTGCATCCGGCTTCATACCCTTTCACCTCCTGATGTTCTCCATGTCTATGATCCCTCAACTCTCATGGCCAGGGGGATCTTCTCGATCACATCGGTAGCCAGCATGCCATAATCCTTTTCCAGATAGGCCAGATCGCCGGCTCGTCCGTTGACAAAGGCTGCCGCCACTGCTGCCCGCAGCGGTGAGGCTCGAGCATAAAAGGCGGCTGCAATTCCCGCCAGGACATCTCCCGTCCCTCCCACGGTCATTCCCGGATTGCCGGTGGCATTAGCCCGCACCACCTCCCCGTCGGAGATCAGATCCACATTGCCCTTGAGCAGGACCACCAGGCACTTCTCCCGGGCATATCCTCGGAGCGGCTCTATCCTCTCCCGGTAAGGCAAATCGGAGAGCGAGGTGCCGCTGATCCTCTTAAACTCCCCGGCATGAGGGGTGACAATGCCCTTTAAAGGAAGTTCGGGCTGCAGGGCATCGGCATCTATCACCGCCCTGTTGCATAGAGGAATAATCTCTGAGAGGGCATGCCTGGTCTCAGGGTGCCGACCCAGGCCCATGCCCATCAACACCACATCATGCCTGGCAATCTGCTCTTTGAGAAGATCCAGATCCTGGGGCATGAGGTGATCTCCAGACAGAGGGGCCACGATGAGGTTAGGGGAGAATCCGGATATGGTAAGGGCAGCATCTTTTGGTGCGGCTACGGTAACTATATCCGCGCCTGCTCGCAGAGCGGCAAGGGCGGAGAGGGCAGGCGCTCCGGTATAGGGCCCGCCGCCTATAACCAGAATCCTCCCTGAGTCGCCTTTATGGCTCTCGGAAGCTCTTTTGCCCATAAGCCAGAGGTCTCCCTCTCCCACGAGCAGCTCCGCGGCAGGAGGTATGCCGATATCGGCAATTATCACATTGCCGGGCAGGCTCGGCTTGGGCCGGTGGAAGGTTACAGTAAAATCAGCTCGAACTGTTTTATTAGTGCCCAATCCGCTGGGAACATCCACTGAGAGCACCGGTCGGCTGGAGCGGTTGATGGCATCTATGGCCCCCGCCTCCAGGCCGACGACCTCTCCCCGCACTCCGGTCCCGAATATGGCGTCCACAATCAGGTCGCTGTCTGTGAGGAGCAGCTCTGAGCTGTCTTTTATCTCTTGCAGATCGTAGTCCAGCCGGGAGAGGATCTGCCAGTTCCGCCTGGCCTCCTCGGTGGCGATATCCCTGGCCCGACCCAGGAGATAGACGGTTACATCAAAGCCAGCCAGATGCCGGGCCGCCACAAAGGCATCACCGCCGTTGTTTCCCCTCCCCGCCACCACGGCGATCCTCTTTCCCCCTGCCCTGGCCTTGACCTCGCGAGCCAGAGCTGCGCCCGCATTTTCCATTAGCTGCAGCGGCAAAAGGCCAAAGTACCGGCAGTTGGCGTCGAGTGCAGTCATATCTTCTGCAGAAATAACCTTCATATCAATCTGGTAACTGTTGATGGAATAAGCTGTTTGCGGCAAAAAGATGATCGACCTATGGTGGCCGGAAGCGACCTTATTTTTCAGGCTGCTTGGCCAATAACTTGGAAAGAGACTCTTGATAGCACTGATAGGCAGCGGGGCTATAGCAAACGGCGATGACCTCGACTCCCCTCTCCTCGCCTCCCTCCTCCAGAAAGGCCTTCATCTCGGATAGCGCAATGCGGCAGGATCTATCCATGGGAAAACCATAGGCTCCGGAGCTTATGGCGGGAAAGGCGATGCTCTTGATGTCGTGGCTGTCGGCCAGCTTAAAGCAGCTCTTGTAGCAGCAGGCCAGAAGCTCATCCTCTCTAAAGCCGCCGCCCTTCCAGATGGGGCCGACGGTGTGAATGATCCATCTGGCCGGAAGGCGGTAGCCCTTGGTGATGCGCGCTTCTCCCGTAGGGCAGCCGCCTATGCGCCGGCACTCCTCTAAAAGCTCCGGCCCGGCTGCTCTGTGGATGGCCCCGTCAACCCCGCCGCCGCCCAGCATGGTGTTGTTGGCGGCATTGACTATGGCCTGGACATCCAGCCGGGTGATATCGGCCATGAGCAGAGACAGCCCGCCTGGACTTCTGGGATTGTCTGGCATGTATGATCTCATCCTTTGCTGATCAGATGTCCTTCTTGAGCAGATCAGCTTTCCGCCCGTGAGGGACAGCCGAGAATGGGGGGCTGGCGTCAATCCAGGCATTGGAAGTACATCGACTGACGAATGAGGCAGATGAAAAATGAGGAGAAAGACCGGATGAGAGAGACCATGGTGAGGTTGCCTTCTGCCGAAGCCCGGCATCAGGCCGCAATCTTTTTACCTATTTAGTTCCGCAAAAACCAAACCAAGCACTAAGCGATTTAATCACATACAGGAGAATCGCAGGATTTTCATGTGGGACGGATGGATAAGAAGAAGAGTGGTCTGGTACCTGCAGAAGAAGAAGGTCACCAAATGGCAGGCCGAGAGGAGCGGAGAGTGCTTGCGATGCGGCAAATGCTGCGGCCAGTGCCCGGCTCTGGATACCGAAAAAAAGGTCTGCCGGATCTATAGCATCCGTCCTGCCATATGCAAAGCCTTTCCTCTTACACCGGATGATCTAAAGAATCTCAAATGCGGATTTAGATTTAAAAAATAAGATTTGGATAATTTATCTGGCTCAGTCTTTAACAAACAGATGAATCAAAGTAAGGTTTGAATTTCTGTCTTTTAAATCACCCTCTCCAGGTCATCTCTCTTCAGCAGATGCACCTGCACCATATGATGAGGATGGTAGCGCATCTTTGCCTCCCGTATGCCCGGCACTCCCATATCGCTCTCTCGGTTGATGTAGGCATAATCCCGGGCCAGCATCTTGGCCGCCTCGGCATTAACCGCCCGGTAGATCCCTTTGCAGTCGGGAAGCCCTTTTTCAAAGTGCACCAGTGCCGTGTCCTGATTCAGCCCCTCAAAGAGTGAGATAGCCCCTATTTTGCCCTCGGCCCGGATGGCAATGCCGGACAGGCCAAGTTCCTGATAGAAGTCCAGGGAGCGTCTCATGGCCTCCTTCTCGCTGGATAGCACCGGATCGGAGTCGCAATCCTTCCAGTCGCACCAGAGGTCCAGGAAATCCCTGATCTCATCCATATTCTGCTCTCCGATGGCCTCCACCACCGGCTGGCAGGTTTTCTGAAATTTGTTGAGTTGATGGCGGATGGTCAGATATCTCTTTCCCGGCAGCTCTGCCAGGTCCAGGGCCAGGTAGACATAATCATAATACCGTCTATCTGCCTCAAAATCCAGATCGGGATAAAGCCTGGCAATCCAATCTTTGCTATCCGGATCCAGTATCACCAGGGGATGCTCTTCCTGGCTTTTGGCAGCCAGTGCCAGAACCTCCGCCAGAAGCTCGGGCCTGTGCGGACCTATGGGAGGGCGGTATCTGGTAAGGCCAGATATGGTGCTGGAGAGGACTATGCATCCATCTCTGAAGGCATAGCGGTAATGGGCATAATCATTCCAGCAGATCATATTGGTGAAGGTATTGTCGCTATGGACCTGGGGATAACTCTGATATTGCTTGGAGAAGAGTTCACGATCCGAGAGGGAGACGGGTTTAAAGTCGGCGAAGCTTAGCATCCTCCGTCCTCCTTATAGAGCATGGGAATATGGCCGGGCATCGCGGCAAATCCCAGGGATCTATAGAAATCTTCTTTGCCCGGCTCGGCTATGAGACCTATCCAACTGATCTTTTGGGATCTGCACTCGGCAAGAAGCCTGGCCAGAATCATGCCACCCACTCCCTGCCTCCTCCAATGATCAAAGACCATCAGATCCTGGATATATGCGTCTTCAATCCCATCGGAGATCACCCGGCCCATCCCCACCGCTCTGCCGTTGGAAAGTGATATCGCCACTGCGAAAAGAAAACTTCCCCCTATGAGCTTGCCGATTCTTTGCCCGTCCATCCATTCCTTCCACCAGCCAGCCGCCTTGTAGAGCTGCATTATCTGCTCCTCCGGCCAGGATGAGACCAGATCAATACGGATCTCATTCTTATTATTCATGCAGACTTTTCCATAGATCCGGCCATCTCATTCCCGCAAGAGCCAATGTCTCTTTTCGAAAGGGGGAAAATCAGTCCACCCTCATGAAGAGCTTGCCCTCCGCTCCGCAGACGGGACAGACTCCCGGCGCCTCACGCTCTACAGTATTGCCGCAGTAGGGGCAGACATAGTAGGGGAAGCTCTCCAGGCCGGCATCCAGGCTGCTCATGAGCTTTTTATAGAGCTGGGAGTGGATCTTCTCCACCTCATTGGCATAGTGAAAGGATGTCTCTGCCGCCTTATTGCCCTCTGCCTGGGCGGTCCGGATCATCTCCGGATACATGGCCTCCCATTCCTCGTCCTCTCCGGATATGGCTGCCTGCAGGTTCTCTTTTGTCGATTTAATGGCTTTCAGGGCCCGAAGATGATTTACGGCATGCACCTCTTCCGCCGCTGCTGCGGCGCGAAAGAGCTTGGCCGCCTGGGCGAATCCCTCTTTATCTGCCTTGGCGGCAAAAGCGCTGTACTTGCGATTTGCCTGCGATTCGCCGGCAAATGCCTCTTTCAGATTCTTCTCGGTATTGGACATAGATTAACCTCTTGACATCATTTATGGTTTGGCTTATCTGTTTTGCGATGGCATGAAAGAATCAAATGCGAGATTAAGCTGCGATGACATCCTGTCTAGAGACTGCACCCTGGGCATTAGATGCTCAAATAATAATAAAAATTAAGGAAAATAATATCAGGCGTACATCTCTCCCCGTTCCACCTCCTGGGAGGCCTTCTTTCGCAGCTCGGAGGCCATGCGGGAGTAATACTTCATGGTCTCCGGTGTGACCGAGGGACCTATCTCCTCTAATGCAGCTTGAAAATGCTTCTGCCTGATCTTATCTGCGGCCATATCCTCGCGCAGCGCCAGGCGCCCCGCCTTGCGCACCACAGCGGCTATGTCCGCCCCGGTGTAATTCTCGGTCTGGCCGATCAGATCATCTAGATCGATGTCCTCCGCCATAGGCACCTTTTTCAGGTGAACCTGGAATATCTTGTGCCGCGACTCCTTATCCGGAACCGGTGCCATGATCAGCTCGTCGAATCTCCCCGGTCGGAGCAGGGCCGGATCTATGATATCGGGTCGGTTGGTGGCTCCTATCACCACCACCCCGTGCAGCTCCTCGAGACCATCCATCTCGCTTAAGAGCTGGTTGACCACCCTCTCTGTGACATGAGGCTCTCCCGCACCGCCGCCGCGCACCGGGACTAGGGCGTCCAGCTCGTCCAAGAAGATTATGGAGGGAGATACCTGTCTAGCTTTCCTGAAGATCTCCTCTACCCTCTTCTCACTCTCTCCATACCATTTGGAGAGAAGGGCAGAGCCCTTGACGGTTATAAAATTGGCCTCGCTCTCATTGGCCACAGCCTTGGCCAGCATGGTCTTGCCAGTTCCCGGCGGACCATAGAGCAGTATCCCCTTTGGGGCATCAATCCCGATGCGCCTGAAGCTTTCCGCGTAGCGCAGCGGCCACTCCACTGCCTCGACCAAGAGCTGCTTGACCGGCTCCAGGCCCCCTATGTCCTGCCAGGTAACATCGGGAACCTCGACCAGTATCTCCCTCATGGCCGATGGTGAGACCTCCCGCAGGGCCGCCTCGAAGTCGTCCTTCTGCACCACCAGCCGGTCCAGGATCTCCTTGGGTATGGTGGGCTCATCCAGGTCGATCTGGGGCAGTATCCTCCGCAGAGCATTCATAGCCGCCTCCCGGCTGACGGCAGAGATGTCTGCCCCCACAAAGCCGTAGGTCCTGCCAGCATACTCCTCCAGGGCCACATCATCGGCTAGGGGCATGCCCCGGCTATGGATCTGGAATATCTCCATCCTTCCCTGCATGTCCGGCACACCCAGCTCAATCTCCCGGTCAAACCTGCCCGGCCGTCGGAGAGCCATATCCAGAGCCTCAGGCCGGTTGGTAGAGCCTATCACAATCACATTCTTTCTCTCCTTCAAGCCGTCCATGAGGGAGAGCAGCTGGGCCACCACCCTTCTCTCCACCTCTCCCGCAACCTCTCCCCGCTTGGGGGCGATGGAGTCCAGCTCGTCTAAGAAGATGATGGCGGGAGCGTTCTTCTCCGCCTCCTCGAAGATGTCCCGCAGGGCTTTCTCGCTCTCGCCGTAATACTTGGACATGATCTCCGGGCCATTGATGCTGATGAAGTAGGCATCGCTCTCATTGGCCACGGCCTTGGCCAGCATGGTCTTTCCCGTGCCGGGAGGGCCGTGCAGCAGGACCCCCTTGGGCGGATCGATTCCCAGCCGATCGAAGAGCTCTGGATGCTTGAGGGGCAGCTCGATCATCTCTCTGACCTTGGTTATAACCGGCTTGAGACCGCCTATGTCCTCGTAGACCACAGATGGCACAGTGCGCTCCGGGCTCTCCACCGCCTGGGGCAAAAGCTCAATGTCCGTTCCTTCTGTGATCTTGACTATTCCCGCCGGGCTGGTGGATACTACTCGCAGCTTGATCTCACCCAGGCCAAAGGCCTGGGCTCCCAAAAAGCCCCGGAATAGCTCCTCAAACATGGTCTCCCGTCCGCCAATGCTGTCAGAAGGCGGCTTTCTCACACTGGTGGTGGAGATTATATCTCCCTTTATCAGCGGCCGGCCATTGAAGACCCTGGTCAGAACATCTCCCGGAGCAAAGATCTGCATTCCCTGGGTCACAGGGGCAAGGGTTACGTGCTTGGCCTCGCTCCAGGCTGCCTTTTTCACCTCCACATACTGCCCTATGCTGGATCCGGCATTGGATCGGATCAAGCCGTCCATGCGGATCATATCCAGACCCTGATCCTGGGAATAGGCGCTAACGGCCAGGGCGGCTGTGGGACGGGTGCCTGTCAGCTCCACCACATCCAGAGGACGGGCACCTATCCTGGCCAGGAAATCCTCCCCGATTCTCACTATTCCCTTTCCGACATCGCCCTGATTGGCCTCGGAAACCTTCAGCCTGATGCTTTCGCCTTCAGTCATGTCTCTCCTTTATCATAAGCCACAAGAGCCGATTCCAAATATAAAGCGCCTCTATTTCAAGTAGTTTGCCGTTTGTCCCGCAGCAAGCCTGTGGGGCCCAGCAGCATTGGCAATTCATGCCTCCTGACTCTCGGGCTGATAGGCCCATGAGCATCATATGGAAGAGATTGGCTCAGGAGGCTTGACCGTCTCAATGGTGGAGGCAATCTAAAGGTTTTTACCTGAAAGAGACATATCTATGCTATGAGGTTTGATAGATGAGACTTTTGATAGCCATTATCATTGCACTGCTGTTCATCGGCCCAGCGGAATCGGTAAGGGTGGGTGGAGGGGCAGAGAGAGTGCTGCTCCTGGGCAGCATGACCCAAAATGCTTCATTTCAGGGAAATATCTCCGGGGAGACAAATGAGACCAATCAGAGCAATATCAGCATTCAAGATAGGGGCATGATTGATATAAAAAGCTCCATGAGCCCGGTTTCCGTCTTCAATAGCAGTCAAGTCACCAAGATGCCCGATTCCATTCTGGCCAATTCGATAGCTTATCAATTTACAGCATAAAAGAATCATTTCAATCATTTTTTATAGCATCTCATTGAGACAATCATGGACGAATTCGGAGAGGAGTATGGCCGTCGATTTGTGCAATTAGTGGACCGCAGGGCCACAAAGAAGGCTTTTGAATTCGATCAGGCACTGCTGATGCCCACCGCCAGCAGCTACCGGGATCTGGTAGAACAGGCCAAGATGGAGATCCATCCCCGGATAATGAGATACCTCTCTCAGAGATGGTCCGAGGGCACCATTGAGAGCCTTTCTTTCTTTGCCATGGCCGCAGCAGTTTATGCTCGAAGCGTGCTTGATCCGCCCGTCTATATTGATGTCGGCAGGACATTATTGAGAACTGTTGCTGCCTGCAATCGCAGATGCGTTGGGAAAAAAGATTCTGGAGGGGGTTGCCGCGCCGCCAGGAACAGCATGGGCCATCATCTGCCAAAATGCATAAAGTTACCGTTGGAAATTTCCGTTATTTGGGGCTATTTGAAGAGATATGTGGCGACTGGCGGGGCGATATGCCCCTCTGATGCCGCTGGCGTCTCGGAGGCGATGAAGGTCGATATCCGGCTGAGATCGGATTACTCCCCTGAAGGCTCTTGTTAGCGCTTTAAGATGGCCGCGATATTATATCATGGAGCGATTTTTGGCAATATGCAAAAAACCTTAGGGAACTATTTTATACAATCAGCACTTATGATGAGTACCGATAAACCGCTAGGGAGGATAAGATGGCTGAAAAAGAGATGAAAAACTATGCCCTGAGGGATAAAAACGGTAACGAGATAGCAGTATTTACCGGAAAGGCTCCCAGGCAGGCGGCCTTAAAGGCTGCCAATCGCGGCTACGCCGACATAAAGCTGAGAGAGAAAGGAACCAAGAACGTGCACGTTTTCACCGGAGAAAGAATTCAGGTGGCCAAGCCAAAAGGCGCGCCTGACTGGATGCCGGACAAGATCTGGAAGCCAAAGGTAAAGAAAGAGGGTATAATAAAACTGGAGACGATAGAGCCAACCGGAGAGAAGATTGTAGTGGTCAAACGCAGCAAGGCCAAGGCCAAAAAACCTGCAAAAGGGGCAAAAAAGATCAAGTAAATGGCTTTGGAGCATCTTGAGCCAGGGATCGATATCGTGCCATAGGCAAAACCTATGTCTGGCTATTTTTTTATTATGAAAGTAAGGTTATAGCTTTTGGGGGGCTACGGAGCATAAATCATAAGTGGAATAGCTTTCGCTGCTCTTGAGAGAAATTTTATGCAAAGTTCAAAATGATTTGGCAGATATGGAGAAAGGCGATATGGCTTCTTTCGGTTGTATGCTCAATATTAGTCATGGAAAATTATTAGTATAGATATGCTCTTATGTGGTAAAGAGGTAGGACATGGGTTTATTTAGCAGCCTCAGGGGAAGCCTTGGATCCTGGATTAACAGGATATTTAAAAAAAAGAGGGCCAAGATAGGGTTATACGGCCCGCCTAATGCAGGAAAGACCACCCTGGCCAACAGGATTCTGCATGACTGGACCGATGGAGAGAGCTTTGGGGAGATCTCGCCCGTCCCCCATGAGACTCGCAGAGCCATGAGAAAGGAGGGTGTGGTGATCAACGCCAATGGCTCGAGCATAGAGCTTGACATAATCGACACCCCTGGAATGGCCACGAAGATCGATTTTAAAGAGTTCATGGCCTTCGGTCTCTCCGAAGCAGAATCAAAGAAGAGAGCTAAGGAGGCTACGGAAGGGGTGATAGAGGCCATAAAATGGCTGGACGACCTGGATGGAGTGCTCCTGGTAATGGACTCCACCGAGGATCCTTATACTCAGGTCAATGTCACTGTAATCGGGAATATGGAAGCCAGAAAGCTTCCCCTGCTAATTGTGGCCAACAAGATGGATCTGCCCGACGCCTCCCCGGCGAGGATCAAGGCGGCATTCCCCCAGCATGCCATGGTTCAGATTTCTGCCCTGGAAGGATCGAATATAGATAGCCTCTATCAGGCAATAGCAACTCATTTCGGGTGATCTTGATGCGAGAAGTGCATATGGACCTCATCTCCGGGGAGAAGCTGGAGAGGATGACCTCTATGGAGAAGATCCGGCTCATCCTGGACAAGGTCAAGAAAGGCAAGATCGTGGTTTTGGAGAACGGACTGACCTCGGATGAGGAGGTGCGCCTCATCGAGATGACTATGACCGAGATTAGGGTGGACGAGTTCTCGGGAATAGAGATCGAGAGCTATCCTTCCAAGAAGGAGGGATCTTTCCTGGACCGATTGTTCGGCAGAAGCCTGAAAGGCAGGATGACGGTAATAGGTCCCGCCAATCAGCTCCGGACCATTGAAAAGGACAAATACCAGATCAGCACCAAGGTATCCGTGGGAGACTGATGCCGCATATCTGCACCCGCTGCAATAGCGTTTTTGAGTCAGGTGAGGACATACTCAAAGGCTGCCCCAAATGCGGCTGGAAGAAGTTCATGTTCGTAAAAAAAGCTCCCGCCAAGGGCGATGATAATCAGGAGCAGATAATAACCCGGGCTATGGGCGTCAGAGTCCCGCCAAGGGGAGCAAGAAGGGCTTCGCCTCCAGAGCCGGAGGGCTACCTGAAGCCTGAGGTGCATAAGCCTGCCCGCCCCAAGGAGGAGATCCACCCACAGGGTCATCCGCCGGTGATCATTCCGACGCTGGCCAAGCCTGAGGGCAAAGCCCTGGAGAGCATCAAGATAACTGCTCCTGGCACATATGAACTCAACCTCCCTTCTCTCTTTGAGAGAGATGAACTGATCATGGCGGTAAAGGAAGGAACTTATTTTATAGATCTCTCATCCGCCTTTAAAAAAGGCAAGAAGGATTGAGACAGTGAGATAGAATCACCTTTCTATCTTTATCTCCATCTCCGTCCAATCGGGCCCCACTCCGCGGAGAGATCCGGCCATGGCTGCAGAGACATTGGCGATGATCTCCTGAGTGAAGGCATTCAATTCAATCTCCTCTCCGTCCACCTCAAGCTTGACCCTCATCTTCTTCCTCTTTCAGGCTCCGCCGAATATGGCAAAAGGCGGAGTATAAACTATGGTACCGGAGGGTATTGCCTGGGGCAGGGTATAGACTGAGCCGGCCTGGTTTTCTGCCTCATTATTCTTAACCGCAAACATGGGAGTTACTGTGATCGGAGTAGCGCCTCTGATAGTGGTAACATTGACGCCGAGTGCCGCCTTCTTTCCCAAGGTGCTGAGATCGAGCACATCGCCCTTTAAGTCTCCACCCAGAGCAGTTGCCGGGGTGGTGGGCATGGCCGGCGAGAGGCGGGGCAGCTGAACCACATCCATGACCGGTTTCTTATTTAATGTGCTTAAATCCAGGACATCGGCAGCACTGGCGCTAAAGGCCATGCCTGCCAGAAGAGCTGTGACGACGAAGACTGTAAGAATCAACTTCATTTTATGAACCTCCTTTCTCATGAGGGCGCTCAATCAAGAGCCCTTTCTTCCGTACGAGAGCTTTAACCATTTATTCCTTTTGCTTATGCCGGGCCAAAGCCCTTGATAAAAAGAAATTAGTAATTTTATAAATTAAAAGTATAAAATATACTAGGTTTTAATAGACGTTTATCGGACGGCAATTTTCATATTTCAAAATGAAAATGTCCTGAATAACTCAATAAAAAAGAAAAGCATTATATATCCTCGGCGAAAAGGATAGCCCCGGCGAAGAGCAAAGGGAAGAATGAAGATTTGATCCATTCTTCCGCTACCCTCCCCACGATTTTCGCCAATTTTTCATCGGGACGATTCTGAAAACGCATTGAGTGACTCTGAAAATTTTTTGCATGAACCGCTGGAACATGGTTTGGGAAATGGACGAAGCTCATCGCTTTTCTGCACTTCATCGCATGCTACCCCAGTGCATCTTGGCTCTGATTTATCCTCATTGCGGAAGACTATCCTTCTGCTGATCTCAAAGGAGCCCAGGTACTCCTCACGCTCGGCCATGTTCCTCTGGCCGGGAATGGCTTGCTTGGCATCGATCATGTAGAAGCCGGTGAAGTTGTCGGCGGTCTTGAATTCTGCGCTCTTCTTTAGAGATCCGGTCTGGTGCAGATTAAAGCTCTGGCTCTCAAACTCCATCTGCATCAGATCGTAGCTCTCCTGGAGTTTTGCGCCCACACCACCGAATACTGCAGAGCTTTTGAAGCTCTCGGTTCCGACCAGGGAGTCGCCGGGGTATATGGCATTGTAGTTGTCCACGGCGTCCTGAGCCTCAAAGTTGGGATTCTTTCCCCTGGAGCCGTCCACCAGATATTCGTTCTTGACCAGGGCATCCACGCTGCCGCTAAATCGGATATCCTTGGTAGACTTGACACCAGAGTTCATGGATCGAACATTCTTATTCAGCCGAAATTGTCCCGTTCCGCTGATGGCTGTCTCCGAGGCGTAATCCAGAGCCTGGACTCTGAACTCTCCCCTTCCAGAATTGGATTTGCAGCAACGAGAGGTCGCATCAACTGTGAAATCATATGATCCTGCCGCGGCTTCGGTATCAGCGCTGACCAGGAGGCTCTTGCTTCTTGTGCCTCCCGCCGGAATTGCCAGGCTCTCCTCGATCCAGCTGAACCAATCCAAGGGGCATTTCTGAGAGCTTACTCCCAGGTCAGCTGTAACCTCTTCTGATCCTTTATTCTTAACGCTGATCAGAAACTCCAGGCTCTTGCCCTGAGTCAGATATCCCTTCTCCTTTGCGCTGCCCGATCCGGCCAGGCTGACGGCAACAGAAAGGCAATTGGACGGACCATAGCAGGGGCCGGGTATAAATCCAGGAAGAGTCGGCTCAGAGGGTCCTGGCAGCAGGCCGAGCTGGGAATAGCTCATCCCCTCACCCTGGTCTTCCACAGTGGCAGAAGACAGGATGGATAATGATATCATTGCAGATAAAATCAATTTCACAATAAAGCCCATAACAAGAACCCCCCTATAAAAAAAGAAGAAAAAAGCTGCCAGGGATGAGCCCTAGCAGTCAACCCCTTCACAGGGCTTCTTTTCCTTTTCAGGAACCGGGTTCTCGTGGAACTTGATCAGCTTCTCGGCCTCGAATGTTCCGGTGAACATCTCGTGAGCCTTTATATCCTTGTAGAAGATCTTGTGCCACTTGGCATCGGTGCCCCAGGTACCATTGAAGGAGGTCTTGGTGTCAATGCCGATCAGATGGGTCGGGATATAGGTGTTTTTATCCTGAGATCTCATCAGTTCATCGACTAATTTTGTATTTCTTCCTGCCTTCTTTAATGCCCTTACAAGCTCCTCAGGAGTGCAGTTAGCTCCTTTGCATATCTCGGTGAGGTTAGCCCTGGGGCTTCCTGCTGCAACATTTAAACTGTTGTCAAGGCAGTTGCCTGGACAATCTGCGTCTTCGCAGGGAGTGCAGTTCTTCGGATTATATGGTGTGGTTGAAGCAAAGAATGAGGTCTCATCCTTCTCCATCTCATATACCGAGAACATCTCCTGAACCTCAGCGCCAATGCCTCCATAGAATGCCTTGGAATTGAGCAGCTTGCCGCCCACCAGAGGGGTGTTGCCGGCATAGGTCATCTTGGTGTTCTCAATCAGGTTGAAGCCTGACTTCTTGCCGTTATTGACTGCTTCTACCTCTGTGGCGATCTTCTCCGGATTCTGGGAATACTTATGCTCGGAGTCAAGCTCCAGGTCGCCATCTCCGGCCATGGTGTTGTAGTACTCGAGAGCAATCTTCTTGTCCACGATAGATGTGCTGACATCTACTATTCCTGTTCCTGCTACCTTCTGAGCTTCACAGAACTGTTCATACTGCACTGGAGGAACCAGTGGTGGGTTGGCGAGCACAATGCCACAACCTCCCATCAGGGCAAGCACCAGTACAGATACTACTACTATTACTCCCTTCATTTTTCTTTTCGCCCCCTTTTTCTTTAAGCGATCAAATTAAGGTATTTCACCAAATGAGCTTTTCTTAGCTCTTCTATCAAACTGATACTTTGATATTATATAAATTTAACCTTTGAGCCATGATGGAAAGGCAGGTCAAAGTTAGGAGAAGATAAATCGCAAGGCGGGGATACAAGGGCAAGTATAGAAGGATGGATATAATACTATTAATAAATGTGCATCGATGAACCTATCGGCAGAATAGGCGGGGAAGATCAGGGATGTAATCATGGCTTGGCCATTCGCGGATAGAAGAGAGGATGGCGTGTTCCTTCGCGCTGGATTAGTCCATTAATCGATTAGACGAAGATATATTACAATGAAAAACAGCATTTACAATTCATGCCCTCATATCTGGAGCATCCCCGTCTGCTGCCCCAAACCGTGGAAAAGCGGCTATTTCAGATGGATCTGGCCGCTCAGGCTTTAAAGGCCTCCAGCCTGATAGTGGTGCCTACGGGACTGGGCAAGACGGTCATCGCCCTGATGGTGCTCCTGGCCAGGATGGATAAGGGCAGGATCCTATTCCTTGCCCCTACCAAGCCCCTGGTGGAGCAGCATGCATCATTCCTGCAGCGTGTGCTCCGGGATGGCGATCATGTGGTAATGATGACCGGAGAGAGCCCGCCGGAGTCCAGGATACAGCTGTGGAGCCGGGGGAGAATTGTGGTCTCCACGCCGCAGGTGATAGAAAACGATCTTCTCTCCCGCAGAATTGATCTTGCCGATGTCTCGCTGATCATATTCGACGAGGCCCACCGAGCGGTGGGAAGCTATTCCTATGTCTATATCGCCGACCGCTACCGCCGCGAGGCCAACAACCCCTTGGTCCTGGGCATCACCGCCAGTCCGGGCAGCCAGAGCGAGAAGATAGCCGAGATCTGCAGCAACTTGGGCATAGAGAGGATACAGACCAGGACGGAGAGCGATCCCGATGTTGCCTTATTTGTTCATGAGCGGGAGATAGAATGGGTCAAGCTCACTGTGCCGAAGGAGCTTCTGGCCATCCGCGGCTCCATTGAGGAGCTTCTTCAGAGCAGAATAGATGACCTGAACCGGCTGGGAATAAGCCCTCTGCGGATAGGCATAAAGTCATCCAAGAAGGAGCTATTAGGTCTGCAGGCATCTCTGATGTCCTCGGCCAGAGTCTCCGCCAATAAGAGCATCTTTATAGCCGTATCTATTCTGGCGGAGATACTCAAGCTCTATCACGCCGTGGAGCTGGCGGAGACCCAGGGCCCCGATGCTTTGGCCAGGTACTTCCAGAGGCTGGAGGGTGAGGCCCTCTCCCGGAGCGGCTCCAAAGCCTCGCGCCGGATAATCCAGGATCCCCGGTTCCGTCGCATCATGGTCGCCCTGGCCGATCTGAAGGCAGAGCACCCCAAGCCAGCCGCTGCCAGGAGGATACTTTTGGAGCAGATCCAGGCCAAACCGGATTCGAGGGTCATGGTCTTCACCAACTATCGGGATACGGCCACTGCTCTCCTCCATTTCCTGAAAGGCGATCCCGCCATCCGAGCAGTGCGCTTTGTGGGCCAGGCCAGCCGGGATCACGATGAGGGGCTGAGCCAGAAGAAGCAGGCAGAGATACTGAATAAATTCCGGTCCGGCGAGTTCAATGTGCTCATAGCCACATCGGTAGGCGAGGAGGGTATAGACATACCGGCCACGGATATGGTCCTGTTCTATGAGCCAGTCCCTTCAGAGATCCGCAGCATTCAGCGCAAGGGCAGGACGGGCCGGGCCAGGGCGGGCCGGGTGGTGGTGCTCATGGCCAGGGGGACGCGGGATGAGGCCTATTACTGGATATCCGACCGCAAGGAGAGGTCCATGAAACGCCAGATAAGAGGACTGAGAGGAGATCTCCTGCCCCGTCCAGAGCAGGCTCGAGCCCAGCAGACCGGGATAAAGGAGGAGATATTCCCTCCCGAGGAGGATGCCCCCGGTCTTGCCGGCAGAAAGATGGGAGAGAAGATTGAGGACTGGGCAGAAGAGGGGAGGGAGGAGGCAGAAGAGGATGCGGCGGGAGAGGTGGAGCAAATTCACAAGGCTGAAGGAGGCGGCCCGGTTGGAGAAGCTCCCTCCCTGGGTCAAGGATCTGTATTTGTGGATTATAGGGAGCGGGATATGGCCAAGCGGCTGGAGAGCATGGGCCTGGAGGTGACTCTGGACAATCTGGAGGTGGGAGACTATGTCATCAGCGAGCGGGTGGCGGTGGAGCGCAAGACCGCCTCTGACTTTGTATCATCGATCATCGATCCCCAGAGAAACCTCTTCCGGCAGATTGCGGATCTGACCAGGACCTATGAACGGCCGATTTTGATTTTGGAGGGCAGGGACTTTTACAGCACCCAGATGAGCCCCGCCTCCATTCAGGGAGCCATGGCCTCGGTGGCGGTTGATTATGGCGTTCCCATCATACCTGCGGAAGACCAGGATGACACGGCCAGGATAATCGCTCTTCTAGTCCGCAGGGAGAAGAAGGAGGGGCGGGAGCCCAAGGCGCACGGCCATAAGACAGCCAGGACGCTCAAGGAGCAGCAGGAGTATCTCATATCCGCCATACCCAGCGTTGGTCCCAGGGTGGCTCGGAACCTTCTGCGACACTTCGGCTCCATCCAGCGGGTGATGACCGCATCGGAAAAGGAGCTGCGGGAGGTGGCTCTGGTGGGGCCAAAGATCGCAGAGCGCATTCGGGAGTTGGTGGGTGGGGAGTACAAGGGATAGAACAGATGCAGCAAAGCGCTTCGGCATAGAGTTTCGATTTTCGACAAAGATTGGCCTCTTTATCTGCTCCCGAAAGAGCGGAATGAGCCTATGCAATGAGCTGTATGACCTGCTCCAGTGTTATCATCCTGAAGCTGCGGCGAGGTAAAAATAAGAGGCGAGAGCAGCATACGCGCTCCGGCAGGACATCTTGGCTTTTCACAAGATTATTGCTTTCTGCATCACCACAAACGGCGTCATCAATGAGGCATCCGAATTCTCGCTTTCTGCATGGTAGCCGTCTCTTACCCAGACATCAATCATATATGCACCCGCCCTGGAGGAGCCGGTGTCCCAGCTCCAGACATTGCTGGTGGTCCAGTTGGTCATGGGCAGCCATTGCTCCTCGGTTGAGGGGCCTTTGAGCAGGAATTGAAATAGAATGGTATCCTTATCCGGATCGGAGGCTTTTGCGGTCCAGGTTACCTTAGTGCCCCTGTACTGGGGGCTTTTCCGATCTGACCTGACGCTCAAGAGAGTCGGCTTTGAGTTCATCGATCTGCCGCCGATGCCTGCAATGCTGATGATTCCATATTCAGCACTGATTTGGCTATCGTGCCCCCAGGGCCCCTCATGGCGCTCATCCCTTACCCGCACCTCTATGATATTGGAACCCGCATCTAGTGGGCTGGTGGTCCAGTTCCAGGTGTTATTCGCATCCCAGTTGGTCATCGGCTTCCAGGCATTCCCGGTCATTGGGCCATTGAGCCAGAATTGATATAGCAGCCTGTCTCCTTCCGGGTCGTAAGCGTAGCCGGTCCAGGTTACAGTAGATCCTGCGGTCAGCGGACCCTCTTGATCCGGCGTCAGGCTTTTGGCTATGGGCGGCTGATTCATGGAGCCTGCAATAGACGCCATTGCCCCTGAGCTCTTGGCATTTGCCGCAGACATGAGGTCCTTGGTAGTAACGGCCTGGGATGAACATATGAACATCACTGTCAGAAGAGCACAGACAAAAAGAATTCTCCTGCAATTCCCTTCCTTCAATCCAATCACCTTGCTTCCCCCTTATGTATCTAAATATTCGGTGTATATCATTATAGTTAAATTTTTCTGATCATCACTAAAGAATATAGCAGAGCCCAGGCGTGAGGCAGCGAGATGTACAGTCCACTCAAGAAGCATCAGGAGGATCTCATCCAGGTCATTGCCGGGCTATGCCGCCAGCTTGGCTTCAGGCTGCTCTCCGGAAAAGAGAGGCCTGAAGATCTGCTGCTCCATGATCTGCTGCAAGGAAAGGAAAGCATGTGCTGCATTGGAATTAAATAGGAATGCCCCTCTAAATTGGAAATCCGGGCTCGAGGAGCCGGAGCATACAGGATATGGTTGGCTGAGATCCATCTTCCCGATGCCTTTATATAGAAGTTCAAACACCGGATATCTCGCTTTGATTTAATCCCATTTGGAGGAAATAGAATGGCAGCAGGACAATTTGGTGGAACCCCAGTACTCATTCTAAAGGAAGGC
>Ga0208197_1000595_pt1 | contig 43971 bp, 52 predicted proteins | sample AD_JPNNA4_MetaG_FD_184444 | JGI IMG/M metagenome (GOLD analysis project Ga0208197, IMG submission 184444) | Active sludge microbial communities of municipal wastewater-treating anaerobic digesters from Japan - AD_JPNNA4_MetaG (SPAdes) (version 2) | ecosystem: Engineered > Bioreactor > Anaerobic...
CTTGGCCATTGAAGAGTTTATCCGCATAAATAATGAAAATCCTAAACCGTTCGTCTGGACGAAAAAAGTTGGCGTTATCTTAGAAAAGATTGCTCATTGTAAAGCCGTTACTGTAACGGCACACTAGAAAATCCCGTATCTTTTGACATAGTACAGCATGACGGCAAAAATGGAATCCGCCAGCACGATTAAAAAAATGGCCGCCACCACGGCGGAGGTCGTAAACTTGCCGACATCCTGGGCGCCGGCGCGCACCTGAAATCCCCGCTGACAGCCGATGGCGGAAATGAGTCCGGCAAAGACCGCGGCTTTGATCAGGCTGGTGACCACATCAAACACCTGGATGGTTTTGATGGACTGGGAAATATAGGTTTTGAACGTCAAATCGAGAGTCGTGACGCCGATGATCAGGCCGCCGAGAATGCCGGCGACGTCTGCGTAAACGGTCAGGATCGGCACGACGATGACGGCGGCCAGAACCTTCGGAACGGCCAGAAAACGGACCGGGTCAAATCCCATGGTCTGCAGCGCGTCCACTTCTTCGTTGACCAGCATGGTGCCGATTTCCGCGGCAAAGGCGGAGCCGGAGCGTCCCGCGACCAGAATCGCCGTCATGATCGGCCCCAGTTCCTTGATCATGGCAAAGCTCACCAGTGTAGGGACGTAAATATTCGCGCCGAACTGCTTGAACTGCAGATAGGACATGAAGGCCATGATCAGGCCCATCAGGGCGCCGATCATGGCGACAATCGGCAGGCCGTCCACACCCGCGCGCTGCACATAAAAAAGAACATCCTTGCCCCGAAGCGTTCCGGGATGCATCAGGGTGTAGGCCAGGGCGGTCAGCAGATCGCCGATAAACGTGATGAAATTCACGAAGTCCCTGCCGATCGATAACGAGGCCTGGCCGATCTGAGAAACCAGTCCTTCGCGGCTGTACTCCGATTTGAAAGGCCGCAGGGTCAGAGCGTCGGGGTGGATCACGCTGAAAATGCCTTTGGCCTCCGCGCTCAGGTTGACCAGGCTGCAGGTGATTTTCCGTTCTGCCGCCTCTTTTTCAAGTTGAACAAAAGCCAGCGCCGCCGCGCTGTCCAGGTAGCAAACTTGAGAAAAATCGACCGTCACACCCTGAATCGATGGATCGGAAATGGCCTGTCGGATATCGCGGGCGAAGGCCGAAAGATTTTTCAGGCTGAACTCTCCTTTCAGGCCAACGAGAAGATCCGGTTTTCCCTTTTTGAAAGAAACCTGGTAGTCGGCTTGACAATCTTGGTTTGGCGGAGTCGTCATGGCATTCTTTTCTCGTCTGGATACAACATGCCGATATTGAAAAGGATGTATTTGCAGAGGCATTTAAGCCGTTTGGTCGGTGCTTGTCAATGAAAATCGTGGGATGAAAAACCAAAGGCGGCCTGAGCGAACTGAAGACTTTGCATCTTTACACTTTGTTCATCGCGAGAAGCGAAGCGACGTGGCGATCTCCTTACATATAAAATGCTGATGAGATTGCTTCACTTCGTTCGCTTTTGACGAAGAGACATGATGCAAAGGATTTCTTTCAACCGGGCGACAGAGCAAGAGCCGTGGTTTTGTTCCGCCGGTTCATATCTTCTTTTGGGCGACCAGATCCGCGAAATGCTCGAAGGAGCGGTCAAAGGTTCGTTCGGCGTCTTTCGGGAAAAAGCAGCCCGGCAACTGCCTCTTTTTCAGGTGGTAGGCGACGCAGTCGCAGCAGATTCCCTTGCGGCTGCAGGGCTCGTAGGTGCAGCCGCAGATGTCCAGGTTTCTTTCTTTTTTGCAGTCCAAGGCAGATATTCCTTCGGAAAGTAACGAGCAATGAGCGACGAGCTAAGAGTTTTTTCCTATCGCCCATAGCCCATCGCCTATAGCCTGTCCCTCACGTCCTTGTAGGGAACGGTCGCGATAACCTAACCACCTGAAGGTGGCGCGAGGTCACAAGCCGTTCCCTACCATCCACCATCCACCATCCACCATTCACCATTCACCATCCACCAATTACCGATTACTTCAAAACGATCAGCGCGTCCACGACCACCGGCTTTGACCCGGAGAGAATCACCGGGTTGAGGTCGATTTCCATGACGTTGTCAAAGTCCAGACCGATGCGGCCGACGCTGATGAGCATTTCGGAAAGCAGCTTTTGATCCGCCGCTTCCATGCCGCGCACGGCGTCCAGAATCTTGTGCCCTTTGATTTCCTGCATCATTTCTTTCGTGTCCCGGATTTCCAGCGGCGCGCGGCGGAAGGAAACATCGTGGAGGATTTCCGTGAAGATGCCTCCCAGGCCGAACATTACGCAGGGGCCGAACTGCGGATCGCGCGTCAGTCCCATGACCAGTTCGCGCCGGCCTTTGATCATCTCCTGCATCAGTACGCCGCCTTCGTAACCTTCCATGCCGGCCAGAATTTCACGAAACGCTTTTTTCGCTTCCGCGGCCGTTCGGATATCGACGTGGATCAACCCTTTTTCGGTCTTGTGGGCAATGTCCGCGGAGCAGCCCTTCATCACCAGAGGAAAGCCGATTTTCTTCAGGCCGCTTTCCATGCCGGCCTTGTCTTTGGCCAGAACTTCTTTTGTAATCGGGATGCCGTACGCGGACAGGACCTGTTTGGCCTCGTATTCCGAAAGCGTTTTGCGCCCCTGCTTCAGGGCCTTCTCGATGATCCGGTTTGCCTTATCGTTTTTCATTTTTTTCTTCCTCCGTAATAGGTGTTGACGCGGGCGACAGCCCGAATGGCGTCATGCATTTCATCAAAAACCGGGATGCCGCAGTTGACATATTCCTGTCGGGCCATGGCCATCATTTCGGTCACGTCCATGCTTTCCAATCCCCGTTTCACGTTGGGAAGCACCGCAATCACCGGCTTGCCGGTCCGGTCCACCACGTCGCGGACTGCCTGGGCCAGCTCCCGAAAGGGCGTTACGGTGTTGACCGACAGGTTCATGGCCTGGGCCAGGCCTTGGTAATGGAAAAGAAGGGAAACGATCATCTGCAGATCGATTCGCGGATCTTCCGCCGCGGCCAGCAAAATTTCCCGGAGGGGTTGCGGCCCGACAAACGGATTGGCAACGTCGATGGGGTTGGTCGCGCTGGAGCCGGGTTTGGGAAGATGATTCCCGATGCGCTCCTGGAGTTCCGCGGAAAGCGAAGGAATTTCGATGCCGTGTGTTTCCGCCAGGTCGCAGGCGGTAACGCCGATCGCGCCGCCCCCGCCGATAACGGTAATGTTTCTGAAGGACTTTTGCGGCAGCATGGAGAAGGCCATGGTGACCTGCGCCATTTCCTCCGAGTCGGCCACCTGAATGGCGCCCGCCTGCCTGATCATCGACTGCCAGATGACGCGGCTTCCGCCCATGGACGCGGTGTGGCTGGCGACCGCCCGGGCGCCGGCGCGGGATAATCCCCCTTTGTAAATAATCACCGGTTTTTGACTTGCCGCGGCCTTCATTTCGCGGAAAAAGGCCTCGCCGTCCTTTATGCCTTCAATATACATGGTGATCACTTTGGTCTCCGGGTCGCCGGCCAGGTGGTGGAGCAGTTCCGCTTCGCGCAGGTCCGCCCCGTTGCCGAAGCTCACCATCTTGCTGAACCGGACCCCCATCCATTTTGCCGCGTGCGCAAAATCGATCGACATGCCTCCGCTTTGCGCCAGAAAGCCGACGGGTCCGCTTTCGCGGGAAAGGTCCGGTCCCGGCAGCAGCGTCAGGGCGCTTCTGGGGCAGTAAATGCCGAAGCAGTTGGGACCGACCACGCGGATGCCCTTCGCGGCCACTTCCTGAATCTGTTTTTCCAGAGCCTGTCCTTCCGGGGTTCCCAGTTCGCTGAAGCCGGAGGAGAGAATTTCCGCGCCGGCGGCGCCCTTTTTCCGGCAGGCTTCCAGCGCTTCGGGAACGAACCGGGCCGCTACGGACACGATGGCAAAGTCGATGTCCTCCGGAATATCCTCCACGCTTTTGTAAATGTTCAGCCCGGCGATTTGGCCGCCTTTGGGATTGACGGGGAATATTTTCCCTTCAAATCCCATGGCGAGAATGGATTTTAGAATGCCGGCCCCGAAGCCGATGCTGTTTTCTCCCGAAGAAACTCCCAGGATCGCCACCTTGCGCGGATAAAATAGCCTTTCATAGTCCGTGGCCGGATAGTTTCTTTTGTGGATCTTAGTGTTGCCCGTCCTGTCAAACATTGTTGACCCTCCCGACGAAAAATTTATCTTGCATGCTAAATATGAAGCAAAATCGTCACTTTCGAAGATCTTTCAGCATCCGAATCAGAAGCAGTCTTTCTTCCATACTGAACATGGAAAGGATTTCCTGGTTTAACTCTTCGGTATCATTAATAATTTTGTCACGAAACGACAGCGCCTTGTCCGTCAGCCGGATGTTTAAAACCCGCCGGTCGTCTTTCACGTTCTTGAGGATCCAGCCGCTTTCCGCCATTCGGTCCATAACGCCGGACAGCGTGGCGCTGTCCAGAGACAACCTCTTTCCCAGTTCGCCTGCGGAAAGCCCTTCTTCCTCATAGAGAGCGTGCAAGACAAGGCCCTGCATAGGCGTCAGACCGTAAGGCTGCAAGCGGGACTTGAATATTCCGTAAACCCGCTGGTAGGCTTTGCTGAGAATGAAAATAATAACATCCTGATAGCTGATCATGGAACCCGCCGGTCTGATTATTTTGTATGCTAGATAAATGAACGGCAGAGGCAAGTCAAGAAAAAAGTTGCCTGGTGCAAAAGCTGACGACCTCGTAACAAGTCATTTTCGCACCCTTTTCGTCGTACCGACGAAGCCTGCCCTCGAGAAGTCGGGGGACGGTATCCGGTAAGGGAATAAAGGAACTGGTTCCCCTGCCTCCGCGGGGACGACGCCTGGACTCCGGCGCTTGTGCCCTCGCGCCACCTTCAGGTGGTTAGGGTATTCGCCGGAGTGACGGTTTCAATTGCTTTTTACGAGTTCATCAAAACTGATTGACCCTTTCCGCTTCCGATGTTCCGGCTCTGAAGATTCCGGGGGGCGAAGGGGATTCATTCGCAGACGGCTTTTCGGAGGGCGTCTTCTGTAGAATCAGGAAGGATGGGCTTCCATTCCGGAGAGGATGTTTTTCCAGAAAAAATCACTTTGCCGTTCGTGTCATAAGCGATTAACGAAGCTTTTCGGATCAAATTTTTCCCGCAGTCGATTTCACAGGTAAACATTTTCCTGGACATCTGTTCGTATTCCGCGGCGGGCAACCCCTTTTCTCTCAGGGATTGAAGGGTTTTTTCCCTGCCCCGACCGGAAAGGTTTTCTTTTCCCAATGCCTGGACGATGTGTTTTCCGTTCGTTTTGTCAACATTGAGCTTCCTGTGATAGGAAAAAACGTTTCCGTCCGCGTCCCGAAGGTATTCCACCCAGTCCGCCGAGGCGGCCAGGGGCGCCGGGAAGAGAAAAAAAGCCAGAAGCGGCAGGCAGGCGAATTGAACGATCTTTTTCATGCTATTTTTTTCTCCGGAACGTGCCGCTGTGGGCGCATTCGGCATTGCCGGCCACGCAGCGGTTGACGGCCTTCATCTGCAGGACTTTTCCACCAACCAGCCGCAAAACGCCGACAGAAGCCAGCGCGTCGGTATAAGAAATGGTCCTGTTCTCGCTGATCGTGCCGGACAATGGATACGCCTTATCCCCGATCTTGATATACCCCCGCACAAGACCCTTCTGCTGTTCATCGATGACAATCTCCATCGGTTTCCCGCAGCGGAGACCTTCTTTGGAACTCATCGTGCAATACTCCCCCATCCAGGTTCCTGCAAAATTCGGAGCGCTGCCTCCGGCCAAAGCTTTTCCGCAAATCATGAAACATCCGATCATAACAACGAGTGCGCCGATCTTTTTCATCCCATCTCCTTTCTGAAACAAATTTATGCAATCCCCAAATGGCGGTTCCGTTTCGTTTTCTTTACAGGTCTGCGGGCCTTTCCACTTTTCTCTTATAACTGAAAAATGCGCCTGTGATCAACAGGATATTTTTCCTCCGGGGAATTTGTGCCGGAGGAGATCGTCCGATTCTCCAAAATGGACGGCCTCGTAAAAAGTCGAAAAAATGGATCCTTGAAAAAGGGTGGCCCCAGGCGGAAGAGTCGGGTATGATGCGCGACAAGGAATGCGGCGGGGAAGCGCGACATTTCGAAAAGGCTGAAGCAAGTGTGGGAGAGCTTTGAATAACGGCCATTTCTGTCATTTCGACTTCTTCTTTGTCATTTCGACCGAAGGGAGAAATCTTGAACAAACGGCCATCCTTAAGATTTCTCGTCGCTCACGCTCCTCGAAATGACATTTTTCAAAGCTCTCTGTGTGACGTCAGGAACCGGATGTTCGGGGGAGGGGAACGCATCGTCATGACCGAAAAAGCGAAAACAGCGGCGTTCTACGGATGGGTTTTGATGCCTGTTCTGTGCCTCGTGTATTCGATCCCGATCGGTTTTGCGTTGTACGGGCCGCCCGTCATTTACCGGTTCATGCAGAAAGACCTGTCGTGGCAGCGCGGAGAGATCAGTCTTGGCTATACCATCATCGGATTGACGCTCGGCCTGGGCGCATTCATCATTCCGTGGCTGATGGACCGCTTTGGGCCCCGCAGGACGCTGGCCATCGGCGCGTCTGTGACGTCGGGATCGGTTTTGCTGATGGCATTTGCCGGGCAATCCTATCCTGTCTATTTGCTTTTATGCTTTTTTACCGGCTTGGGAATTTCTTTCGGGTCGGTCGTGCCCGTGCAGGCGCTGGTTCTGCTGTGGTTTAATGTTCACCGGGCGCTGGTCATGGGCCTGGTGCTGGGCGGAGGCGCGATCGGCGGGTTCATTTATCCCCAGATCATCAGCGCCTCCATTGTGGCTTTCGGAGGAAACTGGAGGGTTGGCTGGTGTGTGATCGCACTCGCCTGTGTTATCGGTGCGGTCGTGGCCATGATTGCCGTCCGGAACCGGCCGGAAGACCTTGGACAGCATCCGGACGGAATGGTCCCCTCGGCCGTTCGCGAAGCCATGTCCGACGCCCGCATCGGGCGGTTCAGAACCTACCGCTCGCCGGTAAACTGGAATTTTAAAGACGCCCTGAAAACCAAAAGCATCTGGCTGGCCATCATCGGAATGTCGTTCATCTGGTTTTTGTGGCAGTCCGTGCTGACCCAGACCCCGGCTCATTTGAGCGACCGGGGGTTTTCCATGTCCGATCCGGTTTGGTTTCTCCGGCCCGCCTTTATTTACGGGCTGATCCTGGCCTGCAGCATCGTGGGCCGGCTCAGCGTCTCGTTTCTGGGCGAACGCATGGAAAGCCGTCTGCTGATCGCCATCGCCGGTTTTAGCCTGATCGGCGGGGGCGTTCTCTTCTGGTTTGCCTCCCGGGAGAACCTGTGGGCGGTTTACCTGTACCCGCTGCTGGTCGGCTTTGGTTTCGGCGCGTCGTATGTGTCTTATCCGCTTTTAATGGGAAACTATTTCGGGACGGAGTCTTTTCATAAAATCAGCGCCATCGCCAATCCCATTACGTCGGTTTTTCCGTACTCCGGCGCGTTTTTTGCCGGCTGGCTCTATGACGTGAACGGCGGCTATGGAACGGCTGTCGTCATCGCCTGCGGCATTGCGCTGGTCGGCTCCGTGCTGATGCTGCTGTGCCGGCCGCCCGTCAAGGCCGGCTGAAGATTCGCCGCGGGACCGAATCAGGAAAAGAACGTGAAAATGTTTACAGGAGTGTTACAAAACGATAAAGAGGCTGCAAATGCCAGGCATCTGCAACCCCTTGATTTTACTGGCGCGCCCACCTGGATTCGAACCAGGGGCATCCAGATTCGTAGGTATAAAACAAATGACGGATGATTTTTGTTATCTCTAGCTAATGGTTGTTATTGTTAGCAAACAGAGCATGGAAGGCACAGTATCTTTTTTGGTATTGTGCCTTGTTTTTTATTAGTCACTATACAGTTACTATACAGGCATAGCTTCATGTAATCCAGCGTCCAGTATTTATACTGTGGCTACTCCGGGCAACTAACATTCGATAGTGTAACATTGCCGTCTTTATCTTTGCATTGAAACCAAGAACCTGATTCGTTTTCATGCGTAATTGGTTTTTGTTTCACATCTGCAATTGTTTTTTTGGGTGAATCCTTAAATGAATTGGGTTCCGTGTAGGTTCTTACATTACGGAGGTTCATGGGTACGCAACGATTTTCATCCACCCTCCACTGAAGAGGCATCAGTATTCTTTCTTCGTCTGTCATGTATTGCTCGCGATACATCTTAAATTGATTTGTCATGTTGTTTTCGTCAGGGAAAAGTTCGCGTGCTTTTGACATATGCTGATTTCTTAATTGCATTAGTGAAATAGTACCACCAGTGCATATCATTTTAATACTGGCCATCATGGCTTTGTTTCTGGCTTTGAGTTGTTCTTCTTGTTTCTTCTTCATCTCTAATTGCCATTTTTCATGCCCAGAAATACATTTGTTCGGGCCATAGCCTCTTTGTGTGTTTTCGCGGACTAAAACATTATCTTCAAAAACAAGTGTGTATGCGAAATCACCAGAACCACAATTATAAAGCCATTCCTCATCGGACCTTTCAACCCAACTGCGACTACCAGACGTGTTGGCGTAATATCCTCTATACGTAGATTTCATAGGTGGCTGATTGCCTTCTTCCCATGCCCTTATCACAGTAAAGAGATCAGGACGGCCACATTTTCTATGAACCGTATCCATATCCTCACCGATATGAACGATTTGGTCTCCACAGCGGAGGGCTAAGCAATCAGCCGTTGTCAGTAGCAGAATAAAGCACAAAGCGGGGGTAAATATGTAACGAGCCGTTCTGTTCATTTTGACGACTCCAAAAAAGATAACTTGGTACTAACGAGTCCTTTCCTTCACGGATATACACTTGCTCTTGCCATAACCTCTCGTTGGCGTTTCTTCCTTGACAAAAACACCATCTTCAAATGTGAGTGCATACACAAAGTCATTCTCACCGCAATTATAATGCCATATTTCGGTCGTTGTTTCCTCTTGCTGGTAGCCGCCGGTTGTGTAGGAAGTTGAGCGCTTGTATTCAGTCCCCGAAGCGAATGTGCCTTTTGTCTCTTTCTTTTTCCCGGTGATATATTCCGGTTCACCGCATTTATACAGCACCGCAGCCATGCTTTCTCCACGGGTAACAATTTCTTCACCACAACGAAAGGCCAAACTGACAGAAGGAATTGACAGCATAATAATAAACAACATCGGGACAATCGAAAAATAAACGGGCTTCATTTTGATCCTCCAAATGACTTTGTCTTTTGAGCAAATTGCAGCTGAGGTTATCGATCTGAGGTAAATTACTATGCGATACACCAGCATAGAATGTCAAGTTGAAATCAAAGGAACTATTTATTTCAGTGTTTTACCATAAAGCGTAAAAGCCTTGAAAATTAATTCCATACGTGGTTTATAAAGAGAAATATTTGTTGATCGTTCCCATTCTTATCCATTCATACAATCAACGATAGGGGGTTCGTATGAAATCGGTTCATCAGCTAATTCTTTTATCCAGTCTCGTCATATTAATTATTGTTGGGGGATGTTCCGACAATAGGAAAATAGATTATCAATTACAGGAACAATGTGGGAAACAGTGTAAGGAATGGTTCATAAGAGAATATGATGGAACCGGTTATTCTTACGTAAATCATTATAACAAAAAACTTAATAGGTGCTTTATTTTTGTATTTGGTTACTCTGGTGATGTTTTAAACGAAGTCATATTTGATATAAATGATAATACCAAAATCGGTGGTGTATCTGTTTTCCCAAATGGGGGAGTGTTTTGTTCTGTGTTGGATAAAGTATGTAAATCCAGAGGTGAATGGAAAAAACTGATAAAGCCTTACATGGAAGAATGACCTTTATTGTTGGAGGTGTATCAATGAAAAGAATAATTCAATTTGTGATTTATTTATTGTGTGCCTCTCTATTCATATCCCAGAGTTATGCCGAAAATATTTTCTATTCTGATTCCGATTATAGCATTAAAATCGCTGTCACAATTAATGAGAATGATAAAATCATTGGCAAACTAGAGTATTCCAACCATAAACCGCAGTTTCCGCTTCAGTTAGTTACAGTCGGTTCGTCACTTGGCATTATTCATGTCGAGCCTTATGTTTTTGAACTTCTTGAAAAGACGATAATTTCCAAGAACGTTCACAAGATTAGATGTCGCCCCTTAAATGATAAATACGGAAGCACGGAAATTACGGGAACCATTGATTTTAGCAATGAATTAAAACCCAAAATTAAACTAGTCAATGATAGCGGTCATACATACATTTCCAATATTACAGCAAAAGGAAAAAAGTTTCATAAAAAATACACACCAAATGTCTGGTTGGGACATTAAGCTATAGCTTATTTTTATCTCCGACCAGTCGCTGCAGCTGACCACAATTGCACTGCGCTCGATGCCAGCAGGTGAACTTGGATGTTAAAATACTTCATTTAACGGTAGTGACGGATAATTTTGTTCTTGAACTACCATTGCAAATCGGTGAAAAAGGATGTCTATCAAGTTCGATGAATCAATGACCCGAATCCTGTGGGCAATTGCTATCACGGGCTTTGCTCTGTCCCTGCCCTTTGCGATCTACTATGCACTCCGTTACGGCTTCTCTACAGTCGTCCTGGCTATTCCATTTGCGGGCACGATTGGAGCCTACGTGCTCGTTGCGGCTGCGGTTAGTCTCTGGGTCTTATGTTTTCTAATCAGTCGAATTATCAAAATCGTCTTCGATGGTATGATGCCACAGGAGGGTGATGAAACTCTGACATGGCCACAGAGCTTTATGAGGGCGGCAGTTCTATTGGCAGGGGCCATAGTGTTTTTTGCAGTCTTGTTTCCTCTGGTATCGGGAGGTCGCCTGCCGATAGGAACCATTCTTGAAAAACATCTTTCAAAAAGGTATTCGCCTGCAAAAGAATACCCACCAGCTCCAGCAGTAGAAGCCCCGGCAGCACCAGCGGCTCCAGCAGTAGAAGCACCATCAGCACCGGCGATGGAAGCCGATGATGTGTCAGTGAGTGGCTTCACAAATCGAGAGTTAGCAGACTACCTTGCCCAAAAAGCAAATTTTAACATTGTCGGGGCAAGAGAGGCCGGATATACTGATAAAGAGATTATTGAATACCTGATGACAAAAGATTCTCTTCCTCCTGCGCGAGATGGCTACTAGTGGGTTCCGGTTCAGCAAGAGGAAAAATAGGAAATACGAAAAAGATTTCTATTGTCTGTCCACGATGTCCTGGCACTCAACAATTACGAAATATGCCTTATAGAAAACGGAGCGTATATGGCAAACAAGGAAAGTCCTATTGACCAGCTCATGAGCGCCAGTCAACGCTCTTTGAGACCGGAGAACAGACCAACCAGAGAGGGGGCGATAAGAGCAATCTTGCACTCGGAAGCAAGGAAGGCAACATTGGAACTAGGGGCAGCAATGAACTCACCGATACACAAGGCGATGAACAAGTTGGCGCAGTCGGTGTGGGAACTGGCCGAGGCAGAACTGAAACTGCCGAAGTAAACGTTAGTTTTTGTCTATATTCGAGATAGGTGCTGTTTTTTCAGCAGGAACTTCTTCCTGAAATCCACAAAAATAACATTACTTTACTCATGCAATCTTCAATTGGCATTCATTAATGTAGGTTTTTCACATCTGACAAATTTTCCATAATATGCCAACTTGGCTTAAGTATGTAATCGTTACCGAAATCGTTTACAAATCATCGTGATAAAGGTATTTTACAATCAATAAAAATATTACTTGACATATAAATACACATATGATATTTATATCTACAAATAACGATAAACATACACCCTAAAAGGAGTTTCAATATGAAAAAGAAAATTAGCAGGTCACAACAGATACCAAAATATGGCACTCCAATTAGATCAACACTCATATCTTACTTAACTGCACTTCCGGATTATCAAGAGGGACTTCGCAAAGGATTTCCCCTTTTTACCACTAAAGAACTGGATGAAATCAGGGATAACTATAAGGATGGATTGACATGGAAAGATATTGATAAAATATTATCAGCAAAAGGTATATTTTTTAAGAAAGCAACCTTTCGCAAATACATACAAGAAGGGAACATCTCTAAAGCAATCGGTTATAAAAATACGGAAAATGGAAGAGTGGCAATTTTCCCAGTGGATACAATTTCACATATTAATTTCATCCAATATTATTACAAAGTAATTGATGGTGAGCACATAGATAACATCTTAGAAATAATTAAAGATAAAAAAATATCATATCTTGAAGTTATAGAGAATAATTTAGCTTGGAAAGATAATATATATGCATCAATATTTGATTATATCTGCCATGGCGATGGAGATACTGCGGATGCTATCAAAAAGGCTCTTGGATGCAGGCCACATGATCGTGACAAGTTTCTAAAAATCTTAAATGATATTAACGACAAATTTGATAAGACTATCCGTAATGATATTGATAAATTTGTGTCTCAATTACAGAAAATGTATCTAACCGTTTTCGAAATTACTGATGATAATCAAGGAGGACAAGATGAATAAAACCAAACATTTTATGAAGAGGCAGCAGCAACGCGGTATTTCTAATAATTTGTTAGATATAATCGAAAAAGAAGGAAAATATCTGAGAGCACCAGGTGGTGTAATTAAAATACATCTAGGAAACCGTGAATACCAAAATTTGGTGGCAAAGATAAAAAGATTTCTTCAAATTTTAGATAAGGCAAAAGGAGGGACAATAATAATAGATGATAGTGATATCTTAACCACATACAAGAAATATCAATAAACAGGAGTGCTGATTATGCTAAAACTTAGTAGCCTTGACTCCAATTGGGAAACGATAGCTTTTTATCTAATAGAGCCATTAATTAATGATAAAAAACGACGATTTTCAAGGCAACAAATATTAAAAGATATTGATAATGTTACCCCACTACTTCCAGTTATAGGTCACAAAAAAAACCCACAACATACAGAGGAAAGCTTTCAAAGAGCCTTGGAAAATATGCGAGACAAAAAATGGTTAAATTTTTTGGGTGGCGGATATACTGGGGAATATGAATTAACTGATACTGGCTATAACATATTACAATATATCAAAAAAGATTTTAACAATATCAGAGAAAACGTCGCGTGTTTTAGAGATATATCAACAAAAAACAGCAAAAATAAATATATACTTAGGAAGAAAGGTCATCATACATAAATTTATTATCACCTCAGGCCGGAAGAGAGGGCGTGGAAATTCATGGTACAGCACGCCAGACAAATATTTTTAAGCAATATCAAATGATTATGGTGGTTTAACGACAGTTGCCATGATACACTAAATCAAAAATAAATGTGAAAAATGAAAAAAATTATTTCTATTATCTCAATGATACTTTTAATACAGGGCTTACTGGTATTCCTGTATGCGAACGCAATAGCTGCTAATGTCAGTATAGATCAAAAGTCGATTCAGATACCATCTTCAACAGCACAGAAATTATTTTTTTCCGCCAAAGATGATCTTTTGCAGTTGCGCATGCTGATTAGAAATGGGCGCGCCCAGAAGTCTGTCGGATCAGGATTCCTGATCGGTACCAGCAATTTGGTTGTAACCAATTATCATGTAGCAGTAGTTTCAGAGATTGCTCTAGAGCCGGATATCTACGTTGGCGAATTCGTGGACACCCATGTGACCTTACCCCTAAGAAACTGAACCATTTGTAATTTGAGACCTATTAGAACAGGTCATAAATTAAATATTAAAGAGATTAAGATGACCAAAACAATATTCAACTCCGTTCGGTTTATGAAAATTCACCTCGTAGATTATGGCATTTTCCGAGGGTCAAATAGAATTGAATTCAAGCAGCATCAAACCTTGATTTGCGGAATGAACGGAACAGGGAAAACAACTATTGCTAATGCTCTTGCACACCTTGATCCGGCGCCAGGAGTAAACCCTCACATTCTCGCGGATTCTCCGAAAATGTCCGTAGAGGTGGAAACGGTAGGCAACCGGGAGCTTATTAAACAATATGCTGATATAATTTTTCTTGGGTGTGAATTTGAATTAATGGATAATCAAGAAGCTATATTTAAAAGCATTGAGAGTAACCAGCACAGAGAAGAAATCAAAGATGAAGCAAGATCAATCTTTCATGTCCTGTTGTCAGAAAAACCATGGAAAACAAAAATACCTGATGATCTAAATTATAACATTATGCCGGCGAGTGAAAAAATGTGTCTTGGATATGCTTTTGCCTTTGCAGCCCGTAAAGTATTGAACATTGACATTCCTTGCGTTTTTGATTCTCCGTATGGAATGCTTGACATAGAGTTAAGAGACGGAGTTTGTGCATTTCTGAAAAAACAATCTTATCAGCAGATAATGCTTTGCTCGGAAAATGAAATTGGCAAAGAGGATAAGGCACACTTTACGTTAAATTATATAAACAATTCTTCGCAAGTAATAAAGAATATGATTTAATATAGATTCTCCTTGGGCTGGTGCTCTAGTATTTATGCAGCAGTAATTGGTTACATTAATAGAAATAAAATAAAGGAATTGAACAAGATTTTATAACCTCAAATTAACTGTTCGTGGTGGACTGATGTTTGGACATGCCCTAAAGGTTATCAGCTTTACTATACCGCTGCGCAGATGGACAGAGTATTGCGAAATTCATACAGATTGAGGGCAATGGAAGCAGTTTAAGTATATTACTGTAAAATAATATTATGCTTTTACGATCTGATCCAACGTACGTCAAAAATGTCGTAGATTTCGACGTTATTGTCAAATAGCACAAGCTTATTATGTAACATATTTAATATTATTAATAAGTTATAAATGGCATGGAAATGGCTATAAATAAAGCAAGGTTATTTTTTACAGAAATATTCAGTGATGCATGGAATGAACAAACCTAAAATACTGATTGTTGATGATGGAGAATCGCAACGCTTTGTGCTCAAGGGGTTTCTGCTCCGCGAAGGCTATATGGTTGGTGAGGCAGAAAACGGCATCAAGGCTCTCGAATGTGTAAAAGATCATCATTTTGACATTATCCTTCTTGATCACAAAATGCCGGGCATGAACGGTGTGGACGTGCTGAAAGAAGTCAAAAGAACGAATCCCGAAATTACCGTGGTAATTATTAGCGCCTACGGCACAATTGAACGTGCTGTGGAAGCAATGGAAGCAGGGGCTTTTTATTATATTACAAAGCCGGTTGAGCTGGATAAACTATTGATTCTTTTGGACCACATTTCCAAGCGTCATTCTCTGACGAAAAAGGAAAACCAGATATTGCACCAGGAATTGGAAAATAAGAATGGTGTAATCGACACCATCAGCAATCGGCGCCATCAAAAAGAAGAGAACATAACAGGCAACGAGCTGGCCCGCATGCTGATGCGTTACTTAAATTCATGCCCTGATAATTACATGACAACGTGAACCGACAAGGCGATCTACTGCAATTTTGAAGAATGAGGATGTGCAAAAAAAATATGTCTATTAAAACAAACATCATATTTGTTTGTGCCCTTTTTCTTTTCCTATTATTGCACAGCGAAGCCATGACAGATGATGCTAATGTAACGAGCATTGAATCTGAAACATTTTTCGCAGACATTAATAGAACAATGAAAAGAAATGATTTTAGAATAAGCCCAGATCTAAAGCGATTGGCATATTTTAATTGGTCGTGGGGGAAACAATCAGTCGTCGTGGATGGCCGGCAAGGGAAAGAGTATGATGATATAGGTTACGGTGCTCTCACTTTCAGCCCTGACAGTAAACGCGTGGCCTATATTGCCGGAAGTGCCAATAAGAGATTTGTCGTTGTAGATGGTCAGGAAGGAAAACATTATGACGGTATTCATATTCATTATTTTACCATTCCCTCTGGAAACACAGGTGCGCCTGACCTCATCTTTAGCCCTGACAGCAAACGCGTAGCCTATATTGCTGCAATAGGAAACAAACGACTATATACATATATTGACGGAACAGGCGAAAAGATGTTTTCCGTCGTGGATCACAAGGAGGGAAAATACTATGATTTCGTCTGCTCAACCATCTTCAGCCCGGACAGCAAACACCTTGCTTATCTCGCGGTAAAAGGTGAAAAGTATTTTATCGTCGTGGATGGTCAGGAAGGCAAACATTATGATTCCACACATGAGCCAATCTTCAGTCCGGATAGCAAGCGATTTGCTTACATTGCCGAAACAGGCGGCAAGACGCATACTGTCATTGATGGTCAAGAAGGCATGCGTTATTATCAGATAGGTGCTCTTATATTTAGTCCGGACAGTAAACACATTGTTTATATTGCCACTGATACAGATGGCAAAGTTTTTCCAGTTGTGGATGGTAAAGAAGGTAAACGTTATTACAATGTACAGTCTGTTATATTTACTCCAGACAGCAAGAACATAGCCTATATTGCTACCAATACAGACGGAAAAATTTGTGCTGTAGTAGCTGGTCAAGAAGGGAAGCCTCATTATGATATAGACGCTAGTTCTCTCACCTTCAGCCCAGATGGCAAATATGTCGCTTATGTAGCCAAAAAACGTAGAAAAATGTTTGTTGTTGTAAATGATTCAGAAGGGAATCAGTATGATAGTATTATTTCCGCGGGCTTTGGAGGAGGGATAGTCTTTGACAACAATAATAATCTCCGTTATCTGGCAGTAAGAGATGACAAAATCTACACTGTAAAAAGGCATCTTTCGCCGGCACAAAATCGTTTAGAGGCAGTGCATAAAGACAAAGAAACGACGGCGCAATCCCCTTCGCCGCTAATGGAAGGAGATCAGAGGCACAAAGAAATAAAAGGGATCGTGTTAAATGACGGAAATGTCATTGAAGGGCAAATACTCAATATCAGCGCTAACGCCGTAATAATTCGGACAAAGGATGGAAAGGTATTATCGTATTCCTTTGAAAAAGAAGTCCGTGGGTTTGTCAAATAATAGAAATAAGGTTAATCCGGGGCTGATGTATATTTTTACACGGTGAAAAAATGAAAAAATCGAACAAAAAAATACTCTATATATTTTTTGCATGTACTGCTGTTTTCATTATCGGATTTTCTATTCTGCTGTTAAATTATAGCCATAGTCCCATTGATCATAAAAATTCAACGGTACTGGTCAATATACCAGTCGGAACCACATTATCTGAGGTTGTCAAAATGCTAAGTCAGGCGGATTTGGTCAAAAAACCTATTTTATTTTATGGCTTGATCATAATAAAAGGAGCTACACGCTCCGTTCGCGCCTGTGAATATGAATTTAATACGTCAATAACTCCCTCGGAACTGATTGATAAACTGTTGCTCGGTGACATGATGTACTATCGTTTAACTATCCCCGAGGGGTTATCCATAATGGAAAGTTTAAAAATAGTTATCTAAAAAAGGCCGCATCAATGAAAAATAAATTTCAATTACTGCTAATGCTATCAACAATTCTCATCGTTTCACTTCCATCTATCTGTTTTTCTGAGCTGAAAACGGTTGAGCATGAATACTGTGATTTTTATTTGGGTGACTTAAAAAACAAGAAGAAACTTAATGAGTTTAGAAAGAAAATAAAGCAGGAAACAATTGAAGATTATGTTTTTAAAAATATCAGCACTTCAAGTTTTTGGATTCCTGATATATGGGTTAGTGAAATTATAAGTAAATATATTGAAAAAGTAATTACTGTTAGTCATACGGAAAATAATAGAAAAATCTGTGATAAGATCAAAATAACTTATGACCAAGAAGTGTGGGATAAATATATTTCCAAAATGAGTGTAACTTATTCTAATCTACCCTCTTCTTGGGAATATGACGTTAATAATGTTCTGAAAAACAAAAGTGACAAAATCAATATAGGTCTAATCGTTGAAACTAAAATTCCAGGGATAGATTCATTACAGAAGGAAAAGTTAGAGAATGAACAGGAAGAAGAGTTTTATAAGATGACCCAATGGAAAGAGAACAATGACAAATACAAATATCTTGATAGAAGACATTTGAATAAAGTTCTAGAGGAACAGAAACTTTCATCATCTGGATTGACGGATAGTGATACTGTAAAAATTGGTAAACTTCTAAACTTGGATATAATTGTTCTCAGATTAATTTATAATGATAGGCTGTTAACAAAAGTTCTTAAAGTAGATACTGGAGAAGTATTGTTGTTTAAGACATTTGAGAAAAGAACATTAGACAACTGGGTTAAATACGGTGAGGATAAAGATAATAATTTATATTTTTATAAAAAAATTGGTTCAAATGACAAGACCGAATACAAAGGGATACGCCGAGTCTGGTTGAAACTAGTTTACACTGATAAAGGTAGAAAAAACGAGTTGCAATTTAGAAGGGATAATGAATTTCCAACTGAAGGATTAGAAAAATTATCACACGCGTTGTCTTTATTTGAAATTGATTGTGAAAAACTAAGTTTTCAGACAAACTCATTTTCTTACTATAATATGGTCGGTGAGAAAATATATGACGATGATACTGCAGATTCTGGAAATATATCTCCGGATAGTTTATTAGATCTTCTTCGTGAAAAGGTCTGTGATTAAATCTTACACTTCCATTCCTATCTAGGGTGAACTCCTCTGTGGTAACAACGGGTGATTTCGTCGTTAAACCTTTCAATTGGAAAGAAACACATTACCAGACATAACGATATTGCAACATCGTAGGTGAATGAGATAAAAGTACGCATCAACCGGATGAACCTGAATCAGGTATTCCCGCCGGAATATTCTTCAATTCTCGCAATTTTATTCCTGTGGATTTAGTAATTTTCTTATAGAAATTTTGATATTCTAAATCGCTTAATCCTTCCTTTTTTAATGCTCCTGCAAGTGATTTTCCGTTTTCTATTATATCTCTAATTTTCTGCTCTATGATCTTCTTGCGAACATTATTTGCATATTCGATAATATCTTTAAGCTGAATATCTTTCGCGTTGATTGACATTTCGCCACTGCTCGAATCCTTCATCACCTGCATCACATCTTCCGGCAGCAACTTTTTTCTATCGGCAATCATCATGTTTTTAATGCCATAGCGAAGAATATTTTCCAGTTCGCGATAATTTCCGGGATAATTGTAGTTTTGAAGAACCGCAACCAATTGATCGTCAAAGGTTATTTCATCTGAAATCTGCAACCGTTGTTTGGCCTTGTGAAGACTACTGTCAATAACTAAATACGGATTTTTCGGCATACGGTCACGAAGAGGCGGCATATGGATAAAATCTGGATTGCCGAAGCGATATAGCAGGTCAGGCATGATTTTCCCATTCTTTATATCGTCTGGTTGAGCAGCTCCAATAAAGCGGCCTTCAATTTGTATTCGCTTTGTGCTGCCTATTGGAGTTATGAATTTCACATCCATGACTTTTAATATTTTAGCCTGTAGGTGCAAAGGCATCTTCCCTAGTTCATCCAAAAAAATAGTTCCTTTTCCAGCCTGTACTAATTTTCCAGTTTTTTTGCCGGTGGCTCCAGTGAAGGCACCTTTTGCATGGCCGAACAATTCAGACTCAAGAAGATTCTCCGGGATGGCCGCACAATTGATTTCCTCAAAAGGCAATTTGCGTCTTTCACTCATCAAATGGATCGCTCTGGCCATTGCCTGTTTGCCGGTGCCTGTTTCTCCAACGATTAGAATGTTATCACCCATTTGAGCATCATAATATAAATGCTGAAGCCAGTTTTTCTCAACGAAAGGGACAATAATACTATAACCTAAATCAGTTATTCCTGCCGCCAAAAGACAAAAGGAAGATAAAGCACTAGGGAATATTTCCTTATCCGTTCTAGCAATATATTTTTCCATATCCTCAAAACAGTGATGAATTAAGAATTGTTGAATATGTTCCTGCTTCCCTTGCTCTGCGGCAATAGGGATTAAATTTACGATAAATTCTTCATAAGGTTCTTTGTATTTTTCTTTTTCTAAAAACTTCAGGAGAGATTCTTTGTTGAATGCACGATCCTTCTTAATGGCGTTGATGACTTTTTCACATAAAACATCTACATTTTCTCTATTCATTTTCATTTCCGTACCCTTAATATGAATTATACTTTTTATTATAATTATTTATATTAATTTGTCAATAAGCAACCGAACACACTCAGCAGTAAAATAACCAATTGCATAATTATATCAATATCATCAGTAATTTTTATCTATTTGGCATGAATCACGCAATATAAAAAGCCAAATACGAAAAGGAGAATTGAAAATGCAAAATGAACTTGCCTACCATGATGTTTATTCCGTTGCATATGCCGATCTAAAAGGGATTCCTATCAGGATGATCAGGGAAGATAGGCGTGTTATCTTCCTGCTGCCGGATGAACCAAACACCTACCAAGTGTTGGGAGAATTTAATTCCAACCCGTCTCTCCCTCTGCTGAATTATATAACCCATTTGAAAAAAATTCGGGCGCAGATGATTGCTCTGCAACGTGCGTGAGGTTAATCATGACTATCATTGCACACCCGAAGCATTTAGCAGATTTGAGGAAATCAGGGCTTACAGACGAAACTATCTCGCGGGCTAAAATCGAGAGTATCAGGCCGGATAGAATTGGCAAAGAACTTGGTTATTCTCTACAGAACCTGGAATCCATGTATGGGATTCCATATGATGATCAATTCTCGCGCTACCGATGTTTCTATTTCGAAGGCACAACCGGCAGCAAGTATCTTCAAGTAAAAAATTCCGGAAACAGGCTCTATATCCCGCCGAACATCGTTCGTGACAAGCTACAGGATGCTGATGCAACGCTTTACATCACCGAAGGCGAAAAAAAGGCGCTGCGTGCCTGTCAGGAGGGTTTGCTCTGTGTCGGCCTATCAGGACTGTGGAACTGGAAGAACAAAGCTAAAGATGACCTTATCGATGATTTCAATCTGATTAATTTTAAGAACCGCATCGTCAAGCTCGTGCCAGACGATGACTGGCTGACGCCAAACAAACACGGTTACAAAAAAAATCTGCAAGCGGCGGTTTATCGTCTCGCGGGAAAATTGAAGCTGCGGGGCGCAAGGGTATTTATCGTAAATCTTGAAAAGGAAAATAAGAATGAAAACAGGAATGGATGATTTTTTAAACACTCACAGCGTCGAAGATTTTGCGTCACTGCCGGAAACAGAAGTCACAGATGAGGCTATTGCCCGAAATGGCAACAGGCAACCTTATTATATTGCCGACGACGGTTCCACCTATCGCTGGAAGGACACCAAAGACGGACGCTATCGGGTCAAGCTGGCCAATTTTGCCGCTATCATATCTGAAGAGACACGGGAAGATGACGGCGTGGAAGTAACTCATTCTTACAAAATAGCCGGTTATGCAGACAAGCAATTCTTCCCGGCCATTGAGGTTCCTGCCGGTCAGTTTGGCGCGATGAACTGGGTTACAAAATGGGGAACTGAAGCCATCATCGAACCGGGTTCTAACAATAAGGACTGTATGCGGCACGCCATCCAGATTCTGTCCCGTGGCCGAACGAGGAAGACTGTTTGTTTTACCCATACAGGCTGGCGTTATACAGACGGCCAATGGATATTTCTGACGTCAACCGGCGCAATCGGCAAAGAGGGAGTCAATGTCAGGCTGTCGCGTGAAAATGCGCGCTATAGCCTTCCGTTGGCACCGGAGAATGAGAAAGAGGCTATAGAGGCTTCCCTATCTTTTCTGCAAATTGGGAAAAAGGAAATCACATATCCGCTGTTCGCAGTCACTTACTTGTCTCCTCTGACCAGTTTACTGAATCCGCCGCCGAACTTCATATCTTACGTCTATGGCCAAACAGGAACTTTTAAAACCACAACCACTCTCTTGCAGCTATCTCATTTTGGAGATTTCCAAAGCATAACCAGTTTGAGCAACTTTGATGACACAGGCAACAGCATTGAAAAAAAGGGTTTTACTCTGAAAGACGTATTACACGTTCTTGACGATTATCATCCATCCTTCAGACGGCAGGACGCACAGGCAAAAGAAAGTCTGGCGCAGCGGGCTATTCGTGCCTACGCCAACCGAACGGCAAGAGGGCGATTGAATGCCGACACATCCGATAAAGGCAGACATGAACCGAGGGGCTTTCTGCAAATTACCGGAGAGGAGCTTGTGTCATTGCCATCTACGCAGGCACGAACGCTGGTTGTGGAGATAGAACCGGGCGACATCGACAAAGATAAACTTACAACCATCCAGGACAAGATGGACTTGCTGCCGCATGCCATGACCTCTTTCCTGCTTTGGGTTCGTGACAATATCCCGGAGATACAATCAGGGTTTCCATCGCGGTTTCGGGAGTTGCGGGAAATTGCCGCGGATGCCGCAGGGAACGGAATACATCGAAAACTGCCGGAGCAAACCGCATTCCTTCTATACGCGCTGGAACTTGTCGGTCAATGGCTGATGGACAAGGGCATTCATTCTGAAGACGAAGCAGAAGCCTTCGTCAAAGAAGCATTTGATATTTTCAACAAACTGACAGATCGGCAGGCACAGCGGATTGCCGAAGATGACCCGGTCAAGAAGTTTTTCGACATTCTTTCAGCGCTGGTTCTCTCAAATAATGCGCAATTCGACCATATGCAACGTCAGGGGGTAACTAGAGGCGGCGGAGATGTCATCGGTTATTTTGACGACGAATATACTTATCTGATTCCCACTCCGACATGGCACGCCATCAGCCGATATTCAATGCAGGAGGGAAACCACTTCCCGTTTAAACCGCGAAGCCTTTATAAACTCCTGCGGGCCAAAGACATCCTTATCCCATATAAAAACGAAAGCACAACTCCGGTTAAAATTAACGGCAGTCTCCACCGTGTCATAAAAATCTATGGGACGTACCTTAATTTAAACGTAACTCCCGTAACCGAAGGTTAAATAATTGATATTACTCACATTAAACAATTATTCTTCACGTAACCAACACGTAACCGGACGCACAATTCACGTAACCGAATTTTTAGAGTTACGGGAACACGCTGCCGAGTTACGGAATAGTTACGGGAAACGAAAGATGAAACCATCAATAAAATCAATTATTAAGGTTATGGTTACGGAAGTTACGGCATTTTTACACAACGGTCTAAATATTTTTTAAGAGGGTGAATATGTCACTATTCAAACTGTTGAAATTAAAAACTAAAGCAGAAAAGGCAAATGGCTCACAACGCTCATCCACCGATGTCGATCTGCACGCTCCAGCCACCTACGAAATGGCCGTTGAGATGGCCTATATTTTGACTACAACACGCATTGAGGTGGAAGCCTACCTGTCCGGGGGGCGTTTTGTGAACAATGACCATCTGCGGCGTCTTTTGCAGAATGTTGACGATATTGGCGACCAGGCTCTGGCCGGGACAAAGCGCTTTGAGGATTACGTGGATGCAGTCGAGAAGTGGAAACAGGCAATCTTTCAATCTCATCCGAGAGCGGACAAAATGACGAGCGACATTGAAAACTGTAATCTAATGGAGAAAGCAATATGAGGTGGTGCTAACCTAATGAAAATGCCTTTCGGGAAATATCACGGCTGCGAATTAGACGAACTGCCGGACTCATACATTAAATGGCTTTGGCGTAAGGTTGACTTGCGGGAACCATTACGAAACGAAATCTTGCGGGAATGCCGGGTGCGGTTTCAACGGACGAACCAAAGCAAAGGAAACAACAGGACAATAATTTAAAAGGGGGAAACGAAATGAAAAATCAGAAAAAGGCGTTTGTGGATCAGGGGAAACGGATTGTGTTGAAATACAATGAGGACGTTACCGGGGCTGCTTGTTACTTTTGCGGGTTGCGTGTCGAAGATGACGGATTTGATTTTTTTGTTGAAGGCACAAACGAGTTTCGGGTTTGTGAGCATTGCGCGAAAGAAAAAGCGCCGGATTTATATGAAATATGGCGCGACGCGCACCGCTGGAATGAAGAAATAGACATTAAGTCTTTCCGGGAAGGCGTCAAGGTTGGCAAAGAAGAGGCCGGGCAAATGATCATTGACACGATTGATGAGCCGGTCATTTCCAGAGTAAGGCGGATTTGCCAGGTTGACTTGGACGCTAAGCCTTTCCGGGAAGTGGACATACCTTTTTAACAAGGCGGGAAAAAATGAAGGAAGAATATAAAATGGCAAATTATGGCCATGCAAAGGGGTGAGTTATGAAACAAAATAAACTACTGCGCCGATTAGAAGCATTGGAAGAGATCGTCAAACCCAAAGTAACTGAAATACCACCGGAAGCGCAGGCGATTATTGACCGGATGTTAGCGGCTAGGGCTGAAAGGCTGAAAATCACCACACCGGAGGACGAAAAGCATGAAAAATGAGTTAGAAATCATTGGAAACGGGCAGGAAATCAACACAAAACAGAAGCGGGCCATAGCTTACTTGGTTGCCGCAAAGGATATTGAATCCGGTTGCCGGGCTGCCGGGATCAGCACGACAACCTATTACGATTGGATCAAGAATCCGGTCTTTGCCGATGCCATAGACACGCAGAGGAACTATCTCATAACCGAAGCCATGCAGAGGCTAAGGCAGGGGATCGGCGCGGCGGTTGATAAGCTGCTTGCCCTAGTCAATAGCGAGAATGAGGAAGTTGCCCGGAAAGCCAGCACATCAATCGTTGAAATAGCGTTGAAGATGCGTGAATCAGAGGAAATCGAAGATCGGATTGAAAGCATCGAGAAAATCATTCTGGAAAGGAGAACCTACCGATGAAAGCAAAGGCAAGGCTTGATAAGATCGAACAGGCACTAAACGAAGCCGACAAAGCGGGCAAGCCGGTGTTCAGGGTATTCCACGAGGGCGAAGAGATACCACCGCCGGAACAAGGAATACTGCACGTTATTTTTCAGATGCCGAAGCCTATGCCGGTGCCAGAAGAGTTTAGCGAAAAAAACGAGCGAAAAGGTCAGATGGGGTTATGATTATTCGGAAACGAAAACCCCGTTTTTTCTGACACAGGGGGGAAACTTTTCCCAGGGAAATGCATTCTTTTAGGGGCAAGATATGAAGGACGTTATCAAAAACAGGATCAAGCGGCTGGAAGAAATCGTTAAGCAAAGAGATGATGTTATGTTGATTGCCGTTGAGTACCAAGACGGTTTCCATTGGAACGGGGTTACTTATGCCAATGAAGAAGCATTGTCGGCGGCTGTTAGCTTAATTACGGGCGACCACAACGACAAACCTTTGTTGATTGTAACCAAACGTCACGCAGACAAGGGAGGCGACAATGAAAGAACGATCCACTAGGACCATATCAAGACGGTTGAGGCGAATAGAGGACTTGCTAAACCCTAGTCCGAACACGCACAAGGTCACACCGGAAATGCAGGAACTTTATGACAGGATAATGATGAAGGGGCAAGAGCCTAAAGAACAAACCGAAACCGCCGGTGAAGATTGATGGACGTTTTCTTAAAAAAATATGCGAAAGTCTGTCATGGGGTATAGCTACCATGACCCCACCCCCGTCAAGGAAGGCATGGCCCCCCTTATCGCCCCTTGGAAAAAGCATCCTTTTAAATCTGACTGTTCATCTTGCATGACAGTCATGGGATAGAATCGACCACATGAAAGCTGAACTAATATTATCTACAGAAGAAATAGATGAGATAGTGGAAAGGGTTTGTCAGAAGTTGCTCCCGGCAATTCAGACGAACGAGAAGCGCAGGGATGATTCTATAATGAACGTGCCAGGACTAGCCGCATATCTTAAAGTGGATGCGAACTGGATTTACCAGAGGACACGAAAGCAGGAAATTCCTCATATCAAGAAGGGCAAATATTGCTTATTCAAAAAATCAGATATCGATATCTGGTTGAATCATGACAGCATCAAACCACTTTCCTTCTTCTCCATTGCCAAAAACAGAAACAGACCTTCAGATAATTAATCGGACATCCTCTACCAAAAGTATTGAAAAAGCTTATACTTTTTGTTCAGTGTATAGTGAAATGTATAGTGAAAAAAATCATCAATATTCCATCTTGACATGAACTATGTTCATGTATATACTGTAGCCATGAAAACGAAAGAATGGACATCAGGCAACATCAGAGACCTTAGGAAGCGGCTTAATCTTTTCCAAAAGGATTTTGGCCGGATGATCGGAGTGACGGAAAGATACGTTATCTATTTGGAGAAGGGATTAAGGAAGCCGAGTAAAACCTTGCAGATTCTACTATCCATGATCGAAGGAAACGTGAACGAAAAAGGAAAGGAGAAATAATTTATGGATGAGAAAAGGAAGTATCCGAAGGGCATATACCAGCGCGGAAAGCTATTGTGGCTGCGATACGCCGGACTTGACGGCAAGATGATATTCGAGCCTGCCGGAACTGATAAATTGAAGGAAGCCGAAATCAAGCTACACAAGCGAAAAGCAGAGATAGCATCCGGCAAACAACCGGAGATCGTCAAGATTAAGAACCATTCATTCAGGGAACTGGCATTAGAATACGTTAAATGGGCCGAACGGCAGCGTTGTTTCAGCAGAAAAAAATATATGATTAGGCAGCTCGTGGATGAATTCGGCCAGTATCCACTGCGCAGATTCGACACCAAAATGGTTGAACAATTCCAAACAGCGTGCATGCAAAAGGGCAACAAACCAGCGACAATAAATAGGCTGGTGGCAACCATTAAGCACATGTTCACAAAAGCAATCGATTGGAATATGGTTGAAGAAGATACATTGAAGCGGGTTCGGAGAGTCAAACTGCTAGAAGAGAATAACAGGCGCTTGAGATACTTAAATAAAGAGGAGTGTCAATCTCTTATCAATGCCTGCTCCAGTCACTTAAAGCCGATTGTGATCATGGCTCTGAATACCGGAATGCGAAAAGAAGAAATCCTATCTCTGAAATGGGATAATGTTGATTTGAAAAACGGGTTCATCCTTCTGGACGTAACCAAGAACGGAGAGCGCAGAGAGATTCCCATAAATGCAACCTTGAAGGAAACATTGAAACGCATTGTCCGGAGAATCGATGTTCCCTATGTTTATTATCAAGAAGTCATTGTCAAGGAAGACGGGAAGGAAGAGAAGAAGGCAAAACGGTTCGCCAACATCCGCAAATCGTTTCTTAGCGCATGCAGGAAGGCTAACATAAGGGGATTTCACTTCCACGATCTCCGGCATACGTTTGCAAGTCAACTTGTCATGGCCGGAATTGATTTGACAACCGTCAAAGAGCTGCTAGGGCATAAGACACTGACCATGACCTTGAGATATGCTCATCTGGCACCTTCTCATAAGGTCAAGGCAGTGGACATATTAGACGACACGATCAATGAAAACTCAACTATACAAAAACTATACAAAATCGAAGGGGTCACAAATGACTAGCATCTGCAACCCCTTGATTTTACTGGCGCGCCCACCTGGATTCGAACCAGGGGCATCCAGATTCGTAGTCTGGCGCTCTATCCAGCTGAGCCATGGGCGCGTTGTTTTCAAAAGAACGAAGGTGGCCTATAGCACATTATCCGTCTGATGCAAAATGAAAATGTTCGGCCAGGGTTGGATGGGAGTCAGTCTTTGCTCTTCAATGTTTTTTCAATGTCGTCGATGACATCCTGCAGGCCTTCTTCCCTTTCGATCACGAGGGTCGTGTCGTCGGAGACGCCGGTCTGTCCGGCCGCTCCCCCGGCGCCGGCCGTTTTCCTGACCCGGTTGACCTGCCAGGAATCGCCCGACGTGTCCACCAGCCAGTTGTTGAGGTCAAACTGCAGGCTCCGGACATGGGGCAGGGCGGCAAGCTCGCGGGCGATGTTTTCAACTTCCTGCGCGGAGAAATCTCCGTTGGGCCGGACCAGATCCCCGCTCAGATAGACCGTACTGCCCATGAAGGAGTACTCTATTCGGGCCAGATCCGCATCGTGTCGGGTGATGACGATCCTTACGTTGCGGTTGACTTCATACCGGGAAACCTGATCATCCTGTCGCATACGCCACTCTCACCTGCCTTTCAATACCTCATAAGAATGTCCGGTTGTCAAGGGCGGAATGAGCGCCGGAAGATGCGACACTTCAGATTTGATTTTGAAGGGATATTCGTGTACAAAAAAGCATCTTGCCTGGAGATCTGAAACCGAGAATGGATAAAACCGTCACCGAACACGAACTGAGCCAACCTGTCGTCCAATATGCTTCGGAGGACTTCATCGCCCTGCGGGCGCGAAGCTCCGTGGCGGAAGCGCTCGAATGCATCCGTTCGTCCCGGACGCAGAGCGCGATTCTTTATTTCTACGTGGTGGATGACGAGGGCCGGCTGGTCGGTGTCGTCCCGACCCGCCGGCTTTTGACGTCTTCACTCACCGCCTCCGTGGAATCCATCATGACCGGCAGCCTCGTGTCGATCCCGGACAACGCCAATTTGCTGGAAGCGCTGGAGTTTTTTATTCTCTATAAATTTCTGGCCTTTCCCGTGGTCGATGCCGATCGGAAAATTCTGGGGGTCATTGACGTCAATCTTTTCACGCAGGAAATGATCGATATGGAGGAGCGCGAACAGGTTCACAGCATTTTCGACACGCTGGGCGTCAGCGTTGCGGAAATGAAGGACCGGTCGCCGTTCAGCGTTTTCCGGAGGCGCTTTCCCTGGCTTCTGGCGACGATCGCCAGCGGCACGGTCTGCGCGCTGCTGGTCGGTTTTTTCGAGGCCACGCTGGCGCAAAGCCTGATTCTGGCTTTTTTCCTGACGCTTGTGTTGGGGCTGGGCGAAAGCGTTTCGACCCAGACGATGGCCATCACCGTTCACTTTATGCATCACCGCAGGGCGCGGTCGGGCTGGTATTTCGAGGTGCTGCGCAGGGAACTTTCCCGCACGCTGCTTTTGGCCCTTGCCTGCGGCGCGATCGTGGGAGCGATTGCCTGGATCTGGCGCGGCGAAGCGGCGGCGGCCTTTGTGATCGGCGGGGGGATTTTCCTGTCGCTTCTTCTGGCCGGTCTTATCGGCGTCAGCGTTCCTTCTTTGCTGCACCGGTTCAAACTGGATTTGCGGGTGGCCTCCGGGCCTCTTACGCTGGCGCTGGCCGACATCTGCACCGTCGTCGCTTACTTTTCCCTGGCGACGAAAATCCTCACACCCTAATCGAAAATCTTCGAATAATCCGGTTTGCGATGCTCGTAGAAAGCGGCGAAGGCTTCTTTGGCCGCCGGCTCCCGCAGCATGGCGCTGAAATGCCGGTTTTCCAGGGCGATCTGTTCGGTCACCGCGTCGAGGTGCCGCGCTTTGAGAAGCTGCTTGGTGACGCGCAGGGACGCGGGCGGCAGGGCGGCAAGTCCGGCGGCCCGGCCGTCGGCGTAAGACATCAGCTCCGCGGCCGGCAGCACTTTGTTGACAAGCCCCATGTCGAACGCCTGTTCGGCGGTAAACGGCTCGCCGAAGAAGAGCAGTTCCGCGGCGCGCTGGTAGCCGACAATCTGCGGCAGAAGGAGGCTGGAGGCAAATTCCGGGCACAGTCCCAGCTTGGCAAACGGCATGGAGAATCTGGCGCCCCGGGCGGCGTAAACTTGGTCGCAGTGCAAAAGCATCGTAACGCCGATGCCGATGGCCATTCCCGAGACCGCGGCGATCACCGGTTTGGCCGCAAGGCTCAAATTCCGGATAAATTGCGCCACGGGGCGGTCCGCGACGTCGCTCTTCATGTTCATGAAATCTTCCAGATCGTTGCCCGCCGTGAAAATCTCCGGTTTGCCGCAAAAAAGCAAGACGCGCACGGCCCGGTCTTCTTCGCCGTCTTGAATCGCGTCCGCCATCATCCGGTACATGGCGGCCGTAATGGAGTTTTTCTTGTCCGGCCGGTTGAATTCGATGGTCAGGATTCCGTTTTGTTTTCTGGTTTCGATGTCCATTTTTACTCCTTCAGGGTTTGAAAAAATTATGCCGCCGGGGATCCGTTGGCGGAGTTTCCCTCCAGCTTCTTCAGCCCCAGGTCGATCGCGCTGTGGCTGCCGAAAAGGATCAACTGGTCTTCCGCCTCAAAAACAAAATCGCCGGGCGGATTGGTGATGGTCCGGTTTTTGCGGATGATGTTGATGATCGTGGCGCCTGTTTCCGCCTTCAGGTTGACCTCGCGGATGCTCTTGCCGATCGTGGGATTGCCCGGGGCGATGTAGAAGGTTTCGATGGTTCCCTGCGCCAGAATCTGGCCGATCTGGTCGAAAGCCTCCTGTGTGAAGCGCACATCGCGCAAAATGCCGTAGGATTTGTTCCGGATGATGTTGCCCTGCGCCAGGACGATGCTGTTGGGAATATGAAAGATTTTGAGGACGCGGCTGAAGATTTGAATGGACGTCTCGAATTCCTCGGGGATGACGTCGTCGGCCCCCAGAGCCAGCAGCTCTTCGATGTCGGCAAGGTATTTTGTCCGGACAATCACATGCAGTTTCGGGTTGAGGACTTTGGCGTTGGACAGACAGCTTTTCGTGAGAAAACGGTCGGAAATGGCGATGACCATGACGCGCGCGCGCTCGACGCCCGCGCGCTTCAGAATTTCCACATTGGACGCGTCGCCCCAAATCGCGTTTGCATCCCCGCTGTTTTTCGCCTTTTTGATTTTCTGAAAATTCAGATCGATCATCACGTAGCTGATGGCTGTGTTTTTCAGCACCCTGGCCAGGTTTCTGCCGTTGAGCCCCATCCCGCAGATAATCACGTGATTGAACAGGGAAACGCGTTGACCCTGAAGAGAGCCGGTTGAATCGGAATGCAGGGTGCTTTTGCGGTTGAGCAGCCAATAGGTCAGCGAGGCCAAAAGGGGTGTGATGATAAAAGTCAATACAGAGGCGCCGATGAAGGTTTGATACATTTCATCGGAAATGATGCGGCTCCGGTAGCCCTGCGAGGCCAGAACAAAGGAAAATTCACCGATCTGGGACAGCAGAACGCCGCAGAGAAGCGCGCTGCGCAAAGGATACTTCATCAGAGCGACCAGGCTCACAACCACGGCAAACTTGATGAGGATGATCCCCAGAGAGGCAAGCCCGATGGAGCCGGGATGAGCCTTGAGAAAATCCAGATTGAGAATCATGCCGAAGGATACGAAAAACACGGACAAAAAGACATCGCGGAAGGGGCTGATATCACTGATGATCTGGTGCGTGAAATCCGTGTCGGAGAGAGCCAGCCCGGCCAGAAACGCGCCGATGGCGAGCGACAGTCCCAGCGATTCCGTGATCCAGGCGATGCCCATGGTGATGACCACGGACACGATCACCAGCACGTCACGCATGTTCATGCTGACCAGGCGCTCCAGTGCAAACGGGATCACGTACCGCGCCGCGATCAGAAGGGCGACGATGATCAGGACGGACTTGAGAAGTTTCCAGAGAATCATGAGGGCGTCCGGACCGCTGCCGGCGGCCAGAAAGGGGATCATCAGCATCATCGGCACAACCATGATGTCCTGAAATAAAATGACGCCGATGGAAATTCGCCCCTGCGGCGACGATTCGTCGTCCCGGTCCTTGAGGAGCTTCAGGATCAGAGCCGACGAGCTGTGGACCAGCAGAAAGCCGATCAAAACGGCCTGGCTGAGGCTGAGCTGCATGGTCAGCCCGGCGAGCAGGCCGATGATGAAGGTGCAAAGAAGCTGCATACCGCCCGTGAGGAGAATTTCGGAGAGGTGCTTCAGGAAGCGGGACAGCCGGATTTCGATGCCGATGGTGAACATCAGAAAAGCGACGCCAATGTCCGCCATCAGCGAAATGCCGGCAATGTCGTCGATCAATTTCAGACCGAAAGGCCCGATCAGAATGCCGGTGATGAGAAAGCCGATGATGGAAGGAATCTTAATTTTATTAAATACATAGATGACCGGAATGGAGAAGCCTAAAATGATGATCAATTGGTGAAAAAACTTCAGTCCGTCCACGGGCCTTTCCGATCGTTGAAGGGAATTTGCTTTGAGATCCTGTTTATCACTGATCGGAAAAATTTTCCAAAAAAACATCGCCGGAGCGCTGATTTTGATTGACAAAACGCACTCGGGAAATTATTATTCTGCAAAATTCGTTATTTAATGGTGCGGATTATGAATGTTTTGCGGGCCATCATCATTAGCAGAATAATTATCCGCTTCCCCCGAGGAGGCCTGGCCGTGGAGTAGCTGAAATTTACGCTCAACAGGAATTCAAATCCGCTGCCGGGAAAACCGGGCAGCGGATTTTTTTATGGGAAAGAGAGGAAACCATGACGCAAAACAGGATTTTGATTTACGATACAACGCTCCGCGACGGCACGCAGGGGGAGCAGGTCACCTTTTCCGCCGAAGAAAAGCTGAGGATCGCCAGGCGTCTGGATGACGTCCATTTTCATTACATTGAAGGCGGCTGGCCCGGTTCCAACCCCAAGGACATGCGCTTTTTTGAAATGGCCAAAACGGTGAAGTTTAAAAATGCGAAATTGACCGCATTCAGCTCGACCCGAAAGCCGCGCGTCCGGCCCGATCATTGCCCCAACCTCAAGGCGCTGATTCGGGCCGAAACCCCGGCCGTTGCGATCTTCGGCAAGGCCTGGGATCTTCACGTTGCCGATATTCTGAAAGTGACGCTGGAAGAAAATCTGTCCATGATCCGCGATTCCATCGCCTGCATGAAGGCCAGGGGCAAAGAGGTGCTTTTTGACGCGGAGCATTTTTTTGACGGCTACAAAAACAACCCCCGGTATGCCCTCCAGGTGGTCAGGACCGCTCTCGACGCGGGCGCGGACCGGATCATTTTCTGCGACACGAACGGCGGGGCCATGCCGCATGAAGTGAGCGCCGTCCTGGGCAAAGCATCCGCCGTTATTCCAATGGAGAAGGCCGGCATTCACGCCCACAACGACTGCGGCCTGGCCGTTGCCAATTCTCTTGCGGCGGTGCGCGAAGGCGTCAGAATCGTTCAGGGAACGGTCAACGGCTACGGCGAGCGGTCCGGAAACGCCGATTTGATCTCCGTGATTGCCAATCTGCAGATCAAAATGAAAATGCGCTGCCTGCCGGTGGCTTCGATCCGGCAGCTCACGAATCTTTCCCTGTATGTCAGCGATGTGGCCAACATTCCGCCCCTGATGTCGAGGCCTTTCGTGGGGCGGAGCGCTTTTGCGCACAAGGGAGGCGTCCATGTCAGCGCCGTGACGAAAAATTCGGCGGCTTACGAACACATGCCGCCGGAGCTGGTCGGCAACAGCCGGCGCGTTCTGGTCTCCGACATGGCCGGCAAAAGCAACATTGCCTACAAGGCCAAAGCCCTGGGCATCGATCTGGACAAGAAAAACGCGCTGGGCAAGGTGGTGCGCGAGGTCAAGCTGATGGAGGACAAGGGGTATCAGTTCGACGCGGCCGACGGGTCTCTGTCGGTCCTGATGAAGAAGGCAGTCGGCCAGTTTGTGGAGCCCTTTACGCTGGAGTGCTTCAGCGTGGTGACCTCGCGGACGCTGGATAATCCCTGCCTGTCCCAGGCCACGATCAAGATTTCCGTGGGCGGCGAGGAGGAGCTGACGGCCGCCGAAGGAAACGGTCCGGTCAACGCGCTCGACCACGCCCTGCGCAAGGCGCTGACCAAATTCTATCCGCAAATCAAGGAAATGCACCTGGTGGACTTCAAGGTGCGCACGCTGGAAGGCTCCGAGGGCACGGCCGCGGGCGTCCGCGTTTTGCTGGATTCGACGGATGGTTCGGAGCTCTGGAGCACCACGGGCGTTTCCGAAAACATCATCGAGGCGAGCTGGCAGGCGCTGATCGACAGCATCGAATACAAGCTCAGCAAAGACCGGAAAAAGAGGTGACGACCCGCTGATTTTTTGGCTGTTTACGGCCATTGCTAAATCCTGCAATTGCTGATATGGAAGCCCGACGTGAAGCGAGGGCCCGAACGGTGTTATCGATCAACAGCCAGAATCCCCAGATGCGTCTCATCCGGAAGGCGACCGATGTTTTGAGGGACGGCGGCATTATCATCTACCCGACGGATACGGTGTACGGCCTGGGCTGCGATTTATCGAACAAACGAGGCATTGAGAAGATATACGAAATAAAAAGAAGAAACAAAAAACGCCCTTTGAGTTTTGTCTGTTCCGATCTGAAGCACATCAGCCAGTACGCGCTGGTTACGGATTACGCTTATAAAACCATGAAGCGGTTTTTGCCCGGACCCTACACGTTTATCCTGGAAGCGTCGCGTCTTGTCCCGAAAATCATTCTGCCCAAGAGGCCGACGACCGGCATTCGCGTTCCGGCAAACGAAATTTGCCTTGCCCTGATCCGGGAGCTCGGACAGCCGATCATCAGCACCAGCGTTCAGACGCAGGACGGAGAAGACCTCGGCGACCCGGCGATCATCAACGAATACTTCGGGCGCACTGTGGATCTGATTATTGACGGCGGGACCATTGTTCCCGAGCCGTCCAGCGTCGTCAGCCTGGTGGATGACGCCATTGAAGTTCTTCGCATTGGAAAAGGCGACGTGAGCGCCTTTATGTAAAAATATACAGGGCGGCGCCGAGCCGTCCGCGCGCCGGCGGGACATCGATTCCTTCCGGAATGGCGCGGACGCAGGCCGCGGCCCAAAAGGATTCTTATGAAACATGTAATGCTCGTTAACGCCGTGCACAAGGAACAGATGCGCATGGCCACGGTTGACGAAAAAGGCAAGCTGATTGAATTCAATATTCAAATGGCGGTGCGCGAGCCGATCACCGGAAATATTTACCAGGGCAAGGTGCTGAAGGTCGAACGAGGCCTGCAGGCGGCTTTTGTGGATTACGGCGGCGTCAAGGACGGCTTTCTCCCCCTGCGGGACGTCAGCCACGAATATCTGACCGAACCGGAAAACGGCTCTTCCGGCGGAAGGCCGGTTCTCAAGACCGGCCAGAAAATCATTGTCCAGGTCGTCCGGGAAGTGATCGGCAACAAGGGCGCTCTGCTGACGTCGTATATCTCCCTGCCCGGAAGGTATCTGGTGCTGCTTCCCAACAAACTCTGCGGCGGCATCTCCCGGAAGATCGAAAGCGAAGAAGACCGTCAGAAGATCAAGACGCTGATGGATCAGATCCAGGTCCCCGAGGGGATGGGCTTTATCGTCCGCACGGCCGGCATCAACCGGACCAAGCAGGAAATCCAGCGCGACTACCAGTTCCTGATGCGCCTGTGGAAGGAAATCATCAAGAAGGCCGAAAACGCCTCCGAACCGTCCCTGCTGTATCAGGAAACGGATTTCGGCGTGCGGTCGCTGCGCGACTACCTGACGCTGGAAATTGATGAAATCTGGGTGGACGAGGTGGAGACCTTCCGCAAGATGCGCGCGTATCTGAAGGCGGTCGCCCCCCGCCATTTGCGGATTCTGAAGCAATACAAAGACAAAGTTCCGATTTTTGAACGCTACGGACTGGAAGAACAGATCCGGGTGATTTATCAGGAGCGCGTGGAGCTCAGGTCCGGCGGCTACATCATCATCAATCCCACGGAAGCCATGATCACCATCGACGTCAATTCCGGGCGCGGGTCGAACAAGAGAAACATTGAGGAAACCGCTTTCCGGACCAACGTGGAGGCGTGCGAAGAGATTGCGCGCCAGCTTCGGCTGCGCGACCTGGGCGGTCTGATCGTCATCGATTTCATCGACATGATCGACAAAAAGCACATTGCCGAGGTGGAGAAGGCCTTCAAGAAGGCCCTGAGCATGGATCGCGCCCGAATCCAGCTTTCGCGCATTTCCAAGTTCGGCCTGATGGAGCTGTCCCGTCAGAAAAAGCAGTCCACGATTCAGGAAATCAGCTACACCACCTGTCCGTACTGCGCCGGCAGCGGTCTGCGCCCCTCTCTGGAGTATGCGTCATTAGGGGCATTTCGCAAAATCGAATCGGAGGCGGTCAAAGGCACGTATTCGGAGCTGAAGGTCAGTCTGCCGCATGAAATCGCCCTGTATATTCTGAACAACAAACGGTCCGAACTCCTGAAGCTGGAGGCGACCTTCGGCGTCTGCCTGATCATCGAAGGAAAACAGGACATGGCCTGGGATAATTTCGAAATTCAGCAGTCTGTGAAGGAGAGGGCCCTGGAAGTCAGCGTCATGCAGGGAGTGCCTCTGCTGAACCTGGCGGAAAAGACGGAGCCGGACGCGGAAGCCGGTGAAAAACCGGATGCGGAAGCCGGCGAAGCCGAAGAGGTTCCCAAAAAGAAGGGCCGCCGTCGTTCCCGCCACAAAAAAAGAAAATCGGCGGAGGCGTCGAAAGGCGCCGTTGTGACGGGCGACGCAACGCCCGATGCCTCCGGGCCGGAGCCTTTGCCCGGCGCGGTGACGCCGCCGGTTCCCTCCTCGCAGTTTTCGCGGTTTCCCGTCAAACCCCTGAAGATTATCAGCGCGCTGCCGGATGAATTCTATCCCGTCGACCTGAGCGGCGATCTTTTTGCGCCGGAAACGGATCCGGAAGAGACGGGTGGAGACAAAGAGGAAGATTGAATGCCGAACCGAAAGCTTTTCAGAAGCGCTGCGCTGTCCTTCCATAATTCAGGGAGGCTTGTCCATGGCGGATGAAATCCGAAAAGGACTTTATCGGATTTCCGTGCCGCTGCCGAACAGTCCGCTCAAAGACCTGAATTCTTACGTCATCAAAGGCAAAGACCGCAACCTGATCATCGACACGGGTTTCAACCGTTCCGTCTGCTACGAAGCGATGCGGAAAGGCCTGGCTGAACTGGGGATCGATCTACAGCAGACCGATTTTATGCTGACCCACATGCACGCCGATCATACGGGGCTGGTGACGCGGCTGGCGACCCAAACCAGCAGGATCTTCTTCAGCCGGATTGATGCGCGGGTTTTTGACGGGGATCACGGCTGGCAATCGCTTGTTGACTTTGCCGAGCGCAACGGCTTCCCCGCCGAGGAGCTGCAAAAGGCGCTGGCCAGCCATCCGGGATTCAAATACAGTCCGCAGAAAATGCCGGTCTTTACCCTGCTGGACGACGGCGACGTGATCGAATGCGGCAACTATCGTCTGCGCTGCATCGCCACGCCGGGCCACACGCAGGGGCATATCTGTCTGTATGAGGAGGATCAGAAAATTTTCTTTTCCGGCGACCACGTTCTGTTTGACATTACGCCCCATATTGAATCCTGGGCATATGAGACGAATTCGCTGGCCGATTATATGGCCAGCCTGGATAAAGTATCTCATCTGGCGGTGGACCTTGTCCTGCCCGGACACCGGAATTTTCAGGGGGATCTGAAAAGCAGAATCGACGCATTGAAAATCCATCACCGCGAACGGGCGGAGGAAGTTCTGGAGGTTCTGGGAAACAAAACGCTGAATGCCTATGAAATTGCCGCGGGAATGACCTGGGACATCGACTGCGAGACCTGGGAGGATTTTCCCATCGCCCAGAAGTGGTTTGCCACCGGGGAAGCCATCGCGCATCTTCGCTACCTGGAAGGCGAAGGCCGGATCTCCCGCGACGCCGGGCAGAAGATCGTGACCTTTTCCGCCGTCCGTCCCTGATTCGTTCCGTTCACGATCCTGACGATTGCGCGCGGGTTCTTGTCAGGCGAGGGCAGGGAACGGTTGTCTGCCGCTCCCTGCCGGATGACCTCAGAAGAAAACCATGGCCAGCGCTTCCGCGATGCACGCCGGCTTTTCCTGCCCCTCAATTTCAATCGTGTGCGTCTGCTTCACCAGAAGGCGGTCGCCCGGTTTTTCTTCCAGTCCGGAAAGGACGATCCGGTCGCGGATTTTCGATCCCGAAGGAACGGGGTTGAGAAAACGCACCTTGTCGAGGCCGTAGTTGATGGACATCTTCGCGCCTTCGATTTTCAAGGGCGCCTGATAGCTGAAAAAAGGAATGTGTGAAAGCGTCAGGAATCCGTGCGCGATGGTCCGGCCGAACGGACCGCCGGCGGCCTTTTCCGTGTCCACATGAATCCACTGGTGATCGCCGGTGCTGTCGGCAAACTGATGGATCTGCTCCTGCGTCACCTGCTTCCAGCCGGAAACAAAAACTTCCTTCCCGAGGTGCGGCTTCAATTCTTGTAGTACCGATTCAATTGACATGTCCTTCCCCCTTTCCCGTTGATGGAATGACCCATCTCGTTTTCGGATTGCGTCCGTTTATTCCAGGGCCGCGTTGACTCTGGCCTGCGCGTCTTTTGCCTCTTTCACGATTCGCTCAAAGAGTTCGGCAATGGTCGGCACGTCATGAATCAGACCCTGCGACTGGCCGACCGGAAGCACGCCGGTTTTTGAATCTCCGTCTTCCGTCGCGACCCGAATGGCTTTGAACGCGTTGGCCATGTAGGCGAGCTGCCGGGCATTCTTGTAGCCGGACAGCAGAACCCCGATAAAAAGTTTAAAATACGGAATGCCCATCTGCTTCGCGATGTCCCGGGAATTGAAAAAGGCGGCGGGCCAGTTCAATCCGGTTTTGACGGCTTTTTTGGCTGCATCCGTTTTCATGACCCGGCACAGGATGCCGTCAAAGCGCTTGGAAAACAGCGTGTCATAAACGTCTTTTTCCTGTGTCATCCGTTTATAGTTTTCATGCAGAGGGCTTTCCTTGGTCGTCATCAGTCTCGTTCCCATGGCAACGCCTTCCGCGCCCAGCGCGAGCGCGGCCACGATGCCCCGGCCGTCGGCAAAACCACCCGCGGCAATTACGGGAATTTTCAGATTTTCCGCCAGGTGCGGAATCAGCACCAGCGAGGTGACGTCTTCTCCGTGCGCCGCCGCTTCCTGACCGGTGGCGATGACCGCGTCCGTTCCGAAATCCTGCGCGCGTTTGGCGTGCTTCAGATTGACGACGGTCGCGAAAACCTTGCCGCCGTATTTGTGCGCTTCCTTCACAATCCAGTCGCCTTTGCCCAGCGCGAAATTGATGACGGGCACTTTTTCCTGCAGCAGAACTTTGGCGTTTTCCACCGCGCCCGGAAACATCAGCGATGCGTTCGCGCCGAAGGGTTTATCCGTCAGTTTCCGGATTTCGCGGATGGCTTCCCGGGTCTGCGCGGCGTTCAGCGGACCGGTGGCCAGAATGCCCAGCCCTCCGGCGTTGGATACCGCGGCCACCATTTTGGGAACGCTGATCCAGCTCATGCCGGACAGAACGATGGGATACTTGATGCCGACCATTTCTGTTAATCTTGTTTTCATAGTTGCTCCTTATATGATGAATTTTGTTGGGCTTCGTTTCCGCAAAGTTTTCCGGCGCGGGCCAGTTGTTCTTTGGCTTCGGACGCCATTCTTTCCAGCAGTTCCGCGCAGGTGGGGATGTCGGAAATGAGTCCGATGGACTGACCGACCATCAGAGGCGCGTAATCGACGTCGCCGGTTTCCCAGGCCTGCTTGACCTTCTGTCCGGCGAGCAGGGGGATCAGCTCTTCAAAGCCGCCGTTGCGGGCTTCGATGGCCAGTACTTCTTCAATGACTTTGGATTTCAACCCGCGGCCCTGCAGGCCGATGGATTTTCCGTAAATCACCGTGTCGAATTCCTGGCGGCGGATCAGCTCCTGCTTGATGTTGTCGTGCACTTCGCATTCCTTCGTCGCGATGAAGCGGCTGGCCATCATCACGCCCTGGGCGCCCAGCGTAAGCGCAGCGGCCATCGTCCGGCCGTTGGCGATGCCGCCGACCGTGACGACGGGGATCTTCACCGATTCGACCATGCGCGGCGTGAGGATCATGGTGGTGACATCGTCGTTGAGCGGATGGCCGCCTTCCTCGATGCCCGCCGCGTAAACGCCGTCAAAGCCGATTTTTTCCGCGTGCAGAGCGTGGCGGACCGCGCCGACCTTGTGAAACAGCTTTACGCCCGCTTTTTTCAAAAGTTCAACGGCTTCCATGCCCGCCACCTTGTCGAGCGGCGTGCCGGAAAATTCGATGCCGGCCACCTTTTCTTCGGCGCACACTTTGACGTACATTTTATGGTGCTCGGCCGTGATCCGGATCGACGGCAGCAGCGTGATGCCGATGAAGAAAGGCTTGTCGGTCAGCCTGCGGGTTTCCCGGATGGCCGCGCGGAATTCGTCCTCCGTTTCGTAGTTGGCCGCGGTCAGATTGCCGATGCCGCCGGCATTGCACACGGCCGCGCACAGCGACGGCTTGCACAGCCACATCATCGCCCCGCAGATAATGGGATACTGGACGCCGAACATTCTGGTGATTTGCGTATTGTACATGAAAGTCCTCCTATTTTTTCCCGGTGTTTCCGGTTTTTCGTTTTTTAGCCGTCTTCAGGCTGCTCTGAATGTTTTGCTCCACCTGCTTCTGGAAAAGGCGCCGGAGAATATAGTCCCGGTAGAAATCCCCGACCCGCGTCAGTTCGGCGGTGATGGCGATGTTTTCCCGTGTCGATTTTCCGGCAACCATTTTGCGGCGAAGCGCCATTTCTTTTTCCACGATTTGCCGCCCCAGTTCCACCCAGAAGGACAGCTCCTGAAGCTTCATCCCGAGATCGGCCATTTTTTTGATTCCGTCCCTTCCCGCGCGGACATCGTCTGTGTCGTACAGAGGCTTGTCCCCTTCGGTCGCAAACGGGATCAGGATGCCCAGGCGACGGGCCTGCGTCAATTCCTTTTCCGTAAGTCCCGTTGCGGCCAGAAACGCGGCCTGGCTCAGCAGTCCGTTTTCCGCGCGCCCGTCGGACCTAAACACGGCGTTTTCGATCGTTTCGGCTTCGGTCAGATTCAGGCCTTCATCCATCCGGCGCAGAATATTTTTGATGAGGTAAAGAGGGAAGTACCGCTTTCCCTTCAGCTCCTGAATCGCGCGCAGGCGATCGACACAAGCCTCGTCGTAGTAAGCCATTTTTTCATTCGCTTTTTCGGGCTTGGGCAAAAGCCCCTCCCCGACATAATAGCGGATGGTCGAAGGCCGCAGGCCGCTTCTTTTCGCGATTTCACCGATTTTCAATTTCATTCGCCGAACCAAACATTAAAGTTGAGGTTTAATGTTATAGTGAAACGGAAGACGGCTGTCAAGAAAATTGTCTAAAATATGAAAAATCCTGTGAATCCAGCCAGATCAATGGTTTGTACGGTGATTTCTGAAGAAGGTTTTGATGCCGCAGGCGAAAAGAAACCTCAGGAAAGGGCTTCCTTGATTTCTCTGACATACGCGCAAACGGTTTGAATACAATCGCTGTTTGCCCGGTTTTCATCGATCCGGCGGACGACGGCGCTTCCAATGACAACGCCGTCGGCGATGCGGGCGATGGCCCTTGCCTGATCGGCGCAGGAGATGCCGAAGCCCACGGCAATCGGCAGTTTGGTCATTTTGCGGATCTTGCCGACTTCGCGGGAAATATCTTCAACTTTTGGCGCCGCGGCGCCGGTGACGCCGGTAATGGAAATGTAATACAGAAATCCCGTGGCGTCTTGCACAATGGTCTTTAACCGGTCGCGGCCGGTGGTCGGGGCGACCAGCGCAATGAAATCGATCCCGGCCGCATCCGTGAAAATCCTCAGTTCACCCGCCTCCTCCGGCGGCAGATCCACCACCAGGATTCCGTCCACCCCCGCGTCTTTTGCCGCTTGGGAGAACTTTTCCGCGCCATAGGCAAAAATCGGATTGAAGTAGCCGAAAAGCAGGATGGGAATCTGGGATGTCCGGCGAATCTCGGCCACCAGTTCCAGAACGCCCCGCAGCGTGGTTCCGGCTTTGAGCGCCCGCTGGGATGCGGCCTGAATGACCGGGCCGTCGGCCGTGGGATCGGAAAACGGCACGCCGATTTCAACGATATTCACGCCGGATTTTTCCAGGCTCAACACCAGTTCGCGCGTCGCCGCAAGCGACGGATCGCCCGCCGTCAGATAAACGATCAGCGCCTTTTCCTTGTTGGCGCGCAGCTCTTCAAATTTTTTTCCAATTCGTCCCATAATCTCCTCGTTTCTTTTTCATTTACAACGGAGGGTCCCGTAAAAAGTCGAAAAGCAAGTAAAGTAGTCATTCCGGTGAAAAACGGAATCCAGTATAGTCAATTATTTCCGGACCCCGGTTTTCGCCGGGGTGACGGCATTGAGGACTTTTTACGAGTCCATCATCACGCCCTCCTTTTCTGAAGGAGGGCCGGGGAGGATTTTATCCCTGCAGCGTTTCCATAATCGTCCGGGCGTCTTTGTCTCCCCGGCCGGAAAGACAGACGACCAGAATCTGACTCTTCTTCATTTTCGGAGCGATTTTCATGGCGTGGGCGATCGCGTGCGAACTTTCCAGCGCCGGAATGATCCCTTCCTGCCGCGACAAAAACAAAAACGCCTCGATCGCTTCCGCATCCGTCACGGTCACGTAAGTCGCCCGTCCGGTTGTCGCAAAATGCGCATGCTCCGGGCCCACGCCGGGGTAATCCAGTCCCGCCGCGATGGAATAGGCGTCGCGCACCTGGCCGTTTTCATCCTGCAGCAGATAGGTTTTGTTGCCGTGCAGGATCCCGATTTTTCCGCCGTTGATGCTTGCCGAATGCTCGTTCGTGTTCATGCCGCGGCCGGCTGCTTCCACGCCGAACATCTCCACCTTCTTTTCATGGCGGAACGGATAAAACAAACCCATGGCATTGGAGCCGCCGCCCACGCAGGCCACCAGAACATCGGGATTCCGGCCTTCCGCTTTTACCGTCTGCTTTTTGACTTCGCGCCCGATAACCGACTGAAAATTGCGCACCATCATGGGGTAGGGATGCGGTCCGGCGGTTGTGCCGATGATGTAAAAGGTGTCCCGCACGGACGACACCCAGTAGCGCATGGCCTCGTTCATCGCGTCCTTGAGCGTGGCCGTGCCGCTTTTAACCGGCACTACCTCCGCGCCCAGAATCTTCATGCGGAAGACGTTGGGCGCCTGGCGGCGGATGTCTTCCTCGCCCATGAAGATTTTGCATTCCATTCCGAAAAGCGCCGCCACGGTTGCGGTCGCCACGCCGTGCTGTCCCGCGCCGGTCTCGGCAATGACTTTTTCCCTGCCCATGCGCCGCGCCAGAAGCGCCTGCCCCAGGGTGTTGTTGATCTTGTGCGAGCCGGTGTGATTGAGGTCTTCGCGCTTGAGATAGATTTTGGCGCCGCCGAGCATCCTGGTCATTCGTTCGGCGTAATAAAGCGGTGTCGGTCGTCCGGCGTATTCGCGCCGGCACCGGTCGAATTCCTCCGCAAAGGTTTTGTCTTTTTGAGCCTTCGCATAAGCCTCTTGGAGCTCCAGCAGCGCGGGCATCAGCGTTTCAGCCGCATACCGTCCTCCAAAAACATCAAAGTGTCCGTTTTGATCCGGCAGTGTTTTCATTTTTCTTCCCTTTGAACAAATATTGGCGGCGACGGGTTGCCGTCCGTCGCGTGCTTAATGAGTTGCATAATGTTTTTGATTTTTGCCGCCTCTTTTTTACCCGGCCTTTCCTCCACGCCGCTGTTGATGTCCAGCGCAGCCGGACGGACCTTTTGCAGCGCCTCAAGAATGTTGGAGTCGTTCAAACCGCCCGATAAAATCAGCGGACCGGCAATCCTTCCGGCCAGGTCCCAGTCGGCTGTTTTGCCCGTGCCTCCGTAGAGCCCGGCATGGCGGGCATCGGCCAGAATCGCGGCGACGTCAAAATCGCCGGCCCGCCGGACATCCTCGTCGGTTTTGAGCGTCATCGCCTTGATGGTCCGGTTTTTTGGAAATTGACGGCAGTAGGCGGGAGATTCGTCGCCGTGGAGCTGGATCATGTCCAGGCGGCAATCTTCAAATGTGCGCCAAACACAGGATTCTTTTGCATTGACGAAGACGCCGACCCTGACCAGTCGGGCCGGCAGCGCCTTTGAAATCCCGGCTGCTTTTTGCGGTTCGATGAAGCGCGGGGAAGGCGGATAGAAAACAAA
>Ga0208197_1000598_pt1 | contig 43864 bp, 38 predicted proteins | sample AD_JPNNA4_MetaG_FD_184444 | JGI IMG/M metagenome (GOLD analysis project Ga0208197, IMG submission 184444) | Active sludge microbial communities of municipal wastewater-treating anaerobic digesters from Japan - AD_JPNNA4_MetaG (SPAdes) (version 2) | ecosystem: Engineered > Bioreactor > Anaerobic...
GATATGGCGCGACCGGCGGCCCGGACCATGGCGACGGGGGAAATCCGCAGGTGCCAGAGGGTCAGGGGTGTTCAGGAGGGTTCGGCGCGGCGCCGGAGCAGCCCCTCGGCCGAGAGCGCATGGTGGGCCTTCCCAAGCGATTCTCAAACACGAGGCCGGCACTCAAAACGTTCATTCGCCGTGTTCTCAAGGGGTCTGAGCGACGCGGACCGCGGAGCCGAACCCCGGAGAGGCACGATTCGCGAGGCGTAGTCGCGAAAAATTCGGCGAAGTCTCAAACACGGTTGACCCCGGAACGGCGGGCGGAGTTGGTCGCGGACTATGAAGCGGGGATGCCAGTTCGAATGATCGCCGCGAAGTATGCAGTACATCGCGGGACAGTCCCCACGCTCGTCACCAAGGACGGAGCGCGGCTCAGGACGTCTGGGCTCAGTCTTACCGGCCGCGCCCATGCCGCTTCTTTATACGCAGAAGGTCTCACGCTACGGGAGGTCGCTGAACGGCTTGGCGTCGACGAGAAAACGGTCCGGAACGCAGTGGTGGAGGAGAGAGGTCTGATTCGGCCGCGAGGCAGACGCCCTCACGAGGCTCGCCGAGATTCTTCGGCTTGAGGAGGTGGAGTTAGTAAAGTAGGGATCATGTGATCACCACGGCTGACCTCATCGGTAGACGTGAAAGCTCTCACCGATGAGGAGGACGTGTTGCCAGAAGCTGACCCGAGCCAGTCGACAGACCCGGCAGCTTTCCCAGCGGAAATCCTTCAACGCATCACGGACGCAGCAGGCAGCCGCGTGGTACTCGTTGTTGGTGCCGGCGTCTCGATGGAGAAGCCGACCGGCTTTGCGAGTGGTGCGCACTACTCTCGCGAAGCATACCGGCGACTTGTTGCCGATGGCGTTCTGAACGACGGAGAGTGCACAGATCCCGACGACCTCTCCGTTCTAGCTGATCTGCTGTACGACAAGTACGGATCGCAGACTGAACTGACGAGTCGCCTACCGAAGGACGCTTGGCGGACGGCCGCCCCGAACTCGGGGCACCTCATAGCTGCCGCTTTGCTCATCGAAGGCGCGATTCGGCATGTGATCACTCTGAACTACGACTTGGCCTTCCAACACGCCGTAACCGCCCTGGGCAACAGCACGAACATCACATTCGTAGAAGGTCCTGACGAGCACGCGAACCTTGCTTCACATTCCGTGGTGCACCTACACCGAAGCGTCAATCAGCCCGAGGAGACCTGGGTACTCAGAAAGAGCGCGCTCGATACAGACTGGGCTGCAGAGTGGGAGAGCGTGATTGCAGCTGCAAATCTGTCAGCTCCAGTCGTGGTATTCGTCGGCCTGGGCAGTCCCGCCAATGTTCTCACTGAGAGCGTCAGCAACCTCGCCGCAAAAGCACAATCCTCCTACTATCTGGTCGACCGCAATCAAGACTCGAAGTTCCACGAAGCATTGAGCGCGAATCTCACCGGAACTGTCGACCTCTACTGGGGCGACTTCATGTCGAGACTCGCTCAAAGGGTAGTTCTCGAACAGTTGCAAAGAGTCCGTGACGCACATAGCCAGATGGCGGACGATGACCCCGAAATGGCGTTGCGCCGGTCGGAAGATGTCGCAACACCTATCCAAGAGATCACGCTGCTCGACCTCGGCCGCGCCAGAGCTACCTGGCTACTGGGCCCGCACTTCTATGCCGGAGAGGGTGACGCCGCGAACCAAAGGCAGATCGCGCACCTCCTGGTAGCAACGGACCACTTGTCGGCAGCGCTCGCAACGAGTTCCCTGGACCTGGATGAGCATGGCCGTCTCACGGTCAACACCGGTGGCGGTTCAACGCTCGTCTTTGGGCTTGCTCATGGTGGAGGCACCATTGCATGGAGCGCCATCAGCGCCAAGATTCGTGAGCGAAACAATCGCCTGGCGCCCCAGCAACGAACCAATCTTGTCATCGTGGCTGGAGCAAGAAACACGCGAACGCCAAGTGTTGATGACCTTGTTCGGGAGGACACATCAGGCGACCTCATTAGGGGCGCCGACAGCATTCACCCGATCTTCGCAGACGATTACCTAGGACGTGTTGCTAAAGTTGCGACGTACACGGGTATTGAAATCGAAGGTTGGTGTGAGATGAATGATGTGGATCGTCGTCGATCGTTGCTGCTGGTCGGAGCAATTCTCGCGGTGTGCTTGTCGTTCGGGTTCTCCTTCACTGACGGCGGCGCAGTGTGGTTCTGGACCGAGGTGCCTTGGTTCGGTGGAGTGCTTGTCGTTTTGGGGGCAGTGCTCACAGGGGTGTATCTGGTTCTTCGTCGCCGCTCAAAGCGTCGGCTCTCATAATTCGGCGCTGCTGATCCAGTGCAGAGTTGCGGCGAGGCAGAGCCCGGCATGGTAGTTGCTGGCGAGTTTGTCTGATCGCATCGCGATCCCGCGCCACTGCTTGAGCTTGCCGAAGCAACGCTCTACGACGTTCCGACCGCGATAACGCGCCTTCTGCGCGTCACCGAAGTCGATCGGCCGACCACGTCGTTTGCGACGGTGCGCGATCTGATCGTCACGCTCCGGGATGGTCGCCGCGATGCCGTGTTCGCGCAACCAGGCCCGGTTCGATCTGGATGGGTAGCCCTTGTCAGCCATCACCCGGTCTGGCCGGGTCCGCGGGCGCCCGGCGGCGCCACGGACGCGAATCTCAGCGAGCGTGGCCTGCATCCAGCTGGTGTCAGCCGACTGCCCCGGGGTGAGCAGGAACGCCAAAACGCGTCCCCTCCCATCGCAGACCAGGTGATTTTTGGTCGTCAACCCGCCACGTGAACGGCCGATCGCGTGATCAGGTGGCTCCGACCCAAACTTCTTGTAATTATGCTGAGCCCCCCCGTGACCCGAGGCAAGGTGGCTCCGTGCTGGTGCACTCGGACGATGGTGGAGTCGATCGAGGTGACCCAGTCGATGTCACCGGACTGCTGCGCGAGAGACTGCACCCTCTCTAGGACGCGCGCCCAAACACCGGCGTCGGACCACCTGTTGAAGTTCTTGTAGATCGTGTTCCAGTTCCCGAACCGCTCCGGGAGGTCCCTCCACGGAGCCCCCGTCCGGAACCTCCACGCCGTCGCCTCGACTACTATCCGCCGATCCACAGGCGGCCGACCCGTGCTCTTCACCTGAGGGAACAGCGGGCCGATCGCGGCCCAGGCCTCATCAGAAATCACATCACGCGACACGAGTCAAGACTCAACTACCGGCACCCGAACCGGGTTTAGCAACACGCCCTAGGACGCCCCGCGACTGACTTGCAGTCAGCGGTTGAGGAGCTACGACGATGACCGACGCGGTTGTAACGAACGAACTGCTTCTCACCGAGATCACAAGGCTGCTTGCAGAGTCTGAGATCGTCCGCGTAGACAGCGCTCGCCACCGATCCTGGCCTTCCAGCTCGATGGCGTTCGAAGACGAGTACTCAGTGATCGCGGTGTGGGCATTTGAGTCGGTTGAAGAGCTCGTCGCCGGATGGGGTACGGCACAGGATCACGTGGTCGATTTCCTAGGTGCGAACGTAATCGCGACCGACCCGAAGTCTTGGGATGGATACCTCATCCTCGTCGCGATGGACGGCGTTCCGGAGGAACTGGCTGCCGAGCTGAGCACCATACGTTCTGACACGCGGCGTGTACGCAAGTTGGTGCTGACAGCGGACGATCTACCAAGTCGTGTCTTCGATCCGCTGGAGTTGACACCACAGGTTAGGCGAACACTGGCGCCGGTTCTCGACCTTGATCTCGACACCACGCCGGGGAGGGCTGACCCCTTGGCCACGCTCCCATCGCGCGTTGCGGGGGCTCTTGACAGCAATGCGCACCTCGACGTGGTCATCGCTGCGTATGAGGCAGGCGAGTCTCCTCTTGAAGCGCTCCACGAACGATTGATCGCAACCCAGCGGACAGGGATGGACGCACTATGAGAGTCACTGGAGTTTCCATCGCGGGGTTTGGCGGAGTCTCGGGCGAGGTTGACATCGACCTTGACGCAGACGTGGTGATCGTCGTTGGCGCGAATGGGTATGGCAAGACGACAATCTGCAACGCGATTTCATGGGCGATCTCGGGCAAGACCACCAGCACGCAGGGACCCCGAAACCTTTACAGCAAGTCGGGAACTACGACGGTTGAGTTGCGAACCGACTTCGACGGTGACGATGTTGTCATCACGAGGTCGTTGGAGAACCCGGGCGAGACCGACGCCAAGAAACTTCGCGCTCCACTTCGAGTGCGCGTTAACGATGCGTCACTTCGTGGTGCGGATGCGGAGGTCTGGCTCCGCCAGAATCTCGCGGGCACGGATACCAACGAAGACTTCGCCACATTGGCACAGTCGTTCGTGGACTCGATCTACTTGAAGCAGGAGTCGCTACGGGAGTTCCTGACCGGACGCCAGGACACTGAGCGTTTCGATGCGGTCGCAAGCATGGTGGGTGCCGGGCGTCTACGAGAGTTCGCGGATGAACTCCAGTCGCACAAGCGAGCGTGGGTTCGCGCGGTCAACCAGGCTGACTCAGCGCTCGAGGGTGATCGCGCAAAGCTCGAAGACCTCGCAGCGTCGTTGTCCGTGCTTGAAACCGAGATCACCAAAGCAAATACGGCCGAGGTGATCGCCCGATGGCAGATATGGAGCAACGACGTTGAGGCGCTCGGCCTCGTCGCGACTACAGAAGCGAAAGATTGGGAGCTGAGCGAGAGTGCGCTGACAAAACTGCGTGCTGCCCTCAACCAGGAGCGCAGCACAATCGAGCAGGACGAGGCCGCCTTGCTTGCGGCACAGGCGGAACTGAGCGTGCCGCTTCCCGGAAGTCCGGACGATGCCGAAGTCATCGAACTCGAACGTCAAGTTGCTGATCTGACGGATCAGAAGGAACAGGTCGAGCACGACATCCAGCTACTTCGCGTCGCAGTTGGAGAAGCAGATGCCGTGCGTAGACAGGCATCCTCTATTCGTGAAGAGTTCGCAAGTATGGCGTCGATCCTGCTCCGTCACGTGGCAGATAGCTGCGCAGCCTGTGGTCAAGAAGTCGATCCGGAAGCGTATCGTCGTCGCCTCGAATCCATCGCCAACGAAACAGAGAACGCCGCTCTTAGAGAAGGCGCTGAACTACAAAGAACAAAGCTCCAAGCCGCAGAGAAGCGTCTGGGTGAACTGTCCCTGCAACTCAAGACTGTCTCAGATCAGCACCGCGCCATGCTCGAACAACGCGCATCAGCACAAGCGGCGAAGGAGCATCGGGAGAGCAGAGTAATGGAGATTCTGGCCAGCTTCTCTGATGATCTGCCTGACGCGTCAGCAGAGGCGGGCAGCGAAATCCAACGACTCGCATCTGAACTAGATCGTGTAGCGAGGCGGAAGTCTCAGATTGCGCGGACATTGGAGGCAGGGCGCGAGTTCGATGCAGCAGCTTCACTGGACTCGTCGAAGACACGACGTGATCGAATCGAAATCGAGTCCAAGGCACTCCGCAGCTCTTTGGCTTCCAAGGAGCAAGACATTGCCGATCGGCGGCGCACAAATGACGTCGCTACCGCACTTCTTGATGCAGTGAAGTCAGACGCGGAGACGTTTGTTGCCGACCGTTTGAAGCAGTTGAAGCCTCTCCTGCGTCAGTTCTACGCAGCAATCGACCCCCATCCAACGTTCCGATCCGTTGAGATTGCCACACGCCAGTTCGGTGGGAAGCACCGACTCACGCCCATGCTTCGTGACGACGAGGTTCAGGTCGATGTCACGGAGCCCGGGGAGACGCTATCTACATCGCAAGCAAACGCGCTTGCCGTCTCCTTGTTCCTCTCGTTCAACCTCGGCTTCGCGCCTACTCACGTGAAGTCATTGATACTCGATGACCCGCTTCAGAACCTGGACGACGTGCACCTTCTCGGCCTCGTTGATCTGCTTCGCAAGATACTCCCTCATCGCCAACTGATCGTTACAACCCACGATCACGCGTTCGCCTCGTTGTTGGCGAGGAAACTTCGCCCGGTAAGCGAAGATTTCCGAACCACCTACGTCCGCTTCACGAAGTGGGACCGCAACGGTCCTGGTGTTGAGCAATGGGATGTCCCTGCGGAAACCAGCCCCCTGAAGCTTGTCGCCCCGTAACTACCTCGGACAAACTTGCGGGTAAGGCTTAGGAGGATTTCGCTGACAGATCGGGGACCGACGCGTGGAGTATGAGTTCGAAGAGACGCATTCAGTGCGGATCGGTGCGCTCCTTGATAACCATGCTCATGGTGCGAGCGACACTACCGAGATTTGGACGAGGTCCTGGTCGGATGCGGACTATGGATCACTGGCTGACCCGGTCCGACTCGAGTTCGACTTCCTTTTCGGCGTCGAGCTCCAAGAGGACTTCACAACTGCAGGGTCCGTTGCGTTCGAGGAATCAAATGTCAGAGCGACCGCCACCCGCCCGTTCGCCGCGACCCCGGAGGCAGCTTGGCTACTTCGCGAAGCACTGCTGAGTTCGGTTTCGGACCACATGGTTCGTGCTCACATCGCTGATCTGATCCTTAGCGGAAGGCGGGACGCCTCGCCTGCACACGCAGAAGCGACCGTTGAGCACTATCGAACCTGCGCGAGAGATGATGCCCTCGAACCAGGGCGCCGGGCGATATCACTTGCGAGAGCTAACACGATCGCGCGAAGCCGCCGAATGACGACCGAGGCCTCCGTGCGAGAGCAGGCACTGAAACTCGCCCGAGAAATGCTTACTCTCGGCCACAGCCACGCCGCGCTGACTCTGTTCGCTTTCTTGAGCGTTCCGGCTAGAGATGGCTCCACAGCTTCTTCGGAGCGAATCGAAGTTCGAGAGTCCCTCCGAGGAATCGCTGCGACAGCGCCCGAGTTCATCGATGAGATCGTCAGGTTGCTGCATCTGGCGGCAGAGAGCGAAGAGGACCGGACAGCGGCCGCGCGACTCCACATTTCCTGGTATCTCGATAACGCACGGGGCGAGACCAACGGGCTACGAAAGGTCTACTTCGGGTACGAGGCAATGCAACTGGCAGAGAGGTACGCGCAGTTCGATCTCCGGGACGATGCAGCCGTCTTTCTTCAGGCTGCAGGCGAGGATGTCGAGTTGCAGACGTTTGAGCACGACTTACCTATTTCGAGGAACCATCTTCGACGTCATCTTCGGAAGTACCGGAATGCGCGTGATTGGCGTCATGCTTACCGAGTATTTCTCGCTGGGGCAGCGCCGACCGGTGATCACGCAAGGAACGTGACAGAAGCAGAGACCGGGCGTCAGGGTTTGCTGTCGTTGGTGAGCAACATCTCTCTTGGACCCTTGAACCTGCCCACCCGAACAGGTGCCAGTGCTGAAGAAGAGCAACTTCATCGGATCGAAGGCAGCAACATCGGTACGATGGCGAGCATTCTGGCGCTCGAACTTGAGCACATTGATTCGAGATTCGACAGCCCCAGCCGTGAAGAGTTCGCCAACTGGTTCGCCGGCATCTTTGCTTGTGATCCGGTTCTATCGGAGCAGCTTGCTGACGCTCAGAAGCGCCATTGGGAAAGAGACTTTACCGGAGCGTCCCTTGTGTGCCTGCCCCTCATTGAGGCTGCGGCCCGGGGCCTGCTACTGAAGCTCGATGAACCGCTCTACAGAGCCGAACGAGGCGCAAGCCCTGGTCGATTCCCAGCTTTGGACTTCTACGTCCAGGCGCTCGAAGATAACGGCCTGGACGTCGACTGGGTTCGCACGCTTCGCGCCACCTTGCTATCCGACGGACTGAACATCCGCAACCTGAGCGCGCACGGATTCAAGTCTCGCTTCAACGAAGGCGAGTCAGCCCTTCTCCTGAGACTGGCTGGGTTCGCTTGTGCGCTCGCCGGCACGATCGATCACGCCGAGCTATCGAAGCCGCTCGTTCCAGTTCGCGCGGGTCTACGGCGGCGTATCGGATGGATCTGGTCTTAAGTCTCCTCGTTGCGGCTCCTGTTCCCTCCGGCGCGCAAGTGGGTGATCTTTCCTGACAGTTGGTGCTGTACGCACGCGCAGTCTTCGCAGGTGGTCATGCCTTTTGATCGACCAGTTCAGCCATGGCTCGCTGCTCTGCATGAGCAGCGGCTGCTTCCGTTACACGGACGCTGGAAAGCAGGATTAGGCTGACCGGCCCCATGATGACGAACTTCATTGTGTTCCACAGGCAGAGGAGCACGAGAAGGTTGAGCCATCCGGGGCCGCCGTCTGCGATGAGGGTGGTGAGGGTGCTCGCGGCCAGGAGGTAGGGCGCAGCGAGGAGCATCGCGGGTACACCCCATTTGAGCCCTCGGCGGGTGCGGATCGCGTCGAGGAGGATGTTGGTGGGCATGTAGCGGCGCAGGAATGCGCGGGTGTGGACGCTGAGCGTCCAGAGCTGGCGGATCATGACGGGGTTTCCTCTCACATGCACGACGAAGTGTCGGAGGCGGTGCGTGTGTGAGTGGCCTTGCGGCCTGCCCCGTAGAGCGTCATATCAAGGAGAAATCCGCCTCACCCCAAGAGTACGACGCCCCCGTGACATTCGGAAGGGCGACCGGTCACAGGCCCCGGCTCGCACCTTCACGCCGCACCGTCCGTGCCGGGTCGTCGTGTCCTTCGGCGCCAGCGAGGTCGCGGAGCCTTGCGAGAGCGGCTCTCGCTCGTGCGGCGTCGATCTTCTGCGCGTCACTGTCGGGTGCTGGGCCGAGCGGCGTGCGGGTGGTGATGCCGTAGCGGTCGCGGTACGCGGCCACGGTTCTCGCCTGCTGTTTCCAGGTCGTCGCGGCTCTCGCCTCAGCCGGCGTGCTTCCGAGCGCGAGCCCCCATTCCTGTCGCTCGGTGAGAGCCTGGTCGAGGACGGCCATGGCGCGTTGTTCGATCAGCTCGCGCCGTTCGGCGAGGGCTTTCCGCATCTCGGTACTCATGGGCCCGGTGGCTTCGGGGATGAGGCCGCCGATCAGGCGGGGTGCCTTGCGGGTGCGCCCGGAACCGGCGGGTTTGACGGTTGCGCGGGCGAGACGGTGATGGAGTACGGAGGCGATGTCGTCAGCCTCACCAAAGCCGCGCGCTGCGACCAGGCGCGGCATGAGGGCGTCGATGTTGTGGTGATTCGCTTCCGCCCTACGCAGTTCGGCGGTGAGTGCTCCGAACGCATCTGAGCGGATCGTGTCTTCTGCTTCGTCCGGGGTGAGGCCGGACGCACGGATGAGGGTGGCGAAGCGGTCGTGTTGTGCTGCTTGCGCGATCGTCTCGTACTCGGCCGTGAGCTGCGCAACGGATCCCCAGGCTTCTTGTTCTGCGGTGATCGTCTCGTGCGCTGAGTGCTCCGCGCCGACGTGCTGCAGCACTCCGTAGAGCACGCTCCGCGCGGTCGCATCCGGATCATCCGCAGGGTGCGGGGTGGTGTGGTTGTCGTCGGGGCGGTCGGTGGCGACGTAGACGAGGTTCGCGTGCCTTCCGCGGGTCATCGCGACATACAGGTTCTCCCTGGTCGTAGACGGATCAACGAGCACATGTGAGGTGTCGGTCGTGATGCCTTGCGCCCTATGTGCGGTTACTGCGTACCCCAGATCGACGTGATCGGAGACGTAGTCGGCGGGGAGGGTCACGGTGCCGCGGCTGTCGGCGCGGCGGGCGGTGACTGATCCATCGCCTCGGATGTCGGTGACCATCCAACGGTCGCCGTTGCGTACCCACCCTCGCGGGGTGCGGAGGCGGCGGTCGTTCTTGCGGGTGATGATCGTGTCACCGACCCCGACACGGGCGTCGCCTTGGAGTTGGGCTTCGCGGAGGGCATCCACGGTGCCATCGAGGATGAGGTCAGCCCGGGCGCGCTGGTTCAAGGCATGGACGGATTCGTTCGAGTCCGCGATCAACACAGTCGCGACCCCGGCGAGGGTGTCGGTGCGCCAGGCGGTGTAGGCGGCGTCGATCATCGCCTCGGTGTCGCCGCCGGTGACGCGGTCGTGTTCGGCGTAGGTGTCGATGGCCTCGGGGTGCCCGTGGCGGAGATCGAGAGTGGCCGTCTTCTCCCATTCGTTGACGAACCGGTGCACGTCGACCAGTTCGGGTGCGTCGGCACGGTCGTGGACGAGGAGGGAGAACGCGCCGCCGGCCGTGACGGATTGCAGTTGCGCCCAGTCACCTACGAGCAGCACCTTCGCCCCGACCTCGGCTGCGTGCTCGGTGATGCGATCCAGGGAGAGAGTGCCGGCGAGGGAGGCTTCGTCCACGATGACGAGCTGACCCTTACGGAACGACGCGACGGCGTTCTGATGGTCTTGCCACCATTTCGCGGTGTTCTCCGTTCGGATGCCGAGGTCGTCTGCGAGGACTTGCGCTGCGACCGCGGACGGTGCGAGGCCGACGACGCTGCCTCGCCCCTGCTCTCGCTCCCACGCGGTGCGCAAGGCGCGCATCGCCGTAGTCTTCCCAGCACCGGCGGGGCCGACCAGCACATCGACGGCACGGCCTGATGTCGCAACGGCGGCGAGAGCTGCGGCTTGATCGTCGGCAAGGAGTCGGCCGTCGCGATCTGACCGGCGAGTGACCTTCTCGACCACCTCGACCGGCACAGTGAGCGAGGTCATGGTGCGGGCGCGCTCGAGAAGCCGATCCTCGGCCTCCAGGATGTCCGGTGACGAGTACACCGTGGACGCGATCGGCCGGAACCTGCTCGTGTCATCAGATCGGCGGAACACCGCCGGACTGGACGCAAGTTCCGGCGGAGTGAGCCGAAGGGAGGCGTGCTCCGCCGCATCGACGATCATCCCCACGACAGCTTCACGATCCACAATGGTGGCGAACCTGTAGGGCATGGTCTGGCGTGCGGCCTCGGCGGTGAGGTTCCACCTGCGCCAAGTCGACCGCTTCTCACCGACCACCTCCACCACACTGCGACCCAGCGAGGCGATCACTTCCAACTGCACATCGTCAGCGCGCAGCAGCAACCGGACATCGTTGGCGGTGACGGTTCGGGCCCAGCGTGTGGCGTCTTCACCGAGCAGGTGCGACGCACGCTCCCGCCACTCACCGGTGAGGTCCGCGAGCGAACGAGCCTGCTTCTCCGGCCTGGTCGCCAACGTCGCCTGCGCCCGGAGCTTGATGACCGTCGCCAGCGACGGTTGCCTGCCGCGACGGGCAACGTACTCGGCGATGAGACGGTTCTTCTCGTGATCAATCTGCCGTGACCTGGAGGAAAACTCTGCCACCAGTTCCTCCGGCACCGTCGCGATCGCCCAGGCAGGATTGCGGTCGCGACCCATGTCTCGGGCTTCCCACTCGACGCCGATCGCGCGCGTGAGGTGGTCGGCGAACACGGCTTCGTGGAGTTCGGAGAGCGCGACGGTCGCAGCGTGAAGGGGGCGGCCGTCGAGGGAGCGCCATTTGCCGTCGTGGACGGTCTGCACCTTGTTCGAGATCACCACATGCGTGTGCAGATGCGGGTCACCCGCTCGCGAGTCGTAGTGATCGAACGCGGTCGCGATCACCCCGGATACATCGGCCTGCGCAACCGCCCCGTTGCGGCCTGCCGCGCCGACGCGGGTTGCGGCAACCTCGCGTTCGATGAATGCAACCATCTCCGCAACCGCCGCGTGATGCGCATCCGCGATCAGCGATTGCGTCCCCGCGTCCGACACTGCCCACAGCACCGATGCGGACTTCGGAACCGAGAACGTGAAATCGAACCCCGCAACCGCCTTCCGCACCCCACGCGCACTCTCCTCAGCCCCGATCGCGGCGACCGCCTCGGCACGCTCGGTCACAGGAAGGTCTGCGTCGAGCCTCAACGTGCGGTGCTCGATGCGCTCGGTCACGGTCGGATACTTCCGATACGGGCTTCCGAGCGCTTGGCGTGTCACGGGGTCGCGGCCCTGTCCAATCAGACGTTGAAGCTGCAACTCAGAGACCTCGTCGCCGACGGTGATCGTTCTACCGCCGAGCGCGGGGACGGCTGATCCGAGCCATCGCCCCGGCGGGGTGCCTTCCTCCGTGTAGTACCTCGTCAACGGCGTCGAGAGCACCCGGTCACCGTCGCCGGTGGCGACGGTACGCAGAAGGTACTTGTAGCCGTCACCGGCGGACATCACCCGCATCGAAACCGTCACCAGCCGCCACCTCTCCTCACTCCGAAGGTGAGCTCCGCAGCCCGCGGCGCGGTGACTTCTGAGGTCACTTTCGGACGGTGGCGGGCCTCGCTTGCAAGACGCGTGACAACTCGTTCGAGCGAACCGCGAAGGACTGAACGGCGAGCGGTGGCAACGGCTGTTCGCGTGCGGCTCGGGTGGCTTGATCGAGTGCCACGCCCTGGGAGGCCGGCGCACCTGGTTGGTGACCAGCTCGGGGCAGCAGCGCGGCTCCGAGGATCACCGTTCCAGGAGGCTCACCCGTGGCAGACCAGCCCCTCACAAGCCCGGCCACGCCGCTGCGTGTCGGGTCGTTGTTCTCTGGCTACGGCGGGCTCGACCTCGCCGTCGAAGAAGTCTTTGACGCACGCACGATCTGGTTCTCCGAGATCAACGAACCTGTCGCCCGGGTCTTCTCCCACCACTGGCCAGACGCCCCGAACCTCGGTGACATCACCACCATCGACTGGAACGCCGTGCCAGCGGTGGACATCCTCTGCGGAGGGTTCCCCTGCCAAGACGTTTCGACCGTGGGGAAGATGGCCGGCCTGAAGCCCGGCACTCGTTCTGGCCTCTGGGCGCACATGGCGGCAGCGATTGAGGTGTTGCAACCCAAATGGGTCGTGATCGAAAACGTGCGCGGGCTGCTCTCTGCACCCGCGATCCGCGCAAACCTTGAAGGAGACGATCATGAGCAACGCAACCCCGCAGACGCAACACTCGACGGTGCAACCCCTCGCGGTGTGGAACCCGGGCCGTGGCCTCTGGGAGAAACCGCAACTCGACCTCTTCGGGCAGCAGGAGCAGTTCTGGGAGACCTGGCCGACCTCCGGTATGACGCGCAATGGATCGGTCTACCCGCTTCCGACATCGGCGCACCCCACCCCAGATACCGCGTCTTCATCCTCGCCCACCGCACTCTTCCGAACCCCACTCGCCTCAGACGCATCCCGGGGCGGGGAGAGCCTGCAACAGGTGAAAGCGCGGCGCGGCACGATCGCGCTGAGTCATCAGATCATCGACCTCGCCCTCCACGGGCCTGCCAGCTACCCGCGCACCGAGGGACCCGACAGCCTCTGGAACCTGATCGGGCAACTCTTCAACGATGGGGAAAGTACGCGGGTGCCGTAGCACGCTGGGCACAGATTGTCGGCAGGCCTGCCCCAGCGCCAGCGCTCCTCACTGGAGGAACCGGCCCACGGCCAGCTCCCGGCTTTGTGGAGTGGCTGATGGGTCTGCCCTCAGGCTGGGTGACCGATCCACACCATGGGCTCACTCCGAACCAACAGTTGGCAGCCCTCGGTAACGGCGTCCTGCCCGCGCAGGGAATCCTTGCCCTACGGGGCCTTTTGCCTCTCGGTGCACTGCGCGAACACGGCTGATCGACAGCGCTCTCTTCCAGCTGCGGAGCAGATTGTCGTGCGCTAGAGTGAAGGCATGCATTTGTACTTCCTGTGACGGCTGAGCAGGCCCACCACGCTCGTTGAGTATCTCCGAGTTCGTGGCGGCCGCTAGCTCTGACCCATTTTCTGGGTCGCCGTCATTTTGTGCGCTTTGTGCTTCCGGGCTCTCGGCGTGCTGTTTCGAAGGATTCACATGCATACCCTCATCAACCGTTATCCAGCGCGCCAGCGCGCGCAACTCATAGCGACAGGCATCTCTCTGACCCGCGGCACCGCGCTCGTGCTCCATGAGGTAGACCTCGTGATCACCCCGTCCTCTCGCGTCGCCATCATTGGCGAGAACGGCCGAGGCAAATCATCGCTTCTCCACGTGCTCACCGGAGCGTTGACACCTGACAGTGGCACTGTCCAACTGATCGGAACAGTCGGTATCGCCGAGCAAGAAATGGATGCCGAGGAGAACCGAACCGTAGGACAGGTGGTTGCAGAAGCTATCGCGGCCCCACTTACAGCTCTCGCCGCGCTGGACGCCGCAGCGTCGGCGCTGACGCGCGGCGAGAGTGGCGCGGAGGACGGATACGCGACTGCACTAGAAGCGGCAGAAGCACTCGATGCCTGGGACGCGGAACGGCGTGTGCAGATAGCGCTCGAAGCTCTCGGTGCGGAGACAGACCCAACCCGCCAGCTCTCCGCACTTTCGGTGGGGCAACGGTATCGAGTACGTCTGGCATGTCTTCTCGGAGCAGACCATGATTTCCTCCTACTGGATGAGCCCACCAACCACCTCGACCGTGACGGGCTCGAGTTCCTCACATCACAGCTTCGCTCGCGTACTGGCGGGGTCGTCGTCGTCAGTCACGATCGTGCACTACTGATCGATATCGCGGAGACGATTGTCGACCTCGACCCCACACCCGACGGACGACCGCGCATCTACGGCAACGGCTACGCCGGGTATCGGGAAGGTCGCGCTGCCGAACGCGAACGTTGGAAGCTGGAGTACGAGCGCCAACAGTCCGAGCACGCACGGTTGCAGGACAGCTTGAGCAGTGCACAGAATCGTCTCGTTTCAGGGTGGCGTCCGGAGAAGGGGACGAACAAGCACGGGCGAGCTACCCGCGCCGGGGGCCTGGTCCAGAGCGTGCACCGGCGACAGGAAGCTCTACAAGCGCACGCCATTACAGTTCCAGAGCCACCGCAAGTGTTCCGATTCCCCGAGCTGGTGACACGAACCGGCGCCATCTTGCTCAGGGCGGACGGTGTCAGCGTTACCGGGCGACTCTCTCGGCCGGCGACCGTTTCGCTCGCGCATCGTGAGCGTTTGGTCGTGACCGGACCCAACGGTGCCGGCAAGTCCACCCTCCTGAACGTGCTGAGTGGAGACCTGCTGCCAGATACCGGTGCCGTGCGACGTCCAGAAAGCACTCGTCTGGGCTTCCTCCGTCAAGAGTCCGAGTTGCCTCCCGGTCGCCGAGCGAGCGACGTTTTCTCAACTCACATCGCATCACTCATCAGCGCGGGAGAGCTGTCCGATTCGGAAGCGGTGGGTTTATCTCAACTGGGTCTTCTGCGACCGCGGGAGACGGGCAAGAAAATCGGCGATCTTTCAATGGGACAGCGACGTCGTCTCGATTTGGCGCTGATACTTGCCCAACGACCGCACGTGCTCCTCCTCGACGAACCCACAAATCATCTCTCCATTGCGCTGGTCGATGAACTCACCGATGCGTTGGGAGCCACGCAAGCTGCGGTCATTGTGTCAACGCACGACCGACAACTCCTTCGGGATACAGCGGATTGGCCCCACCTCTCCCTCGACGCCACAATCGAGAGCGAGGTGACAGCATGAGCGAGTCCACCTCAAACCGGATGCGCGCTTTGCGTCCGTTCAAGTCTCGTGACTACCGGCTTCTGTTCGCGGCAGTCGGTATCGAGGTGTTTGGCACTGGGATGTGGACCATCGTGATGGTCTTTCAGGTGCTTGCACTCGATGACAGTCCTCTTGCCCTCTCCGCCGTTGCGACGGGGATGAGCCTGGGGTTATTCCTCTTCTCGATCCTCGGCGGTGTTGTCGCGGATCGGTTCTCCAAGCGAACGATCATCATCACCGTTCAGGGGCTTACCGCCGCGATGATGACTGGAGTTGCAGCCCTCTCTCTGACGGGGTCCATCGAGCTGTGGCACGTTGGTGCTGCTTCCTTCGTCATGGGTGCAGGGAGCGCCTTCTTCTACCCCGCCTACAGCGCGTACTTGCCCCAAGTTCTCCCTCCTGAACAATTGCTCGCGGCCAATGGGCTCGAAGGCGCCCTCCGCCCATCTATGGGACAGGGACTTGGCCCTGCCGTCGGAGGGGTCGTGGTCGGCATGTTCTTCCCCGCGGCTGGAGCGATCATTGTGGCGGGTTCCTACGCCATCGCGTTCGCGATCACACTCTTCCTCAGCCACAAGGACGAACCGATACAGGCCGCTCCGGTAGCGGAGCGGACAAGTGTGTGGAGTGACATCCGCACCGGAGTGAAGTATGTCGCGCGGACACGTTGGCTCTTGTGGACGCTGATTTTCGGATCATCTCTTGCGCTAATCATCCAGGGCCCGATCGAAGTGCTGCTACCTTTCCTGACCCGCGAGCGTTTCGAGGAGCCCGAAGCCACCTTCGGCTTCCTCCTAGCTGCATACGGCATCGGCGGAGCCGCCGGTTCACTGGTCGTGTCGTCCTTGAAGCTCCCCCGCCGATATCTGACGTTCATGATCCTCTGTTGGGGAGGAGGGACGTTTCCGCTAGTGGTGATTGGCGCCGCCAACAACCTCATCGTGATGCTCGCCGCACTGTTCATCGTCGGTGCAACCACCGGGGCCGGTGTGGTCATTTGGGGAACACTGCTACAACGGCTCGTCCCACTCGAAATGATCGGCCGAGTCGCAAGTCTCGACTTCTTTGTCTCGATCGCGTTCATGCCTGTCTCCATCGCCATCGCAGGCCCACTCTCACTGCTGGTACCCATCCCGACTATCTTCATGATCGCTGGAATCATCCCACCGGTGTTGGCTGTCGTCGCCTTGTGGGCCGGGCGAATGCGCGAAGTCGAAAGGACACATCACCTAGACGCTCATTGAGACTCAGTTCCTTGTCTTCGGCAACAGCGCCACCGTTTGGCTTCGAGGAGATGAAACCTCGAAGTCAAACGATGAGCTCTGCCCGCACATCCGACAACGACGCGTACTCACCGCTGGCCGCACGAACTCAGTCTCACCACTTCCCACTTGATCCTGTCGCGTTCGACTGTGTGAAGATCATTGTGGTGAGAGCAGGTAGCGCCCGACTCTTCAGTGAGTTTGGGCGTCGCCACATCAACGTCGGTGATGTGGTCGTGCTCGCGGCGAACACGCTGTGCGGCGCTGAGCCCGAGGGCTGGATCACGACGACGACGTTGTATCTGGATCGCGACTATGTGATCGACCAGGTGTACTGGCAACACGCTGCCCGGTTCCACACTCGCCATGACGCCAGCGACTTCGTGGATGCTCACTACGCGGAACCTGCACAGATCGTGCGTATTGGCGAGGAGCGTGCCGGTCTACTTATGCCTTGGCTTGACGAACTCGCAGCGTTGAGCGTCGACGGCCTAACACCTGAGCGCTTCTATCGCGCACAAGCCTGTCTGTTTGCCGTCCTTGATGTCGTCGTGCCGATGCTGACGACATCGGACGAACGCATGAGCTCAACTCAACGGATCGCCGAAGTACCGCCTGCACCTCGCCGCCGCCAGTTCCGCGCTTCACGCGTCGAAGCGCGGGATTCCGCCGAACGACTTCGTGAACAGCTTGATCGCCGATGGACTCTGGCGGACCTAGCGCAGGCCGCACACCTGTCCTCCTCACAGCTCCGGCGGATATTCGTTGAAGCATTCGGGAAGTCTCCAATCGCATATCTAACGATGCTCCGAGTGCAGCGAATGGTCGAACTGTTGCGAACCACCGACGCTCCGATTGCGGTCATCGCTGCAGAAGTCGGCTGGGGCGATCCTGATTTCGCTGGACGCCAGTTTCGTCGTAATGTCGGTGTCTCTCCGAGTGAGTATCGAAGGATCAGCCTCACTACCACAAGGGATCGCGCCCCGGAGTAAGTGCGCGAGATTCCGGGCGAAATGACCATGATCCGATGCTTGGATCACCCGGCTCCCGACATGTGAGGTAGAGCTGGGCTGACCACGTCGGGTTCAGTGATGCACCTGACGGTCGCTCACAATCTGTCCGTCGTCCGTCTCGATTGCGTTTCCTGAGTTCCTTCGCGCACCTTCTGGTCGCAGAGGTCACCCGCCGTGTGCGGGTACCTGCGGAAGGAGGACGACGATGGCAACCACCGAGGAAGCACGAGCAGCGCGGGATGCGAAGCTCGACGCCTTGCATGAGCAGCTCACCGATGCGGTGGAGTCGCTGGTGTCGGGTGAGGACTGGAAGCAGGCGTTGGAGTTCGCGGCCCGGTTCCGTGCCCGCTCGTTCAACAACACTCTGCTGATCTTCGTGCAGCATCAGGCGGCGTTTGAGGCAGGCCGGGTGCCGGAGCCGGTGCCGTCGTATGTGGCGGGGTTCAAGCAGTGGCAAGCGCTCGGCCGACAGGTCGAGAAGGGCCAGTCGGGGTACATGATCCTCGCCCCAGTCACCGGGCGGTTCGCCTCGTTCACGCCGAAGGTGGCGGAGTCATGGCGCAAGCTCAGCCGATTCGAGAAGCCGAAACCCGGCGAGGCGGTGCGGTCCCGCATGGTCGGCGTCCGCTCTGCCTACGTCTGGGATGCCTCACAAACCGCGGGCGATCCGATCCCGACCCCACCGTCACCACGGCTGCTCGAAGGTGAAGCACCGGATGGGCTCTGGGAGGGCATCGCCGCGCAGGTCGAGGCGCAAGGCTTCACGGTCATGCGGGTGCCGCACGAGGGCATGATCCACGGCGCCAACGGCCTCACTGACTTCGGCGCGAGCACGGTGGCTGTGCGGGAGAACATGCCCGACGCCGCCCAGGTGAAGACCCTTGTGCATGAGCTCGCCCACGTCCTCCTCCACGGCCCTGACAATCCCGATGCGACAGGGCATCGCGGAATCGGTGAGGTGGAGGCGGACTCCGTGGCGTTGATGGTAGCTGCCGCGCATGGCATGGACACCAGTGATTACACGGTGCCGTATGTGTCGGGGTGGGCTGCAACGGTGCCGGAGAAGTCCCCGGTCGAAGTCATCCAAGCCACCGGCGAACGAGTCCGAAAGACCGCTGCCGCGATTCTCGATCAGCTCCCGACACCCCAGATCAGCAACGGCGATCCGCCCGGCCTCACCCGCGACACCCCAGCGAAGAAGCAGTCCGAACCGGCAGTCGAGGCTGATGCTGATCCACTGACCGAAGAGCCGCGCCGTCCGGTCGGGTCCTCGGCGAGGGGCCTGTGATGGGTGCCGTTGATCTGTTCTCCGGGGTCGGCTGGATGCCGCTCCCTGAAGCTGCGGCAAGGTTTGCTGCGGCGGGGGTTCCGGTGTTTCCGTGTGTGCCGGGTGAGAAGCGTCCGCTGGTGCGCCGCGGCTTCCACGACGCCACTGCCAACGCTGCCCAGGTATCGGAGTGGTGGTCGAGGTGGCCGCAGGCGAACATCGGCATCCCCACCGGTGCCGCGTCTGGGGTGGAGGTCGTCGATGTCGACGTGCACTTCACCGGCACGGGATTCCCCGCGTTCCGTGCTGCACATCGTGAAGGCCTCGCGGCGGGGTGGACGGCGCTGGTGCGCACCCCTTCCGGCGGGCTGCACGCCTACTATCCGGCGGACCCAGATCGTTCGCAGTCGTCGTGGCAGGCAGCGCGGGCGCATGTCGATTTTCGGGGTGATGGCGGCTACATCATCGCCCCGCCCTCGAAGGTGCTTCGCCCCGGCGGGGTGCGGGCCTCGTATCGGCTGATCGTCGCCGGCAACAGCCCCGCACCGGTCGATGCGGCGCAGCTACGCAAGTTCCTCGACCCCCGCACCCCGATCCCGCTCGACCGCGCCCGAGCGTCACGGGCTGAGCGGCGGGGGTCGGATGCGAAAGTGCTCGCGGGCTGGGTCGCGGGGCGTGGTGAGGGTGAGCGGAACCGGGGCCTGTTCTGGGCCGCCTGTCGTCTCGCCGAAGCCGGCACCCCACCCGATGCGACCCTCGAAGCGCTCGGCCCTGCGGCCGAGCATGCGGGGCTCGGGACGCGGGAGATCATGGCGACGATCCGCTCCGCCTATCGCACCACCCACCCCATACGGCGTGCTGACGCGGAGCCAGTGGCGGATCGGCGACGTCTCGTGCGCGAATCACCGGGGCGGGTACTCTCATGAGCGCTACGGAGGCGGTGATGCCGCGGGGGCGCCGGTTGGCGGTCGTGACAGCGATCACGGGCACGGTGTTCATCGCTGCGGGGGCGTTCTGGTTGTCGTTCACGGCGCTTGCTGATCTGGCGCGGCGCTCTGGGATCGATGCGGGGCAGGCGTGGGCATGGCCGCTGATCGTGGACGGCATCATCGTCGTCGCGACCGTCGCCGTCGTCGCCCTCGCCAGCCAGCACCGCCGCACCTGGTACCCCTGGACACTCCTCGCCGCAGGGGCTGTCGTGTCGGTGACGGCGAACGCGATCCACGCGATCATCGCCGCCGACACCGACGTCCCCAGCATCCTTGCCGCCTCAGTCGCTGCGATCCCACCGCTCGTGCTGCTGGCGATCACGCACCTCACCGTCATCCTCACCCGCCCCCTGGCTCCCACCGCGGACGCAAGCGAGACCGTGCCCGAGCAAGACGTGGCCGAACGCACGGAGGCAACAGATGGTGCTGCCGCACCGCGGGTGGACACCGCGCCGACGCATACGACTCCAGCCCCGCTCGTTCCCGTGAGTCAGCGACGGACGAAAGCAGCGCGGTTGCGGGAGGTGGAGGGGTGGTCGAACAAGCAGATCGCCCGGCACCTGGGCGTGCACCCCGCCACCGTCGGCCGCTGGTTCGCCAGCGAAGTGAAGGAGGAGACATCGTGAACGACGACACAGACCCGGCCCGTGCCGAGGCGCCGGAGATTCGTACCGAGCCGGCGGAGGTTGCGGAGGGTGAACGGTCGGCGTTCGCCGTGCGCCGAGACCCCTCACTCACCACCGACGATGGTGGGGAACGTTCGTCGCGGGTAGGGCGTGGGATCGCGTGGGTGCGCCCCACCGATCTGATTGCGTCGGGCACCGCCCGGATCGCCGGCCGCGGCATCAACGTCCAGGCGGAGCTCGCGCACCGTGCCCGTCGTGCACCGGGCCAGGCCTACCGAGCGACACGCAATGGTGTTCGCGATATCCGGGATCGCCGCGCTGAACGAACGGTTACCGATGAGGCGTCGGTGTTCGAGTCGTTCGACGTGTTCGAGCCGCAAGATCGGCGCCGCTCCTCGTCGTGGGTGCGCCCGTCCGGGATTGGGCTGGGGTGACGGCCATGTACCGGAATCGGTGGCGAGATGTCGGTGGGGTGCCGGGGCGCACCTTCCTTGAAGGAGGTGCCACCATGCCACAACATCACAACACAGGCCCCAACCGCCGCGGGCAGGGTTTCGAGAACTCAGAACGACTCCGCGAGCTCCTCACCCGCCTGAACGACGATGGACCGGACGCCTGGCGAACGGACGCGGAAGCGGCAGCGCTCATGCGGCACGCCGCCCAGAAGTACGCGGCTCTCGCGAGGAAGCATGGGCTTGATCCGTGGGAGGCGTCGGCGGCGGCGTTCGAGGCGATGCGCACCGCAGCCGTCCGCCGGGCGGATGACCCGTGGGCGGTGATCACCCGCGCCGTGCAGATCACCTGCATCGCAGAGAACCGCGCGAACGGGCTGCTGTGCTCGGTGCATCAGGCGCGCCGGCCTCGGTACTCGAGTTTCCATGACGCCGAACGCTTCTCCGACCGCGAAAACCCTCTCACCGACTACCACCCCGCATTCCGCGCCGACCCTTTCACCGATCCCTTCGACGGCGACGAAGACGACGTGCACGAGGAGGCGTTCGAGGACACGGGATCGACGCGGGTGGAGTCCGCGATGGAGGACACCATCGCGTTGCTGTGCTGGCACGGCTGGGGACCCGAACTCGCCCGCGCCGCCGTGGAGTGCATCTGCGCCCGCCTCGCCGAGTCCGTCTCCCGCACTGGCGCGTACGAGTCGTTGCGAAGGGACCGGCACACCCGCGCTCTCCTGGACATCCCGGCTCCGTCTTGGTACCGGCTGTTGCGGATCATCCTCGGGACACCGGACCTGCACCTGGCGGGGACGAACGCGGCACGCGGTGTGCTGCTGCGATTGCTGATCGATGAGTCCTTGCGTCATCTCATGGATGACGCGGACCTGGGTGCTGCGATCAAGGTCGCCGCCCCCGGCGTCATGCGGGGGCGGTCATGAGCGAGCTGGGGCATATCGAGCTGGAGCGGGCGGTCGATTCGATCTGGTCCGGTCGACGGCATCGGGAGGACTACGGCGACCTCGACCCTCTTGTCGAGTCGATCAGCCGGGATGGGCTGTTGCAGCCGATCACGATCACCCCGGACGGGATGCTGATCTGCGGTGCCCGCAGGTTGGCCGCGATCCGCAGGCTCGGGTGGAAGACCGTGAACGTGTGGGTGCGATCCGGTATCTCGACCTTCCTCGGGCAGCTTCTCGCTGAGCAGGACGACAACCTGCTCCACAAGCCCCTCACCCGCACCGAGGAAGCCGCCCTCTACGCCGAGCTGAAAGCTCTCATGGTTGAGGATGCGGCGGGCAGGCAGGAAGCGTCACGGTTCACCTCGGAACAGGAAAACCCCAGGTCACACGGTGCCGCCACCGTGGCGGCACCGCAGAAAGGCGAGACCCGGCAGCAAGCAGCGCTCATGGTCACCGGCCGCAACTCCTACACCTCGCTGGAGCGCATCAACGAGTTGCAGCAGATCGCCGCTGATCGCTCACAGCCCGAGGACGTGCGGGAACGGGCTCGGGAGGAACTCGACCGGATCGACGCGGGCGAATCGATCACCGGGGCACAACATCGCATCCGTGCAGCGCAAGCCCTCGCCGAACTCGACACCCTCGCCGCCGACCCCGCACAACCAGCAGGCATCCGCGACACTGCCGCAGCCGGAGCCGCACGCATACGAGAGCTCGAAGACACCGCGCGGCCGGCAGACTTGCAGCGGCTGGCGGAGATCGCGGTCGAGCGCGCGAAGACCGCGACGAAGAAGCGCCCCAACCAACTCGCATCCACCCGCCTCCATACGGTTGAGGAACCGGCGCGCGAGTTCCTGCCGGTGCGGTCGTTCGTCTACCTCTGGGATGAGCTCTCCACCTGGACCGAACGCTACGACCCGCACGCCATCGGCCCCGCGCTCTCGGCCGAGCAGTGGGCGATGTTCGAGCACGCGGTCGCCGCAACGATCGCCTTCCTCGATGCCGCGCGCGCCGCACGGGATGCACACCGCGACATCGCCTGACATTCCTCGGCCTTTCCTCCTCCGGGCGTGGGGGTGCACCTGTCTGGTGATCCGCACATTGTCGGGAAGGACACCGGGATGGACTCCACCGCTCGCCGCCGCCGCACCATGCTCATCGCCGCCATCGCCGGCGCCCTCATCCTGCTCCTCCTCGTCGGCATCGGCGTCTACGGACTCATCCGCGGGCCACAGCCCGCCGACCCCGGAGACGCCGTCCCGACCGATAGCCCGACGGCGACGCACCCCGCAGACACGCCTTCGAGGCCTGAGCTGGTGGTCGCGGCTGGTGGACCTGAGGCATTCGCGGCGGCGGTCGCGGAGGCGCTGTTCACCTGGGATACCACCAGCGGGTACGGACCCGCGGACTATGCGCAGATGATCGCCGATGTCACCAACGATCAAGAGGCCGACGCGGCGGCCTCGGATGTGCGCGCCTATCTGCCCACAGCGGAGGCGTGGGCGCAGTTGCGCACGCATCAGACGAGGCAGTGGCTGACCATCGACACGATCGAGATCCCGGCCGTGTGGGAGGAGGCGGTGGCGCAGGCGGCGCCGGGGCAGATTCCCGACGGCACGGTCGCGTACACGATCACCGGCACTCGCCACCGCACCGGCTTCTGGGGCACCGACCCCGTTACCACCGCGCATGAGGTGGCGTTCACCGTGTTCCTCACCTGCACCCCCGAACGAAACCCGGCACCGTCGCCTGCCGATCCGATCACCGAGGCCTGCGCACTCTTGCGGCTATCGCAGCTCGACAACCCGCTGCGGTGACCGGCCATGCTCAAGAAACTCCTCGCCACCCTCGCCATCGCCGCGGTGTGCTTCGGCCCCGCCACCGTGCTCCTATCCGTTGCTGTCCTCGCGAACCCTGCCGTCGCCGCGTGTGCGCCGGGGTCGTTGATCGTGGGGCCGATCCCGGACTCACTCACCGCAACCACGCGCAACGGTGAGACGGTGACGTTGAACCGGCAGCAGCTCACCCACGCGGCGACGATCATCACCGTTGGTGGGCAGACCGACGGGGCTGGGCGTCCGGGTGTGGTGGTCGCGTTAATGGCGGCGCTCACGGAGTCGCATCTACGGATGCTCGCAAACACCGGCACCTACCCCGAATCAGCGAACTACCCCAACGACGGCGACGCCTCCGACCACGACTCACTCGGCCTGTTCCAGATGCGCCCACAAGCCGGATGGGGCACCGTCGCAGAGCTCATGGACCCGAACTACCAAGCGAGAGCGTTCTACGGCGGACCCACCGGCCCCAACCACCCCTCACCGCGCGGGCTCCTCGACATTCCGGGCTGGCAGCAGCTCGACCCCGGCGAAGCTGCCCAGGCAGTCGAGGTGTCGGCCTACCCGGACAGGTATCAGAACTATCAGCCCGTCGCCGAAGCAATCCTCACCGCTCTCACGAAGCCTGCACCTTCGACGGGCGGTGGCAATGACGGTGAGGTGGTGGTGCCGGAGACGACACGGGTTGTGTTCCCGTTGCCAGAGGGAACGTGGGTGCGGACGAGTCCGTTCGGTTGGCGCACCGACCCGATCACCTTCGAGCAGGCATTCCACTCCGGCAGCGACTACGGCGCCGCCGACGGCACCCCCATCTACGCCGTTGCCGACGGGATCGTCACCCATGCCGGATACACCGGCTCCTGGGGTGGGCTGATCATCGTCGAGCACACCGTCGGAGGAGAGCGGGTCGCGTCGTACTACGCGCATATGTGGGAGTACGGCATCCACGTCACTGAAGGGATGACCGTCACTGCCGGGCAACACATCGGCGATGTCGGCTCCTCCGGGAAGTCCACGGGCCCCCACCTCCACCTCGAAATCCGCCCCGGCGGCGAGGGTCAGCCCGCGATCGACGCCGACCAATGGCTCACCGACCAGGGTGCGGAAGGCATCACCGGCGGCACCGGTTCTCGGGCGTCCTGCACGCTGGGCGGGGGTGGGCGCTGATGGTGTTCCCCGACTTCGGCGGTGTCGGCGCCGACAGCGAACTCCGTGCGGTCATTGGTGCGCTGCTGATGTTCGTGCTCATCATCGCCGTGCTCATGCTGGTCGTCTCCGCGATCATCTGGGCCATCGCCTCATCCACCGGCAACACCCACACCGCCACCAAAGCAAGGGTCGGCGCGTGGGTTGCGCTCGGTGCCGCAGCTCTCGCCGGCGCGGGAGTGGCGTGGGTGAACTTCCTCCTCGGCGTCGGTGAGAACCTGTAGTCGCCGCGCGCTACGGCACCGTTCGGACTGCGGTGATCGCACCGTGCGGACGAACACCGGGATCGGTGCGTGTGTGCGTCTCGGTCACGGTGAACCCGGCTTCCCGAACGAGGACACTGAGTGCATCGACGGGCCACCGGTAGGCCGTGGTGATCGCGTGATCGAACGGCTCGAACACTGGCCCCTCGAAGAACCCGATCACGAGACCACCTCCGGGCCGGAGAGCGCGAGCGAACTCGACCAGCGCCGCCGCCACTTCAGTGGGTTGTGCGTGAATGAGTGAGTACCAGGCAAGCACACCGCCCAGCGACTCTTCGGGCACGTCCAAGTGCTCGGCTCGCCCCTCACGGAACAAGATGTTCGGGTACGCGGTGCGGGCATGCGTGATGAACTCAGGCGTCGGATCGATACCGGTGACATCGACGCCCAGCGCGTGAAGGTGGGCGGTCCAGTGGCCGGGGCCGCAGCCGACATCGACCACGGGCCCGGTGAGTGTCTTCACCCAGGAACGCACGAGTTCACGGTCAGTTTCGGCTACGGCCTCCATCAGGCCGAGGTGTTCCGCGTACTCTGCTGCGCGTGCCCCATAGGCGCGCTGAACCTCAGCCAGCGTCATGGCTTCTGGTGCAGGTAGAAGGCGTTGAGCCTGGTGCTGAAATCCTCGGCCTGCTGCACATTCCACTCGTGCCCGGCGCCGGGCACGAGCTGCAGTTCCGCCCCGGCAATCCCACCGGCGAGCTCTCTGGCAGCAGGGATGTTCGGACTGTCTTTGAGGCCGCACAGCACCAGTGTTGGTGCGCTGATCTGCGCGAGCTCAGCCCGGAAGTCGGTCTGCCCGACCGCGCGGAGCACGGCCAACATCCGCTGCTTGCTCATCCCAGGCTGCGCGACGACGCGCGCGGGGAGGATGCGCATGATCGCGTTCTGCACCTTCATCAACGCCGGGTTCGGGTGTACCTGGCTGCCCGAGAGCACGAGCGAGGCGACTCGTTCCGGGTAGTCGATCGCGAATCGGGTGGCGACCATACCGCCGAGTGACAGCCCGCACAGATGCGCCCGGCGGATGCCGCGGCGATCGAGCTCGTCTTGCACCGCTGCCGCCGCGGTGGTCAGCGAGAACTCCTGATCGTCGGCGTCGCTGAGCCCGGCAATCGTCGGGGCGATCCCGGTGAACCCCTCTGGCAGTGCGTCGATCTGCGCGTTCCAGGAGTCGGGGCCGGCGCCGATGCCGTGGAGGAACACGACGGTCTGCGCTTCAGGGGTCATCACTTGAGTTTATCGACGGAGCTTCTTCGCCCGTGATGTTGCGGGTGTACCTGGCTGGCAAGTCCGCCTCCTTACTGGCGGTGTGAGTCGAAGGAGCACCCTGTGATTGATATTGATCCGAACGGTACCGGGCTTCCCGGTATCGAGCAGTTGCGCATCATCGTCGGCGCGGTGATGACCGTCGGCCTGATCCTCTCCGTCCTCGCTCTGATCGTGTCCGCAATCGTGTGGGGCTTCGGCGCGAATAGCAGCAACCCGCACCTCGCGTCGCGCGGAAAGGTCGGGGTGCTCGTGTCGTGTGGGGCGGCGATCATCTGCGGCGCCAGCGTGACGCTCATCAACTTCTTCTGGGGCGTCGGACAAGCCGTCTAGCCCCACCGCGCACGAGGGAAGGAGTGAGCGATGAGTGTGTGTGATGTTCCGGTCATCTCGGCCGTATGCGACACCGTCGGGCAAGGTGCCGCCACGTTAATCGCGGCACCGTTCGACTGGCTCGCCCAGGCCATGGGAGGAGCCGCCGCCTGGCTGTTCGAAGCCGTCTGGGAGGTGTTCGACACCACCACCCTTGTCGATGTCACCGACGAAGGCTACATCGGGGTCTACAACATCCTGTTCGGGGTGGCGGTGTTCGTGGTGCTGATCTTCTTCTGCCTGCAACTGATCACCGGCCTCATCCACCGCGACCCCACCGCGCTCACCCGCGCAGCCCTCGGGGCCGCGAAAAGCATCCTCGGTTCCTTTGTCGCGATCGGCCTCACTGGGCTGCTGTTGGAGATCACGGATCAGCTCGCGGTCGGGATCGTGCAGGCCACGGGGAACACGATGGAGTCCATCGGCGACCGCATCACGCTCCTCGCCGCCGGGTTCGCGGGGATCAACATCGCAGCCCCCGGTGTGGGTGCGATCGTCACGATCTTTCTCGCGGGCCTCGCGATCAGTGCTGCTGCGATCGTGTGGTTCTCCCTCCTGATCCGTAAAGCTCTCCTGCTGGTGGCGATCGTGTTCGCACCCATCGCTCTCGCCGGTTTCTCCTGGGATGCCACCAAGGGGTGGTTCGGGAAGTGGGCGACGTTCGTGATCGCCCTGATCCTCTCGAAGCTCGTCCTCGTGGTGATCTTCCTCGTCGCCATCACCCAAGTCTCCGCACCGATCGAACTGGATCTCGCGTCGATCAGTGACCCCATCGCAGGGGTCGTGCTGATGTTCATCGCCGCGTTCGCCCCCTACATGACTTACAAGTTCGTCAGCTTCGTCGGGTTCGACATGTACCACTCGATGAGTGCCGAACAAGAAGCCAAATCCGCCCTCAACCGCCCCGTGCCGGTGCCATCCGCGCCGAAGACCGACGGGGCGAAGAAAGTCCTGGACGGTGCCGGCGACAAGGGCAGCGGCGCGGCACCCTCTGGTGGAGGCACGCCGCCCGCATCGGCATCCACACCCGCTGCAGGCAGTGGTGCTGCAGCAGGCGGTGGTTCTGGTGTTGCCGCCGGTGCTGGGGCCGGGAGCGCGGGCGGTGGTGCTGGCGCGGCGGGTGCAGGTGCCGCTGCGGCGGGGCCTGCGGCTGCGGTCGTGATCGGCGCGCAAGTCGCGAAAGCCGCGGCGACCGCGGGGCCGAAACTCGGTGGCGCCGTCGGCGGTGTCGCGGAAGGGCACGCGACCGGTGCCGGTGAAACCGTCCAGCCATCGCCACCGTCGCCCGCACCGAACCACACCCCGACCGCACCGCCCGCATCGCCGTCGATGCCCCCGGCACGGCAGACGCCGTCGCCGGCTCCGAAGTCGACGACTGGGAAGGAGTAGCCGATGTCGAATCAGCAGAGCACGGTGGAGTTTGGGTTGCGGGCGGTGCAGTTCTCCCGCCTCACCCGCCGCGGCATCCTCCTCGGCCTCTCCCTCCCACAACTCATCGTCCTCGCCATCGGCGTCCTCTCCATCGTTGGTGCCCTCTACGCCGGCGGCGGCATCCTCCTCGCATGGACCGCACCCATCTGGCTCCTCAGCGCCGCCCTCGCGTGGACACCTGTCGGGGGCCGGAAGTTGATCGAGTGGGTGCCCGTCACCTTCCGCTGGGTCGCCCGCACACAGGCACGGCAGACCGTGTTCCGGCGCAGGATCGTGAAACCCCGCCCCGCCGGCACCCTCGCACTCCCCGGCGATGCAGCCGCGCTCCGAGAGTGGGAAGACCCGGAGACGAGGGCGGCGATGATCCACGACCCCCACGGTCAGACGCTGACGGCGATCATCGCGGTATCGCATCCCGCGTTCGTGCTCCTCGACCCCGGCGAGCAGGAACGCCGCGTCGCCACCTGGGGTCGGGTGCTCGCCACGACCTGCCGCTCCGGGAGGATCGCTCGCCTCCAAGTCTGCGAACGCACCCTCCCCGACGGCGGCTCAGGCCTCGTTGAGTGGTGGCGCAGCCACGGCACCGATGACGGGTCGTGGACCTCGACCGTCTACCGCGAGCTCATCGACCGTGCCGGTCCCGCCGGTGAACGTCACGCGACGACGATCAGTCTCGCGCTCGATCTGCGTGCTGCCGCCCGGCAGGTGCGGACGAACGGGGGCGGTATCAAGGGTGCGGCGGCGGTGCTGCGGCAGGAGATGGCGACGCTCGTGACCGCGCTGCGTGCCGCGGAACTCACCGTCGGCACCTGGCTCACCCCAGGCGAGGTTGCCGTGATTCTCCGCTCCGCCTACGACCCCGCTGCCGCAGCCCTCCTCGAACGCCATGGTGACATCGGCCGGAGCCTCGCGACGGCGGGGCCGGTCGCCGTGACCGAGTCATGGGATCGGCTGCGGTCAGACTCCGCACACCATGCGGTGCTCTGGATATCGGAGTGGCCGAGGTCTCAGGTCTATCCGGGGTTCCTCGCCCCGGTGCTGCTGTCCTCCGGTATCCAGCGGGCGTTCTCACTGATCTGCACGCCGATCCGTTCGGACCAGGCGGCGCGTGACATCAGGAAGAAGAAGACCGAGCTGATCTCGGATGCGGCGCAGCGCTCCAAGATGGGGCAGATCGAAGACGCCTCCCAAACCGCAGAGTACGGCGATGTTCTCCAGCAAGAAGCCGACCTCACCGCCGGCCACGGCGTCCTCCGCTACACCGGCCTCATCTCCGTCAGCGCACCCACCCCGGATGAGCTCGACACGGCGATCGCGGCGGTCGAACAGGCCGCGATCCAAGCTTCCTGTGAGACCCGGCGCCTCGTCGGTCAGCAAGCCCAAGCCTTCACCGTCGCAGCGTTGCCGCTGTGCCGCACCATCTGACAGGAGCCAGTCATGCCAACCTTCGACAACCCGACCGCCGACGCGACGGAAGCCTCCGAAGCGCTCCGGGGGCTTGCGCACGCGACCCGCGTGTTCGAGGACCCCGCCGACACCTATGCGGTGCTCGGTGACCTGCTTGCTGGGGTGCGATCACTGCGGCAGGTGGTCGATCAGCTCGCGACCGCGCACGTCACTCACCGGGTGCGTGCGCATGACGATGCCGGGGATCAGGCAGCCGGCGCGACGAACGCGCTGACCGCGACCGCAGAGCTGCAGCAAGCCGCCGCGTTACTGGATGCGGTGCATGACCGGGTGGATGCCGCGATGGCCGCCTCCGGGCGGATCGCCTGGCACCCCGAACCCACAGAGACACCGACGGTGTCCCGGTGGATGAGTGTCGTGTTCCTGCAAGGCCAGGACGCCGACCAGGTGCTGGCGATCATCGACCGTGACGGTACGGATGCGGCGATCGAACATCTGGCCGGGTTCGACATGGGCGAGGAAACCACCCAGGCGGCACTCGTCAACGGATACGTCTACGACACCATCCCCACCGGCCCCCTCGACCGCACCACCACGAACGGCGAATACACGTTGACGTACAACCACGACCACGGGCACGTCTCCCTGCTCCGCAGACAGCCCGAATCAAAAGAGTCTGATGTGGAGGCTGCGGTGTCGAGGACAACGACGGCACGTCAAGGGGCGCGTCGGCAAGCACGGGTGATCGAGGACGACGATGACCCGTTCGCACCATCCCGCTCGTCCTCGATGTCGCGGGGGCGAGCACTGTGAGCGACCGGCAGAAGCTCCACACAGCAGCGCTGGTCGAACCCGCCGGGGAACGTCGCACGCAGCGGAAGGCCCGCAAACACGCCGCGGCGAAGATCGAAACCAACGCCCGCAGAATCGACCAGGCAGCCGAACGTGAGCGGGTGGCGGCGGAGCGTGCCGAACGCCGCAACACCAGCTACCTCCCCGCAGCAGGAGAACCCGGGTCGGCGGCGCTTCGGACACCGGGCGGGTTTCGTCTGCCGCGCCATCAGGACACCTCCGCGACACTCGCTGGCGCGTACCCGTTTCTTGCCGAAGGGGGCCTCGGTGCTGACGGGGTGTTCGTCGGCCAAGACCTCTACTCAGGTGGCTCGTTCGTCTACGACCCCTGGACCCTCTACGCCCGCGGAATGATCACCGCCCCCAACATCGTCCTCGCAGGCATCGTCGGCTCCGGCAAATCCTCCCTCGCGAAGTCCCTCTACACGCGGTCGATTCCGTTCGGACGCCGCGTCTACGTCCCCGGAGACCCCAAAGGCGAACACACCGCCGTCGCGGAAGCCGTCGGCGGACGCGCCATCGTCCTCGGCCACGGGCTCCGCAACCGCCTCAACCCCCTCGATGAAGGCCACCGCCCCTCCGGAGTGAGCGACGCGGAATGGACGGCGCAGGTCGCTTCACGCCGCCGCGAGTTGATAGGTGCGCTTGCGGAGACGGTGCTGGATCGGGTGCTGTCGCCTCTGGAACACACCGCGATCGACCTCGCCCTCCAAGACGCTGTTCGATCCAGCGAGGTGCCGGTCTTGCCGATGGTCGTCGACCGTGTCCTCGCACCCGACCCCACAACTGATGCGGATGGTCGGCTCGCGGAAGACGGTCGCCTCGTCGGCCATGCCCTCCGCCGTCTCGTGGCCGGTGACCTCGCGGGATTATTCGATGGGCCGTCGACCGTGCGGTTCGATCCGTCACTGCCGATGGTGTCGCTCGATCTGTCGCGGGTGGCGGAGAACAGCACGCTGATCTCGGTGCTGATGACGTGCTCGTCGGCGTGGATGGAGTCGGCGTTGATGGACCCGAATGGTGGGCACCGGTGGGTGATCTACGACGAGGCATGGCGTCTCATGGCCTACCCAGCACTTCTGAAGCGCATGGATGCGCAGTGGCGGTTGGCGAGGCATTACGGGATCGCGAACATGCTGATCTTCCACAAACTCACCGACCTCGACAATGTCGGAGACTCCGGTTCCGCCATGCGCGCCCTCGCCAACAGCTTGCTTGCGAATGCGGAGACGCGGATCATCTACCGGCAAGAACCCGACCAACTCGGAGCCACCGCCGCAGCACTCGGACTCACCGGCACCGAACAGAAACTCCTCCCAGGCCTCGGAACCGGGCAAGGGCTCTGGCGGATCAAGGAACGCTCCTTCGTCGTGCAACACCAACTCCACCCGGCGGAGCTCGCCGCGTTCGACACCACCGCGCGGATGAAGGGGTAAACGCTCAGGTTCAGGATTCCTGAAGCCTGATTCCGCGTGATTCCAGCGTTCTTCGCCGCTCTGTGGGGTCCTGTGAGGGTGCAAGTTCCCGTTACGGCCGACTCAGTTTCGGTGACCAGATTGGCGTGCGGTTTCGTACCTATCTCTCGATTGATCCGACACGACCGAGGGAGCAGAACCGATGGACACGATCAACGAGCTGGCAGCCGACGAGCGCACCGCGAGGATCATCCTCGCTATCGCTTCCGAACCGGGTGATGCGGTGACGGGGCGGATGATCCGCACCGTCGGCGCAACCGAGACCGTCACCCGTGTCGTCGCCGATGAGGTGCCAGCCGGCCCGGATGGTGATACCTGGCAGCGACGCCTCGCGCCACGCATCGACGTAACGCAGGCACAGCGGGTTATCGCGGAGACCGAGCGCCACGGAATGCGGGTGCTGATCCCCGGCGATACGGACTGGCCGGTGTCCGTCAATGCGCTGGGCGATCACGCACCCTTCGCACTCTGGGCGAAAGGAGACACCGCCCTCCTGTCCGGCCCGCTGTGGGACCGCCTCACCGTGACTGGGGCACGGGCATCCACCGGGTATGGGGAGCACGTCACGGCGGAGTTGGTGCAGTCAGCGGTGGCAGACTCTCGTGCGGTGCTCTCCGGTGGGGCGTATGGCATCGATGGTGCCGCGCACCGGACCGCGCTCGCGTCGGGGGGTTCCACGGTCGCGGTGCTCGCGGGCGGCCTGGACCGCCCGTATCCGGCCGGGCATACTGAACTCCTCGCACGTGTCGGCAAGGATGGGCTGTTGTTGTCGGAGTTGCCGCCGGGGGCAGCTCCGACGAAGTGGCGGTTCCTGCAACGCGGCAGGCTCCTCGCCGCCCTCTCCGGCACCGTCCTCATCGCCGAAGCCGGCTACCGATCCGGCACCCTCCACACGGCCGCCCGGGCGATCGAACTGGGCCGTCCGGTCGGTGCGATCCCTGGGCCGCTCACGAGCGCCGCGTCTGCCGGGTGTCACCGGCTGCTGCGTGACGGGCTCGGGTCGATCATCACCGGCTACGACGACATCCGCGAGTTGCTGCACGGGGTGCGTGACGGTGCGCATCGTGCAGTGCGAGAGCGGACAGGACTCGAGACCGACCCGCTCGATCAGGCGAAGCCGGGCCCGTGGCGGAGGCCGCAGAGCCCTGGTTTGTGAGGTCGAGGGCCTGGGTGGTGCACCTGCTGTGAAGGCGACCCGTGTCGGGTTGCTGCTCACCAGAACGTCAGGAGGCATCTCGTGTCAGGATCACTCGCCCACATCTCGCAGCCGGTGGCTGCGCCGCCAAGGAGAGGGATGCGGCGCTGGCTGTCGGTGATGCTGGCCCTGTTCCTGCTCGCCGGGTCGCTCGCACTGAATGCACCGGCAGCTCATGCGGGCAGCCTTGGCGTCGGGTACGACATCGGGATGGGGTTCCTCGGCGCCTACAACACTGACGTCGACGGCAGGCAGGCGTACTGCGCCGACCTGGATGCCGACTCGCCGTTCGCGCAGACCTACGGACCGGAAACGGTCACGTCGCTGGATTCACTGTCCCGCCAGCAGCTCGCGGAGCTGAACTACGTGCTGGACCGGTGGGGACAGTCGGGCGATCCGAATGTGACCTCAGCAGTCGCACTGTATGTGTGGTCGGTCACGAGCGCCGGCACCTACAACTCGCACGGCATGTCCGGCGACACCTACTACGTCGGCCGGGCACCGGCATCGGAGCGGGGAACGATCCTCGCGAACCTCGCCGCGATGCGTCAGGAAGCCGCCGTCTACGCGGTCACCGACCCTTCGCTGACGCTGAGCCTGAACATGGCGGATCAGTACGCCGGCACCCTCACCGTCGCCACCCACCCCACGGGCCTCACCGGCACCGCGACACTCTCGGATGCGGTCTTCGCCGACGGATCAACGGTGCGCCAGATCGGTGCCGGTGCGCACCCGATCACGGGCACTCCGACTGACGGGGTGCCGTCGTACCAGATCGGCGCGTCGATGAACATCGCCGCCGCCGGATACGGTGCCGCACTCGATCTGTATGTCACGCCCGGTGCGCAGCGCCTCATCGCAGCCGTCGCAGGCTCCTCCACGGGCCTGTCCGCATCAGCATCGTCGCCGGTGATCGAGCTGGACTTCCAGCCAGAGATCACCACCCAGGTCGCCTCCCGCTACGTCGCCGAAGGTGACGCGTTCGTGGACGGTCTCACGGTGGCCGTGACGAAGGGCACCTGGATTCACCTCGACGGCGCACCGGTCGAGGTGACCGCGACGGGCACCCTCTTTGGGCCGTTCGATGAGCAGCCCACCGAATCAGACATCCCACCCGCCGGTGCCCCGGTCGCGGGCACCGAGACAGTGACGCTCACGGGTGCAGGGTCGTACACGTCGCCGGGCACGATCACCGCCCCCGAGTCAGGGTTCTACACGTGGGTGTGGGCCATCAACAAGGACGCGCACGGCGAGCAGGCGAAGTACCTCACCGATTCGTTCACCGACCGGTTCGGGCAGGTCGCAGAAACCTCGGTGGTGCCGTTCCAGCCCGTCGCCGTCTCCGAAGCCGACCAGCGCCTCGCCGTCCCCGGTGATGCGCTGACCGACACGATCACGGTGTCGAGCAGCAATGGCGCGTGGTTGAAGAAGGACGGCGCGTACATTCCGGTGGTGTTTGCGGGCACCGCCTACCAAGTCCCCGGCACCCTGCCCCCAGCACAGAACACCGTCATCGACTCGGACGCGGTGCCGCTCGGGACCGTCACCGTCACGGCGGACGGCCCCGGCGTCTACACGTCGCCGTCGGTCGTCGCGCCGTCGGGTGGGTTCGTGACGTGGGTGTGGGAGGTGAAGAAGTCATCGCAGCCGGAGTGGGTGCGCGACTACCTCGCCGCCGACTGGCAGGACGACTACGGCATCAACGTCGAGACGACATCCGTGCGATGGCCGATCACGGCGACGTCGCTGATGCGGGAGTACAACGTGCACCCCGGCGGGCGTGCGTTTGATGTCGTCACCGTCAGCGGGTTCCCGGCGAATCATGGTGACTTCACCGGCGACGGGTACTGGAACGCCGACCTCGACGAGCTCCGCCATACCGTCTACGGCCCCTTCGCCACCGATGCGGAACTCACCGATGACCTCGACCTCACCGCTGCGCCGGTACTCACTGAACTCACGACACCAGCCAGGAATGGGGTCTACAAGCTCGGCTACACCGATGACGACAAGATCGTGCCCACCAAGCCCGGCTTCTACGTACTCGTGACGACATTCGAGGGCGATGACCGGGTGCAGCCGTATGCGTCGTCGCCGGCGGATGTGCTGGAACGCTTCTACGTCCCACCGACTGGCACCGAGGTGCCGGTGACGGTGATCACGCAGGCCACACCGGAAGCGCTCGTCGGGGAACCGTTCTCGGACACGGCGCTCGTGCAGGGCACGAAGATTCCAGGCGGCGCGTACCTGGTGTTCCGCGCGTACGGGCCGCACCCGGCAGAGGCCGGGGCGGTGTGTGAGTCGCCGTTCTACGTCAGTGACGAGATCCCCGTCACCCAGGCCGGCATCTACCCTTCCGGCACCACCACCGTCTCGGAGCCGGGGAATGTGTTCTGGGTCGAGACGCTCTACGGCGCCGACGGTGAGGTGATCGCTGAGGGGACGTGTGGGGCGCCGGGTGAGACGACCGTCGTCCCCGAGCAGCCGGAAGAGCTGCGGGTGAAGACGAACGCGGTGCCTACCGTCACGTTGGGTGAGCCGGCGCATGATGTCGCAACCGTCACCGGCACGGTTCCGGAGGGGGCACGGCTCGTGTTCGAGGCCTACCGGCAGCACACTGATGAGGCGCTGTGCACGGCGGAAGAGCTCGTGTTCACCTCCGCCGTGATCGAGCTGAACGGTCCCGGTGAGTACACCTCGGATGAGGTGGTCTTCGATCAGGTCGGCACCTACTACTGGGTGGAGACCGTGATCGACAAGGACGGCCTCATCCTGCACCGTGGCCTCTGCGGCGCACCAGATGAGACCACCGCTGTCACGCCCGTGCCCGAGACACCCGAGGAGCCTGGCAAGCCGGGTGAGCTAGCGCAGACCGGCGGTGGTGATTGGTGGCCGCTCGGCCTCGCCGGAGGCCTGATCGCCGCCGCAACCGGTGGGGTGCTGCTGTTTGGGCGTCGCCTTGCGATCGCCCGCGAACGCGTCGGGTACGTCCGTGAAGAGGATGAGGCGTTCGAGGAGTTCAAAGCCCAGTTCGAGGGAGCAAAGGAGGAGTAACCACAGACTGCTGATCCGCTGGCGCCCCCACTATGGCGGGTCAGCACGGGAGGGCACGAACTAACCCCAGGTTCGTGCCCTCCCGCCTTTCTGTCTTCTGCGCCCATAGGTGGCGCGGGCGCACCTGCATGGCGACAGCCCTGCACTTCTGAGAGGACCACCCTGTGACCCCGAAGCCCCGCTACCGCCGCACCAACCCCGACCACCAACCCCCGGCAGCACCTGCGTCTATGAGTGGCGGGCCAGTCGTCGTGCCGGTGGTGGAGTTCACCATCAGTGCGGACGGTGCGATGACGGTCACCGTCGACGGGGTACCGTATCTGCCGGAACCGTTCGCACCCGGGTGGCGGCGCGAATCATTCCCCGCGATTCTCGACACCCTCAGCGCCCAGCACCGAACACCATTGCGCGTACAGGTTCGGGAAGCGGACGGGTCGACCTTCACCGACATCATCACCCCACCCCGCGAGCGCGTACCACCGAAGCCCTGGGAGACGTCAGCGCTGGCAACCGTGACTCCGCCTGTCGCGGCGGTGCAGCCGGTGCTGCATCAGGTCGCAGGTTCAGGGTTCGTCCCGGGTGAGGATGTCGCGGTAGCCATCATCCATGCTCATTCTGATGCCAGTCCTGACGGCACTGCCCGAGCCCTCCTGACCGCAGAGCAAGCGGCAACCGCGGTGACGGGTGAAGTGATCCTCCTCGGCCGCGTTTCCGGCACCCTCGCAATCAGCAGGCTCTCATGAGCACCCCACGGCAAGGCGGGGCGCTCGGTGATGAGCTGGCGAACCTCGGTATCGTCGCCCTCGTCGCTGCTGCGAGTCTTGCCGTCATTCTCCGCGTGGCCGGTTCGATCACTGCCTGGGTCACGGGGATCGCGCAGCCGACCGGTGGCATCGAGGCAGGCCTTGGCGTACTCCTACACCCCGCCGACCCAGGGAGCCCGCTCGGTGCCGATGGGCTCAACGCCGTCCTCTACTGGATCGTCGCGGGGCTGCTGATCGTCGGCGTGGGTGCGGCGGGCTGGTGGGTGTGGCGCACGTTCCGGGAGCACCACCGACGTACGAAGATCGATCCGTACCGGATCGTCGGGATCGCGACCCGCACCGATGTTGCTACCGCCGCGTCGGAAAGGGCGCTGCTGCGTCGCGGCGGGCAACTCCGCCCCTCACTGTCGAAGCCCGAGGTGCAGGACGTGGGCTATCTCCTCGGTGCGTCGCGGGGCGTGGGTGTATGGGCGAGCGTGGAGGACTCGATCCTGCTGATCGGGCCACCCCGCTCCGGCAAAGGCCTCCACGTCGTCATCAATGCGATTCTCGACGCACCCGGCGCCGTCATCACGACCTCCACCCGCCCGGACAATCTCACCGCCACTCTCACTGCCCGCAGCGGCGACGAGCGACCGGTGGCGGTGTTCGACCCGCAGCACCTCGCCGAAGGCGTCCCCGCGGGCCTCCGCTGGTCTCCGATCCGGGGATGCGCAGATCCGTTGACGGCAATGATCCGTGCCACCGGCCTCGCCGCTGGCACGGGCCTCTCCGCTGGTGGTGTCGAAGGGGGCGACTTCTGGGAAGGCAAGACTCGCACCGCTCTTCAAGCGCTGCTCCACGCGGCCGCTCTCGATCACCGCACGCCAGCCGAGCTGTTCCGGTGGACCCTCGATCCTGCTGCAGCGTCGGATGCGGTCGCGATCCTCACTTCGAACCCGAACGCTGCAACCGGGTGGGCGGACTCGTTGCAGGCGATGATCGACTCCGACCCCCGCACACGTGACTCGATCTGGCAAGGCGTCTCCCTCTCGCTCGCCGCCCTCGCCGACCCGCGCGTTCTCGATGCGGTGAGCCCCGGCCCAGACGAACGGTTCGACCCCGAAGAGTTCCTGCGCAAGCGCGGAACCGTCTACTTGTTGGCGACGGGTGCTGGGGCGAACAACAGTGCGGCGTTGGTGTCGGCGTTCGTGGAAGACCTTGTCGAAGCCGCACGCCGCCTCGCCGCACGCTCACCATCCGCCCGCCTCGACCCACCCCTGCTGCTCGCGCTCGATGAAATCGGGAACCTCGCACCGTTGCCGTCCCTGCCGACGCTGATGGCGGAAGGTGGGGGTACGGGGATCACGACGATGCCGGTGTTGCAGTCGCTCGCGCAGGCGCGGGAGAAGTGGTCGGATAACGCGGCCGGGGCGATCTGGGATGCCTCAATCGTGAAGATCATCCTCGGTGGGGCATCCAACAGCCGCGACCTCCAAGACCTCACCACGTTGATCGGGGAACGCGACGAGATCACCGACTCCACCACCATCGGGGACCATGGCTCACGCTCGGCGCAACGCTCGATCCGGCGGGTGGCGATCATGCCGCCCGACGTGATCCGCACGCTCCCATTCGGCACCGGCCTCATCCTGCTTCGCGCAGCCCCACCCATCGTCGCGAAACTCCGCGCCTGGACGGGCCGCAAGAACGCGAGCGACTTGCAGGCACAGCGCCGTGAGGTCGAGGAGTCGCTGCAGCACGGTACACCCGCACCGGCCGGCGGGCAGGGGTCTGAGGGCGCACCTGAGTGACAGAGCACCCCGGAACTGCGGGGCGCCGTCACCAACGAGGAGTGTCCAATGGCCATCCACACGCAAGAGTCCCTGTCCGGGTTCATCGCCTCCGAACCCCACCTGTCCTCCACGGAGAAGGGCGATGCGCGTCTGTTCGTGAAGATCGGGCAGGAACACTACCGCCGCGAAGACGACGGGTCGTTCACGCAGACCGAGACCACCTTCCACGACCTCGTCGCGTTCCGGAAGACCGCCGAACGCGCCCACCAGCGCTTCGCGAAAGGCGACAAGTTCGTCGCCGAGGGGTACACCCACCGCTACGACCGCACCGACGACAACGGGCAGACCGTCAAGGTCGAGGAGTTCGTCGCGAAGAAGATCGGCCACGATCTCGCCCGCACCCGCTACACCGTCGACCGGCCCCGACGCACCCCAGAATCCGACTCACTCGATGCCGGACTCGAAGACGCGGCACTGTCACCGGACGCGGCACGTCGCGCAACCGCTGGTGCCGCTGCGGTCGGAAGGTGAGGGCGAATCATGGTTGATGAACTGCCAGACACGGGCGAAGTCGATCCGGATGAGATCGCGGAGGACGAGTTCGATGAAAGCTACGACCCCGGCCCCGACACCTCTGGCACCCAGGATGAGGATCAGGCGGGGCCTCCGGGGCCGGTGAACTGGAATCTCCTCACCGCTGATGCCGCAGAGGACGAATGGCTCGCGCTCAACGAATGGGTGCACTGGCTCCGACACACCTACGGCCTCCCCGTCGCAGTGGTCCCGCCGTTCTGGCACCGCCACCCAGAACTGCTGTGGGAACTGTCCGCGCTGCACATCCACTGGCTATGCGCGATCCACCCCGACGCCAAAGGCTCCGCCATGCTCGTCTGGCACCGCGACTTCACCGAAGCCCAAGAACGCCTCCGGCACTGGACCGCCGTCTCCGGCACCCGCCTGAACACCGACCGCCCCACACGCCGCATCGCCTGGCCCGGCGAACCCGACACCGATCCCATCGAAGACACCGTCATCTCGAATCGAGAGGAAGACTTCGTGGAGTACATGCACGCCGACGTGGAAGCGCGCCGGCGTGCCGAGGATCAGTTCATCGCGGGTCTGGTGCTGAGCACGGGAGAAGTGCCGTGAGCAGGCGTGCGAGACGGCGCGGTGAGGATCGACGCTTCGCCGTTGAGGCGGTGCCGCGCAGCCAGCCTGATCTGCACAAGCTCGCGCAAGTGTTCCTCGGCATGGCGGTCAGCAGAGCGCAGGCTGACGACGATGCCGCGCCGGATGCCGCTGATCCTGGGCGTTCTGAGCCCGGCAACGTAGAATAGAACCCGACGCCACGGTCTTCCCAGGCCGGGTGCGCAGTCTCTTTGCCCTTGTGGCTTACCCCGGTTTTCTCCCGGCGGACGTGTTTCCCGTTTACGAGTCGCACCGCGTGACGCTTCGCCGTCGCGTTGGCTCCCACCCCTTCGGTGAGAGGAAACACGACTCATGACTTTGGCACCCCCAGCGCCACCCACCAGCATCGACCGCCTCGGCGAGACCACCACCCTCGCCGTCTCCTATCTGCGCGTCTCCACCAAGGAGCAGGCAGAGCGCGGCGGCCGCGATGAGGGGTTCTCCATCCCCGCGCAACGCGACGCGAACCTCCGCAAAGCGCGTGACCTGAATGCGATCGTTGTGGAGGAGTTCATCGACGCGGGAGAGTCCGCGCGCAAGGCCGACCGGCCCGAGCTGATGCGCATGATCGAGTACGTCAAGACCCACCAGGTCGCGTACTGCATCGTCCACAAGGTCGACCGGCTCGCCCGCAACCGTGCTGACGACGTGGCGATCCACCTCGCGCTCAAAGACTCCGGCGTGATCCTCGTGTCCGCTACCGAGAACATCGATGAGACCCCGTCGGGGATGCTGTTGCACGGCATCATGTCCACGATCGCGGAGTTCTACTCCCGCAACCTCGCCAACGAGGTCGCCAAAGGCATGACCCAGAAGGCCGCGACCGGTGGCACCGTCGGTCGTGCCCCCATCGGGTATCTCAACGTCCACACGCGCGACGAACTCGGACGCGACGTGCCCACTGTGAACCCTGACCCGGAGCGCGCGGCGCTGGTGCGGTGGGCGTTCGAGGCGTATGCGACGGGGAACTACTCGACCTCGATGCTGCACAGCGAACTGATAGACCGCGGCCTCACGAGCGTGCCGACCCCGAAGCGGCCAGCGAAAGCACCGGGACTATCCACGATCCAGCAGATGCTCTCCAACCCGTACTACAAGGGCGACGTGATCTTCCGTGGCGCACGCTATGACGGACTCCACGAACCGCTGGTCAGCGCGGAACTCTGGTACCGCGTGCAGAACGTCCTCACCGCACACCAGGTGTCTGGGGAGAAGACCCAAACCCACGAGCACTACCTGAAAGGCTCGGTGTATTGCGGCGACTGCGGCTCCCGCCTCATGGTCACCCACGCGAAGAACGGCAAGGGCATCGTCTACCCGTACTTCATCTGCGCCGGACGGCACTCCAAGCGCACGAACTGTGTCCGTCAGGCAATGCCGATCGAGCACATCGAACGACAGGTCGAGGACTACTACCGGCGCGTGCAGATACCCGAACACATCGTCACCGCGCTCAGGCAGATGCTCGTGCGCCAGTTCGATGACCTCCACACCGCGAACAAAGCAGAACGGCACACCCTCGCCGCCGAACGCGACAAGCTCCACGACGAACGCCGCAGCCTGCTCCACGCCCACCACGCGGGAGCCGTCCCGATCGATCTCCTCAAAGAAGAACAAGACCGCATCGCCAGACGGCTCGTGTTCCTCGACGCGCAGATCGACGCGGGGCAGATCGAGTACGACCAGGCCAAAGCGCACCTCGAAGATTGCCTCGCTTTGGCCGGTGACATGCATGCGATCTACATGAGCATTGACGACTCACTCCGACGCATCTGCAACCAAGCGTTCTTCGAGCGCATCCACGTCTACGAGATCGAGAACGCCGACATTGTGAGGGCGGAGCACGGTGAGCCGTTCGATGCGCTGCTCGATCCGAATCTCCACGCGGCAGCGCTGGCCTATCAGGCCAGCGTGCGCGCGGGGGAGGATGTCAAACCTGCGGACGTCGCAAGTTTGAACATCGACTATTGGGTGGGTCCCGTGGGGCTCGAACCCACAACCTACGGATTAAAAGTCCGCAGCTCTGCCATTGAGCTAGAGACCCGGCAGAGGCCGACACCCGCCGGCCCAAAGCATCAGCCAGCCTAACGGACCGGCCCCGTTACCCGCGGACCGCGCGCGGGCGGCATACCGTGAGGGTCTGCAACCCGCCCCACCCCAGGGGGTATGCCGCCCAGCCCCCGTCCGCTGCCACCCGCCGCCGCGACCAGGAAGGAACGCCATGACCGTCGACGATCACCCGGACCGCCCCGCCGCCCGCAGCGCTGGCCGACCCAGGCGACCGCTCTACCTGGACAGCGCGGGCCTCGAGGCGCAGGCCGGCTCGTTCGACCCTGTCCAGGAGGCGCAGGCGGCCCACGAGAGTGCCGCGATCCTCGTGCACCGTGGGCGCGCATCGGACGACCCGCAGCTCACCGCACGCCTCGTGGCGCTCGCCGAGGAGGTCGGGCTGGACACCCTCGCGCACCTGTGGGCGACGCGGCCCGCGCGCAGCCTCCCGGGCGCGCTGTGGCGGCTCTACGTGCTACGTGACTGGGTGCGCCGCGACCCCGCCGGAGCGAGCCGTGAGTATGCCGCGGGCATCCGGTACGCCGCCGTCAACCATGTCGTCGCGGGGCCGGCGGATCCGCCTGGACCAGAAGAACTGCGCACCCTGCTCGACGCCGTTCTGCGCGGCGTCTTCGAGGGGGATCTCGCGGTGGCGTTGGAGCGGGCTGCGGCGTTCGCGCGGGTGGTCAGTGCGGGCCGGGCCGCGGAGTCGGAGGGGGAGGCTGCGGCCACCCAAGCGTCCGACCTGCTGGCGACGGCGGAGGACCTCACGGCGTCGGCCCGGGCCTGGCGTCAGGGTGCGTTGGCCTGACGGGCGAGAAGTTACCGCCCAACCGTCGGTCGCGGGTATCCTCGGGGTCTGCGTCGGGCCGCGGTAGCCCCGGGTCCCACAAATAGCCGCTACGAGCGGCCTTGCGCCGTGAGGCGCTCCCGGCCCGACGCACCCACAGCAATCACACAACCGTCGACCGTTCGTCGTCGGTGCCAGACCGTCCGGCGACGCCCTCGGCCAACGATGGCGATCGCCTTCCTGCGGGCCCGCCGTTCCCTACTCTGCCCCCATGAGCGGATCGAGCGCCCAGGGGGAAATTCACGACATGGCCAAACTCGAGGAGATGGAGTTGGTCGACAACCTCGAGATGGCGGCCGCTGCCGCGCCGCAGCGTCGCCTGACCGCCGAGGAGATCGACCAAGCCCTCGGCCTGTGAACCCTGTGGCGGATCGTCGATGCCGGGTTTACTCTCGAAGGACCGGGCACCGTAGCCCGCACTAGGGGAAGGAGCGCTGCACTCATGACCGAGGAGCAGCACGACCACGAGGTGACAACGCCCTACTCGGAGACGTTGCGCGCCGTTGCCGATAGCGAGCCCTTGACCTGGCCCGCCGACGACACGACGGTCACCGAGACGGGTGACGCGCTCGCGGCGCTCGCCGAGGACCAGCTCAAGGCCCACATGGTCGTCGGCCGGATGTACTGACCAGGCCGGATGCTCGCCCCACGGAGAGCGGGGCGAGCATGACAGATCAGCCGAAGCGGCCGGAGACGTAGGCCTCGGTCGACTCGTGCACGGGGTGCTCGAAGATCCGCGGCGTCGGACCGACCTCGACCAGCTTCCCGGGCTGACCGGTGGCCGCCAGGTTGAAGAACGCCGTCTGATCCGACACCCGAGCAGCCTGCTGCAGGTTGTGCGTGACGATGACGATCATGTAGTCGGTCTTGAGTTCCTCGATGAGGTCCTCGATGGCCTGCGTCGAGA
>Ga0208197_1000603_pt1 | contig 43520 bp, 32 predicted proteins | sample AD_JPNNA4_MetaG_FD_184444 | JGI IMG/M metagenome (GOLD analysis project Ga0208197, IMG submission 184444) | Active sludge microbial communities of municipal wastewater-treating anaerobic digesters from Japan - AD_JPNNA4_MetaG (SPAdes) (version 2) | ecosystem: Engineered > Bioreactor > Anaerobic...
CACCGCAGGTGCTTGTGCACTCCGGCGGGCGATGAGCTCTTGCAACTCCTGCTGCTCCGTCGAAGTCAATGTGACGCGATATTTCTTCCCCATCTGAGGCTCCTTTTGATGTACGATTTGTTTTTTCCGAGTCTCAGCATAACATTGAATGTGGGGTTGTCTACTCACCTGTCTTGCTTCGCCCAACCCGTCATTCATACTTTGAAAGAACACTAGAAACGTCGCCGGACACAGTGGATGACATGCGCCCAACCACGTTGCCGGACCACATTCCTCAGACAGAATCCACCATCGTTTTTTGGGTGCATGATAACGGACCGGGAATCCCAGAGGCCGAACAGCGCCATCTGTTTGCGGAATTTGAGCGTTTGGAGCAGACGCGCCTGGAGGGGCACGGCCTGGGGTTATCCATCGTGCGGCGCATCATCGAAAAACTGCACGGCGTTGTCGGCGTGGAAAGCGCGGTGGGGAAAGGGAGCACTTTCTGGTTTACCTTGCCGACGACGGCAGAGACGCTACAAACCTGAGAACTCAGGACATAAGGGCGCGCTGAGCGCGCCCTTATGTCTCGCAGCGTTTCCCCCAATCGCGCAATTTCTGCCACTGTATTGTCATGCACCGCGCCGACGCGCACCATGCCGCCGCGGCCTTCCAGCTCCAACCGCTCGGTGACGGACAAGGCATAATAGTTGCCGTCCCACACGAAAATGCCCTGCCCGCCCAATCGGCCTCGGTTATGGATTATGCCGTCGCAGTCACTCCGGCAAGAAAGCCGCGCACGATGTCCATATAACGGCCCAACTGCTCATACCGCACACAATGACCGGCCCCGGCAATGGTGATGACGCGCAGTTGCGGCACAACCGACTGAAATACCGCCACGCTCTCGACACTGATCATCCCCCCGCGATCGGGGTCAGCAGCGATCAGCAGGGCCGGGCAGGTGATGCGCGGCAGCACGACCGGCCAATCTACAGCAATGGTCGGGTCAAAACTGCCGGCCTTGGGGCTGAGGCGAAGGTGGGCATCGGCCCACAGCCCTAGCACATCTTCCGACCAGGCGGGTGTGGCCGCGCGCTGCTCGGCGATCAACTGCTCACGCGATTTACTCTGAAGCCCGGTGATCCACTCCACCATCCGTGTATGTCGGTTCGGGTCGTGCGGCATGCGCATGGCCGCAAACCCCAACGGTGCGGCGTCTTCTAGCAAAATCGCGCCGGGTACATCGGGATAGAGGCCGGCCAGAGCCAGCGTGGTTCCGCCCCCCATCGAATGGCCGATCACCGCCGGTCGGTGCAGACCCAATGCAGCGATCACACCGCGCAAATCGCCGGCCATATCCACCATATTGTAGCCCTGCTCCGGCGCATCGGACTGCCCGTGGCCGCGAGCGTCCACCATGATCACATCATAGTCCGATTGCAGCACCTCGGCCACCGGCGTCCAGCACAGACCGTCATCAGAAAACCCATGCGCCAGCACAACCGGCGGCTTGGCCCCGCCCGTGCGCGTATAGTATAAACGCACACCATTCACCTGTACATCACCAGATTGCCACGCAGTCATCAACAAACTCCTTTCTCTGTGGTCATATATTAAGCCATCGCCCGCAGCACGTTGCCCAGGCGTCGAATCTCTTGCACCGTATTGTAATGCACCGCGCCGATACGCACCATCCCGCCGTGACCTTCCAGCCCCAACCGCTCGGTGACAGACAGGGCATAATAGTTGCCGTCCCACACAAAGATGCCCTGTTCGCCCAGGGTGGTGGCAATCTCAACCGGCGTTTTGCCCGGCCAGGTGAACGACATCGTCGGTACACGCTCGTGCAGGCGGTTGCGGTCGGTGAGGCCGTGGATGCGCAGGCCGGGGACGGTCTCCAGTTCGTCCAGGATGGCGCGGCTCAACACGTGATCGTACTCGCGCAGCACAGTCATCCCCGTTTTGAGGTGCAACCGCCGCCCCGACAAGCCCGCGAAGCGACCCGCGTATGGGCTGCCATACTGTTCGCCGATATGCGCCAGATAATTGACCGCAGCCAGCGTTCCGGCCATGCCTTCGTGGTTCTGCGTGCCGGTCTCGAATTTGCCGGGCGGCAAGGCCGGCGCGGGACGCACTTTGTAAGCGCGCAGGCGGTCGAGCAGGGCGTATTTGCCGTACAGGATGCCCTGGTGGGGGCCGAAAAACTTGTACGCGCTGCACGCCAGCAAATCGCAGTCCAACCCCTGCACGTCAATCGGGCCGTGCGGGGCGTACTGCACCGCGTCAATAAAAGCCAGCGCGCCAACCTCGTGCGCCCAGCGGACAACGGTTTGCACGTCATGCACCGTGCCGGTAGCGTTGGAAGCATAGCCCACGGCGACGATTTTGGTTTTCTCGTTGATCAACCCGCGCAGGGCGGCCATATCCAGTGTGTAATCCTCGATGTCGAAATCCGCCCAGCGCACCGTCGCGCCGGTATCCTCGGCGACGAGCAGCCAGGGCGAGATGTTGGCGTCGTGATCCATGCGCGTGACCACGATCTCATCGCCGGGACACAGGTTGCGGGCCAGGGCGCGGCTGATGCTGAAGGTCAGCGTGGTCATGTTCGGGCCGAAAACGATCTCGTCCGGCGAGGCGGCGTTGAGCAGATCGGCCATAGCCGCGTGCGCCTGGTGCAGAATTTCATCGGAGCGTTGGCTGGTGGCGAACGCGCCGCCGTGATTGGCATTGTGGTTGACCAGGTAATCCACCATTGCGTCAATCACGCACTGCGGCGCTTGCGTGCCGCCGGGGTTATCCAAAAAGACGACCGGCTGTCCATCGGGCATCGTCTGCGCCAGGGCCGGGAATTGCGGGCGGATGGCTTGCGGATCGAATGAATCAGACATTTTGTAGCTCCTTGCGATAGGGTTCGAGTTCGACTATTTTACCACTAAGGCGCGAATTTTCGGCGGCGAAGGGCATCAGGTGGCTTTGCACCGACACGGCTGCCGAGGTCAGCACCCGCTCCATTGCCGGTTTGGAAGTCAAGCACTCTAGCGCAGTTCGTGCGGGTGGCTGAGCGCGTAAGCGGTGTAATCTCGCCCGCGCCCGCCCGCGCCGATCCAAACTGCGGTCACTGGTTGGGTCATCGTTGTTTTCCTTATCGTAGCATTTTTGTCATGAAGTATAATAATTCGCATATCTGTGCTCTATTCATGGAGGTTACGATGAACCCTATCCTTCCGATGCAGTATTTTATCCCCGATGTCGAAGCGCGGCAGTGGTCAGATGGGCGGATGTACCTGTACGGTTCCAGCGACATTGGCGGCAATACCCTCTATTGCAGCCAGGAATACCGCGTTTTTTCCTCTGATGACATACTTCACTGGACCGATCACGGGGTCAGTTTTAGCTCGGCCGATGTCCACTCGAACCCGGCGGCGCAGCTTTATGCCCCGGATTGTCTTGCGCTCAACGGCCGATATTATTTGTGCTATTGTTGTTCCGATGGGAGCGAGGGGATCGCCGTCAGCGACAGCCCCTACGGGCCGTTCAAGGAGGCCTGGGGCGTGCAAGGCGCCGATGGGGATGGGATCGATCCGGCCATTTTGCTCGATGACGATGGGCAGGTCTATTACTTTTGGGGACAGCATCACCTGCGCGGAGCGCGGCTGACCCCCGATCTCAAAGCGATTGACCGGGCGACGCTACATACCCATCTCCTCATCGAAGACCGCGACGGCTTTCACGAGGGCGCTTCAATCCGCAAGCGCAACGGCCTCTATTACCTGGTCTACACCGACATCAGCCGGGGCAGGGCTACCTGCATGAGCTATGCCACCAGCCGTTCGCCACTGGGGCCTTTTGAAAAGCGCGGCGTGTTGATTGACAACACCGGCTGCGACCCGGAGACGTGGAACAATCACGGTTCAATTGCCAAATTTAACGGCCAATGGTACCTGTTTTATCATCGTTCATCGCAGGCCAGTCGGTTTAACCGTCGGGTGTGCGTCGAGCCGATTGAATTTGACGCCGAGGGAGGCATTGCGACGGTTGAAATGACCACGCAGGGCATTTCCGGCCCGTTGGACGCCACCCGCCCCATCGAAGCCTGGCGAGCCTGTTTGCTCTCCGGCCAGGTGCGCACCGAGTCTTTGCCGCCCGACGCCTGGTGTGACCATTGGCGCGAACACCTGACCGTCATCCACAACGGCGATTGGGCCGCCTACAAATACCTTGACTTTGGGCCTGGTGTCGCTTTGTTCCGCGCCCGCGTCGGCAGCCTGACCGCCGGCGGGCGGATTGAGGTGCACATTGACCAACCCGACGGCCCGCTGCTGGCCGTGTGTGAGGCGCCCCATACTGGCGGCTGGAACCGCTGGACGACGGTCAGCGCGCGGTTGCAAAGGCCGGTTGCGGACGTTCACGCCGTCTACCTGGCCTTTGGCGGACCGGGCGGGCGGTTGTTCAACCTGGAGCGGTTCGAGTTTGCCCGCGATGTTTAGTTGGAGATTGCCTGGTGAACGAATGAGACGTGTGACGATATATTTGCTATGCGTTGATCAAACAGGCGGCTTTGCCGCCCAAGAGATGGGGCGTTATCTGGCTTCATGGATGACGTAAAGGCGACGGTCGAGGCGGCGACAGGCTATGCACCCGACGCGGCCGGCCACCTTTCATCGAGGCGTTCAAGCCGGTCATCAAACACAATCTGGGGGATGGCGACCCCTGTCACGCCCGCTCGTGGCTGCACCTGGCCTGTCACGCCGAGATCGCCAGAGGGCTGGCGCTGGCCTGCAAGGCGCGCGCTGAAGGGGACATGATCGCCGCCCTGGCGCAGCGGTACAAGGACGAGCTACATCCGGTGCTGGATGTGTTCGAGTTTATTGGGACGCTCGGACGACAGTGGTGAGCAGTTCTGCTGTCGCTTTGCTCCTTGTGGTTATTTCGGCTCGTGAATTTTGGCTGGGTTGTATCCCAACCTGTTGCGACCCTTCAATACCATGATCTGGTCCGGACGACCGGGACCCCACTGGCTTGGCACGTTGACAGGACTATACGTGCCGTTGAGGAGTTGGTAGCAGAGGTCAATCGCGTTAGGCAGGCAATCGTCTCCAAGCGGCGCGCCGAGCGGACGATAGTCGTGATGCCCATTGTAGATGGCATCATAGCGGTCGCCCATGTCCCGCATCCGCTCCAGATACTTCACAGCGACTTCAATGCTTATGCTGCCGAGGAATAGATTGTAATTCAAGGCGTCGCCACAGAACAGGGTGCGGGTGTTCTCGTCAAGGAAGATCATTTCACCCGGCGAGTGACCAAAACACTCATACGCAGTCACGACACGCCCACCCAGATCAAATTGCTGTCCATCGTACAAATGGCGAATCACAGGCAGCGGTTCGTCTGGCCCCGGCTCGCGCAGATCCACCGTCAGGTCATACGGATAGATGCCCTTCTGCCGCAAGGCAATCCGCTGCGCGTCATCTCGGCGACGCTCGAGATCCCCTGGAATGGGTTGATGGGCGTCGTTGGGGTGGATCCAGATTTCATCGAACTGTCGTGCGTTGCCGGTATGATCCAGATGACCGTGCGTGATCACGACCACCAGCGGCTTGTCGGTGATTTTTCTGACTGCGCGCCTGAGATCGCCAATGCCCATACCAGCGTCAATCAACATGGCTTTTTCCTGACCGATGAGCAGGAACATACTGGCGCAATCAAACTCGTCAATTTCCCACGAGTCCTTTTTGAACTGCACCATTGGGTAGAGGTCTGTCAGCATTTTGTTCTCCTTTGCAGCATAATGTTCGGACGCCGTATACACGGGTGTACGGAGAAGAGTTCCTCTTCTCCATACACAAGTTTACACTTTTTTCGTATCGTGAAAACTGGGTGGTGACATTTCCAGTCGTTCCCACCATCGCCGCGAGGTTGCCGTCTGCGGCTATCCCCCCACACCGCGATTTTATCCACATGATGCAACCCGGTTTATGATGAGATTTTGACATGGTATAATGCGGTCATCCTGAAAGCCAGGCGGCGATACCGGATGACCGCAATGCTTTTGCAAACCAAACTCTATCGGCCCACGCCGCGCCCGGATTTGATCCCCCGCGTGCGCCTGTGTGAACGCCTGTACGCGGGTCTGTGGACGGGCGACACTTTTGGGCGCAAGCTCACGCTCATCGCCGCGCCCGCTGGCTTTGGCAAAACCACGTTGATTTTGGATTTCGGATTGTGGATTTTGGATGTGTCGCGTCCAAAATCAAAAATCGAAAATCTAAAATCCGCCTGGCTGTCCCTCGATGAAGCTGACAACGATCCCGCGCGTTTCCTGCGCTACGTCATCGCCGCGCTGCAGAGCGCGCTCCCGGAAGTGGGCCGCGAGGCCGTGGCGCTCCTGGAATCCGGCGCGCCGCCGGCGCTGGAAGAGGCGCTCACCAGTCTCATCAATGCGATTGCCGCTGCGGCCTGCCCCGTCATCCTGACGCTGGACGATTATCACGTTATCCACCACGCCGGCATCGAGCCGCTCGTGACTTTTCTGCTCGACCACCAGCCGCCCAATTTGCACCTCATCATTGCCAGCCGAAGCGATCCGGCGTTGCCCCTCGCGCGGTTGCGGGCGCGCGGCCAACTGCTCGAAGTGCGCGCCCGCGACTTGCGCTTTACCGAAGCCGAAGCTGCCGCTTTTTTCACGCAGACGATGGGGCTGACGCTGCGCTCGGAGTGGGTCGCCGCCCTGGAACAGCGCACCGAAGGGTGGATCGCCGGTCTGCAACTCGCGGCGCTTTCGATGCAGGGGCGCGATGACGCCCAGACGTTCATTCAAGACTTCACGGGCAGCCAGCACTTTGTCCTGGAATATCTGGTGGACGAAGTGTTGCGGCGCCAACCCGAGGCGTTGCAACGGTTCTTGCTCGAAACGTCCATACTCCAACGGATGTGCGCGCCGTTGTGCGATGCGGTCACAGCTTCCGCCGCCAGTGAGGAGGCGCTGGCGGATCTGCAACGCCGTAATTTGTTCGTTATACCGTTGGATAACGAGCACTATTGGTTTCGCTATCATCACCTGTTTGCTGAATTTCTCAAAAGTCACCTGAAACGCACGCGCGCCGACGCCTTGCCCGCGCTGCATCGCCGCGCTGCGGAATGGTTCCAGGCGCATCAGTACCCGGAAGAGGCCCTGTATCACGCTTTTGCCATTCCCGATTACGCTTACGTCAGCCGGCTGGTGGTGGATAACTGGCGGCGCGTCTATCACACCGGCCGCCTGGATACTGCCGTGCAATGGCTCGAATCGCTGCCCGGCGATTTGCTGCATCAATCACCCGCGTTAGGTGTGGCGTATTGCTGGACGCTGTTCATCCGCGGGGATTATGAGCGCATCGCTTTCTACCTCGACGACATCACCCAAGCCTTTGACCGCATGGTGGCGGTGGGCGAGTTGCCCATCGGACACCCGGAGTACAACATCATTTTGCATCAAGTGGTTTTGTTGCGCGCCATTGTGCTGCGGCATCGCGGCGATGTCGCCGGCGCCATTCAGGAGGTCGAACACCTTTTGCCAACGGTGGCTGAGCTGCGGCAAACGTTAGGCCAGGTGGTTGTGGATATGGGGTACACGGCGTGCTATTCGCAGATGGGCTACAACTATGTGGCGGCGAACGATTTTGAGCGGGCGGATGAGTATCTGAGCCGCGTCAGTTCCCACGCCCGCGCCTGCGGCAACTTCTTCTCCCTGGCGCATGCGACGATGGAATGGGCGCGCATCCATCTGGTTCAAGGGCACGTGGAGCGGGCCGAGGAAATCTGTCGCCGTGAGCTGGCGCTGGCAGAACAACCAGAGTATGCGAACTATCCAGCCTTTTGTTTGATTCAGCTCGCGCTGGCCGATGTATTGCGCGTCAAGCAAGCATGGGACGAGGCCGAAAGCCTGCTCCGCCAAGGATTGGACACCGCCAGAAGAAGCGGTCACGCCTACTACCTGGCGCAGGGGTATCTGATTGCGGCGCGTTTGCATCACGCGCAGGGCAAATCAGCCCAGGCGCATGAGGACGTTCGCCAGGCGGAACAGATTGCCGCCGCGATTCACAACCGTTTCCTGGATGACGCTATCGCGCAGACCAGGCAAACGTTGGCAAGCCACGCAGCCCCCGCGCAACCGCTGATTGAGCCGCTGAGCGAGCGCGAACTCGACGTGCTGCGGTTGATCTGCGCGGGCAAGTCCAATCAGGAAATCGCCGACGAACTCTTCATTGCGCTCGACACGGTCAAGCGTCACGCCAATAATCTCTACGGCAAGCTGGGCGTCAGCCGTCGCGCGCAGGCCATCATCGAAGCTCGCAAGTTGGGGTTGATTTAAGCGTTCAACTCTCAGCTTTCAGCTCTCAGCAGGGAAATCGCCTAACACTTTGGTGTCAGGCGATTTTTTGTTCCGAAATCCCACTTTTGGGTGTTAACAGGCGAGGTTATTTGCTGTATAGTGATGATATGAAAACACAAAGCGACGCCTTAATTTACGAAATCCGGTTCAAAGGGCATCTGGGCCAAAACACATTGGTCTGGTTTGAAGACTTTACGGTGGAGTACAGTTCCGAGGGGGAAACGATTCTGCGCGGGCCGATTGTGGATCAGGCCGCATTGCGCGGCATCCTCACGCGAATCTTTGACCTGGGCCTGAGCCTGACGTTGTTTCGGCAGTTGAGCAAAGAACCGGGTTGAAGTTGCACAGGTTGAATTCCTGGAGGAAATTGCTATGAACAAGACATCATCTGTCCCAACCCTGAGCCGCCGTGACTTCTTGAAGCTTACGGCTGCCGCGGGCGCGCTGGTCGTCGGCGGGCATCTGCTGGATACCTACGCGCCGTGGCTCAACACCGAGGAGCAAGCCGCCCTTGCCAGACAGCCTTATACACCAGAGGACACGATGCCGCAACACATGCGAGAAATGGTCCGCTACGCCACCCTGGCCGCCAATGGACACAACACGCAGCCCTGGAAGTTCGCCCTGCGCCAGGACGCCATCGAAATCCACCCCGACACCAGCCGCCATTTGCCGGTAGTGGACCCGGAGAACCGCGAGTTGTGGATTAGCCTGGGCTGCGCGTTGGAAAACCTGCTCCTGGCGGCGCGGGCGGTCGGCTATGCGCCCACCGTCGCCTACCCGGATGCGGACGAAATCATCCGCGTGCAGCTTGCGCCTGATGCGCCCCAGGCCAGCCCGCTGTTCGACGCCATTCCCGTGCGCCAGACGACGCGCTCGGTCTACGATGGCCGCTCTGTACCGGCTGCCGACCTGGACACGCTGCAATCCCTGCCGTTAGAGCCGGGCGTCTCACTGCGCTTCCTCACCGCCCCGGCGGAAATGGAAACTGCGCTAGAGTACGTCAATGCGGGCAATCTCCAGCAGTATGCCGACCGCGCCTTTGTGGATGAACTCATCGCCTGGCTGCGCTTCAACAAGAAGGAGGCGATGGCGACCCTGGATGGCCTGTACTCCCGCTGTTCCGGCAACCCGACCGTGCCGCGTTGGCTAGGGCGGATGTTCGTCGAAAGTACGAAACCGCAGCAGCAAGCCGACGCGGACGCGGAAAAGTTGCGCAGCTCGGCAGGGGCGGTCGTCGCTACCGATGCGGACGACAAGGCGGCGTGGGTGCGCGCGGGCCAGGTCTACGAGCGTTTAGCGTTGCAGATGACGGCGCTGGACCTCAAGTCGGCGCTGCTGAATCAGCCCATTGAGGTGACGGAACTGCGCCCCCAATTCCAGACCGCCATCGGCCTCAATGCCGCGCCGCAACTGCTGGTACGCTTTGGCTATGCTGACGCCTTGCCCCGGTCTTTGCGCCGACCGGTTGAAAACGTGTTGATATAGGAGGAAATACTGATGTCCATAAAATTCTCTCGTCGTGATTTTCTCAAAGTGACCGGATTGGCCGTGGGCGGCGCTGCCCTGACCTGTTCCGGCTTGGGCTATGCCGCCACCCGGTCTCCGAAAATCTATACGCTTGACCTTGTTTATGGAAAGGAACATTCAATGCAAAACGCTGTACTCGTAACCCACGCCACCCGAGCCGGTTCAACTGCCGAAATTGCGGCGGTCATTGGCGAAACTCTCGCCGAACGCGGCTTCCACGTGGATGTCAAATCAATTAAATCGCAACCGTCGCTTGATGGCTATACCGCTGTGATTTTGGGTAGCGCCATCCGCATGGGCAATTGGCTGCCGGAGATGGTGAAATTCATCCAGGCCAACCAGGCGGCACTCGCGGCCATGCCCACCGCGCTGTTCACCGTCCACATGCTCAACACCGGCGAAGACGCCGACAGTCGCGCCGCACGCGAGGCGTACACCGCATCTGTCCGCGCGCTGCTGCCGGACGCGGAAAATGTCTTCTTCACCGGGCTGATGGACTTTTCGCGGCTCTCCCCGCTCGACCGTTTCATTTCCGGGATGGTCAAGGCGGTGGAAGCCGACCACCGCGATTGGGACGCTATCCGGCGCTGGGCTGAGGCCGTTTTGATAAATTAGGGCGCAATGCTAACACCATAGTGTATAAGGAGAACAACCGATGAATAACTCGAATCCACCATCAACAACAAATCGTCGCAAGCAGATGGCGAACAGAATGGGAACGGGCCTGGTCCTGGGCGTAGCTCTTGGCGCAGCAATAGGCAATGTTGCGCTTGGCCTTGCCATTGGCATTCTCATCGGCGGGGCGGGGGCGCTTTGGCGGACGAAGAGAAATTGTCAATGACGTTCTTGAAGAAAAACAGGAGCATTGAAATGAATTCAGCACTCAAATGGCTCATCCCCGCGATTTTTGTCCTGACACTGATTGCCACGTTGTCTGGCCTGTGGCCGGCCGAGGGTGCGTCCTACCCGCTGACGACCTTTCGCGGCGAGGACGTGACCATCAACGCGCGCGGGCTGTATTACTGGGATACGGTCAGTTCCGCCGCCCAAATGCAAGCCAACGACCTGATTGCGCTGGTGCTCGGCCTGCCCTTGCTGGCAGTTTCCTTCTGGCTAACGTTGCGCGGCTCCCTGCGCGGACGGCTACTGCTGGCGGGCACGCTCGGCTTTATCCTCTACACCTACATCACGATGGCGTTTGGCGCGCAGTACAACGCCCTGTTCCTGGTCTACGTCGCCCTGTTCAGCCTGAGCCTGTTCGCCTTCGTGCTGGTGATGATGTCCTTTGACCTGGCGAGCTTGCCCGCCCATTTCTCCGATAACTTGGCGCGCGGTTGGATTGCGGGGCTGCTCTTTTTCGCCGCCGCCTTTCTCTCGCTGGCCTGGCTGGGGCGTATCCTGCCCACGCTTGCCTGGGACTCCCTCTCCCTGTGGGAGAGGGGCGGGGTGAGGGGAATTCCCGCGCTGGAAAACACCACCAGCATGTTCATCCAGGTGATGGACTTGGGCCTCGTCGTGCCGGTCTGTCTGCTGTCCGGCATCCTGCTTTTGCGCCGCCAGCCCTGGGGTTACCTGCTGGCCTCGGTGGGATTGACCAAATTCCTGACTCTCGGTGTCGCCGTCAGCCTGATGGGGCTGAACATGGCGCGGGTGGGCGCGCCGGTCAGCCCGGTCGAGTTGCTCATCTTCCCCGGCATGGCATTGGCCGGCGTGGTGATGACGGGCATCTTGCTCAAACACGTCAAGGGGTAATCCGTTTCGTCCGTTGAATCCGTTGACATTTTGGAGGAGACGCACGATGCAACCAAAAATCTGGCAATCCAAAACGCTCATCCTGCTCATCGCAGGCATCCTGGCCATCTTTGTCGGGCGCACATTGTTGGTCAAAGGCTACAATGCGCCGCTGCTCTCCGACATCTTGATGGGCCTGATCGCGCTCGGCTCGCTCGGCGTCTGTGTGACCGGCTTCCGGCATCTGCGGCCCGGCGACTGGCTCGCCGCCGCCGCTCTGGGCGCGCTGGTCGGCGTGGAGATGCGCTTTGCCACGCTCTTCTCGCCATACCCCTTCTTCGGCGTCATGCGCGACAACACCGGACAGGCGTTCGTGCGCGGGTCGCTCACGTTCATTGCGACGCTGGGTGGACTGGTCATCATGCGCCAGGGCGGGCCGGTGCAACTCGCGGCGGCAAACGGAGACTGGCGCAAGTCCGCGCACGACGCACTCTTTGGGCTGGCGGTGGGCTTGCCGCTGGCGGCGCTCAATGTCGTGGCGTTGCAGATGACCGCGGGGCACGGCATCCTCTGGCAGAACCCTTTCGCGGCGCTGCTGGACGCACTGCAACCCGGCGTTGTTGAAGAAGTCATCTATCGCTTTGGCGCGTGGGGCTTGCTCTGGCTGATGCTGCGCCGCTCACTCCCACAGCAAGCCGCGTCGGTGGCGGGCCTGCTCGCACTGTTGGTCCACAACTATGCGCACTTGGACGCGCTCCTGGCCGAGGCGCCGCTGGTCGCTCTGGGGATGGGACTGGTTATGGGTATCGTCTGGGGCCTGCCGCCATTTTTCCTGGCACGGCGGCGCAGCCTCGAAGCGGCGATGGCCTTCCATTGGATTCAGGATGCGGCGCGCTTTCTAGTGGGATTTTGAGGTGTTTATCAACGCGGACAAGAATTTGCCAACGGATTTGAACGGATTTTTTTTCCTTCTAATCAACATGGTATAATGCGCTCATCCTGAACATCAATTGAACGGACATTTTTCCGTTGAATCCGTTCAATCCGTTGAGGCTATTGGCAAGGAGCATGAACATGAATTTTGAGCTGATTATGCAATTACAACAAAAACCCGACCCCTTCACCCCCGGCGAACCGCTTTTCTGGGATGACCCGCATATTTCGGCGCAGATGTTGAAATGGCATCTCGACCCGGACAATGACGTTGCCAGCCGCCGCCCGGAAACCATTCAGCGCACGGTGGATTGGCTGGTCGCCGCGCTGGGGCTTCAGGCAGGGGACAGCGTGCTCGACATGGGCTGCGGCCCCGGCCTCTATACATCGCGCCTGGCCGAGAAGGGCCTGCGGGTGACGGGCGTGGATTATTCCCGGCGCTCGATTGCCTATGCCACGCAATACGCCAGCGAGCACCATCTCGACATTTCCTACCGCTACCAGAACTATCTGACGCTGGGAGATGAGAGCCAATACGAAGCTATCTTGCTGATTTACGGCGATTTTTGTCCGCTGTCGCCAGAGCAGCGCGCGAAACTGCTCGGCAACGTGCAGCGCGCCCTCAAACCCGGCGGATATTTTGTCCTCGATGTCTCCACGCCCATCCTTCGCCAAAAGCATGGCAATAAAAACGGGTGGTACGCCGTGGAAACCGGTTTCTGGAAGCCGGGTCCGCATCTGGTGTTGGAGGAAGGCTTCGCTTACCCGGAGCAGTCCATCTTTCTGGACCAATACATCGTGATCGAGGCAAGCGGCCAAATCTCGGTCTACCGGAATTGGTTCCAGGATTTTTCGCGCGAAACCATCACCACCGAACTGGAGCAGGCCGGTTTTGTCGTGCAAAATGTCTGGAATGACCTGCTTGGAACGCCTTTTACCGAGGATACAGAGTGGATAGGGCTTGTCGCGCAGAAACCGGACCGTATAGAGCTGCCAAGTGAGTCATTTTGTCATCCCCCAAAGAAAGGTTGCGTATGAAAAACAATCGAGTCCTTTATGAAACCATCTTTGTTACCGCCATCACCCTATTGGGAATGTTGCTCATCCCTGCTGCCAAAACGGTCTTTGCGCTCTTGCCGGTGGCGTATCTGTTGATTGAGCGTCACCTGCGGAAGCGCGCCTGGGGCGAACTGGGCTTCAACCTCCGCACCTTTTGGCCCGATTTACGCGCCAACTGGATTTTGTTCATCCTGTTGGCCTTTGTCATCCAACCCCTGGTCATGCTGTGGGCAAAAGCCTTTTTCCCCGCTTTCCTGGCGCATGTCCAGGCGCGTCTGCCGTTTGAGAGCGGCATATCGTGGGGGCTGCTCCTGCCCATGCTGGCGATTTCGCTGACTGGCGAGGAAATGACCTACCGGACATTGATTCAGGGCAGACTTACACCGTTTATCGGCATCCCGGCAGCAGTGGGAGTGGCTTCACTGCTGTTTGGATTGGCGCACTTTGCTCCAGGGCCAGGGCTAATCGTCTTGATGGATGTAGGATTGATTATCTTCGATTCCATCCTGTATGGCGCAATGTTCGCTCGCCGCAACAACCTGTGGGTTGTCTGGCTGGCGCATCTGCTGGGCGATATTTCCGGTCTGCTGGTATTAGCGTTGGCCTGATTAAAAGAAAACGCATAGTAGTTACTGTCTTAAAGATTCGCCCCCCTGCGGGCTGACATTACAAGCCACTGCCCATTGCGGTTGAATTGCCGAACTGACCGCCACAGGTAGTGTGGCAAATCTGGCGACCAAAAGTGGCGAATACTTTGTGACACTAACCATTTTGCCAATTTTAAGGAGGAAATCATGTCTGAGAAAGAGAATATCTTGCAAATTATGGAGAGAGTACCGCTATTTCAAAAACTGGAGCCGCGCCAACTCAAGCACATCGCGAGCCAGTTTGCCGACCGCGCGTTCGAGGCCGGTCAAGAGATCGTCAAACAAGGGCAAGGCGGCATGGGGTTGTTCATCGTCGTGTCGGGACACGCGCAGGCCGTCCGCGAGCGCGTGGATGGCGACAGGGTCATCGTCAACGAGTTTGGGCCGGGCGACTTCTTCGGCGAGATGTCCTTGCTGGATGAAGGGCCGCGCACCGCTTCGGTGATTGCTACGGAACCAACGCGCTGTCTGGTGCTCGTCGCCTGGGATTTCCATAGTGTTCTCAAAAATGACCCTGATGTTGCTCTTCTGGTATTACAGTCCGTCGCGCAGCGTTTCCGGCAAGTATTGGATGCCGTCTTATAGTTTTTCAGGTGGGATGCACTTTTGCGCCTGAAATGACAGCAGGCAGGGCGAAAATCGCCGTTTGGGGCTTGATCTAAGTGGTGATTTGTAGGGGCGAGCCAAAAACTCGCCCCTACATGCTGCTTCACGCTATCGCCGTCCAATAAGCGCAATTGGCTGTTACTTTTTTCACTTCTCCCCGACAAACATCACGGAACGAATAAAACACAAGAGACATCGTTTCGCATAAAGGGTATATGGAGGAGTGAAACAATGGAAATCAAAGTTCGAGAAAATTTGCAGCCGGTCTTTAGTTCGCTCACATGGGTTTTATTGATCGCCATCATCGTCTTTGTCATGACATGGATAGCCCTGTTAGGATTCCGGCTCGTGGAGATGTTGGCGCCACAGGCAGTATCGGCGCAGATAGAAGTCGAGTCGCCTGTAGCTACCGTGATCACAGTCAGCGCAACACTGCCGGCGACCATAACGGTAGAGCCGGAATCAACGCCGGTACCACCGGCGCCAACACCGGTCCAGCCGCGACTGACCGCTGGCCCCAGCGCCGTCAATGTCCGGCGCGGCCCCGGCCTGGCTTACGAGAAAATCGGCCTCCTGCCCGCGGGGACGCAAACCACGGTCACGGGTCGGAGTGGCGCGTGGTGGCAGATTGATTACCAGAGTCAAGCCGGGTTCGTCTTCGGCGAAATCGTCATCGCCTACGACGCCGATGGCGTACCGGAGGTCGAAGCGCCGGCGCTGCCCGAACCCATGCCCACCGTCGCGGCGACGCCATTGCCTGAGCCGGCGCCGGTCTGGGCGATTGACGAAGCACGCTGGATTGACGTTGAGCTTTCGACACAGACGCTCACCGCCTATGAAGGGACAACGCCGGTCAAGCAATACCTGGTCTCCACCGGACTGCCGCAGACGCCGACGCCGGTGGGCCAGTATCGCATCTGGATCAAACTCAAGACCGACGATATGGCCGGGCCTGGCTACTACATCGAGAATGTGCCGTGGGTGATGTACTTCTACCAGGGATACGGCTTGCACGGCGTCACCTGGCACGGGAACTTCGGCCACCCGATGAGCCACGGCTGCGTGAACCAACCCACCGAGATGGCGGAATGGCTCTTCGACTTCGCCAGCGTGGGCACGTTGGTCAACATCCGTGAATAACCACGGGATGAACCATCCGCAACGAGGACGCCCGGCATCGCGCCGGGCGTTCTTTTTTGTGCGACATCGGGCAACTGTGCCTCGACGCAGAAGTTCGTAAAACCTAACTTTTGATAGGTGACAATCCAACTATTTGCCGGTAAAATCAAGCATAGTTTTGAATTCATATAACGATAAAGAGTGCCTGCATGACAGAAAAATCTATCATCATTACGGGTGCTAAACTCATTCTCATCGAAGGCATCCCCGGCTCCGGCAAGACGAGCGCCGCGCGTTTCGTCTGCGATTGGCTGACACAGCACGGCCAGCGCCCGCGCCTGTTCCTCGAAGGCGATTGGCAGCATCCGGCGGATTTCGAGTCGGTGGCATGTCTGGACGACGCCGAATACGCCGGCCTGCGCGCGCAGTTTCCCGCGCAGGCCGATTTCCTCGCGCAGCACGCCCGGCAGGAGAACGGGGAGTGGTTCTTCAGTTATCGCCAGATGCAGCACGAACACAGCGAGCAGCCGGATGCCCTCTTCGAGAGTCTGGCGCGCTTCGAAATCTACAACCTGCCCGCCGAAAAACACCAACGTCTGATGCGGCAAAACTGGCGCAAATTTACTGCGGAGGCGCTCGCACAGGATGTCGTCTACGTGTTCGAGTGCTGTTTCCTGCAAAACCCGATCACCACCCTGCTGGCATATCACAACCTCCCTGTGAAAGCCGTCCGGCAGCACGTTCTGGCGCTGGCGGACATCGTCAGCCCGCTCACGCCGAAGCTGGTCTACCTCGCCCGGCAGGATGTCGCCGCGACACTCGCAGCGGTGCGCCGCGAACGCCCGCCAGAGTGGGCCGATTTCGTCACCTGGTATCTGACGGGGCAAGACTACGGCAAAGCGCACAACTTGAGCGGCTTCGACGGCGTCAGCGCCTTTTACGCGATGCGCCAGGCGCTCGAACTCGAGCTATTGAAGACCTTGCCGCTTGCCTCGGCGGTGATCGCCGATGATGGCGATTGGGATACACGCTATGAAATCCTAGCATCTTTTTTGGAACAAACTTGAGAGGAGACGGCGGTGCTAATGCACATCATCCAAGCAGAAAATCTGTCAACGGATTGAACGGATTTTAACGGATTTTTTCTTTTCGATCCGTTTCATCCGTTGAATCCGTTGACATTTTCGAAGGAGGTTTACGCTAATGTCGAAAGAAACTCGAAATCTAACGCTATTCTTTGTCGCAACGTTTATCTGGACGTGGGCGTTTTACATCCCTCTTGCGCTCAGCGGCAACAACCCTTACCAGATGCCGTGGATGCTCCTCCTCATCCTGGGCGGTGCGGGGCCTTCGATTGTAGGCGTTGTGATGGTTTTCCTGACTTACGACAGAGAGCAACGCCGGGATTATTGGCGGCGGTGCTTTTCACCCAGACGCATCGGCCCGCTGTGGTGGGGGATGATTCTCCTGCTCTTTCCGGCGCTGTTTGTCGTGTACGTTATCCTGGACGTGGCGATGGGCGGCACACTACCGGGGATGGAACAGCTCCACAGCTTGATAGCAAACCCGCTGATGTGGCCGCTCGCGGCATTCCTGAGCTTTATGTCCGGTCCCTGGTCGGAAGAATTTGGCTGGCGCGGTTACGCACTGGAACCAGTGATGAAGCGCTGGGGAATCATTCGCGGCACGGCTGTGTTAGAGGTCTTGTAGGGGGTATGGCACCTGCCATTGTTCTGGATGCCGGCCACCTGGCATGGGCAGATGGGCTTCAAGCTAGCCGGGTTCTGGACGTTCATCGCGTTCAATGTAGGACTGTCGTTGCTGATCACATGGGTATATCTCAACACACAGGGCAGTATCCTGGTAGGGATGTTAATGCACTTTACGTCAAATTTCACCAGCCAACTCGCGGCGCCGTCATCGGACCGGGTAGAGGTTTTGCGTGCCCTTCTGCTGTTGGTACTTGGTTTGCTGGGATGTATTCACGCTGCTCACCGGCTCACTTTTGAGCATTGGAAAAAGGAGTGATCCCACGGACAACCCGCCGACGTCACGCCCGCAGACCTGCGCGCGATGGCCGCCTTCGTCCAGGCCAACCGCACACTGACCACGCCTTTCGACATCGTGATGCAGGGCAAAACCGACGGCGCAGATCGCGCGCGCCAACAGGATCAACTGTCGCCATGGCAGGAAGCCGGCGCGACGTGGTGGATCGAAGGCTTGTGGGGCGAGCCGGAAGAGGCTGTGGTCGCGCGCATCCGTCAAGGCCCGCCGCAGGCGGCGTAGCGGTCAAGGAAGACTTCGGCTGCGCCGCCAGTTGCGCGCGTTCGACGGCCACAGCTGCCTGGCCGGCAAATGTCTCCACCAAGTGTACCTGGTCGGGACTGAGGCAAAGGAGCAAGAAACCGGAGAAAAGGGTCAAGAAAGTGTCAAAGGCAAATGATGTTACGTCTAACTCAATCAGCCTTTTCCTGCAACACCCGTGCCAGCAAATGAGACAGTTGCGACATATCCGGGGGCTTGAGCAGCCATCCGGTCAGCCCCTCCGCCTGCAAACGCTGAAGTTCTTGTTCCATCGGGTGACCACTCAACATAATCACGGGTAATGTGAGATTGCGCCGTCGCATGGCGTGGAACAATGCTTGCCCGCCCATTCCCGGCATCACCAGATCACTGATGACCAGCGCTATCTCACCTGCACGCTGTTGCAAGATGTCCAATGCTTCTTGTCCATTTGCTGCCTCGAGGACCTGATAATCAAGCGCTCTCAAGGTATCGACGAAAACTTTCCGCAAAGTTGCGTCATCTTCGACCACCAAGAGGGTCTCTCCCCCTCCTGGAACAACAGTTTGTGCTTCCAATACAGGCATCGCTGGCTGACGAGTCAGCAAAGGGGGCAGGTAGATGAAAAATGTGGTCCCTTTTCCTACCTTCGTGCTGACATCAATGTGCCCCTCGTGCGCCCCCACAATGCCGTACACCTGCGACAATCCCAGTCCAGTCCCTTGTCCGGGCGCTTTGGTGGTGAAGAATGGCTCGAAAATACGCGGGAGCACCTCGGCAGGAATGCCGCTGCCTGTATCTGTCACCGCCAGGCGCACCCACTCCCCACCCGGTATCTCGTCCGAAGTCACACACCTGATTTTGTCTGTGATGAGCGGTCTGGACAAGGCAAAACACAGTTTTCCACCCTTCGGCATCGCATCTCGCGCATTGACCGCCAGGTTCATCAAGACCTGCTGCATCCGTGTCAGGTCGGCATTGACGATGTATTCGGCCGGCTCGTAATCCAGGCTGATCTCTATATTCTCCGGCAAGGTGCGTTCCAACAGCTTGCACTGTTCTTTCAAAAGGGGCAAGAGATCGAGAGGCTGCCGTTCCAGCACCGATCTCCGGCTGAAATCGAGAATCTGCTGAATCAACTGGGTCGCGTGCCGGGCTTGCTGATTGATAATGGCCATGCGCTCTTGAACCAGGGCCGGCAAATTCTCGACCTGCGCCGTCATCTGAGCGTAAAGGACGATGATGGCCATGATGTTGTTGAAATCATGGGCAATCCCGGCGGCCAATTGGCCCACGGCAGCCATACGCTCTTGTTGCTGCAGTTGCTCGCGCACTTCGCGCGCCTGAGTCACATCGTTGATGACTAACACCCAGTGTTCCGGTTCAAGGGCGTTATCCATCGGCCTGGCGATGACCTCAAAAATACGCTGATCAGCCCTGACTTCGTGCCATAACCCCCTAGTAGATGGCGAAGTGAGTAATTCAGCCAACGAACGGTTGCCCAGGTGAGTCAGGACGTCGCCTACTTTCACGCCAGCTAATGTGGCCAAATCTTTCTCGGCCACCGGATTGGCCTGCACAATACGGCGCTCCCCATCCAGCAACAGCACACCCTCTGGAACAGTGGCAAGGATCTGACGCAGTTCCCGCGCCTGCTCACTGACTTGAGCCGCCAAACGTTCGCGTTCTGTCTCGACCCACTTGCGTTTGAGGAGATGCCCCAGTGTTGTGGCATAGAGTCGTAAAATCTCGAGCTGTTGCTCCGTGATCGGTTGATGGCTGATGAGATTATCAGTATACATGAGGCCGATGACTTGATCACCATCCCAAAGCGCGCCTGCAACAAGTGTTCCTTCACCCAACTCCTGGCCCTGATGCACCAATGGTGTGTGCTCGCTATAAGCCACAGGGTGCTTTTGCGAGTAAACCTCCCAGCCCAAGCCTTCGTGCTTGAATTCAGCTCGCAGGTTCCGTTCGTCCCGTAGTTTGCCTTGTTCATCTACCCCAAACGAGCCGCGCAGGAAACCACGATCCTCGTCAATAAACCAGATACCGACCCGATCGAATCCCAGGCGGGCGCGCGCCAACTCGACCGCCCGCTGGCACAAGTCATCGGAAGATTCGGCCTTGGAGAGTTGAATGGTCACTTGCTGAAGCGCCGCCAACTGTGCAGAAAATTGCAGTGCCGCCTCACGATTTTGTCGCAACGCATCCTCCACTCGCTTGCGCTCGGTGATGTCTTGTTGCAGTTGGGTATTGGCGGCGGCCAGTTCAGCCGTGCGTTGTTGCACCCGCATCTCCAGTTCATCATGGGCTAGTTGCAGTTGTTCATACAGTCGGGCATTCTCAATGGCAATAGCTGCCTGGCTTGCCAACATATTAAGGACATGGATATGCTCCTCGTTGAAGGCATGGCGATTGGTCTTGCTGTGTATATCCAGCGTTCCGATAATCTTTCCTCCCACCACTAGAGGCACGCTGGCGCAGGCCAGCAAACCTTCATTCGCGGCGGAAGGGTTGTAGAAACGCGAATCATTGGGCAAATCATTGGCAATTATCGGCTGGCCCGTTTGCGCAACCCGTCCGGCAATGCTTTCACCAATCCGATCACGAGTTCCTTTTACCACTGTATCGCTCAATCCAAAGGCGCCTCGGATTGTCAACGTCTCCCCAGCTTCGTCCAGCAGCAATATCACCCCTGTGTCTGCGCCCAACAACTCGGCCGTGCTGCGCGTGATCGCATCAAGTACCACTTTCAACTGCAACGGCGCCGTGATAACCTGGCCTACCCGGTAGAGGGCGGTGAGCTGCTCATTCGCTCTCCTTAACTCTGCGGTGCGCTGATTAACGCGCCCTTCCATCTCATCGTGTGCCCGACGCAGCGCCTCCTCCGCCCGTTTGCGCTCGGTGATGTCGCGGCCCAATCCCACCAGACCGATGATATTGCCGGCTCCATCACGCAACGGGAGCTTGGTCCGCAGATACCAGCGTGGCGGACCGGGTTTGTGTGGCGGGGTATGTTCGTCGTTGAGCAGGGGGATGCCCGTGCGCATGATCGTCTCTTCCTCGTCAGCAAATTGCTTCGCCAGATATGGCGGCAGGAAATCCTCGTCCCGCTTTCCAATGATTTCGTCTGCGCTTTGTACGCCTACGGAACGCATGACCCACTCATTGACCAGCAGGAACCGCCGTTCGCGGTCTTTGACGTAGACTTCCTCGGGCAGGTTGTCCACCAGGGTGCGCAATAACTCGCGCTCTTGTGACAAGATCATCTCTGCCTGCTTGCGCGCGGTGATGTCTCTGACGACCGCCAGTATGCCGGTTGGGTTGGAATGGGCGTCTCGTAGAATGGAAGTGGTAAGCTCAACCCAGATCGTCGTCCCATTTTTACAATACACTTCAAGTTCCAACAAAACAGTTCTGGCTGGACCGGCTGTTTCGTCTGCCCCCAACACCACTTGCTCGACCGACAACTCGTTTATAGTCTGCAGAGATGCAGGGGTCAGGATTTGATCCAGTGATTGGGCCATTGTCTCTTCAGCCGTATAGCCGCGCAACCTGAACACCGATGGACTCACATAGACCGGCTTGAGGTCAAAATCAAAGACGGTAATGGTGTCCGCGGTGTTTTCGGCAATGAGGCGGTAACGTGCCTCGCTATCTTGCAATTGTTGATAAGCCAGTAAGGTACTCAGGCTATCTTCCAGCCGCCGGCCAATCTCCTGAAAAAGTCGCTCCTCCTCCGGCGTCCAGACCCGGGGATAAGAACACTGTTGCAGCATGAACTCCCAGGGTTTGCCCACCTTAGGCTGCAAGGCCATGCCCATCAATGACTGAAAATTGAAACGTTCCGCCACTTCCGCCGGCAAGGGGTATGCAGAGCCTGGACCAAATGTCACCGGCCCATCCGTCGCTAACATCGTGCGTTGCTTCCGAGCGACACCGGCATCCATAGGTATCTCACCGGCCAGGAGATGGGCGCCGGGATATTCCGGCCGCGTCCGCTCCATAGGCACATGCCACGTAGCCGCCTCGGGATCGCAGGGATAGACCAGCCCTGCCCGATCGCAATCGAAGATCGTTAAGACCACATCCAGGACATCGCTCATCATCTGTTCGAGATCCGTCGTGCCTTGTATGGCCCGATTGATTCGATCCATACATTCGAAAAAGCGCAGATGGGCCAGGCGTTCCTGTTCGGCTTGTTTGATTTCATGGATGTCGCGCCCGATGGCCATGACAGAAGCCACCTGGCCGTCCGGACCAAACTCCGGCACAAAGCGCATATGGCCCCAGTGCATCTCGCCCTGGGCCGTGCGGAACGGCATCTCAATGGCGCACTCGGCAGCGGTCTCGAGCACCTTCCGCAACTGATCAATGTAGATTTGTGGGGCATAGACCGGTGACTCATCAGCCGGCGTCTTGTCCAGCACATCTTCCGCCGGTTTTCCGAACAGCTTCTGAATGGCCGGGTTGACGTAAACGCGACGATATTCCCGGTCGTAACGGGCGATAAAGTCGGGCGAGTTCTCCACAAGGGCGCGGAAGAGCTGTTCGCTGGCCTGGATTTGCATTTCTGCCTTTTTGCGTTCGGTGATGTCCAGAAAGGCCCCAACGATGCCCGCTACCTGATCGTTTTCATCGCGGAAGACATCCTTGGCATAGATGACCGGGCGATTTGCGCCGTCCTTGTCCCGCACCATGAATTCATAAACCTGCCGGACAGGATGCCCCATCAACTCCAGGTCTTTGCTGTGGTAGACCTGAGCATGTTCGCTGGGCCAGAGTTCGTAAACGGTTTTGCCTGTCATCTCCGCCGCTGTGACACCCATCACCTCGGTGAAAGCGCGATTGCACCCCAGATACCGACCTTCTCTATCTTTGTAGAACACAGGCGTGGGTATCGCTGAAAGCAACGCCTCGGTAAATCTTGCCGACTGTTCCAAACGTGAATGGGCCTCGATGAGCGCCTCTTCGGCCCGCTTACGTTCAGCGCGCGTGCGCAACGTATTGATGCCGAAAGCCAGATCACCGGCCAGTTCTGCCAAAAGCTGAATTTCGTCGGAGGTAAAGGCGTTGGGGTTCGAAGCATAGATATTGAAAATACCAAAGGTGCGAGCGTTTTCATCCTTGAGCGGTAACGTGATGCTGGAGCGATAGCCACGTTGCAAGGCGCTTTCCCGCCACGGAGCCATGCGCGGGTCGGTCGTGAAATCCTGGGTATAGGTGATTTCGCCAGTCCGGATGGCCATTCCGGCAGGGCCGCGCCCTCGTTCCGTGCCAGACCAGGTCAGCCTGGCCTGTTCGAGATACCCGCCCTCGACCCCCGCCCAGGCGACAGGGCGTATGGTCCTGACCTCATCGTTTTCGGCATACCCCACCCAGGCCATGCGATACCCGGCCTCATCGCACACAATGCGGCAGATTTCATTGAGCAGGGTCTGTTCGTCAACGGCTCGTAAGAGGACCTGATTACAGTTGCTAATAGCGCGTAATTCGCGGTTTGACCGGTGCAACGCTTCCTCGGCCAGCTTGCGTTCGGTCATGTCCTGGGCCAACACAGCAACACCGATGATCATTCCCGCTTCATCCTTAATGGGGCTGTGTGAGACTCGAAAATAGCGGCGCGACCGGAGTTCCTCTCCCGAATATGCCTCCTCCACAAGCGGCTCTCCGGCCAAGGCCCGATCAAGGTTGCCCTGGGCGGTCTCTCGATCTTCCTGCACGGTCATATAATCCAACAAACTATGACCGATTTCAATCTCCGCGCCATAGAGCGCCTTCATAATGGCGGCATGACCTTGATTGAAACTGGTGTACCGGTATTGTCGGTCCACCGAAAAGATCAACGCATTGGCGCTATCAATGATGCCGCGTAAGGTGGAGTACTGCGCTTTCAGGGCGGCCTCTGCCCGTTTGAGGTCAGTGACGTCTGTGGCGATGTGAATAACTTTGTCGAGTTTCCCCTGCGCATCGAACACCGGCGTACAGGAGGTGAAAAAGACACCATGCAGTGCTTTTGTTTCTGCGGCTTCCAGATGCCCTGAGTAAAGCATCTGCGCCATTGGACACCCCGTGGGCACATGAGAGGTCCCATGAAAAACCTCGTAGCAATGCTTGCCCACCAGGTCCTCAGCGGCCATGCCCGTGGCCTCCGCCGCGGCCCGATTGGCCGCCATCACCACATATTGAGGACTGAGGATCAACGTAGGATGGCCAATGGCTTGGAAAATCGCCTCCCATTCCTGGGAGGCACGGCGCAGCGCCTCCTCCATCCGCTTAAGTTCGATTTCTGCCGCTTCCAGTTCGGCAACCCGACGACGCAAACGGGTGAGTTCCTCAATCTGTTGAGCCTGCGTTTGATCCCCATCTTCCATCTCAGTCCTCCTATCGCTACGTCCCAGACACTTGCATAACGAGCAACAATTGAAGCCTCAGTCAGTCTCTCCATCCAATGGCCGCCGATATTTTTAAGGTCGCTACTATCAAGTTTACCGCAGTACCGGGGTTTTGTCTATACGAGTGCATTTCAGGACGGAGGCGACTTTTACCGCAGTCACTATGCTCTACAGAGCACCATGAACGATGAAGATGGCGCGTAGTGACGACTTCAGTCGTTGACTGCACAAGCGACTAAGGTCGCTACGACGAACATGTTTCTATTGTCAGACCAGAGCGTGCAGAGTCCGCAGCGTCACCCAAAATTTCTCTGCACGCTCGGTGAACTCTGCGGTTCAATCAAAGGCTTATCTGGCTTTTGCCCCCAAGTTGAAATACACGTGTCTGATAAGCCCTGGGGCATGAGCGTAGCGTTCGTGAAGCGGAGATCATTCAGGGTCGGGCGGCGCTGTTGCGCCGCTCGACCCACAGCATCAAGCGTTGCCGGCGTCCGGCTCAAAGCTGTAGCCGCGGCCACGGAAGGTGTGGATGAAATGCGGCTGCGTGGGGTCGGCTTCGAGCTTGCGCCGCAGCCGGTGCAACGGGGCGCGCACGAGGTCGCGCGCTTCAAGGGGACTCACGGCCACGCCCTGCAGGTGCGCGCCAAGCTCCTGAGCCGAGACGACGCGCCCTGGATGGCGCATCAGGTAGGCGAGGATGTTCAACTCGGTGGGGGTGAGGGCGATGGCATGGTCGGCAATGATCGCCAGGCCCTTGTGGACGTCCACCGTGAGGCCGGGCGCTTGCAAAAACCGCCCGGCGGGCGCGGCAGGCGCCGGTTCAGCCCCCACCGGCGCAGCATCGGCGGGCGCGTTTTTGAGCGTCGCCAGCGCGCGTTCCAACAGCGCGACCGGGTCGTCGGGAGAGACGTGCTGCTGCCGCCAGGCCAGGCCGTTTTCCACCACACGCAGAATCTCACGCAAGGAGCTGGGCTTGAAGAGATAATCGTAGGCCCAGTGGCGCAGCGCGACGATGGCCGATTCCAGGGTGGCGTAGCCAGTAAGGATGATGAAGACGGTGTCCGGCGCGTGCGGGCGGGCCTCTGCCAGCACCGCCGTGCCGGACATGCCCGGCATGTTCAGGTCGAGCAACACCAGATCAAACGGTTCGGCGCGAATTTTCTGCAGCGCCTCGGTCCCCGAAGTCGCTTCCGCCGGCCGGTAGCCCACCCGTTTGAACAAGTCCAGCAAGGTGCGGCGGATGCCCGGCTCGTCGTCGGCGATCAAGATCCGCGCGCCGGCAAAAGCGGTCGTGAAGGGCGCCGCGGCGTCGCTCATGGGCGCGCCTCAACGGGGTGCAGCCACACGGTAAAGGTAGCGCCCTGTCCCAACTGGCTGCGCACGGTGATGTCGCCATCGTATTGGCGGATCAAGTCGTAACTCACGCTCAAGCCCATCCCGGCCCCTTTGTCTTTGGTGGTGAAAAACGGCTCGAACATGCGCGCCATGTGCTCGGGGGCCATCCCCGGCCCAGTGTCGGTAAAGCTGATGGTCACGCGCCCATCGTCGGCCAGGCGACATGCCACGCGCAGCAGGCCGCTTTCCCCCATCGCATCCACGGCGTTGAGCACCAGGTTCATAAAGACCTGCGCCAGTTCGCCATCGTCCACCAGCACCGCCGGCAAATCCGGGGGAATGTCGCGCTCGACGCGGATGTTGCGGTGTTGCAGGTGCTTGTTGGCCAGGCCGAGCACGCGATTCACGACCCCATCAACCTGGGTGGGACGCGGCGCGCGCTTGGGCTTGCGCGCAAATTCGAGGATGCGCGTGACCAGGCTGATGAGCCGCTGCACCTCTTCGTCGGCCATCTGGATATACTCGCGTTGCTGTTCAGGTTCCACCGGAAACAGCAGCATCATCTCCAGGCTGCTATGGATGGTTTGCAGGGGGTTGTTGATCTCGTGCGCCAGGGCGGCGGCCAACCGGCCCGTGGCCGCCAGCTTCTCGCTGTGGACGAGTTGCTCGGAGGTCTGCTCCACCAGGCGGCGCTGCTCGCGCTCGGCCGCATAGAGCCGGGCATTCTTGAGCGCGATCCCCAACTGCGCGGCGATGGATTCATACAGATGCAGGGTGTTCTCGTCAAAGGCGTTGGGCTGGCGGTGTTCCACATTGAGCACCCCCACGATCTGGTTATCCACGTACACCGGCACCGCCAGTTCCGAACACAACTCGCCGGCGCCCGGAAATTTGTAATAGTTCGGGATCGCGTAGGTGTCGCGGATCAACGCGGGTTGGCCGGTCAGGTACACCTGCCCAGTCACGCTATGGTGGATGGGAACGCGCAAATCATCTGGCCCCGTCACCGTGACGCCGATGATAGAGGGGTGGATGAGCATCACATCCCCTTGGGGATCGGGGAACGCGAGGCTCAAGCCGTGCGGCTGCAACGCCTGGTGGATGGTCTGGAGCACATGCGTCACAATCCGGTCGAAATCCAACGAGGAAGCCGCGGCCAGGATCACTTCCTGCAACAGGCGAGTTTCGGTCAGATGGCGCGTGACTTCCTCATACAGCCGGGCGTTCTCGATGGCAGCCGCCGCCGAACCGGCCAGCGTGTCGAGCAGATTCAAGTCGTTTTCATCAAACAACTTGTCGCCCCAGTTAATGGCCTCGACGACGCCGATGACTTTGTCTTTGACGATGAGCGGCACCGCCAGCAGCGAGCGTGTCTTCAAGCCGGTCAGGGCGTCAATATGGTCGTAGAAACGCGGGTCCTGCTGGGCGTCGCTGATGAGCACCGCGCGCCCGGCGTGCAGCGCCTCGCCGGCAATGCCGGCCGTCGCCGGCATCCGTGTACCGACCAGCCGCGCCGAATTCGGGCCGACAGCGGCGGCAAATGTCAACTGCTCCTGGGCGGGATCGCACAACAGCACCGAGGCGGCTTCCGCTTCGAGCAACTGACACGTTTCGTGCATCATCTGCTCCAAAACCTCTTGCAGGCTCAGCGTGGAGGTAAGCGCCTGGGTGGTTTTGTTGAGCGCGCGCAACTCGCGGTTATGGCGGGTGAGTTCCTCTTCGGCCTGCTTGCGCGCGGTGATGTCTTGCACAATGGCGACAATCTGCGCGATTTCGCCGGCCGGCGTGTGGATGGCAAACACAGTGATGGCGCTGACCAGTGTTGCGGTTTTGGCGGCCTGGTATTCCGGCTCAATTTTTGCCAGATCCAGCGTCACCTCAAAGGGCGCCATCGGTTCACCCTGCAGCGCGCGCGCCACGACCGCCGGCAAACCCGGCGTATTAGCCACAAAGGAACTCTGCAACAAGTTGAATTTACCCACGATGAGTTCCGCGGAGGGGATGCCAAACATCTCCAGATACGCCTGATTGACGATGGAGGCCACGCCATCCGGCGTAAAGACCGCGATGGGATAGGGCATAAAGTGGATGATCTGGCTCAAACGCGCTTCACTGGCGGCCAGGCGGCGTTCCAGATCGTGTTTGTACAACGACGTCTCGATGGTGGAACGCAACGTCTCAATCTCGAAGGGCTTGATCAGGTAGCCGTAGGGCGCAGTCTGCTTGGCGCGTTGCAGCGTCTCGGCGTCGCCGTAGGCGGTCAGGTAAATGATGGGAATATCAAACCGCGCGCGCACCTGGATGGCGGCGGCGATGCCATCCATCTTGCCCTTCAGGCGAATATCCATCAGGATCAAATCGGGCTTGCTGCGGGCCACGGACTCCACCACCGCTTCGCCGTAGATCTCGTGTCCCGCGATCTCGTAACCGCTGCGCTCCAGGTTCATCTTGAGCACTTCAGCCACAATGACTTCATCTTCAACTACAAAAATACGCGCTTTGGCCATGTTTATGTCCCCTCATGCCAGGCAAATGTGATCGCAATACACGTGCCTTCGTTCTGCTCAATGCTCACTTCGCCGTCAATCTGGCGCGCCAGCATGTGGATCAGGCGCAACCCTAACCGGGGCGAGGTTTCCCAGGCCATATCGGCGGGCAACCCCACGCCGTTATCGGCGACTGCGAGCCGCGCGCGGCCATCCACGCGCTCCAGCGCCACCCGCAGGGTAGGCGGCGCGCTGTCAGGCGATTGCCACCCCGGCGGGAAGGCGTATTTCAGCGCGTTGGAGATCAACTCGTTGACGATGAGCGCGCAAGGAATGGCAAGATCAATGTCAAGAGTCAAGTCGGCGATGGCCTGCTCCACCACGATCCCACGCACCAGCGCGTCGTACGTCTGGGTGAGATAACGGATGAGGGAGTGGAAGTAGAGCTGCGCGCCCACCTGCGATTCACCGGGGGTCTGGTAAAGCCGCTCGTGAATCAGGGCAATCGCCTTGATGCGGTTCTGACTTTCGCGCAACATACTCTGCGTGCCGGCATCCTCAACCCCGCTGAATTGCAGGTCCAAGAGGCCCAAGATCACCTGCAGGTTGTTCTTGATGCGATGGTGAATTTCGCTGAGCATCAACGTCTTCTCATCCAGGGCGGTTTGGAGCTGTTCCTGGTAGTCCTTCAGCGCAGTAATATCGCGGCCTACGCCCACCAAACCGATAATCTCACCTTCGGGATCGTGCAAAGGGGAAAGGGTGGTTTGGAAGTGCTGCTGGTTCACTTCCCATTCGTAGGTCACGCTGGCCCTGGTCTCTAGCGCCTGGCGGTTCGCCGCTTCGTGAACCCGCGCCGCCTCCGGGCCGAAGACTTCACGGGCCGTGCGGCCCAGGAAAGCTTCCGCCGTCATTCCCAGGCGCTCCAGCCACCGCCCATAAAGGGCCGTGTGGCGTTGCTCCATATCCAGGGAGAAGATTACGTCGTCCATCGAATCAACAAACGAGCGCAGCCACGCCTCACTCTCCTGGAGCGCGCGCTCGGCCTGGCGGCGCGCCGTGATGTCTTCGCCCACGGAAGCCACACCGATGATGTCGTTGCCGGGACCGCGCACCACCATATTGTTCCAGGCGATAAGGCGCCGCGCGCCGCGCGCCGTGAGCACCTCGTTCTCGTAGTGCGACGGGAAAGCGCCGGTCGCAAAGTTCGCCGCAAAGACAGTGCGCATCGTGGCGCGCACTTCAGGCGGAACAAAGGTCTCGAACCAGTCACAGCCGAGGACCGTGTCACGTTCCATACCCACCAATTCCAATCCGAAGTCGTTGCAGAAGGTCACGCGCCCTTCCAGATCTAACATCACCGCGAACAGGCGCACATTCTCCAACATCTCGCGGTACTTGCGTTCACTGGCTTCGAGGGCCGCCTGGGAGCGTTTGCGCTCCTCAAGTTCCTGGTGCGCCTGGGTATAGAGCCGGGCATTTTCCAGCGCGATGGCGGCGGCGCGGCTTAACGGCAGCAAGCGTTCGACATCCTGAAGGCTAAAGGCGCCCACCTGATCGCTATCCAGCCGCAGGACGCCCAAAACGCGCTCCCCTAACCGCAGCGGCAATGAAATGTGGGCGCGGACCCAGTCGGTCGCCGGATGACGCCGCCAACGCGGATCGCTATGGGCGTCCACCGTCATATAGGGTTTGCCGGTGGCGACGATCTCGGCATTGATCGGGAAGTCAGACAGCGGTTGGATCATCCCGGCGAGTTCCTGTTCCTCATCGCGGCCCTGTGCAGCGAAAATTTCGGCATAGCCGCGCCAGCCCACAATGCGCAGCGCTTCATGCTCGACCAGGGCAATATTGGATGCCGTCGCCGGCACCAGGCGTTGCGCCTGGTGCAGAATCTCCAGCAGCACGTCGGAAATGTCCAGCGCCGAGGCCAGCGCCAGCGTCACGTCGCGCAGGGTTTCGGCGCGCAGGCGTTGTTCGTGTTCGGCTTCCAGCAAGGCCGCGCGTTCCAGTTCTTGCTGGCGACGCTCGGTCACATCCTGAACCAGGGTAGCGAACTGGCCAGGGCGCGGGCTGTAGGCCCAGACTGCAAAGTAGCGTCCTAACGCCGACACGTAGTCTTCCACGTGCATGGGTTCGCCGGTGAGCGCCACTTTTCCGTAATCGGCGATCCAATGCCGATCAATATCAGGTAACACTTGCGACAGCGTTTTGCCAAGACACTGTTCGCGCGCAAGGCCGGTGATTTGTTCGTAGGCCGGGTTAACTTGCAGGAAGCGATAGTCGCACGGGATACCCTGCGCGTCGGTGATAATGTCGTGCAGCGCGAAACCTTCGGCCATCTGCTCAAACAACGTGCGGTAACTTTGTTCGCTCTCGCGCAGCGCTTCCTCGGCTTGCTTCTGCTCGGTGACATCCTCCACTGTGGCAATCATACCGTTGAACGCGCCGCGCTCGTCCAGCATGGGGGTCGCGTTGATCCGTACCAGCACGCGCCGTCCGTCCGGCCACTCGATGGCGTGGCGCACGTCGTTGACCGGGCGCAGTGTCTGCTGCATCTGCTTGAACGGCAACAGGTCGTCGGGGAACGGCCCACCGTCGTAAGCCGTGATGCGCCATGCCGGATCGTTGTAGGTGCGTTGGTGGATTTCATCGCGGCTCAACCCGAGCACCTGTTCGGCCTGCGGGTTGGCGAACACGATCTGTCCCTCACGGTTGACCATCGTAATCCCGGCCGGACTGGTCTGCATAATGCGGTTGACCAGGTCGCGCTCAGCGCGCAACGCCTCTTCCGCTTGTTTCTGCTCAGTGATGTCGCGTCCGATCCCCACCAGCCCGACCACCTGGCCGGCGGCGCCATAGAGCGGCACTTTGGAGGTGAGCTGCCAGAATGTTTTGCCGTTGCGGTTGGTCAGCAGTTCCTCACGATCGCGCACTGGCGTCCCGGTGCGCAACACGGCCTGATCGTCAGCCGTGAAGTGCTCGGCAACGTCTGGCGGGAACAGTTCCAGGTCGGTTTTACCGAGCACGTCCGCTTCGGGCAGCCCGATGTTGTCCAGGTCGGCGCGGTTGGCGAGCGTCTTGCGCCCCTGCGCGTCTTTGGCATAGACGGCCACAGGCAGGTTGTCAATCACCGTGCGCAAAAGACGGCGTTCTTGCGCTAACGCCTCTTCTGTGCGTATATGTTCGTCAATGAGATTTTCACGCTTCAGCCGGTTTGCCATCAACCCACCGAGCAACGTCGTCGCCAACGGATAAATCGCCAGCACCGGCGCGCTGATGTTACGCAAGGTATGCAGCGCCGTCGCCCAGGGCAAGGAGAACATCAGTCCCAACATTACCACATGGGTGACCAGGCCGAACAGGTAAAGTTCAGGCAGCTTGATTTCATCCAGCGTCCCGCGCCGCACCCGCCGCCAGATCAGGCCCAGGCTGCCGGTGACCAGGACGGTCAGCACGCCGGGGCACACGCCGGGGCCGCCTTGATACAGCCGCAGCGTTGCGGTGATCGCCATAGCGATGAGGGTGGGCACAACGCCGAAGAACAATCCCGTCATGCTGAGCAGGACCGACCGGGTGTCAAACACCAGGCCGGGAAGCAAAACCCACGGCGTCTTCATCACGACGATGCCGATCACGCCAATGATCAGCCCCACCAGCACGCGATACCGCGCCAACACGTCTTGACCGGTACGCCAGCGCAGGGCAAACACGTCAAAGACGAGCACCAGCGACAGCAACAGGGCTGCATTCTGTACTAATCGCAGAAACGATAATGTATTCATACGCTATTTCTGTCTGCACGGGTGATTTTTTGGCATGTCTTAAACGCATTATACGCTGGATTTGCCGAAATCATATTCACCCTCCGTTACATTTTGGTGACGGCTGCGTAGTGACGACACTACCGTCAGGCGCGCAGCGCCTGCACGCGGTAAATGTTCATCTCGCCCTTGCCTTTGACAGGGATCAGACCCAGAGATTCGGCGGCAATCTGCCCCCTCACCCAGGCCCAGGCATCCTCGCTGAGATTGACCGCTTCCACCGCGCCGTGGCTCTGGATGCGTTCGGCGGTGTTGACGGTGTTGCCCCAGATGTCGAAGAGGTACTGGCGGTGGCCCACTACCCCCGCCATCACCGGGCCGATGTGGATACCGATACGCACTTGCCAGCCGGAAGGCAAGTGACGAGCGGCAGGGATCATCTCCAGACCGCAGCGGATGCAGTTGAGCACGGGATTGTTGAGCGGCTGCAACAGCCCGGCCGTCGCCAGAAAGGCGTCGCCCAGGGTTTTGATCTTCTGTAAGCCGTAGCGCAGCGCCAGATTCTCGTAGGTTTCGATCAGGGCTTGCAGGTTGGCGAGGATGTCTTCGGGGGTGTGGGTTTCGCAGTAGGGGGTGAAGTTGGCGATGTCGGCGAACAAAACGGCGACGTTGGCGAACTGGCGCGGTTTGACGGTGCCGGTGTTCTTCAGCTCGGCGACAATCTGCTCCGGCAGGATGACGTGCAGCAGTTCGTCGAAGCGCCGGCGCTCGGCCTCGATGCGCTGTAGATACTCGACTTCTTGATCGCGCAGGCGTTTCTTTTCCAGGCAGGCGGCGACACGCGCATTGAGCAAGACCGCGTTGACCGGCTTGGGCAGGTAGTCCTCCGCCCCCAACTCGATGCACATGGCGATTTTGTCAATGTCATCCAGGGCCGAGACCATCACGACGGGAATGTGTTGCAGGGTGGGTTCGGCCTTGAGCATCCGCAAGACTTCGTCGCCGTTGAGTTCCGGCATCTCCATGTCGAGGATGATGAGATCGGGGCGCACCTGGCGGGCCATCGCCAGGCCCTGGCGGCCATCCAAGGCCCAGATGACGTTGTGCCCGGTTTCGCCTAGCAAAGCTTCGAGGAGCAGGGCTTGCGTGGGGCTGTCTTCCACAACCAGGATCATCTGCTCCGCTGTCCCCGGAGGCGGCGCATGGTGAGCCGTCTCTCCGAGCAGATTGTGCCCTAAGGCCATATCGTTCATGGACAATCCTTTGGTCTGTCTACAGCCATTCCCAATCGTCATCCGGCGGCGTCAACAGCACCGGCGCGCCGGTAATGACGCCCATCTGGCTCAACGTGCCCACCAGCACCGAATCGGCAAAAGTGTCTTTGGGGATATATTCCAGCGCGCCGAGTTGTAGCCCGTGCACGATGGCGGTATGCTCGTCGTATTGCGTGAGCATAATCACCGGCAGGGATGCCGTCTCCGGCCATTGCTTCAATGTCTGGCAGACCTGGAAACCATCCATATCCGGCAACTGGATATCGAGGACGATGGCCGCGGGTTGCAACGTGCGCGCCAGGGATAATCCTTCGGCCCCCGTGTAAGCCAGGGTGACCTCCAGGCCGTTGGCCTCCAACAACACGCGCAACGCGAGCGCCTGGGTGGGACTATCTTCAATCACGAGGACGGGGGTGCTCATGGCGCTTTCACCGCTTCCAGCTTTTCCAACGTCACCTGGACATTGTTGGCCGGCAGCGCGTCTACAGTGAGATGATCCACCATCCACTGCACATCGTGCAGCGCAGCGGGGGGAATGTGTACTTCCTTGCCGTCGGTAGTGGTGCAGGTGACGCGGACGCCCAGGTGTTCGGGGTTCTGAATGCCCTCAATGGCGATCTGCCCGATGCGCAACATACCCAGGCTCATCGCGTTCGCCATTGAAGAGGTCGCCAGCGAGATGCGCGCCTGGCTGGTGACGTCCATGCCGATGGCGCGGGCCAGCTCACGGGTCTTCTGGCGCGCGTTGATGACGTCGCGGTAGTCGCGGATAATGACGGTGGTTTTGAGCCGGCCGCTTTCGCCCAGGTTGCGGCGCACCAGATCCACAAAGTCCTGGATATTGAAGGGCTTGAGCAAGTACTCGGTCTCCAGGCGTTCAACTTGCGTTTCCAGTTCCGGCGTCCCGTAGGCGGTGATGAGGATGGTGCGCGCCAGAAGCTTCTGGCGATAGATGTAGCGCAGCAAGTCCATACCGTCTGTGCCGGGCATCTTGAGGTCGGTGATGACGACGTCAAAGTGTTCACCTTGCCCCAAACATTGCAGCGCCTCGTCGCCAGAGGTACACACTCTTACTTCGCACTCATTGCCCAGAGCGCGCGTCAGCGCGTCGCCCAACGTCCGCACCAGGCGTAGTTCATCATCCACAATGAGAACCCGTTTTTTGCCCATACCTCACCTCATATTTTTTGCCACAGCCACGTGGCTGAACGTTTGCAACCGTTGCGCGATTTGCGGCGGCGCGAGGATTTCGTTGGCCGCTTTGCGCACGATGACTTCGTGCGGCATACTGGAGACCACGCACGTTTTTTCATCCTGTGCGATGACCCAGCCGCCATGCCGCCGCAGCTTTTCCAGCCCTTCCGCGCCATCGTCGCCCATGCCGGTCAACTGCACACCGACGGCGCGCGGGCCATACACATTGGACAGCGAGTTGAACAGATAATTGATGGAAGGACGCAAACCGCGATACGGCGGGTCTTTGCACAACTCAACGATGCCCCACGCATTGATCTGCAAATGACAATCATCGGGAGCCATCAGCACTGTGCCCGGCTGCGGCGTGTCTCCGTGCCCGGCGAGGCTGACCCGCAGCGCGGTTTGCGTGTTCAACCACTCGGCCAATCCCGGTCCGAAGCCTTTGGTGATGTGCTGCACGATCAGAATGGGCAGGGCGAAGTCCGCCGGCAGCGCCCCCAGGATGGTTGCCAGCGCAGCCGGGCCGCCGGTCGAAGAGCCGATCCCGATGATGTGCGCGCGCGGGCGCTGCGCCGTCTGGTCTGGCGGCGCGGGCGGGAGCGGCGACGTTTTGGGGGCGACGGCTGGCACGTCCGGCGATGGGGTTTTGCGCGCGTCGGGGTCCCAACGCCGCACCACGGCCACTTTCGCCATCAACCGCATGGTTTGCAGCACCGTCTCCCACGCCGCATCGTCGCCTACGGGCGGTTTGTTGACGACGGCCAGCGCGCCCAGGCGCATCGCCTCGAAGGTGAGATTAACGTCGGAGTACATCAGCGTGCTGGTGAGCAGTACGATAGGCGTGGGAACTTCGCGCATTATGGCGCGGGTCGCTTCCAGGCCATCCATCTCCGGCATGATGATGTCCATAGCGATGATGTCCGGGTGGATACGACGCGCCAGGCGCACCGCATCTTCTCCGGTCTCGCCGACGCCGACGACTTGCAGGCCGCCGGCGCTTTCCAGCATAGCGACCAGCAGTTCGCGCGCTGTGCGCGAATCGTCAATCACCAGGACGCGGATGGGGTGCGATACGTTATCCGGCGACATGGGCGGACTCCACAAGCGGTTCAGCGACCTGCTCTACGTCCAGCGCGGACTGTACCTGTCCCAGGCTTTCCAGGACGATACGATAAGCGTAGTCATCTTTGACGATGAAATCCAACGCCCCTGATTCCAGAATTTCCATCAGCGCCTCCGGCTCATCGTGGCTGGTGAGGATCAACACCGGGATAGACGCAGTATTAGGATTCGCTTTCAGCGCCCGGCACACCTCAAAGCCGCTCATCCCTGGCATTTCCAGGTCCAGGATGATGGCGTCGGGCTGCTGCGCATCGGCCAGCGCCAATCCCTGACGGCCATCGGTAGCGCATAAGACTGTCAGCCTGGCGTCTTCCAACACATTTTTCAGCGCCAGCGCCTGCACCAAACTATCCTCTATAATCAAGACTGTATTCATCTGCGCCTCCTGTATGCGAATGGGCGAATCGGCAAATCAGCAAATCAGCGAATTAAAGAATGAGCGAATCGGCGATTTACTCCTAACGCCTCCCCCCCACTCCCTACTCCTTACTTCCTACTCCCCACTCCCTCTCAAATCAATTGTTCAATCGTTTCCAGCAGGTTATTCTGGTCAAAGTTGCCCTTGACGATGTAGGCGTCGGCCCCGGCTTCAATGCCGCGCGCTTTGTCGGCGGCGGAAGCCAGCGATGTGACCAGGATGACCGGGATTTCCGCGGTGCGTGGATTGGTCTTCAACTGTTGGGTCAGCCCGATACCGTCCAGACGCGGCATGGCGATATCGGAAATCACCAGGTCGGGCAGCGCGATGTCGGCGTCAATGGCGTTGAGGGCCTCCAGGCCATCGGTCGCCACCAGCACGTGATACCCGGCTGCTTCCAGGATGTTCCTCTCCAAGGTGCGCGTGGTGATGGAGTCATCCACGATAAAGATGTGCTTTTGTGGCGTGGAAGCGGCAGCGGCGGCTTCGCCTTCGACCGGCGTAATCTGCACAGTCGCGGCCCCGCGGCCTTCGTTGCGCAAGGCCAACTTGATCAAATCCCCCACATTGAGCACCAACAGCACCGCGCCATCGCCGGTGATAGTGGCGCCGGCAATGCCGCCGAGGCGCTGCACCTGGCGGCCCAAGCCCTTGATGACCACTTCCTGCTCACCGCGCAGGCCATCCACAACAAAAGCCATTCGCCGCTGCGCGGAAGCGAGCAAAAGCACGGTCAGGCGCTCTTCAATCGGGCGGGATGCCCGCTCAACGGCGAGGCGAGGAAGGCCGAGCACGTCGCTGAGATGCACCACGCTGAAGGCAGATCCGTTATAACGCAGCATCTCACGCCCGCCCACGCGATAGATGTCGCGCGGCGCGACGTCCAGGATGCGCTCGATGGCGTTCAAGGGGATAGCGTAGGTCTGGGTGGAGACCTGCACCACGAGCGCGCGGGAACTGGTCAACGCCAGCGGCAGGGTGAGGGTGAACGTCGCGCCGCTGCCGTGGTTGGAAGTGATGTGGATACGCCCGTGTAAATCTTCCACATTGCGGCGGACCACGTCCAATCCCACGCCGCGCCCCGATACGTCGGTCACGATGGGACTGGTGGAGATGCCCAGGCCGAAGATGGCTTCAGTCAGCTCCGCCTCAGTCATCGTGTGCGCCTCAGCGCCGGTGCGCCGCGCAAGCACGCGCCGGATCGCCTCGAAATCCAGGCCCTTGCCATCGTCGCTGACGGTGATGACCACGTTTTTCTCCACTTGCTCGGCCTTGAGCGTGATCGTCCCGGTTTGCGGTTTGCCCAGGCTGATGCGCTTGTGCGGCGTTTCCAGCCCGTGGTCAATGGCGTTGCGCAGCAAGTGAATGAGCGGGTCCTTGATCTGTTCCAGCACGCGCTTATCCAACTCCACATCCCCGCCGATGATATTCAGGGTCGCTTCTTTGCCCGCCGAGTGCGCCAGGTCGCGCACCATCCGCCCGAAGGTGGCGGTGATGGTGCTGAGCGGCAGCATCCGCGCGCGCTTGATCTCGTCTTCCAGCGCATCAATGGCGAGGGAGAGTTGCATCGTGTCGTTCGAGTATTCGCGCCCCATGTCGTTGATTAGCGCCACCATCTCGCGCAGGTGTTCCTGGCTCGCGGCGAGATAGGTGAGCATACGGAGGGTGTCGCGGCCAGTGTGGTCGTCGGCAGTATAGCGGAACGTGCGACGGCTCATGCGCCCGTAGGTTTCGCGCACGGCCAGCCACTCTTTCTGCCAATCGCTCATCGCTTCTTGCGCGCGCTGAACTTGCGCCAGCCGCTGTTCGGCGCGGATGCGGGTGATGTGCAACTCGCTCAGTTGAGCCATCAGCGCGTCGAGTTTGGCCGCGTCAATGCGAATGGTTTCGACGCTGGCGGCGCGCTCGGAGCGCGGCATGGGCGCTTCTCCCACCGGCTGCGGGAGATCTTCAGGCGCTGGCGAAGGGGGAGCGGCTGTATCCGGCGCAGGCGAAGATGCAGCAGTGATCACCGGCGCGGCTACGGTCACAGGCACAGGCGGGGCCAGCAAGGGTTCCGGCGCAGGCGCCGCTGGCTTTGGACTGCGGAATGGCTCCAACGCGGCCACAGCTTGTGTCGCCTGAGGCGGCGGTGCCGAGGCTCCGGCTTCGTAAGCCTTTTCGGCATCCTGGATCGCGTCCAAAACCCCATAGCAAGCCGTGAAGAGCGTGGGCGTCAGCTCGATGGTTTGGCGATTCACGCCGTCGAGAACGTCTTCCAGCGCGTGCGCCATCTGCGCCACCCCATTGACGCCCACGGCGCGGGCGGCGCCCTTCAGGCTATGCGCGGCGCGGAAGATCGCCCGCAGCGTCTCGGGTTTCTGCGTACTGTCCAGCCGGTTCTGCTCCAGGGCCAACAGCCCATCGGTCATCGTCTGGATGTGCTCGGCCAGTTCGGCGCGAAAACTGGCGATTAACTGTTTGCGAACTTGTTCACTGATCGCCATAGAGTGTCCCCCTTGAAAGTGGTAATTAGGGATTGGTAACTGGTAATTAGGGAAGGAGTATGGATTATGAAGTTGTCAAATCCAAGTTCCTGATCCCCAATCCCCAATCCCTAATTACCGATTACCAGTCATTAATTGATGCGATACTGCCTGACGGTCTGCATAAGGGTGGCAGCCAGGGCGTTGAGGTCCTGGGCGGCGCGCTCGGCCTGGCGGGTGCTGGCGAGGCTCTGCACGGTGGCCTGGTTGATGTTTTGCATCGCCATTGCCACCTGCTCCACACCAGCGACCTGTTGGCGCGATCCCGCGAGCACTTGCGTCGCCGCCTGCGCCGATTCGCTGATCACCTGGTACATCTGGTTGATCGCCGCTTGCGCCTGCGCCGCTAACTGCACGCCTTCGTCCACGCCCTTCGTCCCTTCCTCGGTCGCCATCACCGTCGCATTCGTCGCCTTCTGGATTTCGGAGAGGATCGTCTTCACTTGCGCCGTCGCCTGCCGCGACTGCTCCGCCAGCGTGCGCACTTCCATCGCCACCACCGCGAAGCCTTTGCCGTACTCGCCAGCGCGCGCCGCCTCGATGGAGGCGTTGAGAGCGAGCATATTGGACTGCGCCGCGATCTCGTTCACCGTGGCGATGATCTCCCCGATCTGCTGGGTCTGCTCCGACAGCGCCAGGATGTTCTCGGCGATGCCTTCGACCCGTTCCTTGATGCGGTTCATCCCTTCGATGGTGGCCTGCACCGACTGCTGCCCGCCGCGCGACACCTCCACCGTGCGCTGCGCCGCGTTCGCCACTTCCTGCGCCCGTACTGCCGACTGCTCCGCGATGGTTTTCACCTCATCCACTGTCGTCGTTGTCTGCGTGATCGCCGCCGACTGCTCGCTGGCGCCTGAGGCTTGTTGGGTGGTGGCGGAGAGGATTTCGGCGGCGGCGGCGCTCAAGTTGCTGGCAGCCTCGTTGAAGCTGGTCAGCGTCCCGCGCAAGCGTGTGCTGAGGATGTTCAGGTTATTCTTCAGCAGGTTGAAGTCGCCGTTCAACTCCTCGGTGATCGGTGTGGGGATGACATTCTGCGCGATTTGTTCCACGTACTCCGCTGCTATCTTCAGCGGCCCCACTACCGCGTCCATCGTCGCGTTGATGCCTTCGATAATGGTGCGGAAGTCGCCCTGGTGGCGTGTCGCGTCCGCGCGGGTGGAAAGACGCCCGGCAATGGCGGCCTGGGTGAGCATATTGGTGTCGTCAATGAGGGCATTGATCGCCGCAATGCAGATGTTGAGGTTGTTCTTGATCTCGTTGAAGTCGCCGCGATACGCCTCGGTGATCGGCGCCGGAATATCGCCGCGCGCGATACGTTCCATGTATTCGCCGGCCATGTTCAACGGGCCTACCACCGCGTCTAGTGTGGCGTTGACGCCTTCCATAATCTCGCGGTACGCGCCGGTGTGCCGTCCCACGTCCGCCCGCGTCGCCAGGCGTCCTTCCACGGCGGCTCTGGTCAGCGCCGACGCATCCTCAATCAGCGCGTTGATGCTCGTCTTCATCGTCGCCATGGACGCGCCCAGCACGTCTACTTCGGAGACGATCGGCACGTCCACTGCCAGGTTGCCGGCCGCGATCTGTTCTGCCAGCGCCGCCTTTGCCTGCAATCTGCTCGACATCTCCCGCAGCGCGTCCGCCAGTTGCCCGATCTCGTCGGCCTGTCGCACGTCAATCTGCTGGCGCAAATCCCCGCGCGCGACGGCGAGGGCCACGTTAGTGATCTTCTTGATGGGGCGCGCAAGCTGACCGGATGCTACCCACAATAAGGCCAGACTCAAGACCACCAGCGCGACGCCGATGCCGACCATTTGTTGGGTCAGACGTTGTGCTTCTGCTGTGATCGTCTTGAGCGGCACGAGGATGCTCACCGCCCAGGGCATTTGTGTCTTCCCGATTTGAATGGGAACAAAAACCTCCAAACGGTCTACCTGGTATTCGTGGATTATCTCGCCCTGTTGCAATCGCGGCAACTCGTCGGCGAAATCAGGGTGAACTTCGAGTGCTGGTTTACCGATTAGCTCCGGGTGACCGGTAACACCCCCTAACGTTCCATTGAAGGTAATGATCTGAAATTCACCCGCGCCATCGTAGATGTTCACCGAGTCGGCCAAAGATTGCAAAAAATTAAGGCGGAAGTCCACACCGACAACACCGCGGAAGCGATCATTGACTATCACCGGCACGACGAGTGAGGTCATCAACACGTCCTCGCCTTGTATCTCGTAGGTATATGGGTCCATCACAACTTCGTTTTTCGTGCGTTTGGGATTGAGATACCAGTCGCCGATGCCTTGGACTTCGTAGTCCCTTATCGCTTCGCCGTGGATTTGACCTTGCTCATCGCGTACCCAGTAGGGGATAAAGCGTCCGGTCGCATCGTGCAGATCGGTATTGGCATATTCCGCATCTCGGCCATCGAAGGCGTCGGGTTCCCACAAGGTATATGTGCCTAGAAAATCCGGGTTATCGGCCAGGACTTGTCGCAGCATCGCATTGACATCATCACGGCTTAAATTAACGTCGCCTTTTGCGGCTACCGTGAACGCCTGCGCCAGTGTGCGCGCCGCGTCGAGTCCGACTTCAATGCGCGCCTTGACGTCTCCGGCGTGAGATTCGGCCAGGGCAATGGCTTGCTCCTCGGCAGCAGCGGTAGCTGTAGCGTTAAGCGACACAGCCGCGTAGGTGATGATGATCCCCGCCGCCAGGAAAAGGCACAGCCCTGCCCACAAAGCGATTTTGAGTTGAATTGATTTCAGTTTCATCGTTCCTCCTGAATGGTAATCAGTGATTGGTAATCGGTTTATTTCTGGTTACTGGTTACTGGTTACTGGTTACTCGTTAGTCGCTAATTGATGCGATATTGCTTGACGGTTTGCATGAGCGCGGCGGCGAGGGCGTTGAGGTCTTGGGCGGCGCGCTCGGCCTGGCGGGTGCTGGCGAGGCTCTGCACGGTAGCCTGGTTGATGTTCTGCATCGCCAGCGCCACCTGCTCCACACCGGCGACCTGTTGGCGCGATCCCGCGAGCACTTGCGTCGCCGCCTGCGCCGATTCGTTGATCACCTGGTACATCTGGTTGATCGCCGCTTGCGCCTGCGCCGCCAACTGCACGCCTTCGTCCACGCCCTTCGTCCCTTCCTCGGTCGCCATCACCGTCGCATTCGTCGCCTTCTGGATTTCGGAGAGGATCGTCTTCACCTGCGCCGTCGCCTGCCGCGACTGCTCGGCCAGCGTGCGCACTTCCATCGCCACCACCGCGAAGCCTTTCCCGTACTCCCCCGCCCGCGCCGCCTCAATCGAGGCGTTCAGCGCCAGCATATTCGACTGCGCCGCGATCTCGTTCACCGTGGCGATGATCTCCCCGATCTGCTGGGTCTGCTCCGACAGCGCCAGGATGTTCTCGGCGATGCCTTCGACCCGTTCCTTGATGCGGTTCATCCCTTCGATGGTCTCATGCACCGACTGCTGCCCGCCGCGTGAGACTTCCACCGTGCGCTGCGCCGCGTTCGCCACTTCCTGCGCCCGTACTGCCGACTGCTCCGCGATGGTCTTCACCTCATCCACGGTCGTCGTTGTCTGCGTGATCGCCGCCGACTGCTCGCTGGCGCCGGAGGCCTGTTGGGTGGTAGAGGAGAGGATCTCGGCGGCGGCGGCGCTGAGGTTGGCGGCAGCATCATTGACGCTGGCGAGCATGTCGCGCAGACGCGCGCTGAGGGTGTTGAGGTTGTTCTTGAGTAGATTGAAATCGCCCTTGAAGTCGGCGGTGATGGGAGCGGGGATCTCGCCCTGGGCGATGCGTTCGACGTAGAGGGCGGCGATGTTGAGCGGGCCGGTGACGCCATCGAGGGTGGCGTTCATGCCTTCGATGATGGCGCGGAAGTCACCCTGGTGGCGGAAGGTGTCGGCGCGGGTAGCGAGGCGGCCTGCAATCCCGGCCTGACTGAGCATATTGGTGTCATCAATGAGGGTGTTGATGGCAGCGATACAGATGTTGAGGTTGTTCTTGATCTCGTTGAAGTCGCCACGATACTCATCGGTGATGGGGTCGGGGATGTTGCCCTGGGCGATGCGCTCGATGTATTCGGCAGCCATGTTCAGCGGGGCAATCACCGCATCGAGAGTGGCGTTAATGCCTTCGACGACCTCGCGGTACGCGCCCTGGAAGGCGCTTGTGTCTCCGCGGGTGGCCAGACGGCCTTCCACGGCGGTCCGGGTGAGGGTGTTGGTCTCAGTAATCAAGCCTAGCAGCGCGGTTTGCATCTGTTGCAAGGCTGGGCCAATTTCATCCTGTGCATCACGCACTTTGACGGTGAACCCCAGATCACCCACGGCCACTTTTTGCATCGCGCCTATCATGTCCGTTTGCAGTGTCTCGGCAAACTCGTCCATCGTCCGCGCCATAACGCCGATTTCGTCCCGGCGCTCCAGATGCAGACGCTCGCCCAAATGCCCGCGGCTCATTTCCTGGAGCATATAGACGACCTTTTCCATCGGCCGGGTGATGTTGCGTGAGAGGAAGACACCGAAACCAATAGCGGCGACAATAGCAATCGCTATGGTCACGTTGATGGTCATCCGTGCAGTGGCAGCCTGGGTGTCGGCAGCTCGATGAGCAGCCAGAGCCGCTTGATGATTTGCGTTCATCAATTCATTCAGGATTGCTGCGGAAGCTTCGAAGTTCTCACGGGCAACGACAGAGAATCCCCAGGCTTCGCTATCCAATCGGTCAACTTCAGGAT
>Ga0208197_1000607_pt1 | contig 43362 bp, 37 predicted proteins | sample AD_JPNNA4_MetaG_FD_184444 | JGI IMG/M metagenome (GOLD analysis project Ga0208197, IMG submission 184444) | Active sludge microbial communities of municipal wastewater-treating anaerobic digesters from Japan - AD_JPNNA4_MetaG (SPAdes) (version 2) | ecosystem: Engineered > Bioreactor > Anaerobic...
CAGCATCTCACGCCACTTTCTGAACTACAACACAAACTACTGGCTCTGTTGGATTTCCCATCAGAGATTTACACGCGGCTTACGGCGCATTCTGCCAACCCGCCCTAAAAATGAACGAACCGAGAGTCCAAAGTCAAAGACTCTGAAACTTTTCCAAGCCCGCATAAAACCTCATAGCATTGGCGAAGATTCGCGTGATTCGCGGTTAAAGTCCCCCATCACAGCAAATGGATGTTATTGGCGCGGCAGGTGTGAATCATTGTTTCGGGCCACAGGCTCGACTGGATTTCGCCGATGTGCGCCTTGTGCAGGTAGAGCATACACAGGCGCGACTGGCCGATGCCGCCGCCGATGGATTGCGGCAGTTCGCCGGCCAGCAAACGGCGATGGAAGAGCAGCTCGCGCCGGTCGAGTGCGTCGCGCAGCGCCAGTTGCCGCAGCAGCGCCGCCGCATCCACGCGGATGCCCATTGACGACAGTTCCAGGGCAGAATCAAAGAGCGGATAGTACACCAGAATATCGCCGTTGAGACCCTGGTAGCCGTTCACCGTTGGCGTGGACCAGTCGTCGTAGTCGGGCGCGCGCCCGTCGTGCGGTTGCCCGTTCCGCAGCGCGCCGCCAATGCCGATGAGGAACACCGCGCCATACTCGCGGCAGGCCGCATCCTCGCGCGCCTTCGGCGGCAGATCGGGGTAGCGTGCTTCCAGGTCTTCGGCGTGGATGAAGGTGATCGTCTCCGGCAAGAACGGCTCGATGACGGGATACAGGTGATGCACGTACCGCTCGGTGCGACGGATCACATCGTAGATGCGGCGGACGGTGGCTTTCAGATAATCGAGATGACGTTCCGCGGGCAACATCACGCGCTCCCAGTCCCATTGATCCACGTACAGCGAGTGCAGGTTGTCCAAGTCCTCGTCAGCGCGGATGGCGTTCATGTCGGTGTACAGCCCTTCGCCCGGCGCAAAGCCCAAATCGGCCAACTGCATCCGCTTCCACTTTGCCAACGAGTGAACGATCTCCGCGCGCACGTCCGCCAGCGCCTTGATCGGGAACGCCACCGGGCGCTCAACGCCGTTGAGGTCGTCATTGATGCCCGTCCCGGCCTGCACAAACAGCGGCGCGGTCACGCGGACGAGGTTCAACTCGAAGGCCAGATTCGTCTGGAAAAACGTCTTGATCTGGCGGATCGCGCTCTCCGTCTCGCGCACGTCCAAGAGACAACGATAATTTTCAGGAATAATCAAGCGTGTTACCATCTCCCCCTCTTAGTCGAAAGTCGAAAGTCGAAAGTCCAAAGTCGAATGTCGAAAGTCCGTTGTCCAAATCACGGATTCCCAATCACCAATCCCTGATTCCCCATCCCCACCGTGAACTTTTTTGCGCCAGCGTGCATGGAATGGATAGAACAGACAAAACGGAGGTGTAAGATGACACGCTGGATTCGGGATTGGTTCATTTTGTCGGCGTTGGTGGTGATGGGGGCGGGAATGTTGTTCGTGTTCTGGGCGATCTGGCCGCTATTGCCCAATCGCCTGCCCACCGTGATCTTCCCCACCCTCGATCTGGAAGGCGTCGTCGCCATCCTGATGCTCATCGTCATCCTGGCCGGCTTTGGAAAACTAATGTGCTGCAAGTAGCGAGTAGCGAGTGATGAGTGGCGAGTAGCGAGTGATGAGTAGCGAGTAACAAATTGCCTCCTACATCTTGCCTCTTAACTCTTAACTCTTCACTCCTACCCCACGCGCCCGCTGATGTAGTCTTCCGTCATCTTTTGCGCGGGACGGGTGAAGAGCTGCGCGGTCTTTGCTACCTCAATCAGCTCGCCGAGCCAGAAAAATGCCGTTTTATCCGAGACGCGCGCGGCCTGCTGCATATTGTGCGTGACGATGACAATGGTGTAGTGTTCGCGCAGCTTGCGCATCAAATCCTCGATGCGCAGCGTAGCAATGGGGTCGAGCGCCGAGCACGGCTCGTCCATCAGGATCACTTCCGGCTTCACCGCCAGCGTGCGCGCGATGCACAACCGTTGCTGCTGGCCTAACGAGAGGTTCAACGCCGGCAGCGACATATCGCCTTTGATCTCGTCCCACAAATCCACTTCCGTCAAATACTGCTTCGCCATATCCCCAAGCGCCGAACCGGTTTCCAGCCCCAGCGCGCGCGGTCCCATCACAATGTTATTGTAAATGGATTGTGGAAACGGGTTAGGCTTCTGGAACACCAGCCCCACCCGGCGGCGCAATTCGACGATGTCCATCGTAGGCGCGTAGATGTCGGCGTCGTCCAGCAAAATCTCCCCCTCGACGCGCGTGTGGGGGATTTCGTCGTTCATGCGATTCAGGCAGCGCAAAAACGTGGTCTTTCCGCACCCCGAAGGCCCAATGAAGGCCATAATCTCTTGAGGCAGAATATCCAACGTGATATTCATCAACGCTTGTTTCGCGCCATAGTAAAAATCCAGGTGGTGTACGCGAATTTTGGGTGTCACCGGCGTCTCGTCCATAGGCAATCCATTTCCCTCAAGTCACAGATACCCGCAAGTATAAACGTCCTTCAAACACAGTCAAGGCTACGTTTGTGGTTGTTTTTTCACCCGTTGACATTATAATGTCCCATTGTGCGAAACGAGAACACACGCTCAACCATTGGCTTGATTGCGCTCCTCTTGATGAGCTTAACGCTCGTCGGATGCGGGCAACGTAACGCGCAGACCACCACGGACAGCGCGTCAGCGATCATCCAGAACAAAGGCTCCGATACCATCGTCAATCTGGCGCTGGCCTGGGCCGAGCAGTACCAACTGCTGGAGCCGGACGTGCGCATCGCCGTCACCGGCGGGGGATCGGGGACCGGCATCGCGGCGCTAATCAATGGGACGGTGGACCTCGCCAACGCTTCGCGCCAGATCAAGGCCGAGGAACTGGAATCCGCGCGCGCCAACGGCTTTGATCCCATCGAGTACGTCGTCGCCCGCGACGCCATCGCCGTCATCGTCCACCCCGACAATCCTGTGGACAAGCTGACCCTCCAGCAAATCTCCGACATCTACAGCGGCAAGATCACCAACTGGCAGGAAGTCGGCGGCGAAGACCGGCCTATCGTGCTGCTTTCGCGCGAGACGAACTCCGGCACGCACGTCTACTTCCTCGAAGAAGTCATCCGCCTGGGGCAGAAAGGCAACAAGACGCTTTTCTCGCCCGATACGCTGCTGCTCCCGTCGTCTGAAGGCATCGGCGTGGAAGTGCGCCAGAATCCCAACGCCATCGGCTACGACGGCCTGGGCTACGTCACCTCGGATATGAAAACCATCGCCGTGAGCGTCGGGCCGGATCAGCCCTACTATCCGCCCACCGTGGAGACCGTGAACGCAGGCGAGTATCCCATCGCCCGTGACTTGTATATGTATACTGCCGGCGAGCCGCAGGGCCAGATCAAAGCCTACCTGGAATGGATTCTCAGCCCTGCCGCGCAGCAAATTGTCCTGGAGCTAGGCTTCGTGCCGGTCGCTACCGAATGAGAATGGAATGAGATTGTTTCGAAGGAATATCACCGCAGAGCACGCGGAGAGCGCGGAGCTTCTTTTATTTTTCTCTGTGAACTCTGTGTTCTCTGTGGCTATGAGTTAAGGAACTGCTATGACTAACGAGCACGAGGAACAACAAAAACGGTCACTCTCGTGGCTGGAATTTCTCATCGAACGCGCCATCCAGGTCTCCGGGGTCTCGGCGATTGCCCTGGTGGTGCTCATCTTTCTGTTTCTCATCAAAGAGGGCGCGCCGGCCTTCTTCAAAGTCCCGCTATCGAGCCTGTTTGCGGCGCGCTGGTATCCCATCGAGAGTTACTTCGGTCTGCTGCCGCTCGTGATGGGATCCATGATCGTCACCATCGGCGCGGCGGTCGTTTCGCTGCCCCTGGGGCTGGCGACGGCGATTTTCATCGCGGAGATTGCGCCTGATTGGGTGCGCGACATCCTCAAGCCCTTCGTCGAGGTGCTGGCGGGTATCCCCTCGGTCGTCATCGGCTTTATCGGGATGCTGGTGTTCGCGCCGCTCATCCGTGTGGCGCTCGACATCCCCACCGGCCTCACCGCCTTCACCGGCGTGCTGCTGCTGGCGTGGATGGCGCTGCCCACCGTCGTCAGCGTCGCCGAAGACGTGCTCGACGCCGTCCCCAAGACCTACCGCGACGCCGGCCTGGCGTTGGGGATGACGCGCTGGCAGGTGATCTGGCGGATTGTGTTGCCCGCCGGACGCTCCGGCGTGTTGATGGCATTGATGTTGGGCGTGGGCCGCGCCATCGGCGAAACAATGACCGTGATGATGGTCACGGGCAATGCCGCGCGGATTCCTACCGGCCTGCGCGACTTCTTTATGCCGGTGCGCACAATGACGGCCACCATCGCCGCCGAAATGGGCGAAGTGGCGCAGGGCAGCCCGCACTACCACGTGCTCTTCGCCGTGGGGCTGACGTTGTTCGTCATCACCTTCATCGTGAACATGGCGGCGGCCTCGGTGGTCTTCCGCCAGGTCAAACGCGCGGAGCGGATGTTAGCATGAGCAAATTCAGACTGTCCCGGCAAACTTCGCAGCGCATCGCCTTCGCGCTCATCTCGCTGGCGGCGCTGGTGGTCGTCGCGCCGATCTTCTTCATCGTCGGCTACATCGTCTACGAGGGCGCGAGCGCGATCAGTTGGGAATTCCTCACCGCCTATCCCTACAACGGGATGAAGTCCGGCGGCCTGCTGCCGGCGATTGTCGGCACGCTCTGGTTGACGGCGGGCACGGCCATCGTCGCCGTCCCCATCGGCATCGGCGCGGCGATTTATCTCTCTGAATACGCGAAAGACAACACGCTCACGCGCGCCATTCGCGTCGCCATCATCAACCTGGCTGGCATCCCCTCCGTCGTGTACGGACTCTTCGGCCTGGGGCTGTTCGTCATCTTCCTCAATTTTGGGACGTCCATCCTGGCAGGATCGCTCACCCTGGGGATTATGACGCTGCCGGTCATCATCAGCACGGCGGAAGAGGCGTTGCGCGCGGTCCCGCAATCGTTTCGGCTGGTCAGCGTCAGCCTGGGCGGGACGCACTGGCAGACCATCCGCCGCGTCGTGTTGCCGCAGGCGCTGCCGGGCATCATCACCGGCGTGATCCTCGGCCTGGAGCGCGCCGCCGGTGAGACCGCGCCCATTCTCTTCACCGTAGCGGCGTTCTTCCTGCCGCGCCTGCCCAAGTCGGTCTTCGATCAGACGATGGCCCTGCCCTATCACCTCTACGTCATTAGCACGCAGGTGCCAGGGATGCCGGTGCAGATCCAGTACGGCACGGCGCTGGTGCTGCTCATCTTCGTGCTCTCGATGAACGTCATTGCGACGCTCATCCGCAATCACTACCGCAAGCAGAGGTTCTGGTAATGGCTGGCGACGTCAAAATCCGCATCGAGGACTTCGGCTTGCGCTACTCCGACGGTACGGAAAGCCTGCACGACATCACGCTGGACGTCTACGCCAACCAGATCAACGTGTTCTTCGGCCCGTCGGGCGGCGGCAAGAGCACGCTGCTGCGGGCAATGAACCGCCTCAACGATTTGACGGACGTGGTTCAACAAACCGGGCGCATTTTGCTGGACGGCGAGGACGTCAGCCGCCCCACTTACGACGTGGTGCGCCTACGGCGGCGCGTGGGCATCGTCTTCGCGCGGCCTGTCGTCTTACCGATGAGCATCTACCGCAACATCACCTACGGCCTGGAACTGGCCGGCGTGCGCGACCGGGAGACGCTCGACGCCGCCGTGACCCGCTCATTGCAACAATCGGCGCTGTGGGACGAAGTCCACGACCGCCTGGGCGAACCGGCGCACGCGCTCTCCGGCGGGCAACAGCAGCGCTTGTGCCTGGCGCGCGTGCTCGCGCTGCAACCGGAAGTCATCCTGCTGGACGAACCCACCTCCGGCCTCGATCCCATCTCCACCGCCAAAATCGAAGCCACGATGCAAGAGCTGAAATCCGACTACACTTTCGTCATCGTGCCGCACAGCGTCCAACAGGCCGCGCGCGTGGCAGATTGGGCCGCGTTCTTCCTGCAAGGGGAGCTGATCGAGCATGGTGTAGGGCGTGATATGTTCCTCAAACCCAAAAACACCAAGACGGAAGACTACATCACCGGGCGGTTTGGGTGAAAACGACGTTGGAACGTTGAAACGTTTGAACGTTTGAACGTGTCAACGTGTCAACGTTTCAACAGTTACTTCCCAGGAGTACACACTATGGACCTATTCGGCGGCATTGAAGCAGGTGGGACTAAATTCGTTTGCGCGGTGGGCAGCGGGCCGGACAACATTGTGGATGAAGTCCGGTTTCCGACGACAACGCCGGAGGAGACCATCGGCACGGCGATTGATTTCTTCCGCGGCGCGGTCGCCAAAGGCGCAACGCTGCGCGCGGTGGGCATTGCCGCGTTTGGGCCGGTGGATCCGAATCCGCACTCGCCCACGTGGGGCCATATCACCTCAACGCCCAAGTCCGGCTGGGCCAACACGGCCTTCGCCGGGCCGGTGCAAGCGGCGCTCGGCGTGCCCGTCGGCTTCGACACCGACGTCAACGGGGCGGCGTTGGGCGAAGGCACGTGGGGCGCGGCGCAAGGGCTGGATACGTTCGTCTATCTCACCGTCGGCACGGGCATCGGCGGCGGCGCAATGGTGGAAGGCCGCTTGCTGCACGGCCTCATGCACACAGAAATGGGCCACATCCGCCTGCCGCACGACTACGACGTAGACCCCTTCCCCGGCAGCTGCCCCTACCACGACGACTGCTTCGAGGGACTGGCAAACGGACCGGCCATCGAAGCCCGCTGGGGTCAACGCGCCGAAACATTGCCGCCCGACCATCCCGCGTGGGCACTGGAGGCGCACTACATCGGGTTGGCGTGCGCGAATTTCGTCGTCACGCTCTGCCCGCAGCGCATCATCCTCGGCGGCGGCGTGATGCAGCAAGCGCACCTCTTCCCGCTGATCCGCCGCGAGGCGCAGACCTTGCTCAACGGTTACGTCCGCGTCCCCGAAATCCTTGGCGACATTGACGCCTACATCGTCCCGCCGGGCCTGGGCAACCGCGCCGGCGTCCTCGGCGCTATCGCCCTGGCAATGCGAGAAACCGGCGGACCGTTGGAACGTTGAAACGTTGGAACGTTTGAACGATATTTGGAGAGGTGTGGAGAACATAGCGAGGAGCATTGGGCGGCGCATCGTCGTCATCGGGACAACGTGCGCGGGAAAGACGACATTGGCGCGCGACTTGGGGGAAAGGCTGCGCGTCCCTCACGTGGAGTTGGATGCGCTGCACTGGGGGCCGAATTGGACGCCCGCGCCGACCGAAACCTTTCGCGCTGCCGTCGCCGAGGCGCTCAGCGGGGAGGCGTGGACGACGGATGGCAACTACAGCAAGGCCCAAGACATCATCTGGGGACGCGCCGATACGCTAATTTGGCTCGACTATGCCTTCCCGGTGATTCTCTGGCGGCTCATCACGCGCACACTACGCCGCGTGGTCACGCGCGAACCCCTATGGCACGGCAATCAGGAAACCTGGCGCGGCGCTTTCTTCAGCCGCGATTCCCTGTTTATGTGGGCCATCACGACGCATCACAAACGCCGCCAACGCACCCTGCAACGCCTGCAAGACCTGGCGTACCAACACCTCACCGTCGTCCGTCTGCACTCGCCCAAAGCGACCCGCGCCTGGCTAGAACAGATCTCGACTCGCCAATCCACAATCTAACATCCACCAATCCCACAATCACAGCGGTTGATACTTCCGCGTTTTGTCGGGATCCTCTTTGAGGACCTGCTGCTCCGCTTCCATCCTTTGACTCGCGCGCTGCAACTGCCAGATGATGAACCGCACCCGCTGCGTCATCGCCGTGCCGATGTTCCACAGCAACCGCGTGCCCAACACTGCGTCGTCCTCACACAACGCCAGCAGTCGGTCACGGTCGAAAGCCAGAATCGTCGCGCCCGACTTCCCGGCGACCAAATCGGCGCTGCGCCCACCCTGGTCAAACATTGCGTACTCGCCGGTCATCGCGCCGGGCCGCAGGTTGGTCACGAGCTGCTTGTGCCCCGGCGTCCCTACCGCCGGTCCGTCCGGGTCGCTCCACACTTCCACTGTGCCGTTGTAAACGACGTACAACTCACTCCCGGCCTGGCTGGTTCCAGCAATGGTCTCACCGCGCGCGTAAGTGCGCGGCACGGCCTGCGCCGCGAGTCGGACGCGCTGCGCCAAATTCAAGTTATTGGCAATGTCGGAATGGGCCAGGAATTGCGCGATGTCACGGATTTGTACAAGCTCCTTGTCATCCACCGGCGTGTTAATTTTGTCGCTGGAGAGCGGCAAACCAAGATAAGAAGCCACAAGTCGGCGCGTTGCCTGCGGCGCTTCGAATTGTGGCCAGTGTCCGGCCTTGGGGAGGATGCGTAAATCGGCGGTGGGCCACTCGTCGGCAATGACGCCAGCATCGCGCAGCGGCACGGTGTTGTCCTCCGCGCCCCAAATCACCAGCGCGGGCGATTCAACCCTGGCAAGCTGCCCGCTCAAGTTATTCTCGCGCATAGCGAAGTAGCACTCGGCGCGCACTTTGCCCTGACCTGGACGGCGGGCATCTTCACGCAAACGCCGGTAATCATCCTCGGTAATGCCGGTGCGCTCGGCGAAGGAGGCCGGGCGCATAATACGGTCGCTGATGCCCACCACGGCTCGCTCTGTAAAGGAAACGATTAAGCTGCCCAGGCCAAAACGCTCCAACAGCGTGATCGGCGAGACCACGGCGTTGATGTAACGAGAGAGCCGCCCCGTAATCGTCGGACCGAGCAGCACCATGCGCTCAACCAGCGGCGGATGGCGCAGCGCCATCGTCACGCTCGTCATCCCGCCCATCGAATGGCCGATCAACACCGCCGGCCCATCGCTGAAGCGCGTGATCAGTTCCGCCAGCAAATCCGCGTACTGCGGGATCGTCGTGCGCTCCGCCAGGCGCGGCGACTGTCCATACCCTGGCAAATCCACCGCCAGAACGCGAAAACGCTGGCCCAGCAGACCAATCAGCGGCGACATCGCATACCACGAACTCGACCAGCCGTGAATTAACAAGGCCACCTGACGGCCCGGCGCTCCTTCTTCAATGACGTGGATGTTCTGTCCATTGATATTGTAGATTGGCACGGCTCCCCCTTCAGCCTGTGTGGCTTTCTGCCGCCATCACCCCATCGTGATGATGCGCCCGTTCAGCGGCTGCACCGGGCGATTGTTGTGGGCGAAAATGGCCGCGAATGTGTTGAGCTGCGCCCTGGACAGGCTCAACGGCGTCGTCATCACAGCCCAGAAGACACCCTCGGAACAGGGCGGCGTGGTCAAAGATCCGCAATAACGGTATGCCGTGTGGATGGCCGGCAGCAGGTCAATAGCGTTGATCATCACAGGCGCGGATTGCTCCGGTCCTTCTACCGGCGGCATGGCGTCCCAGATCGGTTGCAGCGCCGCGTTCTCCGCTCCGACATAAAAAACCACCCCTACAACGAAAAATCGCCCATCGCGGTCCTTGTGAACCAGGTGTAGTTCCAAATCGGCGAACTTGCCCGCAAACGTGTGCTCACTCGGCGTATGAAAATGAAATTGCAGCAGATCATAGCACACACAGTCCATCGCGATAGAACTGCCGGGATCGTAGTTGACCTGAATCGTGTGGCCGTTATTGATCACGCGGAGACGGGTCGGCTGGTAATAGAACACTATAGGGTACAGCGATTGTGACTTCACATCCGCAAAATCCACTGGCGACTGGTGCTTGCCGGTGCTACAAGCCAGATACGCCGGATCCAGTTGTCCCCAAAACTCTGGCGCGACCGCGCCAACATACCCCCAATGTGTTGTGTGTGTCATTGTGAACCTCTGTTACCTTAATTTTACTCATGAAATAGAAAATGTAACATTACAACCCGGTTACAGCTATGTTTAGGGCGGACACCTCAGCCTCCGCCAAATTAACCGCCACAAAACGCACACAGTCGCCGGGGAGACACTGCGCCAACAACGGCAGATCGGCGCGAATCACCGTGGCGATCTTGGGATAGCCGCCGGTCGTCTGGTGATCCGCCAGCATCACGATGGGCTGTCCGTCCGGCGGAACCTGGATGCTGCCGGCGACAACGCCATCGGACACAATGCCGGTCGGCCCACGATGCGTGATGGACGGCCCGCGCAAACGCGCCCCCATCCGGTCGGCCTCTGGCGTAAGTTGATAAGCGCCAGTAAGGAACGTCGCCAGCCCTTCCGCCGTGAAATAATCGTCCTGCGGCCCCAAGATCACGCGCAGCGTCGGCTGTGATGTGTAGGGCGGACGGCGCTCCACGGGCCACACGCGCCCGGCGCGTTGCGCCAGATCGCGCACAGCAGCAGCGCCTAACGGAAGCCGGTCCCCAGCGCGCAGCGCGCGTCCATCCAGGCCGCCGAATCCGCCCGGCAGATAGGTCGCCTGCGATCCCAAAAACGGCGGCAGCGCGATTCCGCCAGAAATGGCGAGGTACGCCCGCGCCCCGCTGCGCCGCGCTCCAAACGTGATCAACCGCCCGGCGCGCACATAGACGGCGTGCCACAGCGGAACCGGCAACGTCCCCACCCACACGTCGAACGCCGCACCGCACACCGCGATCAGGCACTCGCGCTCCACCCGCAACGTGGGGCCGGTCAGTGTGATCTCCAGCGCCGCCGCGTCAGGCGGATTGCCCACCAATGCGTTCGCTGCCGCAAAAGCCGCAGCGTCTAGCGGACCTGAGGGCGGCACACCATAACGCGCCCACCCTATCCGCCCGGCATCCTGCACTGTCGTCAGTGCGCCAGGCTGAAGGACTTCGAGGATCGCTGGATTGCTCATAAGGGAACAAATCGCACACGGTCGCCAGCTTGCAAGGCAAACGGCGCTTCGCGGGCCGGATCGAACAGTGCGAGATCCGTCCGCCCAATGATGCGCCAACCGCCAGGCGTCTCCAGCGCGTAGACGCCCGTCTGCGCCCCCGCGATACCGACGCTGCCCGGCGGCACGCGCACGCGCGGCGTCGCCAGGCGCGGCGTCGCCAGCGCCTCCGGCAGGCCAAGCAGATAGGCGAATCCCGGCGCAAAACCGAGCATCGCCACCGTGTAGATGGGCTGGGCGTGCAATTCAATCACCGCCCCCGCCGATATCCCGCAATGCGCGGCGACATCCGCTAAATCTGGTCCCCACGCGCCGCCGTAGTGCACAGAGATGTCAACCAGACGGCCTTCAGGCAACACCGACGTCGTCAGCGTACCAAGCGCGTTCAGCAAGACAGCGCGCATCGCGTCGGCGCTGCTCACGCGCGGATCGTACATCACCAGCAGCGAGCGGTACGTGGGCGCAGTTTCGACGATGCCGGGCACAGGTTGCGCGCGCAAGGCCGCGTCGAGCGCGTGGACCTGGCGATTGAGCGCCACATCCACCGCGTCGCCAAACTCCACCGTGAATGCCGTCTCGCCCACGGGCAGGACACGAGGGTACTCAGACATCCGCAGTGAGGGGCGCAATCATCGCACCTTCAGCTTCGAGCGCCGAACGTAACGCCGCCGCGATAGCGACCGCCCCAGGTGTGTCGCCGTGGATGCAAAGCGTGTCAATGTGCAGCGGGATGATCTTGCCCGTGATGGCTTCCACCTCCCCGCGCGTGACCATACGGATCGCGCGCGCCGTCGCCTGGGCCGGATCATGGATCACTGCGCCCGGCTCAGTGCGCGGGACAAGGCTACCATCTTCGCGGTAGGCGCGGTCGGCGAAACCCTCGCGGGCCACACGCAAGCCTGCCGCCCGCGCGGCGTACAACAACGCGGAATTCGGCAACGTGACGACGATCAACGCGGGGTCGAAGGCCGTCACAGCGCGCACAATCGCCTCGGCGACAGTCTGCTCGCGGGCAGCGACGTTATACAACGCGCCGTGCGGTTTCACGTGGATCAGCGGCGCGCCCGCCGCGCGCGCAAACCCCGCCAGCGCGCCAATCTGATAAAGGATGGTTGCCTCGACTTCAGCCGGCGTCAGCGTCATTACCCGCCGCCCAAAGCCCTGCAGATCCGGGTAACCCGGATGCGCGCCCACTGCCACACCCTTCCGCGCCGCCAACGCGACCGTGCCCTGCATCACCAGCGGGTCGCCGGCGTGCAACCCACACGCGACATTCGCCGATGTGACCACATCCAGCATCGCCGCGTCGTCGCCGAGCACATACCGCCCGAAACTTTCGCCCATATCGCAGTTTAGATCAATACGCACAGCACACCTCTGTTTAAGGAGTAGGGGAGTGGGAGTGTAGGGGTGTGGGGGTGTAAGGAATCAGTTGAGTCGCGCCTCTGTCACCAACGCCCCACTCCTCCCCCCTCCACTCCCTCACTCCCCTACTCCTCACTCCCCCCTCACCGGCAAATCAACACCGGACGGCGACGTTCGCGGAGCACCTGATTGACGGCGCTACCGAAGAACATTTCCACCGGCGCGGCGCGGCTGTAGCTGCCCATCACGATGAGGTCGCTCTGGCGCTCTTCGGCGGTTTGCAAGATGGCCTGCGCCACCGACCGGGCGCGCTGCTGCAGATAAGTCGCCTGGAGGCCGTGCTCTTCCAGGTAACGCTGCGCGGATGCCAGCGGCTCATCCGCCGCCTTGCCGTTGGTCTCCACCGTGAGCACCGTCAGCGCGAAATCCTGCCAGCGGGCCGCCAGATAACTCATCACAAACAGCGCCTCCCGACTTTTGGGGCTGCCATCATAGGCGAGCAAGGCGCTCTTGAAAGGGAAAAGACTACCCGGGACCGCCAAAACCGGAATCGGCGCGCGCTGCACGAGCGTGCGGAAGCCTGATTTGAGCTTGGCGAAGAGTTGACTTCCCGGTGGATAGGTGAGACTGGCGACAAGCAAATCCGCCCACTGCGCCCGCGCAATGATCTGCCGGCCCACCGCGCCCACCGCGAACGCGAAGTTGCCCGGCACGTTCGCGGCGGCGCAACGCCGCGCAAACTCGCGTTCGGCCTCGATAGCGCGCCGGGTCTCCTTGTGCGCCTCGGTCGGGACAACGTGCAGGCCGTAGACGCGCCCCTCTTCACGGCGGGCGATCTCAATGGCCTGATCAAGCGCGCGCCAGCCGCTTTCTTCGCCGTTCAATGGAACCAAAATATCGTGGAATAAACGATCCTCGCGGTAGCGCGTCTTCTTCTCACGCCATTCGCCGGGCGGCGGGCCAGATTCCAGGGGATCCGGGGTCATAATCTCCAACAGCTTCTGCAGTGCGCGGCGGATGGTGCGGGTGAATTTCCCACCAAAGCGCTGCGCCAGGTCTTCGGCGGCAGCTTCAGGATTGATCTCCCACCCTATCTCCGCTTTGAGCGCCTCACGGTGTTCGGAAAGCCACAGGTACAAGTCTGTCTCGGTACGGTCAGGAAACTCGCGCAGCAAGTTGTGGCGACGGATGATATAGATAATCGGCAGATAAATATGGTGATACCAATGTACAACGGCTTCAGCAGGTGTAATATCGCGCCGTAAATCAAGGCCCATATAATAACGGTGAACGTTAATATGATCTTCAAGGGTCACATACTGACCAGGGGCGGTCACGGTGAAATCGGCGTCAGGACACAATTCGTCAATGTGTGTGCGTTCCAGAAAACCAACATACTCGGCTTTCAAAATCAAATCGTCAGGCTGCACATCCGGGGTAAGCGGCACGCGCGTCGCCACTTCGGTGACGTAAGCCTGGATGGACTTCGCCCCTAGCTCACGGGCAATGGAGACGCGGTGGTTGCCATCCTTGACAAAATATACCTCCCCGATTTTGTAGACTTCGATGGGCGGCAGGCCCTCCATACTGGTCGTCGCCACTTTCACCCGCACCCAACGTGACTGATCGGTATCCTGCTTGGGCAAGAAACTGCGCGTGAAATCGGCATACCGCCCCACGCTGCCCACAATCGCATCGAGGGGAATATCATGCAGACCACGCTCGACGCTGGCGGTGGCTTTGAGCTTGCGTCGCACATCCTCGTAGGAGAGCAATTCCGGCGACGCGCCGCGAAAGCGCGCCAGCAGCATTTCCAACGCCGCCTTGCGTCGCGCCTGGCGAAAATCTTGCACTACCGAAGAAAAATGACCAAGTTCGTCTTCCACAATCCTGTTTCCTACATATCAAGATGCGCGTGAGTATAGACAACTCCCGATAGATGTCAAAAATTGCTCACAAACAAACCACACAAAAACGGGCAGCGTCCGAAAGCGCTGCCCGTTTCCTCTTCGACAGGTCGCCCCGCCGAGACTTAATCGGATGTTTTCAAAACCACCGCGCGCCCGCGCACCTTCCAGTGCTTCATCTTGTGCAACACCTGGCTGGCGTGCTGCTCGGCTACATCCACAAACGTCTGCTGCGGGTGAATCTCAATCGCGCCGATGGCCCGACCGGGGATGCCAGTCTCGCCGGCAATCGCGCCGACGATGTCGCGCGGGCGAATGCCGTGCGCCTCGCCGACGTTAAGCCACAAGCGCACCATGCCCGGTTCGCGCTCGCCTTTGCGACGCGGCGCGCGGGCAGGACGTGACGCCGGCTGATCTTCAAATTTCGCGCGGTGCTGTTGTGGGCGGACAGGGACTTCCTTGATCTCCTCGATGGGGCGCTGCTGCTCTTGCGTGCGCGCCAACCGGATGGCGGCTGCCGCCACGTCCTCCGCCGTGTGCCCGGCGGCCACCATCTGCGCGACCAAAGCGCGTTCGCCGCCGAGTTCGCCTTCCAATTGCCCGCCCATCTTCAACAAGAACTGCGCATCGCGGCGCGCCAGAATGTCGGCGGCAGTGGGGAGCTTCGCGCGGGTGATCGGCTGCATCGTGAAGGCTTCGATCTCTTGCAGACGCCGCCTGTCGCGCGGCGTCGCCAGCGTGATCGCCACGCCCTTTTTGCCCGCCCGTCCGGTGCGCCCGATGCGGTGGACATAGATTTCGGGGTCAAACGGCAGATCGTAGTTGACCACGTGGGAAACGTCATCAATATCCAACCCACGCGCCGCCACGTCCGTCGCCACCAACACGGCGATTTGCCCACGGCGGAAGCGGTTCATCACCGTCTCGCGGGCCGGTTGGCTGAGATCGCCGTGCAGGGCTTCGGCCTGGATACCGCGCGCGAAAAGCGCGTCTGCCAACTCTGCGGCGCGTACCTTGGTGCCGGCGAAGACCAGCGCGCTGGTCATGGCCTCCGTCTCCAGAAGCCGGGTGAGCGCCGCCAGTTTATCGTCCTCGTTGACGACGTAGTAGCGCTGCTCCGTCTCGGCGACGGTGAGGCGTTTGGGGTTGATGGTGATCGCTTCCGGCGTGGACATGTAACGGTCAGCCAGCCGACGGATTGGCTCCGGCAGCGTGGCGGAGAAAAGCGCCGTCTGCCGCGTCGGCGGGGTCTCGCTCAAGATGGCTTCGATATCTTCGATGAAGCCCATACTCAACATCTCGTCGGCCTCGTCCAGCACAAGATAGCGCACGCCGCTCAGATCGAGCACGCCCTTGCGGATCAGATCCAGCATCCGCCCCGGCGTCCCGATGACAATATCCACGCCGCGCTGTAATCGGCTGATCTGCTGCGTATACGATTGTCCGCCGTAGACGGCCAACACGCGCACGCCGCGATGTCGTCCATACTCGTAAATGGCCTGCGCCACTTGCATCGCCAGTTCGCGGGTAGGAGCCACGACCAATCCCTGGACACTCCCGCGCGCTCCATCGGTTTCCAGGGCGTGCAGCATCGGCAGCGCAAAGGCCGCCGTCTTGCCGGTGCCGGTCTGCGCCTGGCCGAGCACATCGCGCCCGCTCATCAACGCCGGAATCGCCCGCGCCTGAATGGGCGTCGGGCTTTCGTAGCCTAATTCATCCACCGCCTGCATCAACGCCGGATGCAGAGAAAACGCTTGAAACTCTGTTGACATAAAACTCCTTCAGAAATAGTCGAATCGTCCCTGACCAGATTGTTACGTGGACTTTTCGCTCCCGGAGTTATTCTACCAGAACAATTTTACTTCTTGCAGAAAAAAAGGGCCTGCCAGTACCGGCTAGGCCCGAAAAGACCACGCACGTATAAGGGCGCTTTTTCGCGCCGACGGAAATTATACCACGGAAGACAGAAAGCACAACCGACTACACTGGTTACTCCTGCCCTTCGACAGTTGCATTGATGATCCCGCATAACCTATCGAGAGTGAGCGTGAAAGTCAAGCGAGCTTGCAGTTTTAACGCGGCAAGAAAAGAGCTATATAATGCTCTGCCGATTCAGGAAATGCCACCAACGGGATCATCTCCACCCTCCTGCCGATATCCTTTCTTCCTAATTGTAGCGCCACTTGCGGTCAAACAATAACTGGCTTTAGGAGTATTCTCGTGTTAAGGTACTGCAAAAGTCGAGTATCAGGTTCATCACCAGAACTCATCCCTTGAACGGCTGCGCGAAACGTTGTTCGTAGACGCCGTTTTCCTTCAGTTGATTGTCCCAATACATCGAAAGTAACGGCATTTTAACCAGCAGCTTGAAGACCGGCATCAGGTAAGCGGGATACCGCTCCGGCTTTGCCAGTTTTTGCACGGCATCCGGGTCGAATTGTCCGGTTTCTCGCAGCCCTTGACCGAGCGCGGTCAGTTGCTCGAACAACTTGCGATTCATCCTGTCCGACATCAGGCGGATGCCCTCGCCGCCGCCCTTGATGAGCGCGCCGAGATACGGGCTGCCCAGCCGCGCCGCGAGTTTCGCCAGGTAGCGCTCGACGTGGCGCAGATGCGCGGACTCGGGGAAGCCCGACTGCATCACAAAGCCGAGCGCCGGATTGTTGCTCCGCCCGCGCAGCGGCTCCAACGCCTCGATGAACGTCTTGACGATCCCTGGCATGGCGTCGGTGTAGAGCGGGAAGCCTACCAGCACCGCCTCGGCGGCGGCGAAAGCGTCCCGGTAGCGGTCCAGGTCGTTCTGGCGGGCCAGATGATAGGTCTCGGTGACTTGCCCACCGGCAGCGGTGAAGCCCCTGGCGACCTGTTCCAGCATCACCGGCGTGTTGCCCTTGGCGCCGCGCGGCGAGCCGTTGAAAATCGTGAGCTGCGTCGGTGGGCTGATGCGCGCGCCGGGGAGCGGCGGCAGGTCACGGTCGAAGAGCACGCCGTCCGCTCGCTGCGTGACAATAGCCCGCGCCACCGTGTCCACCGGCTCCTCCGTTGTGAACGCAAACTCCAGGCGGCTCTTCATATTCAGCGCGGTGCGGCTGAAGATGTCGCTCACGATGCGCAAGTCTTCGGCGTCCGTGTCGGCCTCCTTCTCCAGCAGCAGCCCAACGCGCGGGTAATGCTCGTAGCGCGGGCGATGGTGTGCCTCGCCGTGATCCACCACAAAATACGGATGAATCAGCGGAATGGACTTGTCCATCATCTTTTTCAGCGTCGCGTCGGGAAAGCCCAGGCGCAGCGGCGCGGCCCACAGCAGAAAATCGCCGTTGATGACCGCCCGGCACACATCGTGCGAGGCATCTTTGGCGACACATTCCCCCGGCGTCTTCACCCAGCAGCCAAAGCAGCCGGTGCAAAACTTGATGTCCAGGTCGCGCAGGGTAAACACCGTCACCGTGTGCTGTTCCGCCATCAGCGCCGTGGCGAGGCGCGCCACGTACTCTTCAAATTCCCGGTTTTGGGGATGGCCGTTGCCGTTCATCATCGTGATTCGCATTTTTCTGTTACTCCTCGTTTGAAAGCGTCATTAGAATTGGAAGTCAGGCAAAATATTCCTGCGCCTTCTGCTTCATCTTATGCTTGAAGGGTGTCAGATGTTTCAGTAAGCCGAAAAACGGAACGGGAATGATTTCCTGACTGGCCCTGCGCTGTGTGACCCTGGAGATCCGCCCGTTGAGCGCCAGTTCGCGTCCGGCCTGCTCGTAGGCGGCATACACGGCGCGGATTTTCGGGAAACGTTCTGCGGCTTGCGGATCGCGTCCATACCCAAAGAGCCGCCCCCCGCTCCGAATCAATTCGCCGACATGGGGGGCATCCATAAAGCGTCCAAAAGTACGAAAGTACGCGCGCCCATTTTTGGGCATTTCGGGGTCAAGGTTGTCACATACGATCAGCGAAACAAACGGCTTGGAGCAGACAGCTTCGTCCACATGATGGAAAAACAGCCCACTCCGGGTCACGCGCATCTGGTTCACGTCGCTGGTGCCGTAAAGCCGGTCGAGAAAAGTCTTGAGCAGACCGGACACACCAAACAAGTAGACCGGCGTAGCGTAGATCACCCGATCAGCCGCAGCCATTTTGGCGAAAATGCCGGCAGCGTCATCCTTATCGGCGTAGACGCACTTCAAGTAGTGCTCCGCCGTGTGGCATCGGTCACAGGCCAGACAATGATTAATTTTGAATTTCGCCAGCGTCACGACTTCAAATTCGGCGCCGGCGGCAGCGGCCCCCCGGAAAAGCCGATCAATCAGAAAGCGCGTGTGCCCCTGGTCGCCGCGATAACTGGCATTGATCGCCAACAGTCTCATGGCTTCGCTTCCTTACTGAAAGCATAATGGATGACCTTCTTCGGACAGACATCGGCGCACGTTCCACACAGGATGCACTCGCTGTGCTCCATCACGCCTTTTTGTACCAGGGCATTGACATCCAGGCTCATCGGGCAATTCTGGGTACATTTCTTGCAGTTGATACACTGATCGGTCTCTGCCTTGAGGCGCAGCGCCGGCCAGTTGCCGAGATTCCGCAACTTGCGCCCCAGAATCATGAAAGGCGCCATCCAGCAGATCGTGTGACAACCTGCCCGCCGCCCGACGAAGGCCGACAGCGCCAGGAATGTTCCCACCACGATGTAGTAGATGATGTACTTCATCGGCGCGTCCACCGAAATGCCGCTCTCGGTAAGGTGGAAGAAATCCACTTTCTGGTATCCGCCGGCCCGCACGACCATCAGCACAATGATCGCCAGCCAGGGGAGCCAGATCAGCCACTTGATCCAATCCACTTTACCGCGCACAGGCTTGTTGTTGATGGCGAAGCTGACCTCACCCAATCCCGCCGCCGGGCACACCCACCCGCACCACAGCCGCCCCACAAAGAGCGCGGAGAGGAATTGCAGCCCAAACACGATCAAGCTGCCGTTCACAATGCCCTGCGATGCTCCGTCGATGATGACGTAGGGCGACAAATAGTTCATAATGACAGGAAAGAGCAACAGCGAGACAATGATCAACCCTTTACGAATCCTTTGACGTACTGCAAGCTGTGACATTTCAAACCTCCATAACAAATCAGCAAATCAGCAAATCCCCAATCCCCCCGTCTACCGTCTACTGTCTACCGTCTACCTCTCCGGCATTTCCCCGTTCTTGATGCGCCGGATGACGTCTTCGAGCCAGGCGAGGTTGGCTTGCGCCGATTTGAAGCCGGCTTCCAGCGTCAACATCCAGCAGAAGAACTCGCGGGGTGAATCCATGTAATCATGATATTCTTCGACCTGTTGGGGGATTTGTTCGTAGACTTTTAGGACGACGCGGAGTCGTGCGGCGGCGCGCTCGAACATCGCCAAAATTTCTTCGTTGGACAACTGCCCGGCGAAGAAAACCTGGATCAGATCGGCGTTGCGCGGGATATGGGGGCGCAGCGGCGTGAGCAGCCATTGGCGCAGTGCCTCGCGCCCGGCCGCGGTGATGTGATATACCTTGCGGTCGGGCCGCTCGCTCTGCTCAACGATTTCCATTTCCGCCCAGCCTTGCTCGGCCAGATGGGTCAGCGTGCGGTAAATCTGGCTCTGATCCGCCGGCCAGAAATGCTGTACCGACGTATCGAAGATTTTCTTCAAGTCGTAGCCGGAAAGCGGTTTGTAGTTCAAAAACCCCAAGATAGCGTATTCTAAAGACATGAGCGCATCCTTTTTATCGGATTTATCTATTATGAGACTTGTATAATATAAGACTATTCGTATAATAGCACTGTCTGGTAGTTTGTCAAGAGGGAGAATGTGAGGATAGCCTTATGTTTCTTCCAAAACACACTTCCAACACCCGCCCGGAGATGCCCTCGGCGACGGCGGCCTGCCTGTCCGTTCAGCGCAGGCTGCGCAGCGCGTCGTCGTAGAAATGCGCGACGTGGTCCCAAAAGGTGTTCATCGGGATTAAACAACCTACGTGTTCTTACGGCTAGAACGGGCCAGCCACAGCGCCGCAATTGGCATCACCAGCAGCGGCAGGTGCATCACGCCCAGCCACATGCGCTCGGGAACGGCCCAGTGAGCCAGGTTGAACAGCCCGTAAAGCAGTCCGTTGAAGGCCGTCACGCGAAAGGCAAATTTGTCCACTTGTGGCCAGGCCAGGATGAGCAGGAAGAGGAATACCGGCGTCAGAAAGCAATAGGCCAGGCCGTAATCAGGCGAGGTGAGCAAGAGCAGCGGGTTGAAATTCGGAACAACGCGCGTCCCCTCGAAAGCTATCGGCGACCAAAAGACAAGCAAGGCGAACGGCAACAGCAACCAGCGCCAGCGCGGCGCATCCTTAAACGAGAGATGCAGCCGGTCTTTCCAGGCCACCCACAGCCAGAGCAGGCCCAGCAGCACGTCGGCGACCAGCGCACCGGTATGCACGGCATAGCCGTAGGTGGGCGTCTCGGCGCGGGTCTGTGTGGCGGCGACCACCAGATAGTTCAGGCCGAAATAGGCCGCCACCGCCCGCCCGCCGACCTCTGGTTTCCAGAGGGCCAGGCCGACGACCGCCAGGGTGAGCACGTGAAAGATCCAGCCCCAGGCGGCATAGGGCGCGGTAGCATGCTGCAGGATTTCCAGGATCACCGCCTGCGTGTTGCGCGGGTCATACGGAACCGCCGTATGGAGCGGCAGAAAAACGATGATGATCAGCACAAAATAGACAACAGGATAGAACCATTTGCGAGAAGTGATCGTTTTCATACAGCCTCCTCAAAATACCTTTTGTCTTATCACGGTTTCGGATGCGCGGCGAAAAACTCCCACATCACCCGCGAAGCATCCAACTCGGTCGTCGGCACGTCGCCGCCGCGCCAGCCTGGTTGACCGCCCGGCCAGGCATGCCCGCCGCCGATCACGGTATAAAGTTCTACCGTTGCGTCCTGCTTGCAGCCGCTGTAAACGGTGTGACGGATGTTGCCGCTCTGGGTGACTTGCGGCGCGAGCGCGCAGCCGTTGTGCCGCACCCAAAACTCTATCGTCGTTTGGACCGATTCGAAGGATACGCCCGCCAGCGATTCCGCGCCGACGCCGCCCGCATAGGGCGCATGTTTGTCAGCGTCGCCGTGGATGTGCAGCACGGGCACCGGACGCGACGGCGTGCAGGCATCAATGTTTTGCGTCGCCGCCACCGGCCCGATCGCGGCGATCACGTCGGCGAGTTCGCAGGCCAGGCGGTAGGCCATGATTGCGCCGTTGGACATGCCGGTCGCGTAGATGCGCTGCGTGTCCACGTTGGCGACCGTCCCCAAATCGGCCAGCAAAGCTTTGACAAAACCCACGTCGTCCACGTTCTGCTCCATCGCATACGCGCAACAGCGCCCGCCGTTCCAGGTAAGCAAGCGGTCTGACCGCCGTCCTGTCCCATTGGGATAGATGACGATGAACCCCTCCGCGTCGGCGACGGCGTCGAAACCGGTCATTGCACGGGCGTTTGCGGCGTTGCCGCCCCCGCCGTGAAAGACCAGCACGACCGCGGTCGGCTGTGTTGGGTCATAGGTGGGAGGAACGTGGACGAGGTACGAACGCTCACGCCCGTCGTGGGTCAACGTGCGGGTCACGTTGCCGGGCGAGAGGATTGCCGGGGTAGGCGTTGCCCGCCGCGCCGCCAGACGACCGCAGCCGGTCAGCAGCAGTAAGAATAACAGACAGGGAAAAAGTAAGCGACGTTTCACTCAAGCATCCTCGAAGGTGAGTTTCTCTTGCCAGGTTTTGCGTTTCGATCCCATACGCCGAGACCTCCGATGCCACCGGCCACGCTGCCACCCCAAGTTCACTTAACTGACGGCTACGGTAGCCGTGACGGCCGCGGTGGAATCATTGTGCATCATCACTGCCAGATACCAGCCCAACAAGACCATCCAGGGTAGTTCGGGCAGGTTCTCGCCGGCAGGCAGGATTTCAACCTCAGTGGATTGATGCAGCAGGCCTATCCTGGTCTTGAAATTCACCAGCGGCTCCCCCTCGACCGTTTTGAACCCATAGTCGGTCTGCCAGAAATTGGTCGTCACCAGATACTCGCGCCCGTCGGCCAGGATCAGCGTGCCGCCGCCCTTCCAGGTGTTGTTTTTGAAGACGGCCAGGTCGGTTTCGCTTTCACAAGCGCGCACTGTGACGTGGGTCTGGAAAAAGCCCACCCGTTTGAACGTCCAGCAGCCGTCGGCGCTTTGAGCGGTCGCCAGCGTGCCAAAGGAACTGCGGAAGCGCAACGTGGCGACCAGTTCCTCACCGGCGCGTAGTTCGTATTCCATTTTTAGTATATGGGGTTGGCGCCATTCAAGCACCTGATTTGATCGAATTGCTATTTTCTGCATTTTTGCTCTCCTTTCGTGTCTCTATCTTCTACGAACATAGAAGCTTCGCTGTTGCATAGGCGCGCGTCCTCTTACACCAGATCTTTCACCACCCCTGTGCGGCGCAGATAGGCCCCCAGTTTTAACAGAACGTTAACCTCGTGTTGAAATCCCCTTAACCTTGATATGGTACGATCTCTATGCGATTCAAAAAGAAACTAGAAACCAAAACTTTACTCAGGAGGAAATTACTATGCGTCGCACACTGTTTGTTCTGTTTATTTTGGTGACTATGTTAGTCACCGCCTGTGGGCAAAAAGCTACATCCACCCCGGCCCCGGTTGTCACGGAAGCGCCAAAAGCTACCGAAGCGCCGAAGGCGACCGCGGTCCCGAAGGCCACTGAAGCCCCGAAAGCGGCAGACCCGACCCCGGCGCCGGCCGCCAAGCCCGCGCAACCCCAACTGCTGCCCGAAGTGAATCCGCTGGAAGTGAGCGGGAACGTGGCGACCGCCGGTAGCTCGACGGTGTACCCCCTGGCCGAGCGCATGGCCGAGCGTTTCTACGATGAAGGCTTCAAGGGGCAGATCACGATTGATAGCATCGGCACCGGCGCGGGGTTCGAGCGCTTCTGCAAGACCGGCGAGACCGATGTGGCCAACGCCAGCCGCGCCATCAAGGATTCGGAGAAGGAAGCCTGCGCGGCCATTGGACGCACGCCCATCGCTTTCCGAGTGGGCACGGACGCCCTCGCCGTCGTCGTCAGCCAGAAGAACACCTTCGTTAGCGACGTGACCGTCGAAGAGCTGGCGATGATCTTCGGTAACACCGCTGTCAAATGGTCGGATGTGCGCCCGGAGTGGCCCGCCGAGAACATCTTGCGCTTCATCCCCGGCACCGACAGCGGCACGTTCGATTACTTCGTGGAGCACGTGTTCAAGAAGGATAAGGAACCACACCTCACCGCCGCCAACACGCAGTTGAGCGAGGATGACAATGTGCTGGTGCAAGGCGTGCTGGGCAGCCCCTACGCCGTCGGTTACTTCGGCTTCGCCTACTACGCGGAGAACGCCGGGGCGCTCAAGGCGCTGTCCATCAACGGTGTAGCACCCAATGCCGAAACCGTGGAGGACAACTCCTACGTGCTGGCCCGCCCGCTGTTCCTCTACTCGGATGCGAAAATTATGCAGGAAAAGCCGCAGGTGGCCGCCTACATCAACTTCTTCCTCTCCTACGTCAACGAGGAAATCACCGATGTCGGTTACTTCCCCGCCAGCGACGCCGTCCTGGCAGCTTCTCAAGAGGCCTGGCTCGCGGCGATGCAGTAAACAGTCGCACGGATTCAGCTATTATGTAGGTCGGATGCGCAATCCGACCTACATTTAGCGAAATGGAGGCTTATGGTCAGTCAAGTGAAAACCGGCATATACCCAAACGAATTGGCAGCGCAGCGCGCCGCACTCCGCAGGCGCCCGCGCATTTCCGAGACCTTGATACAGGGGTTTCTGTTCTTCTGTGGCGCGCTGTCAATCCTGATAACGCTCGGCATCGTTTACGAGTTGGGCAAGGAATCCCTGCTCTTCTTCACCCGCCAGCAGTGGGAGGAAACCAACCGCACGCTGGTGGAAGCAATGGACGCCGAACAGACGACCTTCAGAATGACCGAAACGGGTATGGCGCTCAGCGTCGATAGCGACATCCGTATTCGCTCCGAGGTGATGACCGTGCTCGACGTCCGTGGCGACGTGGTGACGGTCGCGCGCGCGCAACAAAATACCGCTGCCGCGCCTCACGAGGTTGGCGTCGAAGTGGAGACATCGCGCCGGGTGACGCTGGCTGAGTTCTTCACCAAGACCGAATGGAATCCGCAGATCGGCAAGTTCGGCATCTGGGCCTTGGTGAATGCCACGCTGATGACGTCGGTCACGGCGGTGGTGGTCGCGTTGCCGCTGGGCTTGTGTGTGGCGATTTACTTGAGCGAGTATGCCTCCGCCCGCGTGCGGGGCACCCTCAAGCCGCTGTTGGAGGTACTGGCAGCAATCCCTACCGTGGTGTACGGCTATTTCGCCCTGACGTTTATGACGCCTTTATTGCGCGCCATCTTTGGCGTGGACACTGTGGAAATCTACAATACCGCCTCGGCGGGCATCGTCATCGGCATCTTGATCCTGCCGTTGGTCAGCTCAATGGCGGAAGACGCGCTCAGTGCCGTCCCGCAGTCGCTGCGCCAGGCGGCCTACGCCCTGGGCGCGACGCGGCTGGAAACGGCGGTGAAAGTGGTCGTGCCGGCGGCGCTGTCAGGGATTGCGGCAGCGTTCATCGTCGCCATCTCGCGCGCGGTCGGTGAGACAATGGTCGTCGCCATCGCCGCAGGCGCGGGCCCGGCGTTCACCTTCAACCCCTTCAAGGCTGCCGAGACGATGACGGGCCACATCGTCCGCATCAGCGGCGGTGATCTGAGCTACGACTCGATTGACTACAACAGCATTTTCGCCATCGGGCTGATGTTGTTCTTCATCACATTGGGGCTGAACATCCTCAGCCAACGTATCGTTCGCCGCTTCCGGGAGACTTACGAATGAAACCGCACGCGCATAAGACCACGATGCATCTGGATACGACCGGTTTTACGCCCAATCTGCCGCGCCGCCATCGTGTGGGGCGCGTATGGTTGTGGATCTTCCAGGCTTCGACCATTGTGGGTATCGTCGTCCTCACCACGCTCTTGCTCAACATTATTGACGGCGCTTTTGGCTATGCGGCGGTTGAAAGTAAGGTGGATCCCGACACGCTGGCGGTGGACGGCGTGCCGTTGGAGGATCTGCCGAAAGAGGAACTGCTCCGTATTTTGAAGGAGCACGTCTCCGCTGGATTGTATCGCCGTCTGGAAAACGATATGCCGTTCGAGGAACGCACCCGCCAGGACGTGTACACGCTGGTGCTGGAGCGGGTGGTCGAGCCGCGTGTGGTGAAGCAATGGTCGCTACAAGATTCCGTTTTCCGCAGCGCCCAGATCAAGGCTGAAGCCGCCAGTACATACCCCAAGGCCGAACTGCAATTTAGAAGCTGGGTCAACACGCAGTTTATCCGCAGCCCGCAATCCGCTAGAGCCGAGAGCGCGGGGGTGCGCACGGCGATTCTGGGATCGCTGTGGACGGTGGGCATTGCGATTCTGTTCGCCTTCCCTATCGGCGTGGGCGGCGCGATTTACCTGGAAGAGTACGCCGCCGATAACGCCATCAACCGCATTATCCACACCAACATCAACAACCTGGCGGGTGTGCCCTCGATCATTTACGGCATCCTGGGACTGGCGATCTTCGTGCGCGCGCTCGAACCGCTGACCAGCGGCACGCTCTTGGGCTACGCCGATCCAACTACTGCCAACGGGCGCACGATCATCTCCGCCGGTCTCACGCTGGGGCTGCTGATTCTACCGATGATCATCATCAACGCCCGCGAAGCGATCCGCGCCGTACCCTCTTCGCTGCGGCAGGCCAGCTATGGGATCGGGGCCACGCGCTGGCAGACGGTGTGGCATCACGTGCTGCCCAACGCCATGCCCGGCATCCTCACCGGCACGATCCTCGCCATCTCCCGTGCCATGGGCGAAACCGCGCCCCTGGTGGTGATTGGCGCTTCGACCTTCATCAACCAGGATCCCAACGGGCCGTTCGCCAAGTTCACCACCCTGCCGATTCAGATCTATCAATGGACATCCCGCCCGCAGGATGTCTTTCGCAACATCGCGGCAGCCGCCATTATCGTGCTGGTGCTGCTGCTGCTTTCCCTCAACGCGAGCGCAATTGTTCTGCGTAATCGTTTCAGCCGGAGGTTAGACTAATGGCCATGCGCATCCAATCCCCCAATACCGAACATTCACTCTCGTCCAATGGGACTCATGCCATCGAGGCGCACAACCTGCGCGTGTATTACGGCAACTTCCTCGCCGTCAAGGACGTCAGCCTCGACGTCCCACGGCAGAAGATTACCGCCCTGATCGGGCCTTCGGGCTGTGGGAAGAGCACGATGCTGCGCGCCTTCAACCGCATGAACGAACTCGTGCCCACGGCGCGCACCGAAGGTGAAATCCTTTACAACGCCGTCAACATCTACGATCCCGACATTGACGCGGTGGAAGTGCGGCGGCACATCGGCATGGTCTTCCAGAAGCCCAATCCCTTCCCCAAGAGCATCTACGAGAACGTGGCCTGGGGCGCGCGCATCAACGGCTACAAGGGCAACATGGACGAACTGGTGTTCGAGGCGCTGCGCCAGGCGGCGCTGTGGGACGAGGTGAAAGATAAGCTCACGCAAAGCGGGTTGTCGCTATCCGGCGGACAGCAGCAACGGCTGTGCATCGCCCGCGCCATCGCCGTCAAACCGGACATCATCCTCATGGACGAACCGGCTTCGGCGTTGGACCCCATTGCCACCCTGCGCATCGAGGAGTTGATGCAGGAGCTGGCGAAGCAGTACACCATCATTGTGGTGACGCACAACATGCAGCAGGCCGCCCGCGTCTCGGATTACACCGCGTTCTTCTCGCTGGATGAACGAGACCGCGCTGGCATCCTGATCGAGTACGGGCCGACCAAAAAGCTGTTTACCAATCCAGAAAAGAAGATCACCGAGGATTACATTACGGGGCGGTTTGGGTAGGAAAGTAAGGAGTAAGGAGTAAGGAGTAAGGAGTAAGGAGTAAGGAGTAGGGAGTAGGGAGTAGGGAGTAAGGAATTCCTTTGATCCTCTTCACTCATTTCTCTTCACTCATTTCTCATTTCCCTTCAGGAGATAACCGATGACCAAGAAACGAGTGCTTTTCTTATGTACCGGCAACTCGGCGCGCAGTCAAATGGCGGAGGGGATTGTCAATCACTATTTGGGGCAGAGTTGGCAGGCTTTTTCCGCCGGTGTCAACCCTGCTGGCGCTGTCCACCCGCTGGCGATTGCGGTTATGGCCGAAATCGGCATTGATTTGACCGAACATCGTTCCAAATCCGCTGAAGAGTTCCGCTACAGTGCATTTGACCTGGTGGTCACGGTATGTGATCACGCCGCTAGACATTGTCCTACCTGGCTTGGCGCAGGGGAAATCATTCATTTGGGGTTCCCCGATCCGGCAGCCGCCGAAGGTGGCAGCGCCGCCAAAATGCAGATTTTCCGCCAGGTGCGTGACGCCATTCATCGGGAGATTGTGATGCTGCTGACTGATTGGGACAGACAATCTCAACCACAACCATTTGCGTTTGTGGCAGAATTCGCCTGAGGTCTATCATGTCGACGTTTAGAAAAACACTCGAACGTGAACTGCAATCGCTTGAGGATCAAATTTTGATCCTGGGAAGTCTGGTCGAAGAGGCGCTGATGACGTCCATTGATCTCCTTAAGCGCCGTGACCTCGCCGGCGCAAAGCGCCTTATCGAGCATGATGTGGACATCAACGCCCGCCGGTACGCCATCGAGGGACAGGCGTTAGCCTTGATTGCGCTGCATCAGCCGGTGGCGAGCGATCTGCGCACGCTGGCGGCGATCCTCGAAATTGCTACCGAACTGGAGCGCATCGGCGACTACGCCAAGGGGATTGCCAAAATCAACTTGCTCATTGGGGAGCAACCTTTGCTCAAACCGTTGATCGATATCCCGTTGATGGCCGAGAAGGCCCTGGATATGTTGCGCGGGGCTTTGTCTGCCTTTATTATGCGTGATATAGATGCAGCGCGCGCCATACCAGCCCGCGATGATGAGGTGGATGAGCTTTACAACCAGGTTTACCAGGAGTTGGCCGCTTACATCATCGCCGATCCGACTTGTCTTGAGCAAGCCAATCATTTATTGTGGGCGGCGCACAATCTGGAACGCGCCGCCGACCGGGTCTCCAACATCTGTGAGCGTATCTTATTTACCGTAACCGGTGAGTTTACCGAATTCGATTCTGCGGTAAGTCTGCGGAAGTTTGCCCCTGTGGCGTAAACTGTGCGGCGGCTGACGGTCAGGTTAACACGCCAGTTTGTCCGCCAATGCCGCCGCCCAGATACGAATCCGGCTCCAATCGCGGCGGTCGGCGAGGGTGCGCGCCATAAAGCTGACCGGCAACCGAATGTGGCGCGGCAACTGTGCGAATTCCTGGGTGTCGGTGAGGACCGCGCCGGCAAAGAGCGCGCTGGCGATTGGTTCCACCTGCGGCGCGCTCCGGCGCAGCCCGTCCAGGTATCCTATCGCTTGTTGGCGATGTTCCGGCGTATCCTCCGCGATAATCGAGCAGACGACAAAGTAGGCGACCGGCAATGTCGCCAGGGTCGTGGCGTTACGTTTGACAAATCGGGTTAGCTCTCCGGGGATTTTGCCTGTGTGAACCGGCGCGCCCACAATCACTGCGCGATAGGCATCGAGTGCGCGCGCTTGGTGGACATGGCACACGTCCACTTCTTGACCTCGTGCGCGGAGCGTCTCGCCGACAGCCTCGGCCACTCCGCGCGTCGCTCCAGTCCAGGTGGCATAAACGACCAGAATTTTGTCCGCCATCCGCATTTCTCCTTCGAAAATGTCACCGGATGAAACGGATTGAAAAGAAAAAATCCGTTAAAATCCGTTCAATCCGTTGACAGATTTTCGTGCTGGCATGGTGTGCACAGCACCGACGTCTCCTCTCACAATCCCCATGTCCCCAGGACCGGCAAGATGTTGTAAGCGGTCAGATCCAATTGCAGCGGGGTGACTGAGACGTAGCCTTCGAGTAGCGCCCCAATATCCGTGCCTTTTTCGGGTATGCCGGTTGGGGCATCTCCGCCAATCCAGTAATAGGGTTTGTGGCGCGGGTCTTCGCGGCTATCGAGCCGGCTGCGGTAGACGCGCATCCCCTGCCGGGTGACACGGATGCCTTTGATTTGCTCTTGGGGCAGGTAGGGGATGTTGACGTTCAGCAACACATCAGGCGGCAACTCCTCGTTGTTCAGTAGGGTCTGGACGATCTGGCGGGCAATCGCTGCCGCGGGCGCGTAATCAATCAATCCCAAATGATTCTCCGGCGAATCTAGTGAGACCGCGACGCCGGGTATCCCCCCAATGACGGCCTCCATCGCCGCTGTCACTGTGCCGGAATAGGTCACGTCATGGCCGACGTTGGCGTTGGGGTTGATGCCGGAGACGACCAGATCGACCTTTTTGGGCAGCAATCCCAATAACGCCAGCGATACGCAGTCGGAGGGCGCACCATCGCTGGTGAGCGCCGGCGTCCCGTCGGCGAGAATTACCTCTTTGACACGCAAAGGCCGCTCCAGTGTCTTGACGTGGCCTGAGGCCGACCAGTTGTGATCTGGCGCAAGAATACTGACTTCCCCCAGGTCGCGCATAGCCTGCGCCAACGCTAATAGCCCAGGGGCCATAATCCCGTCATCATTGGTGAGTAGAATGTGCATCGTTGTTCCTTCGCGTTAGACAAATATGTGTCTGATTATAGAGGGGTAACGTTAACCGATTATGTACAAACGGTTAACGTTCTGTTAAATCGTCCTGGCTATAGCTCAGGGTGCAAATCCGAGAAGATCGTCGCTGGCGGGAATCTCTTGGGGTGAATCCCTGCTGTCGAAAGGAACCTGGGCTTGAGTGGCGTGGCATAATCGCGCAAAAGTTCGTCAAAGACCTTGTCCCAACTGCGGCTCTCGGCAAAGCGTCGCGCGTGTAACCCCATCCGCTTCAACAACGCCGGGTCCTCGACGCACAACCGGATGAACGCGAGCCATTCCGCCTGATCAGCAGGCGCGCACAGAAATCCATTGGTCGCCGGGATGATCAAGTCCACCGGGCCGCCAGCGCGCGGGGCAATCGCCGGTAAGCCGGAGGCCATCGCTTCGAGGACAACGTTCCCGAACGTCTCGTTGGCCGAGGGGAAGGTGAACAGATCGGCGGCGGCATACGCAGCCGCGAGATCGTCGCCGCGAAGGTGGCCGGTAAATACAGTCGGTGTCCCGGCGAATTGCGCTTCCAGGGTGGGGCGCAGCGGCCCATCTCCGACAATCGCCAGACGGACGTGCGGCAGCGTATCCAACACCGGGCGCAGCCACTCGATGCGCTTTTCCACGGCCAGGCGGCCTACGTAGAGCAGCAGCGGCGCGTCTGGATGTCCATCCGTAAGTCGTGCGCGCCATTCCCCACTGCGACGGCGGGGATGAAATTGCTCAGTATCCACCCCCCGGCTCCACACGCTCACTCGCTCGAAGCCGTGGGCCTCCAACTCCAATCGTGTGAAGTTCGAGGGCGCCAGGTTCAGATCGGCCTGGTTGTGTAACCACCGGAAATACGTCCACAGGGAATCACGAAACCAACCCAGGCGATAAATCTGGGTGTAGCCGGGCAGGTCTGTATGATATGAAGCGACCACCGGCACGTGTAGCTTGCGGGCATGGTGCAGTCCGGTGAGGCCGAGGAAGGCCGGGTTGACGATGTGCACAATGTCTGGACGGAAATCGGCCAAACGCCGTTCTACATTGATGAGCGGCGGTACGAGCCGTAAATCCGGGTAGAAAGGAAAGGCAAACGCTGGTAAGCCTACAATCGGCGTCCCGGCATATTGCTCCGGCGCGCCCTCTGGGGCAAACATCAAGGCCATGTGCCCATGCCCGGCCAGATATTCCAGAAAATGGCACAGGGTGTTGGCAATGCCATCCCACTTAGGCAGAAAGGTCTCGGCAAAAATCGCAATACGCATGTTCTTTACTCACCTGTGTGCAAAGGCTATGAAAGGTCATTATGGTCCAGTCATAGCATACCGTATGCTGATTAACACCGGTTTAGCCGGTTGTTAACAGGTTGTTATGAATTATCTAACGCAGTGTAAAGTCAGCTCGTCGGTATCCGCGATAATCGAACCTTAACAAGACGTTAAGCGATCCATAAAGCCGGGTTAACCTGGGTGGGGTATAGTATCTACGGAAAAGAAGGGAGATGACTGAATATTTTAGCGAGGTAAAGTGATGACAACATACGACATGCCCATAGTACCGTGGGGCGCGCCACTCACGCATCAGCCTGTGCACGCCTATGATGTCCATCGCCTGAGAGCTTACCGCCGACTCGATACGGTGTATATGACTGCGCCCACGGTATTCTTCGATGATACGACCCGCATGGTATTCTTTAGTGACACGCATCGGGGCGATAACAGCCGGCTCGATGCCTTCAGCGCCAACGAAGCACTTTTCCTGCATGCGCTGCACCATTATTATCAAAACGGCTTTATGTACATTGAGGTCGGCGATGGCGACGAATTGTGGAAGAACCTCCATTTCCATACTGTGAGAGCAGCCCATGGCCAGGTATTCGAGTGGCTACATCGTTTCGATGCACAACAGCGGCTGCATCTGTTATTCGGTAATCACGATATTTCCGGCACAAAATGCCAGCAGGTCGACAAGGACGGTATGATCGCGCGCGAGGGGTTGATTCTCCAACATCGCCGGACGGGGCAGCAGGTCTTTGTCATCCACGGGCATCAGGCCGATCTGAAGAGCGACTTTTGGTACCCGGTCAGTCGGATGGCTGTGCGGCGGGTATGGCGTAGCCTGCAGATGTGGCGACTGGCACCGGTGGCCAGTCCAAACGCGGAGGATCGCGTGCCGCGTGCATTCGAGCGTTATTTGTGGGAGTGGTCAGCCCGCCATCGTCGGGTGCTAATTTGCGGACACACCCACCGGATTACCGGCGCGGCCTCCGGAGAGACGCCCTACTTCAACACCGGCCACTGTGTGACGCCGGGCATTCTCACTGGCCTGGAAATCCAGAACGGCGAGATCGAATTAGTGCGCTGGCGGGCGACGCCGGAGCGTGCATTGCCCTTTCAGCGCGAGGTACTGCAAGCGCCGTGCAAACTCAGATACTTCAAGTGAGCCTCATCCACTAGCTGGCACAAAATGCGACTTTGCCCTCAAGTATTGACGCACCAGCACAGCGCCTCCCTGGCGCAATGTTCTTTATACTTTGCCGGGTTATACTTAGAGGTACGTTGCGCTCTGCAAAGCGCAACGCACCTGTCGTAGATGCAGTTTTCACGATCGCACTAAGACGACGTCAACACATCTTCGATGCGCTCGAACGCCCAGTCAAGGTCAGCCTGCTGGATGACCAGCGGCGGGGCAAAGCGGATCACGTGCTGGTGCGTCTCCTTGCACAGCAGGCCGCGCGTCATCAACGCCTCGCAGAAGCGACGCGCTCCCCCGGCCTCTGGATGCAGTTCCACACCGATGAACAGCCCCTTGCCGCGCACTTCCTTAATGTACGGACTCTGGATCGTGCACAGTTTGCCCATCAGGTAATCGCCCATCCTGGCAGAGTTCTCGATCATCCCTTCTTCGACGAGCACCTTGAGCGCCACACGCGCTGTCGCGCAGGCCAGCGGGTTGCCGCCGAAGGTGCTGCCGTGGTCGCCAGGCTGAAACACGCCGAGCACTTCCTTATTAGAGAGCACCGCCGAGACCGGGTAAAACCCGCCGGAGAGCGCCTTACCGATGAGGGTGAGGTCGGCTTCGACGCCTTCATGTTCCTCGGCGAGCAGCTTGCCGGTGCGGCCCAGCCCCGTCTGGATTTCGTCGGTGATCATGGCTATGTCGTGCGCGGTGCAGATGCGGCGCACGTCGCGCAGATAGCCGTCGGGCGGTACGATGATGCCGGCCTCGCCCTGGATCGGTTCGAGCAGGAAGGCGACGGTGTTCGGCGTGATTGCGGCTTCCAACGCCGCCGCGTCGCCAAAAGGAATGATGACGAAGCCTGGCGTGAACGGCGCGTAGCCGTCGCGGTATTGTTCCTCGGTGCTGAAGCCGACGATGGTGATGGTGCGCCCGTGGAAGTTGTTGGCGCAGACGATGATCTCAGCCTGACCGTAGGGGATGCCTTTGGTCTTGTAGCCCCACTTGCGCACGGCCTTGATGCACGATTCCACGGCCTCCGCGCCGCTATTCATCGGCAAGACCATGTGCGAGTGCGTCAGCTCGCACAGCTCTTTGTAGAGCAGACCCAACTGGTCGTTGCGGAACGCGCGCGACGTGAGTGTGAGGCGGTCAAGCTGCTCGCGTACCACCGCCGCGATTTTGGGATGGCAGTGTCCCTGGTTCACCGCCGAGTAGGACGAGAGAAAATCCATATACCGGTTCCCCTCCACGTCCCAGACCCAAATCCCCTGCCCGCGTGTGAGCACCACGTCCAACGGCTTGTAATTCCGCGCGCCGTATTGCTGTTCTAATTCAATATAATCTTGCGCTTTCAAAAGAATTCCTCCTCTGTAAATAGCCACAGAGAACACCGAGTTCACAGAGAAAGATAAAATACTCTGCACTCTCCGCGTACTCTGATCTGAAAATAGAAAGGTGCTCGTAGTAGCAACTTTAGTCGCTTGTACAGTCAACGACTGAAGTCGTCACTACGCGCCATTTTCATCGTTCATGATGCTCCTTAAGCATAAACCGCGAATCTCGCTAATCTACGCGAATCTCTGAAAAGTTGTAATGGTCAACAGGATATTGAACACTTGGGTAACGCGTTTTTTACCGCCAAGAAATCTTAAAAACTTGGCGCTCTTGGCGTCTCGGCGGTTGTTCAATATCATCCTGACGAGTACAGCATCTCTGAAAAGTTAGCGAAGATTCGCGTGATTCTGTACTAGTCCGTCACATGCTACACACTTCAATTTCGCGGTTTTTGTTGTTTCGGTATCAAAATAGGCAGATTTGCGGCTTTAAATCCGCCCATGCGCGACTTTTCACGTTTTTGCAGTGTTCAACATGATCCAGTCGATTACAAGATTCGCGTGATTCGCGGTTGGAAATTTTAATCCTCGGCAATTTACCAATCCGCCCTACAATGCTTTCATTCTACCCAGTTGAGGATAACTTTGCCGGAGTTGCCGGAGCGCATGACGGCGAAAGCCTCTTCGAACTCGGTGTAGTGGAAACGATGGGTGATGACCGGGCTGATGTCCAGGCCGGTTTGTAACATGGACTGCATCAAGTACCACGTCTCGTACATTTCGCGCCCATAGATGCCCTTGATCGTGAGCATGTTGAAAATCACCGTGTTCCAATCAATCGCCAAATCGGAGGAGGGGATGCCGAGCATCGCAATTTTCCCGCCGTGGCACATATTCGCCAGCATATCGCGGAACGCCTGCCCGTTGCCCGACATTTCCAACCCCACGTCGAACCCCTCCTTCATCCCCAAGTCTTTTTGAACCTGCGCGATGCTTTTTTCGCGGATGTCCAACGCCACCGTGGCCCCCATCTTCGCCGCCAGCGCCAGACGATATGGGTTGAGGTCGGTAGTGACAATGTAGCGTGCGCCGGCGTGCCGGGCGATGGCGGTCGCCATAATGCCGATGGGGCCGGCGCCCGTGATCAGCACATCCTCACCGAGGACTTTGAACGCCAGCGCCGTGTGCGTGGCGTTGCCAAAGGGATCGAAGATGCTCAGGATGTCCAACGGGATGCGCGGGTCGGCGTGCCACACGTTGGTCACAGGGATGCACAGATATTCGGCGAACGCGCCAGGCCGGTTAACGCCAACGCCCTGCGTCTGATTGCACAAATGCCGCCGTCCCGCCAGGCAGTTCCGGCAGCGTCCACAGACGATGTGTCCTTCGCCGGAGACAATCTCGCCAATCTGCAGATCGTGGACGTTGCTCCCCATCGCCGCCACTGTGCCTACAAACTCGTGCCCCACCACCATCGGCACCGGGATGGTTTTCTGCGCCCACGCATCCCAGTTCCAGATGTGTACATCCGTCCCACAAATGGCGGATTTGTGTACTTTGATCAAGACATCATTGATCCCCGGCTCCGGAACCGGGACATCTTCTAACCACAACCCCTCTTTTGCATAGCGTTTCACCAAAGCTTTCATCGTATTAACCTCTTTTCAGGATCATTCAGGTACACCGTCATTTTCACTATCAAGATTAACCAGATATGGCAGAAATCCTAGTGCAAATCATCACCTTTCCCCTCAGACATCGAGAACGATTGCCGTAAAGCGCAAGATTTTTTACGTTTTGCGCTTTACGTTTTGTGCTTGTAGAGTATTTGCACACATTACCCGTTGGGTTATAATAATGACTGTACTCAATCAGCCTGTTAAGGAGGAATCTGTATGGCAGACCTGGAACGGACAGCAGAAATTCTCGGTAAAGTCCCCCTGTTTGAAAATCTGAAAAAGCGCCAACTGCAAAGCCTGGCGCGGATTTTCATTGATCGCAAGTGCGCACCCGGCGAAGTGATCGTTCCCCAAGGACGCGATGGATACGGTTTCTTCATCGTAGCCTCTGGGCGTGCGGAAGCCGTGCGTGAGAAGGCCGATGGCACTACCGCCGTGGTCAACACCTTCGGCCCTGGCGATTTCTTCGGCGAGCTGGCTTTGTTGGATAACGGCCCGCGCACCGCGTCGGTCATCGCCACCGAAGAGACGGAATGTCTGATTCTCCCCCGCGAGAACTTCCTCGGCGTCCTGCGGCGTGACGGCGAAATGGCTGTAGATATTATGGTCGAACTCGCCAAGCGTTTCCGCATGGCGCTGGATGCGTACTATTAAAACGTAATGCGTAAAACGTAATGCGTAAAACGTAAAGGTGTAAAACGTAAAGACGTAATGCGTAAAAACTCACGCTTTACATTTTACGCTTTACGTTTCACGTTTTCGTTCTATGAAATGCCCTGAGTGCGGATTCAAGGCCCCCGCGCAAGCCAAGTTCTGCGGTATGTGCGGGACGCGGCTCGCGTTAGTTTGTCCATCCTGCGGGACGACCAATCCGCGCGCCTATCGCTTTTGCGCTGAGTGCGGCGCGCCGCTGACCACAGAGAGCGCGCCGCTCACTGTTGTCGCACCACGCCAACAAGAACAACCTCCGCCGGAGCCGCGACCGGCTGGCGACATCGCCCCGCTCGAAGGCGAACGCCGTGTCGCCACGATCATCCTCGCCGACGTCAAAGGCTCCACCGATCTGATGGAGCAGGTGGGCACCGAGACGTGGGTCAAGCTGATGAACCGCGTCCTCCAAATCCTTGAAACGGAAGTCTACCGCTTCGGCGGCAAAGTGGATCAATTCCGGGGCGACGGTTTGGTTGCCTTTTTCGGGACGACGGCGGCGCACGAAGACGACCCGGAGCGCGCGGTACTGGCGGCCCTGGCGATGCAGGCGGCGCTGCGACCGTTCGCCGCTGATCTGGAGGAACGCGAGGGCATCAACCTGGCGCTGCGCGTGGGCGTCAACACCGGCGAGGTCATCGTCACCAGCGTGGGCAACGACCGCCAGTACCGCGAGGAGACGGCGATGGGCGAGGCCATCGCCATCGCCGCGCGCATGGAGACCGCCGCCGAACCCGGCACCGTCCTGGTCAGCGAATCCACCTACCGCCTCACCGCCGCGCAGTTCGAATGGCTGCCGCTTGGCGAGATCCGGGTCAAGGGGGTGAGCTATCCCATCAGCGTGTACCGTCCCCTCGCGCCGTATGCCAGCCCCGAACGGCCCGAGGCCTACGAGCTTTCCAACCCCCTCATCGGGCGCGACGCGGAAGTGGAAAGCCTCAAAGCCTGCATCGAAGACCTCAACGACGGCATCGGCAGCATCGTCATCATCACTGGCGAACAGGGCATGGGCAAGTCGCTGCTCACCGACGAAGTGCGCCATTACCTGGCGCGGCAGAACGCGCTGCTGGCCGAAGCGCGCGACAAGGGCGCCGCGGCGACTGAGGACAGTTCTAGCGAGATAACGGGAGTGATCTGGCTGCGCGGGCGCTGTCGCTCCTACACCCAATCACAACCCTACGCGATGTGGCAAGATGTGCTGCGCAACTGGCTCGGCATCCGCCAGGACGAACCGCGCGAGCAAACCCGCAACCGTCTGCGGCAGCAGGCCGAGGCGCTGTGGGGCGATGAGGCCGACGAGTACTACCCCGACCTGGCAACCCTGCTGTCGCTGCCGCTAGAAGCGCGCCACGCCGAGCAAGTCCAGCGACTCGACGCCGATAGCCTGCGCCAGCAATTTTTCCTGACCATTCACCGCTGGATCGAGGCGCTGGCGGAGGAAACGCCGCTCGTGCTCAACTTCAGCGATATGCAATGGGCCGACGCCACATCGCTGGATCTGCTCAAGTACTGCCTGCCACTGTGCGATTACACCAGTCTGCTCTGGCTGTTCGTCTTCCGGCCCGACCGCGCCTCGCAGATTTGGGAATTCCGCCATTTCGTCGAAACCGAGTATCCCCATCGCCTGATGACGCTGCATCTGCCGCCGCTCACCCCGGAACAAAGCCGCGAGATGATCCAGGCCTTGATCGGCGCAGACGTGCTCCCCGAAACCACGCAAGACCTCATCATCCAAAAGGCGGAGGGGAACCCCTATTACATCCAGGAAATGATCCGCGCCCTGATTCTGCAGGGGATTCTGGTCCGCGAGCCGGAGGCCAATCGTTGGCGCACCACCCAGGCTGTCACCAGCCTTTCGCTGCCCGATAGCCTGCAAAGCCTGCTGCTGGCGAGCATTGACCGGCTCACGCCTGAAGAACAGCACGTCCTGCAGATTGCGTCCGTCGTCGGCACCGTGTTCTGGTCGAAAATTCTCGAAGTGCTGGCCGCCAATCCGGCGCGGGTGAAGGCGCACCTCACCGCGCTGCAACGCGCGCAATTGATCCGCGAGCGCGGGCGCACCTCGGAGTTCGGCATCGAATACGTCTTCAAGTCCTCGCTGATCCGCGACGCCGCTTATGACCGCCTGCTCAGCACACAGCGCACCAGTTATCATCTGCGCATCGCCGAGTACATTGAAAACCACAGCGGTGCAGAGAACCAGACCCACACGGCCCCACAATTCTATGGAGCGTTGGCCTTTCACTACCGGCGCGCCGGGAAGAGCGAGAAAGAGCTGGAGTACTGTCTCAAAGGCGCGGCCCACGCAAAGGAAATCTACGCCAATGCCGACGCCGGCAAGCTCTACACGCGCGCCCTCGAAATCCTTGACACGTTGGAAGCGCAGACCACCGATGCGGCGCAACATCGCAACCTCCGCGCGCAGCGGTTTAGAACGCTCAACGAGCGACGCGCGGTTTTCTATTTGATGGGCCAGTTCGAAGCGATGTGGGCCGACGCCAAGGCGCTACTGCCCCTGGCCGAGCAGTTGGCGGATGATCCCACCTTCACCATTGACGCGCTGCTGCAACAACCGGGCGTCGCCGACTACCAGTGCAAGGAGGAGATCGAAGCTGGCATCCCGATGGCGCAACAAGCACTCGCGTTGGCGCAGCAGTTGGGTGATCAGCGCCGCGAAATGGAAAGTCTCATCGCCATCGTCAACCACCGCCTGGCCTTGAGCGATCCGGCGTGGCAACCGCTGGCCGAGCGCGCCCTCGACCTTGCTCGCCAGTTGCACGACCTGCACTACGAAGCACGACTGCTCATCGGTATGGGCGGCGTCTTCGCTTTTAGCGACGAACCGGCCATCGGCATGGAATACCTGGAGGCTGCCGCCGCCCTCGCCATGCGCCAGGGACTCGATGACAAGATCACCCAGATGTCGCTGCTGAACCTCCTGGGGTTGGAATTTGAGCGCAACGGCGACTATTACCGGCTGCTGACGGAATATCAACAGGAACGGCTCAACATCAGCCGCGAGATCGGCCACCGTCCCAACGAGAGCAAGGCGCTGCAAGCCTGCGGGCGAATTCAAGGCATCTACCTGGGCGATTACAAAGGCGGCCTGGCGCTGTTGGAAGAATGTCAGCGCATCCTCACCGGCACCCGCGACGAGGTTTACCCGCTGTTCCACATCGCCCAGATCCAGAGCGAGCAGCACCAGTATACCGAGGCGCTCGCCAGCCTTGAACGCATCCGCGCCATCGGCGAGCCGGTGCAGGATCGCGGCCTCGCCAGCCTGAAACTGGTCTGGATCATCCTCTACAACGCTCTCGGCGACGAGGCGCACCTGTATATGGCGCTCGATCTGGCCGAGCAGGTGCGAGAGCTGGCTACCCATAGCCCACTGGTCTCACGGCAGTACGAGATGGCGGCGCTCTGTAAAGCCACCGCCGCGCACCTGAAACTGGCGGCGGTCGTCGCCAAACCCGCCGCTGTCTACGATCATCTGAGCCGCGCCCTGGAAACCTCGCAAAAAGCGTTGGACATTTACCAAACGTTCGGGTTTTTGCAGATTACCGAGTGTGTCAGTGAAGAAATTCTCTTCCGCTACAGCCAGGCGCTCGCCGCCAACGAGCAACCTGAGGAAGCTACCAAATACCTCCGTCGCGCCTACGATGAGATGGCGCGCAAACACGCGCTTATCCCCCCCGACAGCTATTTCCGCCGCGCCTATCTCGAAAACATCCTCCTCCACCAGGAGATTCGCGCAGCTTACGCCGCGCGCGTCGGCCTGCTCCTGACCGAAGCCGGCCCGATCCCCCAGATGAGCCACGTCCCGGAGACCTTCTGAAGTTTTTCACCGCCGGCGCGGCGCCGCAACAGTCGTCATCAAAAACTAACATAACTGCTACAGAACCGCCACGCAAACTTTACTCTAACACGGCAAAACTGTGCTATGATTACCCATGCACAAGACCCAAAATGGGCCTGCAGCAACGACAGTATACATATCAACGGACGGCTGAGTCCTCAAGGATGGTGTAGATTATGACCCAATTCCTGAACAAACTCTTCAACATCCGCTCGGAAGAGTGGCCCCGGTTGCTGCTCCTCTACGCGATGCTCCTGGCAGTCACGCTCGGCGCAGTGTGGGGCGAAACGATTGTTGCGGCGGCCTTCCTGGAGCAGGTGGGGCTACGCGGTTTGCCCTGGTTCTTTATGATCAGAGCCATCCTCTCGATACCCGCGGTGGCGATCTACACCGCGTTCGCCGATCGCGTCCCCAGCCGAAAGCTGCTGATCGCCATCCTGCTCATTGGCGGGGCGGGCATCCTCGTCGGTTTTGGGCTGCTCAATGCCGGCTTGACACGCATCGCCTATCCCTTGCTCTATCTGCTGATCTACGTCCCGCTCACCGACATCCTCTCGGCGCACTGGTACACCTACATCAACGGTTTCTACGACACGCGGGCCGCCAAGCGCGTCGTGCCCGTCCTGGGGACCGCCGGCAGCATCGGCGGGATCATCGCCGGGTTGAGTATGGAAGCGTTGAACAAGGTCCTCTCGCCCAACAGCATTATTCTCGTGTGGCTCAGCATGTTGGGCGTGATGGCGTTGGGAGCATGGGTAATGCCGCGCCTCATCAAGTCCCCAGAAGAAACGGCGCAAGCGAGTATGCCCATCGTCAAAACCAGGAGCAAAGAGAAGGCCCACGTCTCATACCTCAATGAGCTGCGCGAGGGCTACCACTTCGTCGTGCAGTCGCGTTTCCTGCGCTGGATTGCCGCAGCCACGCTCATCGTCGTGATCCTCCTCACCTTCATTGGCTACCAGACCAGCCAGATTATCGTCGAAAAGCTCCAGACCACCGAGGCGATGGCGAATTTCTATGGCCTCGTGACCGGCGTGGCGAACTTGATTATGCTGCCGTTCCAGCTCTTCCTCCTCAGCCGCATCATCGGGTGGATCGGGGTGTGCAATGCCTATCTGATGTTCCCCATCGGCAATCTGGCAATTTGCGCCGGGTTGGTGTTCTTGCCCGGCTTGCCCATCGCCGCTTTCAGCTATTTCGATACGACCTCCTTCTACGGCAATGTCGGCTATCAAATCAACAGTTTGCTCTACAACGCCGTACCGCTGCGCATCAAAGGCCGCGCGCACGCCTTCATTGACGGTCTTATCGCGCCAATCGGCGCATTTATCGGCAGCATCTTGCTGTTGCCGCCGTTCGTGGCGCTGCGCTGGTTCTTGCCGGCCCTCACCCTTGTGCTTGCCGTGGGTTACATCGCCAACGCGCTGATTGTCCGCCGCCAGTACGGAAAGGCGCTCGTGAAAATGCTCGAACAGGAAGATTATTCCTTCTTGCTGACCCAAAGCGTCTCCGAGCTAACCGTGGCCGATCCCGCGACGTTGGGCAAACTCCGCGCGAAACTGGAGAGCAGCAGCAGCCACGAACTTACCGTCTTTATGGCGAAGCTGATCAGCCAGATCGGCGGGCGTGAGGCGATCCCGATCTTGAGCCATGCCGCCCACGCTGCGCCGGAAGCGCACACCCGCGCGGCCATCCTCGATGTCCTCGCCGCCGCTGACCTGCGCGGCGACGCCGTGCGGCAACTGTATCTCGATTTCCTCGCCGATCCTGACGGGCAAGTGCGACAGTCCGCCATCGTCGGTTTGCAGCAGCTCTCATCCCCGGGCGACGCCGACTTTCTCGCCCGCATGTCGGACATGGTTCACGATCCCGACATTGACGTGCGGGGGCAGGCGCTCACGGTTCTGGTGCAGACGGAGCGTCTCTACACCCTGAAACCCGCCACGGATGCGCTTGAGGCGCTGTTGAACGACGCCGATGACCGCGCGCGCGCCTACGGTGTGCGTATCCTGGGACAGATCAAGAGCGAACACACCCTCCATCGCCTGACGACCTACCTGTCCGATCCCGCTGATCAGGTGCGCCTGGAAGCAGCCCTGGCGGTGGAAGCCGCCGTGCAGAAGACCGCCCTCACCGACGTGATGCGGTCCGAGATCGAAGATACGATCAGCGCCTTGCTGAAAGACCCCGTTGAGCGTGTGCGACAGGCGGCGCTGGCAGTCTTAGGGCGCGCTGGCAGTCGTAAATCCTACCCGTTAATCGTCAAGGCGCTCACGGATGCCAGTGCGCAAGTCCGCGAAACGGCGGCGACAACGCTGGTGGCGCTCGGCAAGGCCATCATCCCCGTCATCCACCCACAACTCGACGCGCCGGAACCGCAAATGCGCAAAATGACCGCTGTCGTTCTGAGCCGCATCAATCCCAAAGAATTCGGCCCGCTGATCGTCGGCGCCAATATCACCGGCAACCTGCTTGCCATCTATAGCAACTACGGCCTTGTGGAAGCCTTAACGCCCTACAACACATATCCGGGTTTGGCTGTGCTGCAGAGCGCGCTGCGTGAGCAAAACCAACGCCTTACCGCAGAAATTTTTTACTTGCTCTCGGCCATCCAGGACCCCGCCAGCGTAGACATCATCAGCGACGCCCTGCGCAGTGAGAACCCACGCACGCGGGCAAACGCCGTCGAAGCCCTGGAATCGCTGACCTCACCCAAGACCGCCGGATTGATCGCGCCGCTGTTCGAGCCTGAGACCCCCACCAGCAAACTCCTGGAATTGAGCCGGGAAACCTGGGATATGGAACCGCCGGACACCGCCGAAGCCATCCGCAAACTTGCCGCGCAGCCCGACAATCCCTGGTGGCGCACAATGACGACTTTCGCGCTAGGGGAACTCGGCGCGGCGCTAGTTCCCAAAACGCCGCCGGTAGAAGCGCAACCCGCCGAGGCTGCGCCGGTAGCCGAAACGGGTCGCCGCCCGCGCCGCATCGGCTCGACCGACCTTTTCGCCGCACTCGACGCGCCCAAGGCAGACGCGCCCAAACCCGCTGCGCCCCCCGCCGAGGCTGAACCCACACCCCGCGCGCGCCGCCGCCCTCCCACCGACCTCTTCGGCGCACTCGACGCCCCCAAAGCCGAAGCCGCCAAAGCCGACCAACCCACACCCCCCCCCCCCCCCCCCCCCCCCCCCCCCCCCCCCCCCCCCCCCCCCACCCCCCCCCCCCCCCCCCCCCCCCCCCCCCCCCCCCCCCCCCCCCCCCCCCCCCCCCCCCCCCCCCCCCCCCCCCCC
>Ga0208197_1000613_pt1 | contig 43139 bp, 43 predicted proteins | sample AD_JPNNA4_MetaG_FD_184444 | JGI IMG/M metagenome (GOLD analysis project Ga0208197, IMG submission 184444) | Active sludge microbial communities of municipal wastewater-treating anaerobic digesters from Japan - AD_JPNNA4_MetaG (SPAdes) (version 2) | ecosystem: Engineered > Bioreactor > Anaerobic...
CCCGCACACACCCCGCCCAGCCGTGCCCTCCGCCCGCCGACAACCCTCGCCCCGCCCGACGCCGCCTCTCACCCACACAAAAGGCCTTCCTCGCCGACATCTTCCACAACGGCCGAACCCTCACCCAGGCAAGAACCAACCTCCGCCTCCGACCCCTCATCCTCCACAACTGGCTCCAAAGCCCCCTCTTCCGACAAACCCTCCACACCTTCCTGGCCGGCTATCGACGCCAGGCCCGCCTCGTCGCTCTCCACCGCATCCCCGTCTCCGTCGGCACCATGCTCATCTTCACCGAAACCCAAAACCCCAAACACGCACGCCGCGCCTCCCTCGACATCTGGCAGACCTATCGAACCTTCTGCCGCTCCCCACAAAACAAACCATCCAACACCAACCCTCAACAGGAGTTCCCTATGGACAATCACCCCGCCCCCCAAAACCCGCCCCGTCTCACCCGCAAGCAGCAGTGGTTTCTCGAAACCGTCTTAGATGTCGGCTGTCCCCTCGAACAAGCCATGACCGACGGCCGCATCACCCCGCGTCTCCTCCACAGCTGGCTCCAGCAGCCCCGTTTCCTCCACGCCGTCGAAATCCGCATGGCCCAGTACCGCCTCGAAACCCGAATCGAAGCCGCCCGCGCCGCCTGTCAGGCCGTCCACACCCTCGCCCGCATCACCGCACACGCCGGCCGATACGACATCGTCCGTCAGGCCGGCATGGACCTGGTCAAAATCCATCACGACCTCGAAAACGAAAAGCCGCCCCGGCCGATGGCTCAAAAGTCCCCCTCTCCATTGAATTATCAGCAGTTCCCCCCGCAACCCCTCACCCCTTCCCCTCTGGCTCAAGAATCTGTGCCCCAATTGAATTCTCAGCAATTTCCCCCACAACCCCTCAACCCTTCCCCTCTGATTCAAAACCCCGCATCTCCATTGAATTATCAGCAATTCCCCCCAACCCCCCTCCGCAGCCCTTTTCAACTGGCTCAAAAATGCGCGCCGACGTCTCCGCAGGTCCAAAATCCGGCTTTAAAATGCGCGCGGCCGTTTTCAGGTGGCTTTAAAATGCGCGCCGCCTGGGCGCCGCGGTGCGCAAATTTCCCCAAAAACCCCATTTCCAGCCCAAAAACCCACAAAACAGCCATTTTTGACAACACCCCCCGCCAAACACCCTTGGAAAAATCAACCCCCCACGACACACCAGCCCCTTGCTCAAACCCGCCGCGTCGGCTAAACTAAACCCCATGGAAATCGTCATGAACCCTCAACCGCGAATAAAACATAATCAATAGAGGACACAGCATGACCGGTTGCCGTCTGACCGATGATTTGACAAAAAATAAAAGTTGCCGGTGGAAGTGAAATGAAAAACCTTCTCTTTGCAATACGCTTCTGTCCCAAAGCCGGGCCGGATGCTTTGCTCCGCTTGGCGTGTTCATCTGAAAAGTTGTCCACTTGCATGAAGGAGTAAAAACATGAATGTAATGGATTTATTCTGGATTTTTTTTATGGTAACGGCAATTCAGCCGATTCTTCGCCAGAAATTTCTGGAGGCATCCCGAAAAAGACTTTTAAGCATCATTGAAAAGAAGAGAAATTCCCGGGTGATCCTTCTTGTCCATAGACAGGAAACAATGAGTTTCATAGGGTTTCCCGTTTTCCGCTATATTGATATCAACGATTCGGAAGAGGTGCTTCGTGCTATTCAGCTGACCGATCCGGATGTGCCGATTGACCTGATCCTGCATACCCCGGGCGGGCTGGTTTTGGCCTCTTTGCAGATTGCCCGAGCGCTGGCTCTGCATAAAGGAAAGGTTACCGTGTTTGTTCCGCATTACGCCATGTCCGGCGGCACCCTGATTGCCTTGGCTGCCGATGAAATCATCATGAGTCCGTATGCAACGCTTGGTCCGGTTGACCCTCAGCTGGGCCAATATGCAGCTGCTTCTATTCTGAAGGTGATGGAACAAAAGCCCATTGCAGAAATTGATGACCAAACGGTGATTCTTGCGGATCAGGCACAGAAGGCCATTGTTCAGGTACGCCAAAGTGTATTGGAGTTAATCGGAGATAAAATGCCGAAAGAAAAAGCTGAATACGTCAGTGATGTACTGACCAGCGGAAAATGGACGCATGACTACTCGATTACAGTCAAGGAAGCCAGGGAGTTGGGGCTGCCTGTGAATGATGAAATACCCAAAGAAGTGCTGTATCTGCTGCATCTGTATCCTCAGCCGGTCCGTCGCCAGCCAACGGTCGAATATGTGCCTGAGCCGCGCAGACTAAAACAGAAACCGTAATCCACTAAAAGGTTCTGGAAAAGCGGAGCAACTTTACTTTGCTGTCCCTGAAAGACCATGGTCTGCTTCTTTTTTTCGCTGCGGAAGCGGTCTTTGCACAGGGGAAACTGAAAAGGGCGTTCGGCTATTGATTCACAGGACAGCAAAACCATCTGTCAGTTCTCCGGGAATCCATGCTTGCCGACCAGTTTCACAAATCGGCAGCCGCAGACGGTTGAAGGATGGAGCACGCCGTTTTTCTTCTGGTAAACCGTCAGCGTCTGATTCCAGTTGTCTCCGATGGGGGCAACCAGAAGTCCGCCTTCGGCTAGTTGCTTTTCAAGCAGTTCCGGCACCGATGCTGCCGCCGCTGTGAGGATAATCCGGTTAAAGGTCTTGTCCTTTTCCGGCCAGCCGCAGCTGCCGTCTCCGACATAAAACTCCACATTATCAATCCCCAAGTTTGCCAATACGGCCTGGGCTCGCGCCGAAAGCTCGCTGAAACGCTCGATTGTATAAACCCGCCGGGCCAGCAGAGCCAGCACAGCCGTTTGGTAGCCCGAGCCGGTGCCGATTTCAAGAACCGTTTCGTTGCCTTTCAGGTGGAGGCACTGCGTCATCAGTGCAACAATATAGGGCTGGCTAATAGTTTGTCCCAGTCCGATGGGAAGGGGATAATCCGCGTAGGCCTGCGATGCGTATTCCGGTTTGACGAACAATTCACGCGGGATACGGCTCATCGCCTCCAGAACCCGCGGATCGGTAATATCCCGGCCCTTCAGGTCGCGTTCAACCATCTGCTGCCGCTGAACAGAGTAGCGGTTTATTTCTTCAAAGCTGACCATTGGTGTCTATTGATTATGTTTTATTCGCGGTTGAGGGTTCATGACGATTTCCATGGGGTTTAGTTTAGCCGACGCGTGTGGTTTGAGCAAGGGGGTGGTTGGAGGGGATGGCGGGGATATTCTGGGGTGAATGAATCCTGGTTGTCTCCTGAAAGAAGTGGAATAAGTGAGTTGGGGGGTTGGGGCTGGTGCATCGTGAGGGCTGGGTTTTCCAAGGGTGTTTGGCGGGGGTGTTGTCGAAAATCGCTGTTTTCTTTGTTTTTGGGCTGAAAATGGGGTTTTTGGGGAAATTTGCGCACCGCGGCGCGCAGGCGGCGCGCATTTTAAAGCCACTTAAAAACGGCCGTGCGCATTTTAAAGCCGGATTTTGGACCTGCGGAGACGCCGGCGCGCATTTTTGAGCCAGTTGAAAAGGGCTGCTGAGGGGGTTTGGAGGAAATTGCTGAGAATTCAATTGAAGCACAGATTTTTGAACCAGTTGGAAAGGATTGAGGAGTAGTTGGTGATAATTCAATGGAGATGCGGGGTTTTGAGTCAGAGGGGAAGGGTTGAGGGGTTGTGGGGGGAACTGTTGATAATTCAATGGAGAGGGGGATTCTTGAGCCAGAGGGGAATGGTTGAGGGGTTGCGGGGGCAATTGGTAAGAATCCAATGGAGAGGCGAGGTTTTGATCTGGTTGGGAATGACTGCGGAGAGGGGTTGGGGGCAGGTGCTGATAATTCAATGAAGAGGGGGACTTTTGAGCCATCGGCTGGGGCTGCTTTTCGTTTTCGAGGTCGTGATGGATTTTGACCGGGTCTATGCCGGCCTGACGGACAATGCCGTATTTGCCGTTGTGGGCGGCTGCCTGCATTGGTCTGGTTCCTCCGTTGAGTGATCGGCTCTCTACTTTGGGGCGGGGGTGCGGGAACTGGCTGAAAATGCGGGGGGCTTGGGCGGGGGCGGCGGCTGGAAGTGCTGGAAAGAGAGGGGGTAAGAATTTTTTGATACGGGGGGATTTGAGGGGTCGGGGGTGTTGCGGAAATTGGCTGAGTTCGACTGCCTGGGGCGAGAATGAATGAAGGGGAAAAGTGAAGAGTGAAAAGTGAAGAGGGGGATAGTCGAGGAAGCGGGTCTGGTTTGGGGTTTTGACAAAAAATAAGTAAAAATTGGGGGAATGGCTTGCCGGCCGAAATCGGCGGGGTATAATAAGAGCGAAACGGCTGCTTTGAAAAGACATCGAAAAATAGAAGGGAACAAATAAGATATTGTTACGGCAAAACGCCTATGGCAACATTCGAAGACTCATTACATTTGGCGAAAGAAAAAATGCTGGACAATACCTTACAGCCAACTATCGAACAGAATACTATTGTTTGTCAGATGAAGCAGCGGCGATTACAGATGACTCCGGTAGTAATTTCCGGGCGGTTTTTTGCATCCAGTCGGCATCGCCGAAGGGGCGGCCGGCGAAGCGGTCACCTGCGGCTCCGGCGGGCGTTGGCAACGGGGCGACGTCCGGATATCTTCAATACCGACCAAGGCAGCCAGTTTACCCCGGAGGCGTTCACGGGGTTGCTGACACAATACGGCGTCGCCATCAGCATGGACGGTGTCGGGCGTGCGTTTGAGAACATTATGGTTGAGCGTCTGTGGCGGACAGTCAAGGTTGAAGATGTATATATCCGGGACTCCAAGAACCCTGCCGAGGCACGGTTCGGGCTGCGGCGGTACTTTGAGCATTACAACCGACGCCGGCGACATCAGTCGCTGGGCCGGAAAACGCCGGCGGTGGTCTATGGCCTTGCAAAAGGAAGTGATATTGCTAGAATAATGAAGACAGATGGCGACCGAGCCAAGAGCCGGTTAACCGTTAACCTGTGCGAAACAGTTCCACCTTAATTCAAGGGTGATTCTGTCCAGCGCATGGGGACAACCTAAAGTACAGTATAAATGATATTATAAAGAATGTATCTTTGAGAGGCTACAATGGCAGAAACAGATACAGAGAAGGATTTCATAAATACCTTAAAATCCTCTGATGGACAAAATAAGCATTTTCTGAAATTATTTGATAAGACTGGGCAAGAATTCGTTCATTTTACGGGCGTTGGCGAAGAGGACAAAAAATCACTCGAAGAGCTTAAATTACGAATAACGTGTTTTTTTCAGGAAGCATTAAAATTAGATACAGTTTCCTTCTTGTTTGGAACGGGGTCATCAAAACCTCTAGGAGCAGAAAGCATCAATGAAATACCATCATCTATATGCCAAAAGATTCAACAAGGAGGAGTAAAGAATGCTTGTAAGATGGTGGTTGATTCTATTAGCGATAATAAGTGTGATACCAACGCTGGATGCAAAATTAATTTAGAGAAATTATTGGGAGACTTAATAAGACTTAATAATGTCACCACATGTTTCAAAGGCATATTAAATTTCAAGACAGACGATGCTAAAAAAGGAGAAGACGATAAAGAGCCAGATATATCCAATAAAGTTTTGGAATTAATAAGATTGATTAAACAAGAATTGTTCACTTCCTGTAATGTACCGATTACAGGAAGAGTTTTCAAGGAATATGAAGCAGATCCATTGATTGTTCATAAAGAATTTATTAAAAAAGTACTAGCGAGACCATTGAATCTTAAACGAATCAACCTCTTTACAACAAATTATGATTTGGCGTTTGAGAAAACAATGGACGCTTTAGGCGTAATTTATATTGATGGATTTGTTGGCAACATAAAAAGAACATTTAAGCCAGAAGTGTATAACTATGATTATTATTTTCCCGCCTCTACCACGGAAGGTCGAGTCCACCGACTAGATAAAGTTGTCCACCTATATAAATTACATGGTTCATTGGACTGGGTAGAATACTCACCGGATTCGAAAAATATATATGGCATTGAACAGAAGAAAGATTCTGCCCGTTTTGATGAAAGTATTATAATCTACCCCCAGCCGATGAAAGAAGAGGAAACCTTAGGTTTTCCATATTCTGAAATGTTCAGAAGGTTTGCTTCAATTATTCAACAACCACAAAATGTGTTGATTACTTATGGTTACGGATTTGGAGACGAACATATAAATAGAGTAATATATAATGCTTTGTCTATATCTACCTTTCATTTGATTGTTGTTTCCTATGGCTGGACGGAATCTCTGAAGCGGTTTTATGAAATGGCGAAAGAAGATTCACGCATCAGTTTCTTAATAGGTGAATATTTGGGAGACTGGAAAAGATTTGTTTATGAAATGTTGCCCGATATTAAGCAATTAGAGCTAGAAGAAAACATTGTGAAGACAATGAAGAAATTGAAAGGCGAAGATAAGACAGAAGGAGACGAATAATTGTGGAAAAAGACAGGCAAATAGGGCGAGTACTCAATGTAGATAGCTTTAAAGTTCTTATCGAGATAGATAAGGAAAATAAAAGCCTCACAAAAACACATTACTTCGGTATATATCCTGTCGCCAGAATAAATTCGTATGTGATTATTCCTGTTGGCTACGAAAAGATAGTTGGTCATATTACAAAAGTCCAGATGTTCACAGAAGCTGAAGGTTCTCTGAACAAAACCACGATTACTTTGCCTGATGTTAAAAGATTGATATGGGCAACAATGATAGGAACTATCAAAAAAAAAGGCGATGACGAATATTACGAACAAGGGATTACATCTTTCCCATCTTTAGATAATCCTGTATGTTTTATTTTGAAGAATGAATTGGATTTAATATTCGATGAAAAGGCTGAATACCCACTGCCAGATCAGCAGGTAAATGCCTCAAAGAATTATTATGTCCCCATTGGGAAAAGTACCGCGTTCCCTGAATACGAAATAAAAATTGACCCTGATGCATTATTTGGTAAACATCTCGCAGTCCTCGGCAATACAGGTTCAGGCAAATCTTGCACGATAACATCTCTGATACAAACATTATTAAAAAGAGAATATGGAGATAAGAAAATAACGAATGCACACTTTATAATATTAGACACAAATGGTGAATACAGCAGTGCCTTCATAAAGCGAGATCAAGAGGGGAAAATCATTGGGCGAATAGGAGATTGTCTGATAATTAACAAGGAAGGGTTGAAAATCCCTTATTGGTTCATGAATTTTGATGATTTCAAAACGCTTTTTAAAGCAACCGAGGGCAGCCAAGCTCCTGTATTAAATGCAGCGTTGGTTTTAGCAAAAGAAAAAATTGAAGGTGACAATCCCATTACATTTTACAAATTAATATGCAACGAGTTATGGGAGATATACAATACTATTTTAAAGACAGAAGAGAGTTGGAAAAAAGCAACGTCTTTAGGCAACTGCTGTAATCGCATTTTAAAAACGATAGAAGACAACGAGGCACAGATTGGCTCTTATTTGACGAGTAAACACATTTCGTTAACCACTGGGGATATTAAAAGTGCTATATTACAAATAAACAACTATTTAGAGGTTAATCCGAAAAATAAACAATATTACAGCTTTAAAGCCGGAATTGATTTTTCAAGTTATCTAAAATGGTATGAAAAATATCAATCTATATTTGATCCAGCATTGCCTGGATTTGATATGTCTCAGACAATGATTGATGCGGATATGCCTATATTTTTTGAAAAGAATAATTTTGCATCAAAATATTTATATCAAGCGATGGATATTGAGAGTAGAGAAAACAGTCGAATTAGAGAATATTGTTCGACATTAATATTAAGAATAAATTCTTTTTTCAACGACGAACGATATAAAATTCTTTTTGATGATTACGAGAATTTTCCTTATGCGTTAGCCACTTTTCTGAGATATTGTTTTGGTAGAATGAGCAATGCGAAAATGACGGAGTTCGGCAAAAATATAGATGGACAAAAAACAGGGACGCCGCCATTTTTAGAATATTATTTAAAAGAACAAGGCTTGACTCAAAAAGAAGGCAAAAACCATCAAATAATTATTTTTGATATGAGCCTGCTAGCTTCAGATATTCTGGAGAACATAACCGCACTTTTGGGAAGATTGGTATTAGAATTCATGCAAAGAATGGGAAAGAAACAAGAAGAACGAGGGTCATTCCCTGTTGTGATAGTGTTAGAAGAGGCACATAACTATATTCCAGAAAAGAAAAGAAGTGAAGAAAAAGAATCGATATCTAAAATTGTATTTGAAAGAATAGCGAGGGAAGGACGGAAATACGGTCTTAGTTTAGTGGTATCATCACAGCGACCAAGTGAGTTATCTAAGACGGTACTCTCGCAGTGCAATTCATTTATTGTGCATAGAATTCAAAACCCTGAAGACCAAAAATATATACAAACGATAGTCCCTTCTATTAATGAAGACTTGTTAAAACAACTTCCATCCCTAGCTCAACGAACGGCATTAATATTTGGTGATTGCGTGAGAGCTCCAGCACAATTATATATGAATCAAGCAGATCCATTACCGGATAGTAGAGACCCAAAGTTCATGAAGCACTGGTTGAAATTAGATACAACACAGAAAGAAGAACCAGATTTTGAAAAGATTTGCGAGCAGTGGGAAGGTAAAACACGATAGATGAAAATAGTTTCCCAGATTAGACTCATGATTTTAGAATATACAGTATATTGGCAGATAAGTTAATTGAATTTAAATATAGGTAGTATGATGGAAGTTTGAGCGTGTCCCCAAAAACTGGACAGTTGTTTAAGGTGGAATTGTTTTCGGGTATACTGGAGCGAAAAGCCCCGAAAGGAACTCGAAACAATGACACAGAAGCGGCGGTAAACGGCCGGCCGGGGGGCTATACGCGGTGCATCATTTTGAAGATGTTTTCGTGCTGGAGTGTGATGGTCAGGTCCATTTGACGGGCGATTTTGTTCAGGCGGGTCTGGAGTTCTTCCAGTTCCACTGCGGCGTCGGTGATGTCAATCGCCATCGTCATCACAAAATACTCCTGCATAATCCGCTGGCTCACATCGATAATATTGATATTCGCCCTGGCCATCGTGTTAGCAATGCGTGCGATGATTCCGACCTTGTCTTTGCCTGTAACCGTCACAATGCAGATTTGCGAGACCTGCCTTTTTTGGTTCTTTGCAGCTGCCATATCAAACTCCTTAAGAGGCGTTTTCCTGCTTTCAAAGTCTATTATTATAGCCCCCTTCCGCCGGGCTTCCACTAAAATCAGAGAGCAAGCGGGGAGGTTGTCTTGAAATTTGCAGGGATTTGGATTAAAATAGGGTTTTGACTGAAAAACTGAAACTGGAATAAAACTATGGAGATTATAGATAATCTTAATATTCGGTGTTTTAAGCCGCTGATTACCCCCCAGCAGCTGAAATCCGAGATACCTCAGACAGCCGAGCAGGCCAAGGTTGTCGCTTCTTCCCGCCAAACCATTCAGAATATTCTTGTCGGTCAGGACCGGCGGCGAATCGTCATTACCGGCCCGTGCAGTCTGCATGATGCGGATGCGACGCTGGAATATGCGCGGCGGCTGAAAAAGCTTCAGGAGGAAATTGCCGACAGAGTCTTTCTGGTGATGAGGACCTATTTCGAGAAACCGCGGACGACGCTCGGGTGGAAGGGGATACTTTATGACCCCCGTCTGGACGGCTCGTATGACATTGAGAACGGCATCCGGCTGTCGCGGCGGATTCTGTCTGACATTACGTCTATCGGGCTGCCTGCGGCGACGGAGTTTCTTGATCCGATTGTGCCTCAGTATCTGTCTGATTATATCAGTTGGGCTGCGATCGGGGCCCGCACCTCTGAATCGCAGATTCACCGTCAGATGGCCAGCGGGCTTTCTATGCCGATCGGCTTCAAAAACGCCACTGACGGCAATCTTGAAATTGCACTGGACGGCATTAAGGCCGCCCTGAGTTCTCATTCCTTCCTGGGCATCGACCAGAACGGGAAAGTGATTATTGCTGAAACGACGGGCAATAAATACGGGCATCTGGTGATGCGCGGCGGCACAAGCGGCCCTAATTATACGAGCGAGTATGTTGCCTTTGCGGAAGTTCTGCTTAGAAAGGCGCAGATTCCAAACGGCATTATCATCGACTGCAGCCACGCGAACTCGCACAAAAACTATAAATATCAGCGGCAAGTTCTTTTCGACGTGGCCGACCAAATCAAAAACGGAAACAAAAGTATTATCGGGATTATGCTTGAAAGTTTTCTCAAGGAAGGCAAACAAAGCATCGGTGCGCCGGGGGGGCTGAAGTTTGGGATTTCGCTCACGGACAGCTGCATCGGATGGGAAGAAACAGAAGAACTTATCCGTTTTTTTGCTGAGGCCGTGGAATCTGCGTCTCTAACTCATTGAACAAGAAGGCGTTAGGGACACTTCTAAAATTTCCTCTTTTTACGAAAATTTTCGAAAAATCGTTGACTTTTTCGTCAATTTTCGTTATCTTGCCTATTATGACACGCAAACGTGTAAATCAGAAAGATATTGCTGAAACGCTCAACATTTCTGTTGCAACGGTTTCGAAGGCCCTCCGCGGTGATTACTCGGACATCAACGAAGAAACCCGCCAGCGTGTCCTGAACATGGCCACCAAACTTGGGTATGACTCGGGCTCCCACATTCAGCCGGCTCTTGAAGAGGAGGAGCGAAAGCCGTGCATGGTGGGTGTTCTGATTCTGCGGAAATATCACGAATGGCAGCATACGCATTATTTTGCCGGAATGAGCGAGAAATGCGCCAAAATGAATGTTTCGCTCATCGTTCACTACGTTGAAGAAGAGGACAGCCGACAGATTCTTTACCCTGAAAATCAGCCGCCGGCTATGCGGGACGGCCAAATTCAAGGGCTGATTCTGGCTAACCGCTGGCCGACGGACGTGGTTCGAACGCTGTCGGAAAGTTTTCCGTGTGTATCCCTTCTTTATGATTATTTTCCCCTTCCTATTGATGTGGTGGGTGTTGATGAAAGCCAGGGGGTTTCTCTGCTGATAGACCACTTGCTTACGCGAGGTCATACGAACATTGGGTTTTTCGGGAACTGCGGACAGGTGGTTTATGCTCGCAATCGTTTTGCGATGTACGCGGCTTCTCTGTATCGTGTTGGTCTTCCGTTCCTTCCTGAAAACGTCTGCAATCTGGGCCCGGCGACGCTTGAGGATAAGGAAGAGGACCTGAACGGACAGATTGAGCATGCTGTCGAACGGATTGAAAAGGGAGTTCGCGCATGGATTTGTGCCAATGACTGGGTGGGATATTTGCTTTGCCGAGGACTATTTGATCGGGGGTTCCGGATTCCGGGGGACGTGTCGGTTGCGGGTTTTGACAACACGGAAGACAACACACTGGGCTGTCCGCGACTGACCAGCATCTCCGTTCCAGCGCTTCGGATGGGGGCCGAATCGCTGCGTCGGCTGCTGAATCGCATCCGTTATCCGAAAAGTCCACCTCTGAAAGTGCTGCTGCCGGTTCAGTTGTTTGAGGGCCAAACGACCGGTCCGGTGCCAACGAACGTGTAGAGTTGAAAGGGTGGGCAGCTGCAAGCCGGAGAGGGCTTGCAAAAGCAAGAAAAAACGATCTGTTCCGGGGGGATCGTTTTTTCTTGTTTTCCAATTCTGAACCAACAAGACCCAGAAACTATACATCCCCCTCTCCATGGGTCTTTCCTTAGGGGCTTCCTTTTGTTTTGCGGGCGTTCTGCCGAACAAAAATGCTTGATTTTGAGGCAAACTCAGCCGATATATACTGACTGAACGTTTCTATTTCTGGAGATTGTCGATGACGGAATACAGCAAACTGCCTACAGAAGAACCATGGCGCATCTTTCGGATTATGGCCGAATTTGTGGAAGGGTTTGAGGAGCTTGCGAATATAGGACCTGCCGTATCTGTGTTCGGTTCGGCTCGTGAAAAACCCGGCAGTCACTATTACCAATTGGCGGAAGAGACGGCGTACCTTGTGGGTAAGGCGGGCTTTGCTGTAATGACAGGCGGGGGCGGGGGTATTATGGAGGCCGCCAATAAAGGTGCTCGGCGGGCGGGCGTCAAAAGCATCGGCTTGAATATTGAGCTGCCCCATGAACAAGTTCCCAATCCGTACCAGACTCTTTCTCTGCATTTCCGATATTTCTTTTGCCGAAAGGTGATGTTCGTCAAGTATGCGCATGGGTTCATTGTGATGCCCGGGGGCTACGGCACACTCGATGAATTTTCTGAGGCCCTTCTGCTTATTCAGACTCTCAAACAGGCCTACTTTCCCGTGGTGTGCATGGGCAGTGAATTCTGGAAAGGGCTGGTGGATTGGCTCAAGAAAGAGGTGCAGGAAAGTCATCAATACATCGACCCGGAGGATTTGAATGTCTTTACTGTTTGCGATGAGCCGCAGAAGGCCGCAGACATCATCCGGGAATTTCATCAGACCAACGGGCGCGGGGGCTATCGTCAGCCGCCGGGTATCCGGAAATGGACGGACGGGCAGTAATTCTTACACAAACTTTTCTGCTTCTTCCAGCGCCTTCCGGTAATGCCTGAGCAGATAGGACTGCTCCGGCCCTCCTAAATGACCCCAGGGAAGAATCTGTCCGGGCTGGAAGGCACGCTGGGCCTGCTGGTGAACATCCATTCCGTGGTCTGCAAAGGCCTGCTGCCAGCGGTCAAAATCGAAGGTTTCATCCCACAAATCGAACTTAGCCCCCTTTCGCCAGGCGGTTTCGATGACGTCAGCGAGGCGGCGGTCGCCCCGGCCCATTGCCGATTCGAGGACACTTCGTTCGAGGGTATGATAATGAATCTGCACGGTCCAGGCCCGCAACTGGCTTTTTCGCTCGAGCAGGAGGCGGCGGGCCGTTTGAAAATACGAAATAGGTTTTTGTCCCAGCCACTGAAACGGTGTATGCGGCTTGGGAACCAGCCAGCTGACGGAGGCCGTTATGGAGGCGGGCTGCCTGCCGAGCAGGTCTCTGCGAAGGGTCGCCAGTGCCCAGCATAAATCCACGATCCGGGCAATATCCGCTTCGGTTTCGCCGGGGAAGCCGACCATAAAATAGAGTTTGACTTTCTGAAATCCCGCTTCGTAAGCCGCCTTCAGGCCGGCGAAGAGGTCTGCATCGGAGATGGGCTTATTGATTACCCGCCGGAGCCGCTCGGGTGCTGTTTCGACGGCGATGGTCAGGCCGCTTTTCCGAACGGAGGTCATCAGTTTCGGGAGCAGATGCAGCTGCTGCTGGACGCGCAGACTCGGAATGGAAAGGCCGACCCGGAGCGGACGAAAATAAGCCGTCATTTTCTCGGCAAGTTCCTCCAGCCAGGGATAGTCTGCGGTGGACAGACTCAGGAGACTGATGGTATCCATGCCGGTATTCGAGTACTGCTTTTGGGCCAGTTCCATAATTCGTTCGACCGAGCGATAGCGCAAGGGGCGTCGGCAGTAGCCGGCCTGACAAAACCGGCAGCGTCCCGGACAGCCCCGCATAATCTCGATGCTGATTCGGTCATGGACGGCCTGGACAAAGGGGACAATCGGTGCTTCCGGCACCGGCGCCTGATCAAAATTGTCAATCCAGGCATCTTTGAGCCGCATCGGCAGTGCCTCCGCCAGCGGCTTGAATGCTGTAATTTGGTCCGCCTCATAGTCGAAGGCATACAGGGAGGGCACATACACAAACGGCAGCGTCCGTGCGGCACGGAGGAGAAAGTCGGCTTTGCTGAGGCGGTTCTGTTTGCAGGTTCGATAAAGTTCGAGCAGTTGGACAATTGCTTCTTCCGCCTGGCCGAGCACGAACAAATCCACGAACTCGGCGATGGGTTCGGCGCAGTCGGCCGCCTGCCCGCCTGCGATAATCAGGGGGTCCTGTTCGCTGCGCTGCGTCCGCCGGACCGCCAGACCCGCCAAATCCAGCATGTTCAGCAGGTTGGTATAGCAGAGTTCGTTGGTCAAACTGAAGCCGAGTATATCAAAGCCGGCGGCCGGCAGGCGGTTTTCGAGAGAAAAGAGGGGCAGGTTTTCTTCCCGCATGACGGCTTCGGCATCGAGCCACGGGGCGAATATCCGCTCCGCAGAGGCCCAGAGGAGCCGGTTGACGACTTCATACACAATCGCCAGCCCCGTATGGCTCATGGCGATTTCGTAGATATCGGGAAAACACAGGCCGAGCCGGACGGCGGCGGCGGAGGGGTTTTTGCATATTTGATTGACTTCGCCGCCGATATATCGGGCGGGTTTGCGCACCCTGGGCAGGAGCCGACGGCTGACTTGTTCCTTTACAGACTGAATTGGCTTGATTATCATAGCGGGCATTATACAGAAAACCGACCTTTTTTGAATCATTTCAGTCCATTATGGGAAAAAAACTGGACAGATTTTTTGCCGGCTTGACAGGCATTCTTCTGGCTGCGGCCGCCTTATGGGTGTGTTATCAAAACCGCCCTGTTGTCGTCGAAAACAGCGGCTTTCGGCCTATCATGGGCACGCTGGCCCAAGTGACGGCGACGGCGGAGAATAAAGCCATCGCACGCAAGGCCATTCAGGCGGCCTGGGAGGCGCTGGAGAAGGTCTATCAGACAATGAATGACCGCGATCCTGAATCGGAATTGTCGCGATTAAATAACTCCGCTTTCGGACAGGAAGTTGTTGTCAGTTCTGAGTTGTTTGCCGTCCTTTGTGCTTCGCAGCAGTACAGCCGACTGACGGACGGGGCATTTGATATTACGGTCGGCCCTGAAACGGCCTTGTGGCGGCGGATGGAAAAGACAGGAAAGGCCCCTGCCGCTGAGGAGATTGCCGAGGCCCGCAAAAAGGTGGGATATGAAAAGATGGTGCTGAACCCCAGCCGGCAGAGTGTGCGGTTTGAAGTGGAGGGGATGCGGCTTGATCTGGGAGGGATTGCCAAAGGGTATGCCGTGGATTTGGCCATCGCAGCAATGCAGGAGCAAGGGGCCAAAGGGGGAATGGTGGATGTGGGAGGCAATATTCGCTGTTTTGGGACGCCGCCGCCGCCCGCGAAGAACTGGATTGTTGGAATCCAAAATCCACGTTCCGAATCGTTAATCGGCAAGGTTCGGCTGGATAATTTTGCTGTCGCCACGAGCGGGGATTACCGGCGTTTTGCCCAGATTAACGAGAAGCGGTACAGCCATATCCTTAATCCGGCTACCGGAGAATCCATCGAGGGCTTAATCAGTGTGACGGTTTTGGCCGCGAGTGCGATGGAGGCCGATGCCCTTTCTACGGCGGTGAGCGTGCTGGGGAAAGAAAAAGGGCTGGCGCTGATTGAATCCCTGCCGGAGGCGGAGGCCATTTTGATTGCTGCCGAAAAGCCGGAGGAGCTTATTCTAAGTTCCGGGGCTGAAATGTATCTGGCTGACTATTGACCTATCAGCAGGCAGAGCCGTCTTCTGAATTGCCCTTTGGGGGAAGATACTTCCGCTTTTCCTGAAAACCTTCCATTTTTCTATCAATCGGAGAGGGGGTCTTGCCGCACTTTATTAAGAAGGAGCCCGTCAGGGGCCATCGGGGTCGGGGCCCCTGATTTTTTTGGGCGGGCGCAAAAAAACGCCGGGAGGTTCGGTCCCGGCGTTTTCCAAGGAAATCCTTTCACAAATTTGGTCTTACGGGTTCAGCACAACGCAATGTACGTTGCGACAGCAAGCAGCAGAATGCGCTTCTTACTCGCAAAGAACGGGTGCCAAATCTTCTCATAAAACCGTGTCATTTTCTCACCCCTTCAACAAGAGTTTTCTGAATCCCCCATGACCGAAGCCATGACTTGCCTTACGCCCTTAGTATAACCCAAACGGCCCTGGAAAACAAGAAAAACCTGGGCGATTGAAATGCAACTAATTGCAAAATAAAGATTTACGACTTTTCTGCTCAGGTAATTTTTCGCGGCGGAGGCCTGTTAGGCGACTTTCTGGGTCTTTTTTTACTTGCTCCAGCGGCGATATGCTTCCTGGGCACAGAACTCGGCGAACCGCTCAAGTTCTACAAAGTCGGCCCGCTTGAGGACTTTCTCTACTAACTCGTTGTATTTTCGATTTTTATACTGAAACTGGAGCTGCGATTCGAGGATGTGCTGGACCTCGTCAAACGATTTGGAGACGGGCGGGGTGAAGGAAACCAGGCGAATGATAAAGATGCGCCCGCCCTCTTCTACAGGGCCTTTAATCTCGCCAACCTGCATTTTTTCTGCGATTTTCTCTATTTTATCATAGGGTTCTGCGAGGGAATCCGTGCCTAAGGTAACCGGCGCCCACAGCCCCCCTGCCGAGGCCAGCGGGTCGTGGGAAAACTGTTTGGCCAGTTCGGCAAAATCTTCTCCCTGCTGAAGTTTCTGGAGGAGTTCGTCGGCAATCCGGCGGGCGGCCTGCTGGGGGGTTTCTCCCTCGAGGAGTTGCTGGGGAGAAAGTTTGGCTGGAACCAGTTCAATCAGTTGAAACTGAAGCCGGCCCGGACGGAAAAACTGCTCGTTCTTGACCCGCTCATAATACTCCATCAGTTCACTTCGGGTGAATTTTCTTTCTTCCATCACCGTCGAGGAGATGTAGGATTGCGTCATAATCAGTTTTTTCTGGAAGTCGCGAAAGGACTGCCAGTCCATACCCATGCGTTTTAATTCCTGTTCGGCGAGGGCGACATTGTTGTCATAATCCGCAACAAAGCGTTCTATCTCTTTTTTGACGGCGGCCTCCAGCAGTTCATCGATGTTGGCGGGGGCGGACTTGCGGGCCTCTTCGTAGAGGAGCAAATCGGCCGCCTTGGAACGGATGATACTTCGCAGCAAGGGCATCGCCTGGGCCTCGTAAGCGGTTAAATCTCCCTTTTTCGCCAAGGGAGTCAAGGCCTCTTTTACCTGCGGAATTGAAAGAATCTCCTCGGATGTGAGCGTTTCTGAACCGACTTTGAGAACCATTCCGCCGGTGGGTTCAGGAAGGTTGTAGCGATTGGCCAGGGGAAGGTTGAGCATTTCCTCCTGGGAATATTTGCCTTGAGGGATTTTGGAGCTGCAGGCCGAAAGGAAGACGACCAGGCCGGCCGCAGCAAGTTGAAAAATCCCCCTCACCGAACGGCTGTTTTGCACCATAAAACAAACTCCTGAATAAAAAATGTTCGGCGGAGATTATAGCGGACAACGATTTTCTGCAAAAGCGAAAAAACGGGGACTTTTCCGGCCATCGTTGACCGCGGCACGGGGAGAGGGTATGATTATCCCTGAAATTCGAACGAGAGCGAAACAATCCATCCATAAAGAACTTTTTGGGAGGTCATTATGAAGCAGCACGCCCGACTCGGACAAGCCCTCCGTTTTTTTGCAATCGGCCTGATGACCCTTGCGGCAGCGGAACTTCAGGGGGCGGCGGACTATCCTTATCAGCCGGTTCCTTTTACGAAGGTTCAGTTCACCGACGGCTTCTGGCAGCCGCGAATTGAAACCAACCTCACGGTTACCATTCCCTATGCCTTTGAGCAATGCGAAAAGACCCATCGGATTGATAATTTCAAGATTGCCGGCAAACTGATGGAGGGTCGCTGGGAAGGCGAGTTCGGATTCAATGATTCTGATGTTTACAAAATCATCGAAGGGGCCTCGTACGGGCTGATGGTCAGGCCGGACCCGAAAATGGATGCTTATCTGGACGAATTGATCGGTTATATTGCCGCCGCTCAGGAGCCGGACGGCTACCTTTATACGGCCTTGACCGCCAATGCCCGTGAAGGGGGCAAGCGGAAAATTACCTGCTGCTACAACAAAGAACGGTGGGACAATCTGCCCTCCAGCCATGAACTGTACAACGCCGGCCATATGTACGAAGGGGCTGCGGCACACTACCTGGCGACGGGCAAGCGGAGTTTTCTTGAAGTTGCCATCAAGAATGCTGATTTAATTTGTCAGGTTTTCGGGCCGGGGAGGAATGAGGGGGTTCCGGGCCATCAGGAAATTGAAATCGGGCTTGTCAAACTGTATCGGGTCACCGGTGATGAAAAGTATCTTCGTCAGGCCAAATGGTTTCTCGACCAGCGCGGACGAAGCGGGCACAAAGATGCCTATATGCAGTCGCACAAGCCGGTAACCGAGCAGACGGAGGCGGTCGGCCATGCCGTCCGGGCGGCCTATATGTACAGTGCGATGGCCGATGTGGCGGCGCTGACCGGCGATGCCGCCTATATCAGGGCCGTCAATGCCCTCTGGAACAATGTGGCCCATAAGAAACTTTATGTAACCGGCGGCATCGGGGCGCGGCACCAGGGAGAGGCCTTCGGCGATGATTATGAACTGCCCAACGCCACTGCCTACTGCGAGACCTGCGCTAATATCGCCAATGTGTATTGGAATCATCGGATGTTTCTGCTGCATGGGGAAGCCAGGTACATCGATGTGATGGAGCGGTCGCTGTATAACAGTGTGATTTCCGGGGTGTCGCTGGACGGCAAGCGGTTTTTCTATCCTAATCCGCTTGAGTCGGAGGGCAACTATGAGCGGAGCGAATGGTTCGGGTGTGCGTGCTGTCCGGGGAATATTACCCGCTTTCTGGCTTCGGTGTCGGGTTATGCCTATGCCGTCCGGGGAAATGAGGCGTATGTCAATCTGTTCGGACAAAGTCAGGCGGAGCTGAGCGTCGATGGACAGAAGGTAAAAATCGTGCAGGAAACGAAGTTCCCCTGGGAGGGCCGCATCGTTCTGAAGATTCAGCCGGAAAAGGAAGAGACGTCCATGGTGCTGAACGTGCGGATTCCGGACTGGGCGACGGATGACTTCCGTTCTTCGGAATTGTACCATTTTACTGAGCCGCTGGAGCGGTCTGCTGCGGTGGCGGTCAACGGCCAGCCGACAACCCTCCAGACGGTCAAGGGCTACGCCGTCATCAGCCGCACGTGGAAGGCGGGCGATACGGTTACTGTCGAACTGCCGATGCCGAACCGGCGCATCCTCTGCGACCGGCGCGTTCAGGATAATATCGGCAAGACGGCCTTTCAGCGCGGGCCGCTGGTGTACTGTCTGGAGTGGCCGGATGTCGAAGGCGGCAAGGTGCTTAATCTGATGATTGAACCTGATGCGCCGCTGGAGGCGGCTTATCGGGTCGGGCTGCTGGGCGGCGTGACTGTTCTGCGCGGGACGGGGATGGAAATTGTCCGCAGCGGCGAGCAAATCAGCAAAACGCCCCGTGCGTTTGAGGCAATCCCCTATTATGCGTGGGCTCATCGCGGGCCGGGGCAGATGGCGGTGTGGATAGCCGGCACAGAAGCGGCTGTACGGAAGAATTAGAGCGGCCAAAGGAGAAATGAAAAATGGGAAGGGAACTTCGAGAGCAAATCGGCGAGGTTGTTATGCCGTTCTTTGAAGAGAGGCAGCGTTGTCCTCTGCTCATTGGAGCTATTGTGTCAGGTATTGTGCTCTTCGGGGTTGTGCTGGCAGTTTTGACAGTTCAGGGCAAGCTTGAACCGCCTTTGAAGCAGACTTTGTGGAGTATATGGGCTATTATGGCCCTTCTGGATGGGTTTTTGGCCTCGATAGCGATGAGGACACAGATCCTTCCCGAAGGGATTGTTGTCTGCTGCCTGCCGCTGCGTTTTCTCAAGCGTCGCATTGCGTGGGATGAGATTGAACGGATTTATGCGAGGACCTACCGTCCGCTGCATGAGTACGGCGGGTGGGGAATCCGGCGAGGAAAATCCGGGACGGCTTATAACATGAGAGGCAATCAGGGTATTCAGATTGAACTGCGAAACGGACGAAAAATTCTGATCGGCACCCAGCAGCCCGAGGCCTTTCTGGATGCTGTGCGTGCGGCTGCCGGAAAGTTTCCCGGCTCCTAAGCAAATACCGGCTGTCCATGGGGGCGTGCGGTGTGCCGGTTTTTGTCTTTCTATTGAGCGGTAAGGAAGCGGCGTGGAGACATCAGGCGAAGTTTCGGCCGGCCCTACGCGGGCGGCTGCGACTTTTAATTGTTGAGCGGGCGGCCGGGCGGGGATAGAATGAAAAAAATTATTTTGAAAGGACTGTCCGATGGAAAAGAACTATAAACTGGCCGCGTCCGAGATTCAGCGTCTGGTGCCCAATGTCGGCTTTGGTTTTGTTTCGGACAAAATCGCCGTGGAGGGCAAGCGGGTTCACTATATGCTTCGGCAGGAACCGCAGGACGAGGAAGACAGCGGCTGGCGATTTCTGGGGGGCGGAGAAACGGACGAGTATCTGGACAGCCCGGACCATATTTCGGCGATGGAGATTAACACCATCGCCAACTATGACCCTGAGATTATTCCGTTTCTGACCTATCCGCCCGGGACGGAAATTGCTCGGAATGCGGAAGGCAAACTGGAAACCATCGGGCCGGATGCGGAGGAGCCGGATGTTATCCTGCTGCCGCCGGTACTCAAAGGGACGGTGCGGGTGCCGCAGTGCTGGCGGTTTGACATCAGTGAGCAGATGTTTCGGCGGATTGACGGCGGCAGTCTGGTGTTCTGGAGGCCGGGTCTGACTCTGTGGATGGATTTGTACACAACCCCCGGCCAGCCCATCGAAGAGCGAATCGGCGAGATTCTTTCCATCAAGAACGAAGCGGCGGCCGACCTGGAGCGGCGAGATGAGCCGGGACTGGTCAAAATGCGGTACTCTCTGACGGAAACGGCTGAGGGCAAAGAACTGCGCGGGGTGTATCTGTTCGGCTTTACGGAGGAGGAAGAACTTCATCTGGCCGCCTATTACGACAACGAGGCCGAACTTAAAGAAATCGACAAAATCTGGGAGACGCTGGGCGTCGTGAAGGCGAAGGCCTGATGGGGATTTAACGTAAGGAACACGCGTTCCAGACACAGGAGATGCTGAGGTAAGGATGCCTTCGAAGTCATTTCTTTCATCGGGGGTTTTTACGATTCTGCTGCTCGGTTCGGCGGCGACGGGTGCGTGGCTGGGCTGGGTGGGCGGACCTCGAGCGGGAGCGGCTAAACCGCTGGGGGATATTTTTCTGAATCTGCTTTACTGCGGGGCTGTGCCGCTGGTCTTTTTCTCCATCAGTTCGGCGATTGCCGGTTCGGGAGGATTCGGACGGCTGCGGCGGATTGCGGTGCTGATGGTGATAATCTTTGCAGCCACCGGCTTGATTGCTTCCTGTCTGATGATTGGGGCGGTGAAATTGTTTCATCCGGTTGGGGGGCTGACCCTTTCGATGGCCGCTCCGGAGGTGCCCGGGTCGGTTCGGATTATTGAGGTGCTTGCGGAGACATTTACGGTATCCGAGTTCCCCAAACTATTCGAGCGTGAACATATTGCGGCATTGATTGTGTTTGCGGTTCTGACGGGTCTGGCGGCGCAGGCCGCCGGCAGCAAAGGGAGGGCCTTTCGGGCCTTTTTGGCGTCGGGGGCGGCGGTAACCGGTCGGCTGATTCGCCTGATTATGCTGTATGCGCCGGTGGGGCTGGCGGCGTATTTTGCCTATCTGGTGGGGGTGTTCGGGCCGCAGATGGGCGGCACCTACGGACGGGCGGTGCTGGTGTATTATCCGGTGTCGCTGCTGTACTTTGCCGTCGGCTTTTCTGTGTATGCGTATCTGGCCGGCGGGCGGGAAGGCCTTCGGCGATTCTGGATTCATATTTGGCCGGCTTCGCTGACGGCACTGGGGACCGGCAGCAGTCTGGCGGCCCTGCCGGCTAATCTGGAGGCCGCCGGCAAGATTGGTGTGCCGGAGGATATTCGCAAACTGGTGCTGCCGCTGGGCGCTACGATTCATATGGACGGCACGTGCATGGCGGCTATTCTGAAAATCGCCATTCTGTTTGCGCTGTTCGGCAAAGACTTTTCGGGGGTGGATGTGCTGGCCGGGGCAGCGGGAGCGGCCCTGCTGGCCGGAGTCGTGATGAGCGGGATTCCCGGCGGGGGATTTCTGGGGGAGATGCTGATTGTCTCGCTGTACGGGTTCGGGCCGGAGGCCCTTCCGGTGATTGCGCTGCTGGGCACGCTGGTTGATCCGCCGGCTACGATGGTCAATGCCTGCGGGGATACGGCGGCAGCGATGCTGATTGCCCGGCTGGTTGAAGGCAAACAGTGGCTCACCGCCGGCGGCAAAACGAAGGGCACCTTGAAGAGAACGGAACAAAAGCCGTCTGCTGTGCCAGATGCTTCGGCAGATGATGATGCGGCTGACGACGAGACAGAACCCCTTGCGGAGGAGCCGGAGTCGTCCGTTTGAGGGCGGCTGTTTTGATGTTTTGCCTGCTCTTCGACTCTATCCTGACAACGGCTGACCTTGCAGAAAGGCCTGAAATGAGCCGCTTGTCTGCTGTCTTGCGGCGATGCCTTACCGGGTTTTCGACGGCCAATCTTGCTGTCGGGTTCCATTGTACGTTGTCAAAACATATTCAATGGACTGGGCCGACTGAGGCGGAAGCAGCAAAGTATATTTTACGGTGTCTTTGTCCACCTTTTCGAAGACTTTTTCGGCCTGCTCCAGATTTTTAATCGTCCAATAGGAGGTTGGGAAATTGCGTTTGATTTCAAGGCGGACCGGCAGATTTCGTGTGTTTTTGGCTTCGATTCGGAAGGTGCAGATTTCGTCCCAGCCGCTGATATTTCCTTCGTCATCAAAGCGGTAATTATCCGTCTTCATCTCCATCAGTTTGGGTTCCACCAGCACATCTTCGGCCTGGCCGAGGTTCAGTTCGACCTTCTGTCCGACGGGGATATATTTGAAGGCAGAGCCGCCCTCGTAGGCCAGATTTCCCTGTTTGCCGACGGTTCGATAAAGTTTCAATTGTCCGCCCGGGATGGGGGTCTGCCCCAATTGATGGTCGGCGTCGTTGACAAAAGAGAGGTAGTGAATGACGGAGGAGCCATACATTTCTTCTTCAAATTTGTAGAGATTGACTACGGGCACGGCGGCGGCCTGAAAGCTGGGCAGCTGTTTGGACCAGCCGGTGGGGATTGATTCGGTCCCTTCGATGGTATAGAGGAAGTATTCGCTGAGGCCTTCTTTTCGAATTTCTTTGTGTGCGACGGATGCGGCCATGTCCATCGCCTTGTAAATCCTTCCCGCGGATCGGGTGCGTTCCTGGAGCACCTGGGGCAGCATTGCGGCAATCTCCTCTCCGGGCCGGCCGTAAGGGAAGGCGCGGCGGGCCAGAGCGACGATTTCATCGAGCAAATGAACCTGTCCGACAATGAGCCGCACCTGGGCATGGTCGTAATCCTCGCCGGACTGGTTGGTCAGGCGCACATAGCCCTCGAGGCGCATGGTCTGGCCGTCTTCGGCAAGGATGCCCGCATAAAAGGCCCGCCAGCGAAAGCCGCTGGTCAGATAGGTAATCTCGAAGGGCACACTGCCGGCAAGACGGCTTTGAATCGTCCAAAGGCCGAGATGAGATGCGTTCGGCGGATAGGACAAATCGGTGATGTCCACTTCCGCCGCGGAGGCCTTGGGGATGAGGGAAAGCGAGGTGGGGTCAATCAGCGTATCCGCCCAGGAGAACTGGAGCTGGTTGGTGCCTTCGCGAAGGGTCAAGGGCCGGCTGTCGCGGATGAGCGTAAGGTCGGCGGATTCATAAATGGTAATCTGCACTGCTTCGGAGGCCGGCAGCGTTACCAAATCGACCTTGGCGACCGCGGCGGCGGTAAGGATGCTGAGTAAAACCAAACCTGTGTATCGTTTCATCGCTGACTCCTTATTGAGCAATCGATTTTGTGTTTTCAGGATTTTCCGCCGGCTTGTTCATGGCCTTATATTGCGCCGCTGATAGTGCATTTCCAATTCAACGGCGGCGGGCTTATCCCCTTTGCGCGGGGGCAGCGGAATCTCAAACTCGAGTGTCTCGGCATCCTTGCGTGTATAGGGCAGACTGCACGAGTTCATCTCCCACTGGCCGCCGATATGTTCAATCAGGGTCAGGACGGCCGGGGTGTCTTTGAAGTTTTCGATTTTGGCTGTGAGGATTTCATCGGTGTCGTAAAGGACAATCTGTTCCTTGCGGTTGCGGCGGATATTGATTTGCTCTTCTTTCATTTTTCGCTGGGTAACGACGATATCGCGGCTGTCGCCGATGGTTAATTCGGCCTTCCGGCCGACCGGCAGCAGCGGGAGGATGTCCTCTCCGAGAAAGATGGTGCTGCCGCTGCCGTCATCCTGAAAGAGCCGCATCTTGCCGCCCCACAGGGGCGCTCGGCCCAGTCCGGCGGCCTGCTCGTTGACCAGCCGATAGAAGACGGGAATGCCGATGTTTTGCCCTTCCAGTTTCTCCGGGTCCCAGGGCTGGATGGCAGAATCCCACACCCAGACCTTCGTAATCGGCAGCGGGCCGGCCTGCATCAGGAGCAGCTGGCGTGTTTCGCCGCCGGCGATGGTGCGTTCAAAAGCGGCCTCGGCGCCAATCAGAATCCGGGCGTTGTCGAACTGCTCGCCGGAAAAATTGCGGACAATCAGATAGGCGGTCAGGTCGAGTTTCGTTTCGGCCTTGTCGGTGAGGGCCTTATAGGCGGCCAGGCGGTCAATCTGTCCGAGGAGATAACTGATGCGGACGCGCTCGGCCCAGTTACCATCGGAGGCAATCTCCCAGACGAGGGCCGCCTCGCCGGGCGGATAACTGACATTCAGGAGGCGTACGCCGTCGGGATGGTCCAGCGGCTGGAGGCGGATTGAATCGGGGTCGATGGACACCGCCTGCCAGGAAAAATCGACCTGATTGAGCCCCTTGCTCAGGGTGAGGACGCGCTCCTCTTCAATCAGCGTATAGAGGGGATGGTCCATGCGGATATCGACGGCTTCCCGCTGGGGCAAGGCAGCCAGTTTGGTGCGGGCAAAGAGAGGCCCCGCGCCGGCCGCTACGGCGGCGGCCAGCAGAACCTGGAGGATTTGCTTCATGGTCAATCTCCTGATAAAGAATTAGTCTTTTGTCGGGTCGGTCACTCTGCCGAAAAACAAGGGGGCGCCGGTGGGCTTATCCTGAATCAAAAAGAGAAAAGGCCTGTCCACCCGAAATATCGGCGGCGGCTCGGCGACCGAAACCAGTTTCATCACTGCACCGGTGGCGGCGGCGGCTTCGGTGCCTTCTTCATCCACCTGGATAAAGGCCTTGTGAACTACATCGGAAATAAAGAAATCTTTGCCGCCGGTAATGGCGGAAAAATCGGCCGCGGCTGTAAACGCGCTGGACAATCCGAGCGATGCAAGGGCTTGTTTTAATTCGCACGCATAGGTCATGGTAAAGCGCGGCAGATGAACCTCAACCTCCTGCGGACGAAGAACTGCCAGCCATTCGGAGAGGGTTTTCGGGTTTAAGGCGTGTTCCAGCCGATATAATTCGGGGTCGTTGGGCAGCAGAATCACCATTCGCAGGTCGCCGCAGAGATACGGCAGTTCGAGTATCTGACAAATATCATTTTTCTGATATCCAAAAATACCTTTGCGGGTCATCATCTGAACTTCGACCTTGTGGTATTCCGTTTGGGGCCGGCCGTCGCGGAAGGTATAGACAGAGACAATAAAGCGATCCGGATGGGTGGCTTCTGCGTCGAAAGGCAATGCCCATTTGCCTTTGAAATAGACGGCGTTGGTAACCACCAGTCGGGTAAGGGCATCGAGTGCTCCTTCGTCAATCAGGTTCTGGATGCGGTCATGGGTCTGGGTCTGAACCCAGGAATTGATCAGTTGGCAGGCAGCGGCGGGGTTTTTGGCAAAATCGACCTGCTGGAGATGGGCTGAATAGAAGCGGCTGACTTGCTGAAGAAAAGAATCCTGCACGGCCGCCTTTTTGTCCATCCAGAGTGCGTTGACGGAAGTCAGGTCGCAGTCGCCCAGGCGTCCCTGCTCGTTGAGCCGTTTTTCCAGGCGGCCCATAGCGTCGTGAAATGATTCCTGCGGCGTCCAGAAATGCAGGGCATCGCAAAACTGGGTTTCAGTTTGGCCTTGCGAGCCAGCATAGACGATGGCCATGGCCGTCGAAATGCTCGAAGGGGAAAAGAAGATATTTTCGATGGGCTTTTGAGGATGGGGCAGGTTGGCGAGAAAGCCGTACAAATCCATCGCAAAAGCCGTCTGCGCATCCGCCGCACGGGCAAGAACGACCTTTTCCTCGTCTGACAACGGCTGTTCTGCGGCACGGCCGGCCGCACAAAGCACCGCAAGGGTTCCCAGAGACAAACACGCGGCCCGTCTGGTGATTTTCAGCATATCCATACTCCGCTCCTATCGCTCCAGGGATAGATTGATTTTGCCAACGGCTCTAACCTATTAGACACTATTCGCACTGCTAAGTTCACAAAAAAATAAAAATCCCCCTTTCCTGAAAAACGGCACGGCTTCAGAATGGGCGGCGGAATTTGGTGCTGATGATGCGGTCGAAACCAGCGCGCAAGGTCATCCGCGGATCGAAAAAGAACCGCTCGATAGTGCTGAGTTTGGTCTGAGGGGGCGCATCCTCCGGCAGCATCTGGAACAGAAGTACCGGGACAGTCCGCAAAATCGTACTGAACAGAAAAATGCTGTGAAGCTGGCTGCTGCTGAAAGTCGGCAGCATCGGCCCCACCCAGCCGCCCAGCGTCGTGCCCAGAAAGATAAAAACAGAGGAGATAAAGTTCAGATAAGAAAGACCGCTCAGGCGGCTCTGATGAGGCAGGGAATTGATGGAATAGTTAAAACTGGTCAGGGTCAGCCCGCCCCAGGATAAGCCGGAGAGCACCTGCACACCCATCAAAATCCAATAGTTGTGGGTGAGAATCCAGACGAGCGGCAGGCCGAAAACAATGGTAACCTGAAGACGCATCGGGCGCACATACCCAATGCGATCGCAGATTCGCCCCCACAGCGGCATCGACAGCAGGGTAACCAGCGTCGGCATCTGGCTCAGGCAGGTATAGCGGATGTAGGACAGTTTCATTTCGTTCAGCATATAAAGGGTAAAAAACGGGGAACTGAAGTTGTTGGCCAGTTGAATCAGCGAATAAGCCACAACAAAGTTGCCGAAGGAAGTGTGGAAAATCTGGCGGCAAAAATCCCCGAACAGCCCTGGGCGGAGACTTTCCTGGCGGAGGGTGGTCGGTTCGTGATGGCGGAAAAAAAGAAATGAACTGACGGTGCGGGCCAGGCCGCCTGTCGTCCAAACGCAGGCAAAAATCAGCAGTGTTTTGCCGGTGCTGGTGTCCAGACAATAGCCGGCAATGACGGAAGCGGCCAGTTGGGAAAGTGTGAGCAGACGGTTGCGATTGCCGAAATAGGTGCCGCGGCGACGCCGGGGGACAATATGCCCCATCCAGTCCGCCCAGATGCCTGAGCCGAACCCCATCGCCGCCGCGCTGACGGCCATCACAGCCATGGCCGCCCAGACACAGACAGGCCCCCGCAAGTAAATCACCAGGGCCAGCGGGAAAAAACTCAGCCCGTGCAGAAAGGTGCTCCAGAACAGGGCGGGCTTATAATAGCGGGGATTCTGAATCCAGTGAGGCACGCGGAGCTGAATGAGGCCGGTCATCAGAGCCGGCAGCCCTGAACCGATGCCGATTTCAAACTTCGTCGCCCCCAGGGCATTTAAAAAAGGGACATAGAAGGTCTGCTGCAGGCCGATTGCAATCATCGCCAGCAGACCCTCGAGAATGGACAGACGCATCGTTTGCAGACGCCGTCTGCGGTCTAAAACTTTATCCTGCAAGGAAGAGGTATTCATCTTTGTGTATTTCGGCAAATGGAGAAGGAACGATTATAGATACGGCGTTTAGAGAACTCAAGCATCTCTTTTTTTCCTCTCTATTCCCAAAAAACCTTGTCAAAAGCGGGAAAATCAGATAAAAAGAGCTTTAACGAGACCTAAAATTAAGGAGACTTCCGATGAATTTGGTGAAAATCATTCTGGCTATTTTTCTTCCGCCGGTGGCGGCTTTTTTGCAGGTTGGGTTGGGACTGCATTTTTGGCTCAATATTGTTTTGACTTGCTTGGGGGGCCTGCCGGGGATGATTCACGCCCTTTGGCTGGTTGTCTCGAAAAAATCATAGTGTTCGCGGCTGTCTTTCGGTGAAAACAGCCAAATTGGGGGGAATAGAGCGGCTGTGATTGGGAGCGGCGGGAAATAATTTTTTCTCTTGCGTGGCTTGGCGGCTGCCGATACATTGTCTTCTTTGCAACGCCGAAATAAGAAAACCGAAAGGGGTCGGAATTATGGCGGGCTGCCCAAAGAAGGATGTGTGTTCTCTATTGACAGATAAAACATTTCAAAAAATGCCGGGTCTTCTGCAGCGGTTTCGGAAAAACTTCTGCGAGGGAGATTTCGCTCTGTGTGCGCGCTACAAGGTAGCCGCTGCCTGTGCTGATGATGTCGTGCCGGAATCTATGCTTCCTACGCAGATTGACTGGGCTCAGCAGATTATTCAGGAGGAAAAACCGGTGAAGGATGCTTCCTCCGAGTCCTGCTGACTTTGGGGGAACGGCTTCGTTGTCAAGGCGGCTGCGTCAGCCGGCGTCCTGCTGCCGGCTGAGAGCGGGCTAAGGAGAGGGGTTTGGGTCTGCGGCGGCGGGCGGGGCAGCGCTGTCATTCCAGAAAAAAAACAAAAGACGCTTTGCGTGTCTGCTTTTCATTTGGTAAAATAAGCCCAACCGAGAACCTTATAAGGAACCGGGCTTATGGAAACCTGCAAATTTCTTCAGGGCTGCACCTTCTTCAACGACCCTTCCGTCCAGAGTTTTCAGGCACTTTTTGATCAACTTAAGGCCGACTACTGCTGCGGGCATTTCGAGGATTGCGCTCGGTATCAGATTGCCAGCCGGCTCGGACAGGAACAGGTTCCAAGCACCATGCTGCCCACTCAACTGCAATGGGCAGAGATGATTTTGCGCCGCTATACAGACCAGTCTTCCAATAAGCCGCACTAACCTGTCCGCACAAGTCCCTCGCGGAGGGGATAGCGCGGATTGAACCAGACATAGTAAGCCGGACAGGCATTCAGTCGGGAAAGAACAAATCGGGTACGTTCCAGTCCGCCAGGCATCTGTCTTCGACGTCCATAGGCGCCAAGGAAGCGGCGGAAGGCCTTTTCGAGGCGGCAGCGGCAGGACGCAGGCAGGTTTTCCATGCGTTTGTGGACTTCGGCTGCATCGTGCCAGAAGGTCGGGGGGATGCCGAGCGAGGTAAGTTCCGCCGAGAGCGACTGGGCCTGCGGACGCGGGGGGATTTCGATGCGGCGCATTCCGGCCCGCTCAAAAAAATGCCCCCAGGCGCCCATGGCGGAGATGGTTTCGATCATAGGAACATTCAGCAGCGGCATTGTCTGGGCCACCAGCCGGCCAGCCAGTCCCAATCCGCGAAAACGAGGGTCTATCACCACGCGGCTGATTCGGCGAACCAAACGATTCAGCCGTATCAGACGGGCTTTTTTGTCACCGGCGCAGAAACAATCCCCCGCTGCCTGACAGCGGGGAGCACAATTCAAAAGCGGCATGGCATAGGTAATAATCCCTACGAGAACAGAGCCGGAACGGTCGTGAAAGAGGGGTTTTCGGCTGATTTTCCACGCCGCCGCATAGGGCTGCCGACTTTGAGACCTATAATGAAAGGCGCACATCCGCCCTACCTCTGCCCTGGAAGCGGTCTCTATGAAAAAGTCCTCAAAAAAATCCGTTCGTCGGTGTTGTTTTTCGTTCTTATCGGACATCATATTATTTCTCCAAAAAATTCCGAAAAAATAATCCGTTCTCCCCTTATTGACGATAAGTCAATGTACTGATTGGCAAATAGGTAGAAGTACTTACTGGCATAATACAAGATTGGGGTTTTATCCCAGGGCATTGAGTGTTCTTTCGCTGTGCGGAAGAGATGGAAACTGTGGAAGAAGATAGAGAAGGAATCGAGAGCAATGCAGCAGCGATGTCCATTTTTTGAGCAATGTACTTTTCAGATTCAAAATCATGCGAATATGCCGAAACTGAAGAACATGTTTCGGGTACAGTACTGTTTTGAATCTTTTGAACAATGTGCACGTTATCAGCTTGGTTTATCGGTCGGCTGTCAGCGAGTCCCGGACTTTATGCTTCCGACCCAGAATGAATGGGCCCAGCAGATTATTCAGGACGTCAAGGCCGAAACAGGGCGGCGTCCGATAAGCCAAACCTCCTGAACATTTCTTTCAGCCCTCGCCTGCGTATCGCCGCCTGCTTGATCTACGGTCAACAGGCGGCATACCTTTTTTATGGCCTCTGGGGGTAAGGATTTTGAATTTCGGTCTGTCCATTAGGCCCCTTTTGAATCAGAATATCGGGCTGGAGATAGTCGGCCAATTCTTCGCGAGCGGCAGCGGCAAAGAGAATCCGCCGGCTTCGGCGGACAATGGCGGCCGTCTGAACCGCCAAGGCAGCGGCGCCGGGGCCGTCGAGTGCCGCACCAAATTCATCGGCAAACAGCTAGCGGCGTCGGCTCTGCATGGCCCGCACCAGACGATAGCGATACTGCTGGCCGGTGCTGAGATGACAGGGCGGTACAAGAAGGGCAAAAACATCTCCCAGTCCCATTGCCGAGAAGCAGCGAATCATCTCCTCCAGCGGCTGGTCCATGCAGTCCGCCGCGCACCGGTCCGATTCGAGCGGAATATCCTCCAGCCAAAGGCGGGCCTTGCGGGGCGCCGCCTTGTAAAACTGGCGTAAAAGAAGGGTTTTGCCCGTTCCGGAAGGCCCGGTAATCAGACAAATCCGGCCGGGGGCAATCTCCACAGTGCATCTGCCGGCGCAGGCCGCTGCGTGTTCCTGCACGTCCAGCCGGTCAAGGCCGAACCAACGCATCAGCCGGGCGGCTTTGGGGCTGAAGCGGCGGCGGGCCGGGGAGGGGGTTTTCACAGACAGGCGAGCCATGCTCAAGCCCCCCTGCTGTCCGCGGCGGTGCCGGCGGGAGTGCCGAAGGTGCGGTGTTTTTCAATCACGGCGGCCAGTTTCTTCAAATGCCGCCGAAGGGCATAGAGGGAAATGGAATGAGATGCCGCCATAGCCCGCTGGCTTTTTTTGAGTACAAACCGCTGGCGGGCAATGCTCATTTCCAGCGGGGTCAGCTGGCCGCGCAATCGCAGGCAAACCTGATAGTCCGACGAGAACAGGCCGTCCAGCAGCGATCGAACCCGCCGGGAGACCGTCGAGGGATTCTGCCGGAGAATGCCGGCAATTTTGCGGATGGAAAAGCCCTGCTCATAAATCATTTCGAGCAGAAGCCGATCGGGTTTTTCGAGCCATTCAAGCCGTCTGCAGACCTGTTCGGCAAACTCTCGCAAGGCCGTCGTCCTTCGTTCAAAACCGCCCTGGGGGGTACAGAATACAGCCCCCGCCTTTTCGTTCAAGCAGCCCATAGGTGTTCTCCTTTCTGCCGCCTCCGTTTCTATTTACCTTCTATCAAACTCCTTCAATTATATTATATTTTTCAAACAAGTCAACCAAAAGTTCAATATTTTTCTAACTTTTTTGCAACAGCCCTCCGGTTCTCTGGTTCGGGCGTTTTACAAACGGCACCCGGCACGCGTCTCCCCGCCTGCGCAGGCGGATATGACAGCGGGTTTGCGGAGAAACCGCTCTATCTCTGTTCAAACAATGGGTTATTCGGCCTTCAAGACCGAATTGAGCGTGCCGTAGGGGTTGAAGCTGTATGAGCCGTTGTCCTTATCTTCCACCCAGGTGCCGTCCACGATAAACTTGTATTCGTAATAACCGGCAGCCAAAGGGATGGTAATAGAAAACTCTCCGGTCTTTTGTTTTGTCATCGGCCGCGGCTTCCAGTTGTTAAAGGAGCCGGCCAGATCAACCTTCTGGACTTTGCCGGAGGGGTTGTAAACAAAACGATACTCGCCTTTTTTCTTGCCTGTTTTAACCATAGCAGACACTCCCTTCATCTGTTTTCAGGTTTGTTTATTCGGTTCTAATTTACGGTTTCCTTTGAAAAACCGAACTTCATTACGGTCTATCATAAGCAGTAACCCTCTAAAAGCAAGAAGATTATTAGACCTTTCTTTTAGAGGGTCTCTTGGGTAATACATCGCAGGAGCAATCATTGTTCGCTATTATCTGTCCAGAACCCCCCTATATCCCCATTGACCAGGGCCGGAAGGATTTTTTGGACAAAATCTCACAACAAAAACGTTAACAAGTCCTGCTGCAAACAGCGATTTTTACTGAATCCGACGAGGATTTTCGTAAAATTTCATCCGATTCGTCCCGATTGGAGTCATGAACATAAGTCCTTACGGAATAAGAACTAAGAAAAATACTGCCGATTTTTTCTTCTTTTTCTTCCTATTATTTTCTGAAAATCTTCAGAAAAACAGTAAAAATGCCGAAAAATAAATAACAAAATGCTCTTTTATTTCTCATAATTTATGAAGATTTCATCACCCTCCTCCGAAGCCAGATTTCGCTTTTAAGCGGGTCTGGCTTTTTTCATTGCTGTGTTTCCTGTTTGTTCCCTGCTCTGCGTCTGCCCGCGGAGTCAAAATAGTTTGACACAAAAAGAAAGAAGAGATATAGTATAGCATGTCTTGACAGCAAAGGTGGAGGGTGCGGCCCATAGCGCCAGGAGTGAGGGGCTATGGGCCGACCATTTATGCAGATGAGCACCTCTTCTACGCTATTCGACCATCGCAGCACCCTTTGAAAAATGAGGGCTTGCTCTTTTCCTCAAAGGCATATATAAAAGAACCATCAGGAGTGTACTGATGGAGCCGGAAAAGTTCGAGACAGCCAAGCCCGCCTCGCTGAAGGCCTCTTCACCCAAAGACGGCAGCGTTCCCCCCACCGCCCCGACAGAACCCTCTCTGCTGAAACTATTCGAGGAACTGATGTACGCTCGCCTGCAGGCGGAAGAAAATGAGCAGAAGTTTCGGGCCATTTTCGAAAATGCGCAGGATGGTATTCTGCTTGTGGATTGTCAAACCCAGCGTCTGCTGATGCCGAATCGGCAGATGTGCCGGCTGCTCGGCTGCTCGGCTGAGGAAATCGAAACGATGACCCTTTCGGATATTTTGCCGGCGGAGGTTTCCGAACAATCCCTTCGATATTTCAATTATCCGGCCGAGGACCGGCCGCAGCAGATACCTTGCCATCCCATTCGATGCAAAGACGGTAAGGTTTTTTACGCTGACATTTCTACTGCGCAATTTCTGATCAAGGGGGTTTCCTATGCGATGGGCATTTTTCGGGATGCCACGGAGCGAAAGCGTTTGCTGGACGAGGATGCGCGGCAGCAGGGCGAACTGGATGCGGTCTTTCAGGCCGTTCCTGTCGGCATCTGTCATCTCAAAAATCGCGTTTTTATCCGCGTGAACAAAATCTTCTGCGACTATCTGGGTTATCAGCCGGAAGAATTGATTGGGCGGGCTATTTCGTGCCTGTATCCGACACAAGAAGATTTTGAATACTGGGGGAAGTCACTGTATTCCCGCCTTCAATCGCAGGGGGAGGTTACTGAGGAACTGACCTTTCGGCACAAGGACGGCCGTCCGATTAACGTGCTGCTGCGGGGAGCGTATCTGAATCCGCTGGAACGGGACAAAGGCGAACTGTTTGCCCTGACGGATATTACCGACCGCAAGCGGGTCGAGCAGGAGCTGCAGTTTACGCAGTTTGCCGTGGACCATCTGACGACCCCGATGTTCTGGCTGAACTCTGCAAAGCAGTTCATCAAGGTCAACGAGGCCGCCTGCCGGCTGCTGGGCTATACGGCCGAGGAACTGCTGCGGATGAATGTATCGGATATTGACTGCGGCTGGGCGGCTCAAGAGGCAGCCCAAAACCAGCGGGTTGGGCAGCGTCCGTTTGAGACCCGCTATAAAGCCAAAGACGGCCGGATTTTTCCGGTGGAAATAACCGTCAGTCCGCTTCGGTACAAAGAACAGGATTATCACTGTGTCTTTGCACACGATATTTCGGAGCGAAAGGCCTATGAAAGCGCCCGCGAGAAACTGCTGCGGGAACTTCGGACAAAAAACGAGGAACTGGAAAGCATTGTATTTGTGGCGTCCCATGATTTGCGCGGGCCGCTGGTGAATATTGAGGGTTTTGCAGGGGAGCTTCAGCGGGCGATAGAAGAAATCAAAGCCCTGCTGGAGCACAGCGAACCTTCGGCAGAAAGCATGGAAATCCTGCGGCAAATCCTTGAAAACGATATTCGGGAGTCGCTGCATTTTATCTCTGCGGGCACGGCCAAAATGGATTCCCTGCTGTCGGGGCTGCTTCAACTGTCGCGTTTGGGGACGGCGCCCCTCCGGTTTGAACCGATTCGGATGAACCTGCTTCTGCAGATGGTGCTTGGGGCGATGCGGTATGAGATTCGCCGTCTCCATGCTGAGGTTGCGGTGGAGGACCTGCCGGACTGCATGGGAGATGCGATTCAAATCAATCAGGTGTTCAGCAATCTGATTGACAATGCCCTCAAGTATCAGCGGGCGGAGGAGCCCCTTCGAATACGGATTTCGGGACACATTGACAAAAATGAAGTGATTTATTCGGTCCAGGACAACGGGATAGGGATTGCGCCGGAGCATTATGACAAGATTTTTGAAATCTTTCACCGGCTCAATCCGGACGGCCCGCAAAAAGGAGAAGGGCTGGGATTAACGATTGTCCGTCGGATTCTGGACAGGTTGGAGGGCAGAATTTGGGTTGAATCGGAGTTGGGCCGCGGCTCTACTTTTTTTGTCGCGCTGCCCAGTGTCCGATAAGTAAGCAAATCAGGCCTTATCCTGTTTTCGTTGGGTTTTTGAATAAAAAAAGTCCTCACCTCTGCCGGTCATCTCACCAAGGGACTTATCCAATTGCTGCCTAATCAAGAGCAAGGGCAGGGCCGTGGTAAGATGGATAATATATTCAAAAATCAATCAGCAGAATCGATTTTTTATAGGCGGAAAAACCGCATTTTTGCTTATGTTTTGGCCGAAACAAGCCGAAAAAGAAAAGGAGGGGAAAGTGCGCAAAAAGCAAAAACAGGGAAAGATAGACAAAAAAATAGAAAAATGAAAAATTCACCTGGGCTTCGATTATTTTGTATAGTTTTTAATGAAGTCTAAGGTTAAACTTATGAGAAGAAAACTGCGTCCAGCCGAGAAAGAAATGGGGAGAAGAAGTATGAGAACCATATCTATGGCAAGTTTGGCTGTCGCAGGGATCGCGTGGCTGTGCAGCGGATGCGGAATGACGGATTATCGTGCCCAGTGGGCACAGAGCCGCTGCAACGAGGTTTTGGCCCAGGCGCGTCTGGAAGCCGTTCATGATCTTCTGGCCAACGGACAAACCGACCAGGCCCAAGAGGTACTTTCTCACTATCTTCCAGAAGCAGCTCTTCCGCTGGGCAGCGCACCTATGCTGACCAGTGCGGAGGAAGACGGGAAAGAGGACAACCCCTCTCAATATGCCCGTCTCATTCTTGAGAGCGATCTGGAGCTGCAAAATCAGACCTGGTAAGGGCTGATTGAGCAGGCGACCCTTACGGCGTAAAAAGAAAGCAATTCCGGCGGAGGATTTCCCGGATAAAGGGGAATCCTTATTTTTTTATTCCGGATCTCCTTCCTGTCTTTGAGGGGGAATTTTCTTTTCAAGGTCCTCCTTTTTTGCTTCATTATGAAGCATGTGAATGAGGAATGATTCTGCATTGGAAAGGATAACGGGATGGACAGGAGATGCTGGATGGCGTCGGCCGCGGCGGTGCTGGTGCTGGCGGCCGGCTGCGAGATGCTCGGCACGCCCAAAAAACTGACCTCCGGGCCGCAGGTCGCCCATATAGTATTTTTCACGCTGAAGGACAACTCCCTCTATGCCAAACAGCAATTGATTCGCGATGCCTACGCCTCTCTGCGGAATCACGAAGGCATTCTCTATTTTTCGGCGGGCGAACGGGCTGAATCCATGCAGCGGACGATCAATGACGGTTCTTTTGATGTGGGTATCCATATTGTCTTTGACAGCATCGCTTCCTATGACGCCTTTCAAACCTCCAAAAAGCATCTGGAGTTCATTGGGCGAAACGAACACAACTGGGCGCAGGTGCGGGTTTTTGATACGCTGATTCAATAATTGCCTCCGTCATTCGACAGCGGCTCAGCAGCGCCGAGGCGGATAAGCCGCTGTACCGTTTTCTCCAGCCGCCGGCTTCCAAGCGGGGCCGATAACGCTATTTTCAAAAAACTTGCAGAAAAAGTATTTCCGCGGTAATCTGGGTCTTGAATTCTCAAGAAAGGATGCGGGGTATGGCTGGAAACAAATCTCTCAGACGGTCCCGAAAGGCGGGGCTTCCGCCGGGTACTCTGATTCATGCCGGCGACAGAAAACCCGAAAAGACCGTGCTGACGGTCTTTGTTTTCGGACCCGGCTTTTATGAGGAGCAAAAACCGGAGCGTCTGGAAGACTGTTTTAAGCCCCAGCCGATGCAGACTGTTCGCTGGATTAATATTGACGGGCTGGCGGATGTGAGCGTCATTGAAGGCATCGGACGGCAATTCGGCGTGCACCCGTTGATCCTTGAGGATATCCTGAGCACCGGCCAGCGTCCCAAATGCGATGACAGCACCGAACAGCTGTTTGTCGTGCTGCGCATGCTCCAGTATGATGACGCCCATCAGACGATCCAGTCTGAACAAGTAAGCATCCTGCTGGGGCCCAATTATGTCGTCTCGTTTCAGGAAAGCGTAGGCGATGTGTTTGATCCGATTCGCGAGCAGATTCGGACGGGCCGGGGCCGCATCCGGTCAATGGGGCCTGACTATCTGATGTACCGGCTGATGGATGCCATTGTGGACGGGTATTTCCTGATTCTTGAAAAACTCGGCGAACGGGTCGAGGCCCTCGAACAGGAGGTTATCAGCGAGCCGGAAGAGGAAACCCTCAACCGGGTTTATGCCCTCAAACAACAGTTGATATACCTGCGCAAGTCCGTCTGGCCGCTGCGGGAAGTCATCAGCCAGCTTGAAAAGACAGACAGTCCGCTGATCACCGATGCAACCGGGCCTTACTTTCGCGATGTGTATGACCACACGATTCAGGTGATGGATTCTGTGGAAACCTTTCGCGATACGGTTTCGGGACTGCTGGAGATTTATCTCAACAGCATCAGCAATCAAATCAATACCATCATGAAAGTGCTGACCGTTATTACGACCATTTTTATTCCTCTCTCCTTTATTGCAGGAGTGTATGGAATGAACTTTAAGTACATGCCGGAACTCCAATGGCGATGGGGCTATCCGGCTGTGTTGTGCATAATGGGAGTCATTTTTGTCAGCATGCTTATCTATTTTAAGAAAAACAAGTGGCTGTAGCCGCAACTTGAGACAGCAATGAATGAAACATTAATGACATCCAACTGGTGGTTTTCCTGGCTTGTGCTGCCCTTTCTGATTTTTATCGCCCGCCTGTCCGATGTGACGCTTGGAACGATTCGCCTGATTTTTGTGTCGCGCAGGATGAAGGTTCTGGCTCCGGTGGTCGGTTTTTTTGAGGTTTTAATCTGGCTGATAGCCATTGGTCAAATCCTTCAGCATCTGGCCAACCCTCTGTGCTATATTGCCTATGCAGGCGGCTTTGCTGCCGGCAACTATATCGGCATTCTTCTGACCGAGAAAATGTCACTGGGAATGGTAGTCATCCGGATTATCACGGAGAAAGATGCTTCTCCGCTGGTTGAAAAAATGCGAAGCCGGCAGTTTGGGGTGACCGTGGTGGACGGACGAGGGGCGCAGGGGAAAGTGCAGGTGATTTTTACGGTGGTCAAACACAGCCACATCGAAGAAGTCGAGCAGATGATTCATCAGTTCAATCCAAAGGCCTTTTATTCTATTGATGAGATTGGTGATGTGGAAAGAGGCATCTTTCCTGTTGAGAAAACGCGCTGGAATGTGGAATGGCTGCGGACGCTGCGGCCGTTCCGAAAGGGAAAATAGGAGACACCGGCTATCTTTATTGTATCTATAAAAATGGCCGCGAAGGGGGTCGCCCTCGCGGCCTGTGTGTAAACGGGGGTCTTCAAGACCCCATTTAGGGTATGAACCAATTTATAAAATAGAGAATCTCTTTTCAATTTATCTTTGTGAAAATGGGCTGTTTTTGCTGGTTTTGGGGGGTTGAGTAGCGATTTTATCGGAAACAGATGAGAAAATTTTTCGGCAGTCTGCTTAAGCGCGCATGTAGGCGCCGCCGTTGACGGCGACATACTCGCCGGTAATGAAATCGGCTTCGCGGCTGGCTAAAAAGAGCATGACGTTAGCCACGTCTTCGGCGGTCCCGTTGCGTCCGAGGGGGGTTTCCTGTGCGCTCTTTCGTCTGCGTTCGGGGGTGGAAAACCGCTCGTGGAAACGGGTTTCAATCAAGCCGGGAATGACGGTATTGACGCGAATCCTGTAGGGGGCAAACTCGCGGGCCATGGCAATGGTCATTGCATGGACGGCGGCTTTGGCAGCCGCGTAAATGCCGGAGCCCCCGCCGCCGCCGTGATGGGCGGCCACGGAGCCGACATTGACAATGCAGCCCTTCGACTGCTTCAGATGCGGCAGCCCCTGGCGGGTTGCAAGAAAAACGCTTCGGCAGTTGGTCGCAAAAACATCCTCATAAAACGCCAGCGTCATTGTCTCGATGGACTGGCGGGCAATCATCGTGCCGGCATTGTTGATCAAAACATCCAACCCCCCCGCCGCCGCGGTAAAATCTTCGATGAGTTTGGAAACCTGGCTTTCCTGCCGCATATCCGCACACAGCAGGCAGCCGTCGGAGAGGGCCTTTACCTGGCGAAGGGTCTCTTGGCCGCCCTGGAGGGTTTGAAAATAATGCACGCCGACAAAACAGCCCTGGCGGGCAAAAGCAATCGCGGCGGCCTGCCCGATGCCGCTGCTGGAACCGGTCACCAAAACTCGTTTGCCTTTCAAGTCTTCGTATTGTGCCATGGCGCTCCCTCATCCTGAAAAAACGGAATCCGCCTCTGTCTGCCCAATCAGTGCGAGACCGGTTCTCCAAGAAACTCTTTCAATTCCGCCAGTTTTTCCTGGAGCAGTTCGGGGGTTTTGGCTTCGACATTGAGCCGAAGCAGCGGCTCGGTGTTGCTGGGGCGGACGTTAAACCACCAATCCTTGAACTGAACCGTAAGGCCGTCGAGGTCGTCCACCTGGCCCTGGCTGTATTTTCGGGCCAGTTCTTTCATGACGGCTTCTTTGTTTTCCACCTGAAAATTAAGTTCGCCGCTGGAGGCATATCGCCGCAGGGGGGCAATCAATTCGCTCATGGGGCGGGTGGAGGTGCCGAGGATGTTGAGCAGATGCACGAGGGTAATCAGGCCGGAGTCGGCATAAAAATTGTCGCGATAGTAAAAATGTCCGCTCAGTTCGCCGCCGAAGCAGGCGTGGCTGTCGCGAAGACTCTTCTTGATAAAAGCATGGCCGACTCGTTCGCGGCGCGGCGTCCCCCCATGCTTGATAATTTCTTCCGGAACCACATGGCTGCTGCGCAGGTCATAGACAATCACCGAGCCCGGGTTTTTGGCCAGAAAATACGGCACCATCAGGGCCATCAGCAAATCGCAGCCGATGGGAGTGCCCTGCTCATCGACCACAACCAGCCGGTCGGCGTCTCCGTCGAAGCAGACGCCGAAGTCGGTCTGCTGTTCACAGACGGTCTGGCGAAGTTGAGCGAGATTGGCTTCCACGAGGGGGTTGGGGTCATGGGCAAATGTGCCGTCACAGCGAAAATTGATGCCGATGATTTCGAGATTGTCCACATCATCGAAAATGGCAGGCACCATCTTGCCGGCCATCCCGTTGGAGGCATCTACGGCTACGCGAAGTTTCCGCCGGCTGGGCTCGAGAAACTTCAGCACGTGCTGTTTGTACTCTTTGGTCAGGTCGCGGCATTCTACAGAACCATCGGGACGGCCGAGCGTATGCAGCAGCGCCAGGGCAATGTGCTTGATGTCCTTCAGGCCGGTATCGGCACCGATGGGCTTGGCCTGCTGACCGGAGATTTTAAAGCCGTTGTACTGGGCGGGATTGTGCGAGGCGGTCACCTGCACCCCGCCGCAGGTGCCCAGATAATTGATGGCAAAATACATCTGCGGCGTATCAATCATCCCGATATTAATTACATTGGTGCGGGCTGCATTCATCCCTTCGATGAGGGCTTTGGCCAGGGAAGGGCTGTGGGTGCGCATGTCATAGCCCACGCAGATGCTCTGGGCGTTGGCCAGCCCCCGCTCATAACCCCGCAGCATCGAACGGAGAAATTGTGCGGTCGCATGCCCGATTTTCCAGGCGGCTTCTTCATCCAACTGATCCGGATAAATGCCGCGAATATCATACGCCTTAAAAATGGCTGGGTCCATTCCGGCTCTCCCTATAGGGTTAGGATTTGTTCGTGCCGCTGTCCTTCGGCTTTTCCAGTCTTGCCGTATGTTAGGCGTCCGAAAGAAAGATGTCAATAAGCAAATCCCCGCCAAAATTGTCTATCCAAAGAGCAAACGGGCGGCTTATAATGTCCCGTATAAAAAGTTTTCCAAAGAAAGGAGGTGTCTATGCACAGCCAATTGCCCTCGGGGTGGTTTCGCAAGCGTCTGAAAACGGAGCTGGGCATCCTCGAGAAAGAGGGGCTGCTGTCTGCGGAACAGGCAGCCGCCATCAGCCGGCGGTATCGGCTGGATGCGCTGGCTTCAGAATCCACTCGTATGCTGCTGGCCACCATTTACTTTATCGGAGCAGCCCTGGTCGGCATCGGGATTATCAGTTTTGTTGCGGCCCACTGGACACAGATAAGCCGGGAAATCAAACTGGTGCTGATTATTGGAGCGATGCTGGCCGCTCACATCAGCGGCTTTATTCTCTGGAAGGTCAAAGGAAACTACCCCAAACTCGGCCATACGCTGGTGCTGCTGGGCACCTTGATTTTCGGGGCCAATATCGGGCTGGTGGCCCAAATCTTTCATGTCCGGGCCAACCCGTACGACGGTTTTGCGGCCTGGGCTCTGGGGGCGGCGGCTATTGCCTGGGCAGTCAAAAGCACGCCGAATGCCGTTACGGCTCTGATTGCCGCCGCCATCTTCGCCCTCGGCAGCACGGCGGCGGCGGATGGGAGCAGGCAGGTCGGCTGGTTTCTGCCGGCTGCTGCGGTGGTTTTTGTGCCGCTGGTTTATTATCTGCGTTCGCAATGGGTCGTGTGGGGAACGCTGCTTGTGATGAGTGTTTGCTGGGCGGTTTCTTTAACTGAATACGAACTGTTTCGAGACCCTGCCTATCCTTTTGCAGCCGGGACCTCGCTGCTGGGAATGATCTTTTTCTGCTGGGGTCTGGCCGGCTGGAAAGTTCCTTCGAGCCGTTTTCTCTGCGTGCCATGCCAGATTGTGGGGCTTTTTTGGGGTATTCTGGCGGTGTTTCTGGCATCGTTCCTTGATTACAGCACAGAAATGATCGGCTGGGCAATCGGACGGAACGAACTGCTCCGTTATCCTGGTTACCTGATTACGGCAGGCGGGCTGGCGGCGGCGGCAGTTGGGCTGGCCATCTGGGCCGGGCCGCTTCTCAAAAATACAATTCAGGCCGCCCTGCTGGGTATCTCGGTCGGCTGTTTTGTCGCGGCAGGCATTCTGCCGCAGGTAAGTACGGCTGACATCGTGGTGCTTGGCGCCCATCTGATACTGCTTTTGGCGATTGGGGTTCTGTTTTATGCCAGTCTGAAACTGGAGGACCGGCGGATTTTCTGGGCGTCGGTTCTGCTGGCGGCGGTGGTGGTGCTGGCCAGAACACTCGAATACGAAATCGGCCTGCTGGTGAAATCGGCTATTTTCACAACCTGCGGTATCGGGCTGATTCTCGCCGGCATTTTGTTTGAACGCTATTTGCGGATAAGGAGACGCACACATGACTAAACAATCATGGCTGTTTGCCCTGGCGGTTGCCTTTCAACTGGTTATTCTGGCCGCCATACCCGCCAAACAAATTCAGGCCCGCTGGACGGGAACGCTGATCACCATCAAAACGGCGCCCGTTGATCCGTATGATTTTCTGAGCGGCTATCACGTCATTCTGCGGTACGAGATTTCGCGACCTTCCGATGAGCACTGGTCGTCTTTTCCTTCCGAACGGAAGGATGGGATGACCGTTTATGCTATTCTCCAAAAAGGTGCAGACGACATCTGGACTCTCCGGACGCTTACAGACAAACGGCCGAAGGAACTCCCTGAGGACCAAATTGCTTTGAAGGGGCGGATTTCCCGCAACACCATTGAATACGGCATTGAGCATTTCTTCATTCCGGAAGAGGGCCGCGACACATTCGAAGCAGCCCTGCGCAGAAATCAGCAAACCGCATTGGCACAAATCCGGGTGGACCGATTCGGCCATGCGGCGCTGATTCGTCTGATTGTTGACGGCAAAACCTATGAATACTGACCCTGCTGAAGGCGGCTTTACGGGGTATTCTTCAATTCGGAAACGAGCCGTCGGGTCGAAGAACTTTGGGCGGACTGGGCCTGCTTGAAAGTTTCCGCGGCATCAGGGCAAATTTGCTTGAACAATTCATTGTTGCGGACAATTTCCCGCAGGGCCTGGGATTTTTCCCGGGCTTGCCTGAAAAAGTCAGCGGCTTTGATTCCCCAGGCCCCGCCGAGCAGGCCGGCGACGGCCAGACCCAGTTCGAGCAAGCCGTCCACAACCGACCAGGGTTTCAGCCGCTGGGCGCTGTCGGTTTGGGCCTGAGCGGCCGCCGAAGGCGCTGCGGCCAGAATCTCCTCGGCTGTCCGGGCGGAAGGAATCTGTTCCGGCAAACCGTAATCCGCCGCAAAGGCCCGGCTCTGCTCATACGCCAAAGCCGTCAAGTCCTGCAGGACAGAAGAGGTCTCTTCCGCTGCCGCCTGCTCGGCGGACAGTTGGGTCGTCCGCATGTGAAGCCAGGCATTTTCTTTCTGAGATTGGGTCGCAGGCCGGCGAAATCCCTCGCAGCCCGCCGCCATCAGCAAAACCATGAAAATCAAATAAAACCTGTTCATCTTCGGCTCCTTTTTTCTTGACTTTTTGTGTCTTTTTTTCTATGCTTGCTCTGGAGGATTTGCGTATGAAAACGGGAACTCTCCTTCTGCTGACGGTGCTCTTTGCGCTGGGAGGTCTTGTCCTGATCGGCGGCGG